>Ga0169931_10013164_pt1 | contig 11334 bp, 8 predicted proteins | sample Kivu_15m_20L_FD_129675 | JGI IMG/M metagenome (GOLD analysis project Ga0169931, IMG submission 129675) | Freshwater microbial communities from Lake Kivu, Western Province, Rwanda to study Microbial Dark Matter (Phase II) - Kivu_15m_20L... | ecosystem: Environmental > Aquatic > Freshwater > Lake ... | reverse complement strand
GTTTGGCAGCTTGAGACGGCCAATTTACTGGTGGCTGTATAGCTCAGCCTGTGAGGTTTGAATAAGCTGCTTGCTCAGTGGATTCGGATCCGGCCGGTGGTTTTCTTTTTCAGGAGTCCCTAATTAATTTAAGCTTATCAAGTTATGCGCAAGGCTAGAACTACTTCAATGTTTCATTGAATAGCTGTATATGTTTGTAAGCATGTTGCATATTATAGATATAAGTGGCTTTCGGTGCTGTCTTAAGCAAACTAAATGCCGTATATTGATAAGTTTTTCATTATCGCTCGAGAGCTAGTGCATGATCCGACTTATCTTTTTTCTTTTATCAATCTTGCCCTTGGGTTATTTTGTAATTGGAGAGCAAGACGCATCTGGCACAACCTTAACTATAGCAAAAATTATTCAGCTTGCGTTCGTGCTTTATTTTGGTTTAAATAATATCTCGCTCTGGCGCAAAAATACTTTTTTCAAACTAAAGATAAAGAAACTTGTGTGTTATATCGTATATATTTTATTCATAACTTTCATTTATTTCATCATATTTAATTCAAGGCATATTGTGCAAGAATCTCTTGGAATTTTGTCCGGACCACTAGGGATTTACTTTCCACTAGTTATACTGTTTAATAAATATGAACAAAGCACCAAACCCTTTCTAAGTTATTTCGTAAAGTTTCATGTTGTAATTCTTGTATTTGGCTTCATTGAATACTATTTCAATTTTCTTGGCATTTGGTATTTGACCAAACATAGCGTTGGCCTAGGTAGTGGCTATGTTGGTCTAAGATTCCATTCATTTTATGGAGAGCCTAGGGATGCAGCTATTTTCTGCAGCTACTCGATTGCCCTTTCAATAGCATTATTAGAACTTAAAATAGGAAATAAATCACTAAACATTTTGTATCTATTATCTTCATGCCTTGCTTTACCTTTAACCTTAAGCGTGACTGCTGTTGCGGCTTTAATGTATACATTTACTGTTTACTTAGCCATGAAGATATGGCATGCGATTAAACAGTATAGTATCAATATTAAAACGCTTTCGGTCGGCATTCTCTTGGGATTATTAACTTTGCTAAGCATTAGCTATATAATGTTCGCTGATCCATCAAATAATCGAATTAATTCTTATTTTAGTTCAATTTCAGAATTAAATGTTGAAAACATAGCTTTTAGTGGCTTAAAGACTGAACTTGCAAATATATTACCCTTCTTTATCTTCTTTTCTCGTCTTGAGAGTGCTAACCTACTTTTTCTGACTGGGTCTGGAGCCTTGTCATCATCAAGTATTGTTACAGACTATATCTCTTCATTCAATATAGATTCAGGTATTGTTCACTCTAGGTTAAATCCAATGTCAGCCTTTTCGCGAATCATTATAGAGTGTGGTGTAGTTGGCTTGTCTTTATTCATGAGATTTGCCTGGAGCTCTCAAGGACAGTCCTTTATTTTACAAGTATCTTCTTCGCTAATAATTGGATCTTATTTTGCCTTGCGGAGCGATATATTCTTTTTGTTTATATACTTGATACATGCAGCTACAGTCCATAACTCAAATGCAGTCAATGGTTCATTAGATATATATAAAGTTCCGTTGAAAAGTGGCCAAATTGGCGGTAGCTAATAGGCTTTGAGTAGGATTGTGTTTACTCACTAAGAAGCCTTTTTAGCTCGTATACTTATTGACCCTATAACAACTGGACCTGAAAAATACTATGATTATTGGCTTTGACTGTGTAAATATAAAGAGTGGTGGGGGTGTTACACATATAGTTGAACTAGTTTCTTCTGCTGATCCCACACGAGACCACTTCGAGTGTTTATATGTTTGGGGATCAAAAGCGTTGTTAGATTCCTTGCCAAATTATTCCTGGATCATAAAACAATGGCATCCTTGGTTCGACAAATCTATTTTCCATCGTCTGATATGGCAAACATTCCTTCTTAGAATCAAGGCAACAAAACTTAAATGCAATTTACTGTTCATTCCCAGTAGCACGATATTTTGCTTCTTTCGTCCTGTAGTAACCATGCATCAGAACTTACTGCCTTTTCAGTGGTCTGAATTGCGTCGCTATGGATTATCCTTAACGACAGCCAGGCTCATATTTCTGAGAATTTGCCAATCTGTTGCATTTCATCTCTCTGATGGCGTTATATTCTTGTCATCTTATTCGCAAGAAGTTGTTGAAAAAGCTATTGGCACTCTTCTATGTAAGAAAACCGTAATTCCTCACGGGGTAAGTAAAATTTACCCGGAACCTATTCATCATTCGCGACCTAACCTCGTGAGCGATGTCTCAAAAACTCAACTATTATATGTCTCGACAATTGATCTATATAAGCATCAATGGCATGTAGTGGAAGGTGTAGCTCTTGCGAGGCAAAGATTGCAACTTGACTTGCAACTTGCTTTTATTGGGCATCCGTATCATCCTGCGCTTAATAAACTTAATTGTGCGTTCAATCGGTTTGATCCATATGCCAAATGGTCTACCTATCATGGGCCGATTCATCATGATAAACTTGCCGACTATTACGTAAAGTCAAATATTTTTATTTGGGCATCAACGTGCGAGACATTTGGTATTCCGCTTCTTGAGGCTACCCTATTTAATCTCCCAATCATCTGTAGTAATTATGAACCCATGAAGTCAATGTTGGGCGAATCAGCACTTTACTTTGATCCGTTACGTCCATCAACACTTGCCGATGCTCTTGAACTTATGGTTGGCAATTCTGCTCTTCCACAGATACTATTAAATCGTGCAAAATTAAAACTTTCTATATCTTCAGATGAGGTAGCCGAAAAAACTTTTGCTTTTTTTCGGCAAGTATTAATCACTGAATAGTATATTATCTGCTGCTCATCATGTTTGCCGGTGGCTTGGTAATACATGAGTTGTTTAATCTTTACTTCTACTTGCCATTTTAGCAATCTATTGGATGTAGTTGTATGTGTGGTATTGCTGGCTACAGTCTCCTTCCCAATGCTTCTCCAGTGCCCGGTTTTCTAGAGCTTTCTCGTGATAAACTTGCTCATCGAGGTCCAGACTGTAGCGGTTCTTTTGAAAATAGGGAGCAAGGAATTGGGCTAACTCATACAAGGCTTGCAATACTTGACCTTTCTCAAATGGGTCAGCAGCCTATGCTCTCTCTCGATGGAAGAGTCGCAATTGTCTTCAATGGTGAGCTTTATAATTTTCGAGAACTGCGTGCTGAACTTATATTAGGCGGATATTCATTCCGCAGTGATTCAGATACAGAGGTGCTACTCTTGCTCTATTTGGACCTAATGAGGAAGAATCCTGGGCATAATGATGCATCTATATTGGAGTCAATGCTTTGTAGGCTGAATGGCATTTTTGCTTTTGCTATTTGGGATGGTGATCGCCAAACAATTATACTCGCTCGTGATGCTTTGGGCGTTAAGCCTTTATATGTTTTAAATAATGAGACTGGCTTGTTTTTCGCTAGTGAGTTTAAATCTCTGCCCGAGGCACCCTTGGAATTGGATCTATACTCTATAGATCGTTACCTAACTTTTTTATGGAACCCAGGAGAAGCGACCCCTGCTATCCAAGTAAGCAAACTCGGTCCAGGGCAATTGATGTGCGTAAGCTGCGGTAGGATCACTTATCAATCAACTTGGTATAAACTTCCGGTATTCAAGCCTTATATTCCTAAGTTGAACTCCCGATCAAAGTGCGACTTTATTGACGCTCTTAGATCTCGCCTCCGCAATGCTGTCCATCGCCAACTTGTTTCTGACGCTCCTGTTGGGAGCTTTCTCTCTGGAGGCTTAGATTCAAGCAGTATCGTTGCCTTTGCCAGGGAGCTAACTCCCGATCTTCGCTGCTTCACCATTGAGGTGAGTGGCACTGGCGATGAGGGTTTCGCAGACGATCTCCCCTATGCCCGTCGTGTGGCGAATCATCTTGGAGTGCCGCTGGAGGTGGTTCAGGTGGATGCCGCTCGCATGGCGGCTGGCCTTGAAGAAATGGTATGGCAGCTGGATGAGCCGCTGTCGGATCCTGCGCCGTTAAACGTGCTCTACATCAGCCGCCTGGCTCGTGAGCAGGGCATCAAAGTCTTGCTGTCCGGCGCCGGTGGCGATGACCTGTTCACTGGCTATCGCCGGCACTTAGCTCTACGCTCTGAACGCTTCTGGGCCTGGTTGCCTCGCCGAGTGCGCATCCAGTTGCGCCTGCTCACAGGTCAGCTGCCGGCGGGTCATCCCTTTGGCCGTCGACTGCGTAAGGCCTTTTCGGGTGCCCATCTCGAAGGTGATGCACGTCTGGTGCATTACTTCCGCTGGATTGAGCGTTCTGACCTTCACGCTCTCTATACCCCCGCTTTTCGTGCTGCTTTAGGCCAGGCCCAAGCTGAGGATCCGATGCTGGCTTTTTTGGCAGAGCTTCCCAAAGACACACCTCCTTTGGAGCGCATGCTGGCTCTTGAGCAGCGCTTTTTCCTCACTGATCACAACCTCACCTACACTGACAAGATGTCGATGGCGGCTGGTGTTGAGGTTCGTGTTCCATTTCTGGATCTGGATCTTGTCGAATTTGCGGCTCGCGTTCCTTCCGAGTACAAGCAGCGCGGGCGAGAAGGTAAATGGGTGCTGAAAAAGGCCATGGAGCCCTACTTGCCCCACGATGTGATCTATCGGCCCAAAAGCGGCTTTGGTGCTCCTCTGCGCCGTTGGCTTCAGGTGGAGCTGCGCGATTGGTTGGCCGATACTCTCTCGCCAGACCGTTTGCAAAGCCGTGGCTTGTTTGATCCGCAAGCTGTTCAGCGCTTGATGGCAGCGAATGCGGAAGGAATGCTTGATGCCAATTACACCTTGCTGTCTCTTGCTTGCATTGAGATCTGGTGCAAGATCTTTATCGACCACAAACCTTTTCATGTTGTTAAGCCATGAGCATCAAAGAATCTGTCCGTGAGTTCTGGGATCAAGCGAGTTGTGGAGAAGCTCTCTATCTGAGCTCCCCGGATCAAGAGGGTTATCGCGCTCAGGCCAAGGCCCGTTATCGGCTGGAAGGATGGATGATTTTCCCCTTCGCAAGATTTCATGAATCCAGGGAGCAGTCTGTGCTTGAAATTGGTGTTGGACTTGGCGCCGACCACCAACAGTATGCACAGGCTGGCGCCAGCCTCACGGGAATTGACCTCACGGATCGAGCTGTTGAGCACACGCGATGCAGGCTTCAATCATTTGGCCTTCAATCAGATCTTTCGACAGGAGATGCAGAGAATCTTGCATTTCCAGAACTGAGCTTTGATGTGGTCTACTCCTGGGGCGTACTTCATCATTCGCCGGACACTCAAAAGGCTGTACAGGAAGTCTTTCGCGTCTTGAAATGGGGGGGGGTAGCCCGAATCATGATTTATCATAAGTGGAGCGTTGTAGGCTTCATGCTTTGGCTGCGCTATGGGCTGATGTCCATGAGGCCGTTTCGAAGCCTTGACGACATCTATGCCAGGCATCTAGAAAGCCCGGGTACTAAGGCCTATTCCCGATCTGAGGCGCTAAAGCTCTTCAAGGATTTTACCTATGTTGAGATCAAGACTCCTTTAGCTCATGGTGATCTTCTTGTGTCATCTGTAGGGCAGCGCCATCGAGGCTTGCTCTTGTCTGTTGCCCGCTCAATCTGGCCGCGCTGGTTCCTCCGCCGTTTTTTTCCCGATAATGGCCTGACCATGCTGATTACTGCTTATAAATAGGGCAAGTAGCTGTGAAACAACTCCTCCAATCCCTCGCCACCGGCGCCAGCGAGCTGCCTGATCTCCCCTCTCCCGCCGCCGCTCGCGGCCAACTGTTGATCCGCACGGCTTGTTCGCTGGTGTCGGCCGGCACCGAGCGCATGCTGGTGGAGTTTGGCAAGGCCAGCTGGATCGACAAGGCCCGCCAGCAGCCCGACAAAGTGCAGCAGGTGATCGAGAAGGCCCGCACCGATGGCCTGCTCACCACCCTCGATGCCGTGCGCAGCAAGCTCGATCAGCCCCTCGCCCTCGGCTACTGCAATGTGGGCACCGTGATGGCCGTGGGCGCCGGTGTGTCCGGTTTCCAGGTGGGCGATCGGGTGGCCTCCAATGGCCCCCACGCCGAGCTGGTGGCCGTGCCCCAGCACCTCTGCGCCCCCATCCCCGCTGGTGTGAGCGATGAGGCCGCCGCCTTCACGGTGCTGGCCGCCATCGGCCTGCAGGGCATCCGCCTGGCCCAGCCCACCCTCGGGGAAACCGTTGTGGTGAGCGGCCTCGGCCTGATCGGTCTGCTCACCGCCCAGCTGCTGGCCGCCCAGGGGTGCCGCGTGCTTGGGCTCGATCCCGATCCCGCCCAGTGCGCCCTGGCTGCATCGCTGGGCATCACCACCCTGCAGCTCACTGCTGGCAGCGATCCGGTGGCCTGGTGTCTGGAGCACACCAACGGCATCGGCGTGGATGGGGTGTTGATCACCGCTGCCACCGCCTCCACCGAACCGGTGCATGTGGCCGCCCAGGCCTGCCGCCAGCGCGGGCGCATCGTGTTGGTGGGCGTCACCGGCCTGGAGCTACGCCGTGATCTCTTTTACAAAAAGGAGCTCTCCTTCCAAGTGAGCTGCTCCTACGGCCCCGGTCGCTACGACCCGGCCTATGAGCAGCAGGGCCACGACTACCCGATTGGCTTTGTGCGCTGGACCGAGCAGCGCAACTTCCAGGCCGTGCTCCATGCCCTGGCTACAGGGGCGCTGCGCACCGAGCGGCTGATCTCCCATCGCTTCCTGATCGAGCAGGCTGCTGCTGCTTACGAGCTGCTCAGCAGCTCCGAGCCCTCGCTCGGCATCCTGCTCCAATACCCCGGCGCTGCTGATCCCCAGCAGCGCATGGTCCCTCTGCCTGCTGAGCCTGCTGCTGCCGGTTCCCGTGCTCTCCGCCCCGGTCAGCCGCTGTTGGGGGTGATCGGCGCGGGCAACTACGCCAGCCGCATGCTCATCCCGGCTTTCGCTAAAGCCGGCGCCCGCTTCCACACCCTCTCCGCCTCCAGCGGCATCGGCCCGGTGCACGTGGGCCGCAAGTTCGGCTTCCGCCAGGCCAGCACCGATGTGCCGGCCGTGTTGGTCGATCCCAGCTGCAACACCGTGGTGATCGCCACCCGCCACGACAGCCACGCGGCCCTGGTGCAGCAGGCCTTGGCCGCCGGCAAGCACGTGTTTGTGGAGAAACCCCTCTGCCTCACCGCCGAAGAACTCACCGCCATCAAAGCGGCCCACACCGGTGAACAGCTGCTGATGGTGGGATTCAACCGCCGTTTTGCGCCGCTGCTCATCGATCTCGAGCAGCAGCTGTCGCGCCTCAGCGGCCCTAGGGCGTTCGTGTACACCTGCAACGCCGGCGCCATCCCCGCCGACCACTGGTCCCAAGACCCCGCCCTCGGGGGCGGCCGCCTGCTCGGTGAGGCCTGCCACTTTGTGGACCTGCTGCGCCACCTGGCCGCCAGCCCCATCGAAGATCTGCAGCTGCTCACCTCTGCAGACAGGAAGCCCTGCCCAGACACCTTCTCCCTGCATCTGCGCTTCGCCGATGGCTCCATCGGCACCGTGCATTACTTCGCCAATGGCAGCAAGGCCTTCCCCAAGGAGCGCTTGGAGGTGTTCGCCGCCGGGAAGGTGCTGCGCCTCGACAACTACCGCAAACTCCAGGCCTGGGGCCTCCCCGGCTTCCGCACCCGCCGCCGCCTCTCCCAAGACAAAGGTCAAGTCGCTTGCTGTTCTGCCTTTCTGAAGGCCATCGAAGCCGGCGGGCCACCGCCGATTCCAGCAGCGGAGCTGTTTGAAGTGCAGCGGTGGCTGCTGAAGGCGGTGAACCGATGACAACGTGTTGCATCCTTGGCCTTGGCTACATCGGCCTGCCCACCGCCGCTGTGCTCGCCCGCGCTGGCCATCGGGTGATCGGTGTGGATGTGAATGCTCAGGTGGTAGCCACCGTGAATGAGGGCTGCATCCACATCGTGGAGCCCGATCTCGATCAGGCGGTGGCGGCGGCTGTGGCCTCCCGTGCTCTCTCGGCCCAGCTCACACCGGCCACCGCTGATGTGTTCCTGATCGCGGTGCCCACCCCCTTCCGCAGCGGCGCCGACGGCATCCCCCAGCCCAACATCGACTATGTGCTCGCAGCAGCCCGCGCCATCGCGCCGGTGCTGCGTCCAGGCAATCTCGTGCTGCTGGAATCCACCTCACCGGTGGGCACCACCGAGCAGGTAGCCCAAGAAATAGAAGAAGCAAGCGGCTTCAATAGCGAACAGCTGTACATCGCCTATTGCCCTGAGCGGGTGCTGCCAGGCCGCATTCTCCAGGAGCTGATCAGCAACGACCGCGTGATCGGTGGCCTCACACCCGAAGCTGCCAAAGCCGGCCAGGCCTTCTACGCCAGCTTCTGCCAGGGCGAGCTGCTGGCCACCACGGCTCGCACCGCTGAGCTGGTGAAGCTTACCGAAAACAGCTTCCGCGATGTGAACATCGCCTTCGCCAATGAACTCTCGCTGGTGTGCGATCACCTCGGTATCAACGTGCGTGAGCTGATCCGCCTGGCGAACCACCATCCCCGCGTCAACGTGCTCCAGCCCGGCTGCGGCGTGGGCGGTCACTGCATTGCCGTAGATCCCTGGTTCATCGCTGCCGCCGCCCCCCACTGCACCCCTTTGATCCAGGCCGCCCGCCACGTGAACGACGGCAAGAGCCGCTGGGTGATCGAGCAGGTCCAGGCCCGTGCTGCCGCCCTGGAAGATCAGCTCGGCCGCCCGGCCCGCATCGGCTGCCTGGGCCTGGCCTTCAAGCCGGATGTGGATGATCTGCGTGAATCCCCCGCCCTCCACATCACCACCGAACTGCTGGTGGCCGGCCTCAACGTGCTCGCCTGCGAGCCCAACCTCACCGATCACCCCACGATCAAACTCCATGCGCTCGAGCAGGTGTTGGCTGAAGCGGATTTGCTGGTGTTCCTGGTGGCCCACAGCCCCTTCAAAGGCCTAGACCTCAGTGGCCGCCAAGTGTTTGACCTCTGCGGGGTCACCGAGCAAGATGGATCGGTATGACCAGTTCCCTCTCGAAGAAGCCACGGCTTGTGATGCACCGGCGCCGACTCACTGGCAAACAGGCCCTAGAGCGCTGGTTGGCGACCGAACCGCCACGATCCGACCTGATCGCCTCCTATTCCGTCCGCGCCTACAGCAACCGCGACGGTGATCCGGTGCTGAGCATTGACGTGGTGCCAGAAGCCAAGGCCTTGAGGTCGGACGGTGAGCGACAAGAACTGTTCCGCTACGTCCGCGATCTCCGCCACCGGGCCTGGTCCGTGGCACCCGGCTCGATCAAGGTGGTGAATTTCCGTACTCCTGCATCAAGTCGGTGAGCCCGGCGTTTGATGAGTTTCTGGCTGTTGCGAGCGCACTCCTTACGGCCGCTGACAATCAGACAGACCCGGCGACCGCAGAAGCTTTCTATCGCCGATCCATTTCAACTGCCTACTACGCACTCTTTCATCGTCTCACCGAAGACGTCTCTCAACTCGTGATTGGGCAGTTGGAGGTTCATCGGCAGACTGCGTTTCGGCGATCCATTGGTCATCGTGCGTTCAAGGGCTTACGCAAGGAACTCGCTGAGCAGCACCAACAGGCAGATCAGGCCGGGTTGCCGGATCGGCAACGCGTTCTTGCCGAACTGATGGTGCTTTGTGCCGATCTCCTGCAACTGCAGGAGTCGCGCGAATCGGCTGACTACGCCCCGCAACTGGACGCCCCACGCGCTACGGCAGAAGAAGCGCTGCTCTCTTCTGAATTGGCCTTGCAGACTTGGCTAGCACTACCAGAGAGTGCCAAAGCTCTTTTTGCCCAGTCGTTGCTTTGGCATCTCGAGCTAAATCAGCGAAGTAAGCCCTCATGAAGGCAGTTCAGCTGCTGCGCACACTTGCTGATATAGGCCCGCGCCGATTACAGCGTCGTCTCCGCTACGACCTCCGGCAGCGCTTGGATCGGCGGTTACCTCCTCGGCTTGCCATTGCTTGGGCAGGTGCTGGTGCGACGATTCCTCAATGGCTCCCCGTTTTACGGGGCCTGGAACTTCAGGGTGTACCCCTACCGGCGACCGTGGAGCCTGAAACAGTTTCCTTCCACTTTCTGCAACTGGAGCAAGAGCTGTCTTGGCCGATCCGATGGAACGATGCCAATTGGCCTTGCCTCTGGCAGTTTCATCTCCACTACTTCGACTGGGCTCGCGACTGGCTTGATCTTGCCCTGATCAGGGGCCAATGGCCCGATAATGCAGCGCTGCTTGAGCCCCTGCTGGATCAATGGATTGAGGCCAATCCACTCGGCCGTGGCGATGGCTGGCACAGCTACACCCTCTCCTTGCGCACACGCAACTGGATCTGGTTGTTCCGCTGCTGCCCGCAGCTCGCCAGGCCATGGCGGCTTCAGTCGCTCTGGCAGCAATTGCGCTGGCTACAGGCCCACCCTGAGCACTGCCACGGTGGCAACCACTGGCTCGAAAACCTCACGGCTCTTGCTCTTGGCGGCCTTCAGTTTGAAGGCCTTCAGGCTCAGGCCATTCATCGCCGTGCCATGCGGCTACTCCGAAAGGAACTCGCCAGCCAGGTGCTCGCCGATGGTGGCCATGAAGAGCGCAGTGCCAGCTATCACCTGCTGATGCTCGATCGCCTCGTGGAGCTTGCCTGCTCCCTTTCGGTGATCCAAGGAGAACGCCCCTCCTGGCTTGTGGGCGCAATTGAGGCAATGGCTAACTGGGCCAGAGCCGTACGCTTGGAAGGCGGTGCTGCCCCCCGCTTTAACGACAGTGCCGAGGATGCAGCACCACCACTGGTTGAGGTGCTCTCTTTTGCCGATGGCTACCTGCAGCAGCGATTAGCCAGTTCAGGCATCCGAAGCTGCTTGCTGAAGGTTGCGGCCACAGAACCAAGCCCTTCTCCGGTGGCTCTACACATCTCGGAGTCGGGCCCAGCCGTTGTCACTGACCTGCCAGCCACCGGTTGGATACTCCTCAGGCCTGGTCACGGCTGGGAGCTGGCCTTCAAGTGCGGGGTGCCTTGTCCGCCGCACCTGCCGCCCCATGTGCATTCCGATCAGCTCAGTGTGGAGCTCAGCTTTCGAGGTCAGTGGCTGTTGAGTGAAGCGGGCACGAGTATCTACGGCAATTGTCCCGAAAGGGCCTACGAGCGCTCGGGTGCTGCCCACAACGTTTTGCAGTTAGGCCTGGCCACCTCCTCCGGCGAGATCGAGTGGATTGAGCCGGTTGAGGTGTGGGGCGGTTTTCGAGCAGCCCGCAAAGCCCAACCCCG
>Ga0169931_10013163_pt1 | contig 11335 bp, 7 predicted proteins | sample Kivu_15m_20L_FD_129675 | JGI IMG/M metagenome (GOLD analysis project Ga0169931, IMG submission 129675) | Freshwater microbial communities from Lake Kivu, Western Province, Rwanda to study Microbial Dark Matter (Phase II) - Kivu_15m_20L... | ecosystem: Environmental > Aquatic > Freshwater > Lake ... | reverse complement strand
GCATCCTAAATTATTATATAATTGACCTACCTCTTTACTTTCAGTATTATATAAAGCCTCTTCTAACTTCAATATAATTTTATATATATCGACTGCCTTATCAATCATCTATAATTTAAAATAGCAGTTTCCCAAATGAGTCAATACTTCTTTATATTATTTCTATTCTTTTTCACCCCTATTCTATTAGCTATACGTATTTTTTATTTCTTATAATAATTCCATTGCCTATTGTATTTGTCCTTACCTATATAGGTTGATGGCTAGAGTCTTTGGTGTTTAATTGAACTCATCAAAATCCATAATAGATCTTGATTATCCGTAGAATCTACTGTCTTAGTGATTTGTATTTTTTCTTATCGATATTGAATGCTTATAGTACTTATCGATCAAACTAGGCGACTGTTTTCTATTAACGATGTGGTTTATTTATTATATATAGTAGTTATATTGATGAGTTTCTTATGTCATAGGGGTTTGTTGAATGAGCAAAGTGAATTTAATTATATTGCTTTTGTTGAATAACTTTGTTATGTCTCGTAGGATCTATTCTTTCGAAAGATGGGACATCTATATTATCTATGTCTAACTTTACATATCGCAATAGAAGATTATCAAATTATCAATATAATATATAGTACGATCAATATAAAGTATGCCCATTATATGATTACATATTAAAATAGACTAAAATTACATAAGGATTATAAATTCACAATATATTAATAAAATCATTATTGAAGGATTTTATATGACAAATTGAAAAGATTGATAGATATATTAAAAATATGTAAGTATCAATTTATATCTCTGCTGGCATCTTTTAAAAAATTATACATCATCACGCTATACCACAGCTTTATATTATTATTTTTAAACTTAGGATGCGTAGTAAATTTGACCCAATCATTTTTTATTACATTTTTTAAGGTTTAGTAACAGCTTAAAGTAGCAAGTCCTCTTTATCTTGCTATATTCTTAACGTCACTACCAATTATATCTTCAAGGCCATATTTTTAAAAAGCCCTATCTTGATACCATATCATCTTAAATTTTCTAGATATCTGCCATAATAAAAATCGTCTCTTTATAAACTAAAATGGCATATAATTGAATTTCAATATCTTGAAATTGCCCTTTATGAAAAATGGATCTTTATAAGGCTACAAGGAAGACCTTGTTATTTTTATATATATCCATCGACATATCTTTACAATTAATCTAGGTATATTTAATGTGAATAAATTCACTATTTTATTGATAGTTTAAGTTCCTGTAATAAAGTCCCCTCCGCCTAAAAATTACAGTACTTTTATAAGCTAATCGGAATTGAATTTATTATAATCTAAATTTTTTTAAAGATCATCTATGACCTAGAAGAAACCTTATTTGAAAAATTCATATTTTGAAAATTCATATGGTTATATTTTTAATTGTTAGCTCATTACATGCGTTAATTTGTCAATAAGAAACTTATGACTCTCGTATTGAATGTTTTAATACCGTTAAATTCTTTGGTCTTATGCAGTGTCAAAGAGATAAAATGAAGGAACTGCGTTAGGATATAGCCATAAAATTATGGGAAGAGCTAACTAGGCAAAAGGAACTAATAATATTACAGAATATGGTATGAATTTTATCATATCTATCTTGATTCTTTGACTTTATGCCAGTTCAAATCCAGTGAATTCATAGTATTATTTTGTTTTATATAATTTTATAAGCCATTTAGTGTCATTCCAAAGGTCTTTAGACCCCTGCACTATTGTATATTTCGCTTATTTTAATATGAATTTTGCCTTAAGAAGTAAAGTCTTTTATCGATCTGTGAATAATTTCTTTTTTAATTATTACATTTTATGATGATCGAGTACTCCGCAACACTGTTTATGCATCAAACTATTACCAAAATATTTAAAACTCTTTTTTACTGTGTTAATTATCATATTTAATTATAAAAATTATATATCAAACTACAATATATATCATTCAAAAATACACTAAAACCTTTCGTTTCATCAAATCGACCATTTTTATTTATCATTATCACATAAATCATTTTAATATACTTTTTTATCATCGAAAACATCATGTTTTTAAGAATATAAATATGATTTTGACAGATTCATTCCAAATAACTTATGATATCTTATGTATAATTTTTAATAATACTGCATTTTAATTGATGATCCGTGCATGTTATTGTTGAATTACTACTTTTTTATGATAATTTCAATATTTATTTGATGATTCAGGTTAAATATTATTGATGTACTATACTATTATTTGAGGAATAATTTATTAATTTCAAGGATAACTATTATTTTGTGTTATGGAGATTGATGATCTTTAACAAACGTTTATATATTATTGAAAAAACTATATGATTATTGTTGTTTTTATTGTGAAGGTGTATATACTTGGATATTATTTATTTTTAATAAATAATTAAATTGATTATTATGACAATAACCATTAAAACTCGAAGACTAAGAATTAACAAGTTACTTGCTAGAAAAGAACTTGTCCTTGACGTCTATCATGAAGGAAAACCCAACGTCTCACAAAAAGAGTTAAGATAACTAATCAGCGCTAAGTACCACTATTAAGCTAAAAATATTATCCTTTACGGATTCAGAACAGCATTCGGTGGAAACAGATCCTCTGGATTCGCTTTGGTTTATGATAATCAACAATATCTTGTGAAGTACGAGCCTGATTTCAGACTTAGAAGAACTGGGGTTCTTCCTAAGAGAAATCCAAAAAGAAAGGTTTATAAGTAATTAAAGAGAAAGATAAAGAAATCTCGAGGAGCATAGAAGCGTAAAGTGTTGGCAACTAAAAAGAGTGAAGAGAGAAGAGATATTAATAAAGCCAAGCAAGACTATCTTAAAAAGCTTATTGCTTGATTAAATATAACTCTATTTAACAATATTACTATTATGTGAATATTTAATATCTATTATTTTAATAAAATAATAAATCGTCTTTAATCAATTAACCACGTTATAATATAAAATATGGAACATTAGAGATAAAATAACGCAGACACCAATAATCAACAAACCGACAAACGTAAACACTTTTATATATTCAGTCAACCACAAGAAATCAGATAATAAGGAAAAAAGACCAAGACCTTAAAGAAAAAACTAATATTAATATAATGCCGATCTTATCAATTAGAACACAGAGATACCACCCTTACCCAAGAAGAATTAAATACTTTCAAAACTTGATATTAAGCTATTTAAAGAGAAATAAGCTAAAAATAATGCCAAAATTGATGAAATCATATAAAAAAAAGTAAAGATTTATATCATTTTAGAAAGCTATTCGGGCTTAAAAATTCAAATTTAATCGAAAAACCCAGGGTGATCCTGATAATAAGTACTCTACCTTCCAAAACTAAATAAATGAAGTACAATAATTACGATAAAAATTCAATTAGACACGAGCGTAACGCAAGGTTTTAAAAGATAAACTTCAAAAAAGCATATAATAAGCTAAGGCAAACGTAAAATGAGACTTATCTTAGAATGAAAAATTGAAATAATTTAGACAAGGATTGAAAGGAAGTCGATAAAATCATCTTTAAAGATTAGCATCATTGTAACACAGACTAATAACAGCTACTATAAGCAAAGATTAATAAAAGAATTTAACTAATTAAATAATGCTACTTAAGAGAAAAATAAGATAAGCTTAAAGCTCAGGAAATATATAATTCAAGTTAGAGTAATGCTAAGCGACTAAAGAAAGATTAGATTAAGAAATATATAAACTCAAAAAAGAATTATAGCCTTTGAATATATAATATGAAACACTAAAGGCTGATCTTGATAAGAAAAATTAAAATATCACTGGACTCAAAGGCGTATCATATATAATATATAGCAATTATCTGCAGAAAAAACATAAAAAAATGAATAAAAAGAAAGAAGAGATAAGGAATACTAGTTATGGAAAGACTAAAAAAAGAAAAGGGTATAAAAGTTATAGGCTTAAATATAGAAGATAAAGTAAGACAGCAAAAAGATATGGTAAGACTATCATGACAAACAAGATAAATATTGGAAACAAAAACAATTGATCGATTTCATATAATGGCAGACCAGACAAAAGAACAGAAAGATCAACGAAATTGAAAGATAGGCAAAGAAAGCTTAATATTAAAAAAGAGATAAAGAGAGATAAAAGTAATAACAGCTAAAACAATTCATAGCCGAGATTGAGCTCATAAACTTTTTGATAAAATATTTAAACGACATTAAAAACACTAATAATAATGTTAAAGTTTAATAAAAGAAAGAAATAAAGATCAACGCTGCGGACATAAAAGCACAAATATCAAGTGATTCTCAATGGAAAAAATAGAAAGGTGTTGAAATAATAATGTCAAAAAAATCGAAAGTAGACGAATAGCCTGAAAAGAAAAACAAGAAAAATAAGAAGAAGAACTAGTAAACAAAACAATAATAAGTTTTTGCGATACCCTACAACGTTCAAAGTATGTTCTAAAGCCTAAAGATCTTATCCCCTACAAAACTATAATAAATCGATGGTAAAATAAATTAACTGAAAGAAAGATAGCTTTTATTTGAAAGAGTATCAAGATAATAATCAAGCTAAGAAGAAAAGAAGTTAGTCGCCTAAATAAAAACAAAGAAAACTAAAAGTAATACCAAAGTAGTAAAATAATAAGCTGACTAATTCCCCACCATATGATCTAAATATCAATATATAAAATCATTATTAAAATCATTAAACATTCATATAATCAAATTTTATTAATAAATACTCAATCAGCTATAAGAAAATCAAATATTTATATATTTTTTCGATATATTATATAACAGTTAAAATTTTAAAACTATTATGACTAATTCTTACATAAAAAAGATATATATTTACATCAATAAAACTTTTTTTAATATTTTTATTTCTGGATAAATATGAAAATAATTGTTTGTTTGATTAATATTATTATTGTTAGTTTAATTGGCTGTATATTGTATGAATGGATGTTTTTTATTGGTCTAAATTTATTGAAATCTATATAATATCATGATAAGTTAAGAAAATTAATAAATATGTACAATTCTTCCTCAAAAGCCTACAATTCAGTACAATTTAATCTATATAGTCCTATCTCATATACATAAATACTACTTGATGATGATTTCATACTTGAAAATAATGGTATTAGATCATAATTGTATAATAACTATGATGTAAAATTGATGAATCTTTATGATTTTTAAACAAAAACATAGATATAATAGATTTAAGATGGTGAAGTTGATCGCCCTGTCCGATATTTAAAAGACACTTTTTAAAATGGATTGAGAAATAATTCTATGCTATACAAACTATAAAAACTGGATAAAATGTAATGATATTATTAATGAAAGTCCATCAAAAAGACGACATTATTGAGTCTTAACATTATTTAAATATTAGAACAAATGATTTACTATATCATTTTATCATATAATTACATACATATATACATATTAATAATTATAACCTTGAATTATAACTCAATAAACAATGATAGTCATCTTATCTTCATCAATATTCATAAATATATATATTTAGTAAAATCATTAGATTCTTTAATAATAGTTCATAATAACATATCAATTGATATTTATTTGATTATTATTCAAGTATAAAGATGATCATATTATGGATTTTCGTTTGAGAATATTAGTTAAGAATAAAGATGATAATATATAAATATAATTTTATTTATATATGTTAACGTTATATTCAATTGAGTTATCTTATATTAAAAATTAAGTAATTTTATTAGTAATTACATAACAATTACCCTATAATGGACATTCAAGCCATCAAAAGAGGCATAGTCCTCAGTAAAAATTAACCGTTCGTAAAGAAAACAACTAAAATACCCACTCAAGTCAATCAACATAGCATATCCTTTAATATATCAGCACAACTGACTCCACAACAGACATATCAGACAAGTAAACCCTAAAGAATACCCCTCAATTCAGCCCATAATAATAATCAACCAATATATAGTCACTCCTAAACATCTATCAATCCAAATCATTCAAAAAACCCTACCATCAAAAATGCATACCATAATATTCATCATAATAATACAAATAATAATTACAATAATCACAATAAGTATAATGATAATGACGGTCACATCGATGATATGAACAAAAATATAAGTATTCCTTTTCAAAGCCTTAAACATATCGATGAAGCTGAACATTAAAAATTATTTAATTGTTCACAGACAGTCTTCTCGACACAAGATAGCTTTATTATTAATAAAGATTACTAAGATACTAAGTCTATTGACAAAAGTATAGATCATTATAATTCAATTACTTTTCTTAATGATCAAAGCCAAAGTAGAATAATTCATGATCAAAGTCAAAGCAGAATAGTTAATGATCAAAGTCAAAGCAGAATATTGAATGATCAAAGTCAAATGAGAACAATTAACGATAATATTAATAGCCATTTATACGAATAAATAAATAATTTGAAACTGAATCTTGATGACTAAAGATAGAAAAATAATAAATTACTAAGATAAATACATGTTTAAATATGTAGAAATGATGAGAAAACCCATAAAATTAATACTTTATAATCTACAATCAAGACTATTTTATCCTAGCATCAATAGCTACACAATAAAAATAATAACATATTACTATGTTAATCATAAATATCTACTTTAAAGGCTAATTTAACCACAAATTATCAAAAAATTTAAAAACAACAAAAGTAAATCTAAATTTTACAGTGTTAGTTAAGTTAAAAAACATCATATTACTAATCTTAGATAATAAAATACAAAGGCAATAAAAATCGACTTTAATTAGACGCCTAAAACAACAAACGATTAATAAAATACTAACGATAAAAATATGAAAAGCAAAGATCTTAAATAAACAAATTGATATTTTTCTAATAAGATTTGATACATGCTAAAGACTATTAAAAGATAAAATAATAAAATACATTTTTACTTAACTAAACATAAAAAATGTACAATGAACACAAACTATACGTATAATAGAGTCGACAACATCGACAAAACCTTTAATTATAGATAGTCAAACTGAATATATAAATAAAGAATATGAACAAATCTATCAGCAACGATAGGACCAAATTGAATAACTTTATAGAAAATAATAATAAATTAGATCTTATCAAAATACAAAATTAAAGTAATTTCAATAAAAGATTATACTAAGAAATGAAAAATAAAAATTAAGATATCATGGTCATACTCAAAAATAGATAGTAATAGATTGCTGATTTGAGACTGATCATCCACTAAACTAAAAAAACTTCAGAAAATAAGCATACAAACATAGTATAATAAATGAACATAAAAAATATCCAACATACAATATCAGTATATGAATCTAGGCTCTAAGACACATCAATTTTACTAAAACAAAAAGAAGCATAGTTATAAAAGAATAAACGTATAATTGATTATCTTACTACATAACTTCGTAAAAATAGATAAATGTCATCTATATAAAAATTGAAATAATTAAACTAATAAAACAATTTAAAAGATGATCTTATAAGCCTGAAGAGATCACATGAAGTAGAAATCAATATTTTAAAAAAGAAAATATAAAATTTAGATGATTGTATAACTAGGAAGGGCAAAGAGATCGGATAAAAAGATAAGTTTATCAATAGAATCATATAAGAGAAAGGAAAGATATAGAAACAGTATAAGATTATATGCTAAACTAAGAAAAGAAGTGTTAGTTAGAGCTAAAAATATATTAAACATAGAGATTATAAAGACAAAAATAATGATAAAATCAAAGATAAAGACAATAATGATCATATCAAAGATACTAATAAAGAAATACATAAAGAAACAACACATAGGCTTAATATATGTTAAAAAAGAGTCCCAAGTGACTGTGTTCATAAATAAAATATGATGATGAAATGTTAATAGCATAAAATAGACTAAATAACATAGACGAACTAATCTTAATAACACTTTTGCCTCAAATAATAAGACGCATAATGAAATATATGAGCCTAATATTACAATATTGATTATATATATTCTTTATAATACTATTTCATTGTAAATATATATGTAATATGTCAATTATAAACTATTTCTTTGGTATTTTATCGATCATAATATTATATAATACTATTTTATTATTAATAAAATCATGATAATGCTATTTAATTGATGATATAACGATGATTATATAAAAACTTGGTTATAGGTCGATTCTAATACAGTTTATTTTTATTAATGCGGGTATTATTATAAACCTTATCTAAATTATTATAATAAGCCTTTCCTTGATGTTCGATATAGATTTATACTAAGACCAATAAAACAGCTTAGACATATTATTAAAATTTAATAATTAACAACAAAACCCCTCGTCAAATAGCCTAGATTAATATACCATTACCTTCTCAGACAATTATGTAACTACTCACCTCAATTAATACCCACACGAACAACAATAATAATCTTCAGTTCATCAATAAAAATAGATGAACTAAGAATACTACAAATAAGTCTAAAAAATGCAATAAGCTATATATCAACAAGAAAGTTTATTAGTTCAATATTTCTAATAATGTTCCGGTGTCAAAAAATGTAGAAAAAACATTAATAAATAGACTATTGATGATAAAGTGAGCGATTTTAGTGATATTAGCAGAAAAAAGAAGTTCATTTATAAGGCTAAATCAAAAAAATGATGTTTATTTATTTTTTTCATAAATATCTACACTAGCATAATATTCGCATCAATTATATCATTATTATATGATTCAATATAAACGAACTTAAAGAAAATTCATAAATAAAGTAATAATCATATAAATATCAATAATATCTTCATTATGTATCAATAATATCATATGTTATAAAAGAATTATATGTTTTTTTAAGTAAATAATTATTTTTTAAGAATTATATAGAATTATATTAACTGATAAATTAACTCTTAAAATTACTCGTAATATTAATTACTTTAAATGAACACATAGAAATCACCATTTCTATCAATAATTATACTCATAATCATCACACTGACCTCCTCCCTAAAATCAATCAATCATTGTCTCAACAATTGCCTTCAATGCCATTAAAATAATCCTAATATATGCATAACATAGTATCATAACTGTTAATGGGGGTTTCATGACCCGTAATTCAAAGGAACATGTCTGGCATTACCATCAATATCAGTAATGAATAGTTTTATTTAGATCAAAAAGAACTAATTTGATAAACCTTATGATAATTATAAATATAAGCTAAATCAATGGAATGATAATGTAACTATATCGAAATGCATATTAAAGGATAATGATATGGTGAATTAGATCGAGATCTATGGACCATTTATAGGGATGACTAATATATATCATAGATATTAAATAGAAAATAATTAAGTATATTCAATAAGCTTCAATTTGTTAAGAGATTAATGGATTCCATTTAACGATTTTTTATTATTATAAATATTCAACTAGCAGTCAATCATCCTCACATAATAAATCAAATATAATACAAGAAAATCATTCAAAGATGTCAAATATTTAAGTACTTGCTCAAATAAAAGAGTATATATAGATAAATATACCATATTTATCAACAACAAAGATAATAAAATCAATAATTAAATCACTATATCATTTAGCAGTTTCTTATATGATGCAATATGGGGACTCACAAATATAAAAATTATATCAGGATGCACATCCTTTCTTATCTATAATCAAAAAAATAACAAATGTGATCTATGCGATCATAAATATTATCTTGCTTATCATAATAGTACATTGAAATGTTTATCTTGTCCCATGCTATGTTAATCCTGTATTTCTTCAGATAAATGTACAAAATGTGTTCGTTATGCATACCTTTAAGATGGAAAATGCAGGTTAAGGACTTAGTATTAATTGACTTAATTAAAATATATAAAAAATATAAAGTAAGTGAAATGCTATAATTTTTCATTTATAAAAGGTACAAAATCAAGTAAAATATAAACTTTTCTATTATAAAATCCTCTAAAACAATAATACAAAACAATATCAGTATCATTTAATCTATACTACACTCAAAAGCATTGGCGGTCTGAATAATTTTATATAATTAACATGAGAATAAACTCATAATCTTTTTCTCTAAGAAAATAAAACATGACTAACAGAGGCAGTATTATATGTGATCAAATAAAAGGAAACAAACTATCAATAATCAATATAATTATAGATAATGTTACTATCAATAATTCAAATATCTCAATTTCATTTTAGATAAATAATAAGACCATAAAATAAGATATCGAATTTGGTATATCAGATTTGTATATTATTAATAAGCCAAATAATAAAGAGAATAAGATTGATATAAATAATAAGAGTAAAAAGGATAATATGATTGCGATAAAGAATAAAGATGATACATATAGATCCTTATAAGATATGATAAAAGATTTTAAAAAAGACAATAAGTCTATAAATAATGCCAAAAATTTCAAATTCTTATTATCAAATTCAAAAAATCAAATAAGTTTCACTAAAATATAAGATAAAAAACAAAATAATAATATAATAAATCAAAAAGTTCATAAAAATAATGATTAATATATAATAGATGTTAATAAAAATTAAGATTTTTCATAGAATTCTTAATAGAAATTAAAAAGATCTCATTAGTAAAGCAATGCTTAAAAATATTCATAAAATAACATATAATAGAGTGATATACCTCAATAACATAGCCAATTTTAAAATATTTACAATAAAAAATAAAATAATAAATAATATACTGAATCAAAATAACCTATTGATAAAACACATAAGATCGTCTAATCGTCCCCATATATATAATTTTAATAATAACCATAATATATAATAACAAGTTAACCAAAAACAAACAAAAACTCTTCAGGTATACATATAAAACTAGATAAAATACAATCTTTTGAACATATAAATCCCATAATAAACATAAATAATATGCCCTCTGAATATTACAATTTATAATCCTACAACATAAAAGATGATCAATTACACATGTTCGTTTCAGTCAATAAAAGCTTTCAAAATAACGTACTTACCATAAAAAATAAAACATAAGACAATAATTCCTCAAGACCTAATTTTGATAATAGACTATTATAATAGACAACAGACATAATAGCCAAATTAAATATTTAAAGATACGACCATTTATCCTCAGAAAACATATAACACATAAACTCATTATCTTTTATCTTTACATTAGGTGCGTATCTATCATTCATATCTATAGTAG
>Ga0169931_10013162_pt1 | contig 11336 bp, 11 predicted proteins | sample Kivu_15m_20L_FD_129675 | JGI IMG/M metagenome (GOLD analysis project Ga0169931, IMG submission 129675) | Freshwater microbial communities from Lake Kivu, Western Province, Rwanda to study Microbial Dark Matter (Phase II) - Kivu_15m_20L... | ecosystem: Environmental > Aquatic > Freshwater > Lake... | reverse complement strand
CTGCCCTTGCAGGCGAACAACGCTCCGGCCATGGATGAAAGAACAACTGCGCCAAGGAGGGGGGACTTCATCCCTCCATAGTGCATTTTCTGGCGGGGACGTCTACTGCGTTTTCACCGGGGTGGCTGCCGTGCGCTTGCCGGGCAATGGATATTTCTTGTCGACGTTGTCGATCACCAGCACCCAGTCCTGACCTCGACCCGAGGTCGGCGGTACGAAGCCGTTGATGCCTGACGCATTCGAGGTCATGACCGGATACGAAAGGCCGTAGCGCGGATCGTACCAGGAGAGCGCGAGACCAGCGGGAGCCTTGAAGGCGGCGAGATCCACCGTGACGGTTTGGCCAAGCGGTGTGTAGATGAAGGCGAAAGAGTCATCCCGCGCGCGGGCGGCCCGAATGAAACCACCGGCCGGTCCGTGATACGGACCAACGAACGTCGTGTCAGGAACCAGCAGGTCAAACGGACGCGACTCGAAGAGCCTGCGGATGTGCCCCATTTGGAACGCCCCGGGATGGTCGAGTGCCTCCTGCCAGGGAACCTTGGCGCTGACCACCGATTGACGGTCAACCGTGAACATCTGCCAGATGCTGTTGTTGCCGTAGGTATGCCCAGCCGCCCCGGCGAGCAAGGACCAGTACGCCGCCTGACGCACGTCGGCGTCGTCGAAGCGAATCGCGGGATTCGCGTTTGCGATATAGAACCCCTCGCCGAGGTTCTCGTAGCGCGGCTCTGCGTCGAGGACGGGTTTCGCCGGGAGCCGTTTGTAGTCCTGGTCGATATAAAGGCCGTTGTCTAAGTTCTTCGCTGCGTGTGACGATTGGACCGCGTTGAAGGACAGCCATTCGTCGCTGTGAAAGAACTCCGATGACTTGCCCGGCCCGCTTGGGTGGTAGGTGATGAGGTTCTTGGGACCGCCGGCGCGCAAACCCTTGGCGAGTGCCCGAATGATGGCGAACTCTTCCTTGTTGGCAGGGTTGCGATCGCCTCCGAGGATCCAGATGACGGGGCTTGTCGCGTAGCGCTGACCCACAAACTTTCCGTAGGTAAAGGCGTTCGCCTCGGTGAAGATCTTCGCGTTTGGTGACGCGGGATTTTGCTTCCACTTGTCACCCCACGTCGGCAAAAGGCCAATCGTCAATCCAAGGGCTCCCGCCTTTTTGACAACCTCATCCACGAACGCGAAGTAGGGTTCGTTGGGTTTTGCAGGATCGTTGTCGATGAGCGGCCGGTCACCCAGTGCATTCGGTGTGTTGAGACCGTCGAGCTCTGCGAGGATGACCGTCTGGATGACCGTGAATCCCTTGCGCGCGCGGTTCTCGAGGTACAGGTCGACCTCTTCGCGGTTGCAACGGTGCAAGAGCTCCCACGCGGTGTCGCCCAGGTAGAAGAAGGGTTTGCCGTCGGCCTGTTGCAGGTAGCGTTTGTTGGGGTGAACGCGCAGCGGATGAACTGCGGCGTTGGCTGACGGGGCCAGGGCCGGCAAGGCAGCGAGCAGGGTCAGAAAGGCGGGGAATAGGCGGCGCATGGTGGGGCAACGTAAACACAAGAGCGCGAGCGGAGGCAAGCAGGCACCGGTGTCAAAGCCGAATAATAGATTATGTCGATTCGCATCGTGGAGAGCCTGTGATCCCATTGGCTTGCACCAGGGTCTTTGCGCTTGCCTTGTTTTCCCAACCCGTCGGAATATCCGCGGACCCATGAACTTTCCTGCATTTCGGATTTTCTCCCTCGTCGGCACGATGGTGTCGATGGCCTCGGGATGTGCGACGGTTGCACCATCGCCGCCTGCTTCGCCCTGGCGAGCACACCAGCTTGACGAAGGGTATCTGTGTCGCACCGCCGTCATGGGTGATGTGAACGGCGACGGCACCCTGGATGTTATTGCGTCCGATCAGGATGCGATGAACATCTATTTGCTGCTCGGTCCGAACTTCAAGCGCGAAACGATCGCGACCGGCACCGATACGATTCACGCGCAGCTTTTGGATATGGACGCCGATGGCGATCTCGACTGGGTTGGCGTCGACTATCTACCCGGGCGAATCTACTGGCTGGAGAACCCTCTCAAAAATCCACCCGAGCAGCCGGGCTGGGCGAAACATGTCATTGACGATGTCGAGGTCGGCGGCCCAAGCGGGTTGCACGCCGTCATCGTCGTGGATGTCGATGCCGATGGCAGGCGCGATCTGGTGGTGACAGGCAATGCAGCGAATGGCGAGCATCCAAACTCGATCGTCTACTATCCGATCCCCGACGATCCGCGGAACACCAAGTTCACCCGTGCGTTCATCGCGGATGGTGACGCCGTAGGGTTCGTCCACTACCTGGGCTTTGGTGACATCGACGCCGATGGTCGAGCAGATATCGCAACGGGCGCGAAGATCGGCAACACCTTCGCCTTCTGGAAGGCGCCGTCGTCGTCAAGTGAGCGCTGGACTCGAACCGAGTTACCGGGAGAGCAGAAGGGGGCGACCAACATCGAGGTCGTCGATGTAAACGGCGATGGGCACGCAGATCTCCTGGCTTCTCGCGGTCACGGCAAGGGCGTCTTGTGGTTCGAGGGCCCGACCATGACCGCGCACGTGATCGACGACGAGATCCTCACGCCGCACTCGCTTGCAGTCGGTGATATGGATGCGGATGGCGACGTGGATGCGGTCGCCGTCGGCATCGACTCCGAACTGGTCGCCTGGTACGCCAACGACGGCCATGGCAAGTTCGTGCGCCATACGATCGCGACAGGGCAGAAGTCGTACGATGTGCGTCTGATTGACGTGGATGCCGATGGGGATCCGGATGTCTTCGTCGCCGGGCAGAATCGCAAGAACGTGATTTGGTTCGAGAATCCCGGCGCGCGCAAGCCGTAGACGGGCAGAGGGTCGTTTTTCTCAAGGCGCCGGCAAAAGCTGGCGATGGGTAAGGGATCGGTGCCTTTCCAATCCCGGACCCAGATTAAACGGGAGTTGTTGCGCGTGGCGTTGACCATGCTGATGGCGCACGTCGGTTGCACCGTCGACAACCCGGCGTATCGGCCTCTGGTGAACGTTGAGCAGCCGGACGGTCTGCCGGGCGCCGGTGGCGAAGGTGGCGGTGGCGAAGGCGACGGTGGGCAAGGCGGTGACTCGGATCTCGTCGTGCGTGACTCGTCGGTACAACCCCCTGTCATGATGGATGCTTCCCGGCCGGTTGTTGTTGATGCGTCACCGAGTGTTCCGGATGTCGCCGTGGCCTCACCGAAGGCCAGTTCGTTCTTTGATACTTTTGACGGGAACGGGCTTTCGACTTCTTGGCAGTCCAGCGTGACGGGCGCAGGGTGTACCGTATCCCAGAGCGGCGGATACCTGCGCTTCGTGATGACGGGTCCTCCTGGCCTTTGCAGGGTTCGATCGGTTAAAACGTATGACATCCGGGAAGACGCCGTTTTCTTCAGGATCGATCCGATTGTCTCGTTTTACCCACCGATTCGATTTTTCATTTTCATTGAGGCCGATGGGCAAACACTCGAATACGGCTTCATCAATGACCTGATGGAGGCTCAGCTGCTTGTCTTGCCCTCACGGATGCGGGCCTGGAAGATGCCCGGCACCTACCGCCCACGACCGACCTACTGGCGGATCGCCGCGCACGCCGACCACCTCCACTTCGAGCATTCGACCGACGCCAAGACCTGGACCGAGACCGCAACCCGCGATCTTCCGTTCTCAATGGCGAATGTTCGTGTTGGTGTCGGGGTCGAGGTTTCGTCGACCATCCCTGGGCCCATCAACATCGGCGTGGCCAGCTTTAACCGCTAAACTGGACATTCGTCATCGTGACGATCGTCCGGTTTTCCGGTATAGGATCGCGGCATGTTCGTCGTTGCCGTTCAGTTCAAGTTGAAAGAAGACGCCTACGAGGCCTTTCGTGAGCTCGTCATCAAGAACGCCCGTGCGAGCGTGAAGGAGCCGAACTGCCGCCAGTTCGACGTGTCCTTCTCGGCTGATCGCACGCAGTGCTTCCTGTACGAGGTGTACACCCACCGTGCAGCCTGGGACGTCGAACACTACGGGACCCCGCATTTCAAGGCCTTTGCTGCCGCGACCCCGCCGTACGTCGCCTCCAAGCAGGTGGATGTGTACGAACGCGACGACAGCTAGGTACCCCGGGGCGGCGTCGTTTACGCGCCGCCGCACTTCGAGTAGGCTTGCGCCAGGAGCTTCCTCGAACCATGTACTACGAAATCGTCAGCCAGTTTTCGCGCACCCTCAGGAACCTGGACAAGATCATGGGCAAGGCGCAGGCCTATGCCACTGCCCGCGGCTTCAGCCCGGATAACTTCGTCGGTGAACGCATCTTCCCCGACATGTTCCCCTTCGCGCGGCAGATTCAGATCGCCTGCGATCAGGCCAAGAACGCCGCCGCCAACGTCAGCGGCAAGGAAGCGCCTCGCTTCGACGACAATGAGTCCACCTTCGAGGAGCTGCGCGCCCGCATTGGCAAGTGTGTGGCGTATCTCGATTCGTTCAGCGCGGCCGATTTCGCCTCGGTCAATGCCGATGCCACGGTTGCGATGGCCTATCCCAAGGGCAAGGGCATGAAGAAGCAGCCCTATTTCATTCAGCGCCAGATTCCGAACTTCCACTTCCACGTTGCCATGGCCTATGCGCTCCTGCGCAAGGGTGGCGTTGAGATCGGCAAGGGCGACTATCTCGGCGATCTGCCGTTGTTCGACCTGTAGTTGCCGGTCGAGGCGACAGGCTATCGGGCTGCGACGAAGAGGTCCGCCAACGTCGCAGCCAGAAATGCCATCGAGACGTAGCCGTTCAGCGTGAAGAAGGCCATGTTGAGGCGGCTCAGGTCGTTCGGGCGAACGATGCTGTGTTCCCAGATCAAGATGCCACCGATGAGGGCCACACCGGCGAAATACAGGACGCCCATGCCGGCCGAAAGGCCCGTCATCACCAGCGCGGCGAACGCGACGGCGTGAAGCAGCCCGGAGAGCACCAGTGAGGTTTTGACGCCGAAGCGCGCCGGAATCGAGTGCAGCTTCGCCTTCCGGTCGTATTCCATATCTGACAGCGCATACAGGACGTCGAAGCCGCCGATCCAGGTTGTGACGGCCAGCATGAGCCATGCCGGTGGTGCGCCAAAGGAATTGGTCACGGCGATCCATGCGCCTGCGGGACCACCCGCGATCGCGACGCCGAGGAAAACGTGACACAGCCAGGTGAAGCGCTTGGTGTAGGAATACCCCAGCAGGAAGAAAAGCGCGACTGGTGAAAGCTTGAGACAAAGCGGTCCGAGATAGGCGGCCGCGCCGACAAAGAGCGCGATGCTCAGCACGGTTGCGAGCCAGGCGGTCTTCAGTGAAATCTTGCCGGCCGGTATCTCGCGGGTCTCGGTGCGCGGGTTCTTCGCGTCGATATGTCGATCGATGATGCGATTCCATCCCATCGCCGCTGTTCGTGCGGCGACCATCGCGACCACGATGCCAATCACGGTGGTGAAATGCACCGGGGTGGTTCGCGCCGCCATCGCCGCTGCAGCGAGCGCGAACGGCAGTGCAAAGATCGAATGGCTGAACTTGATCATCCGTCCGAACGCGACAAGACCGTTCAAGCTAGAGGCGGACGGAAGGGTGTTTTCGTTCGGTGCAGTCATGAGAAACTCTACGGCCGTGCGATCCACGAAACGGTGGAGGGCGAGTGGTTTACCAGATGGGCGACGGGGTTCACGCCTTGCACGGGTCCGACCGCAAGGATCCCGGGACGCCGGCCAGGTGCGAGGGTGCCAAGGGATGGAAGTCCCAGTGCCCGTGCGCCGCCCGAGGTCGCCGCAGCGAGCCAGATATCGGGTCGTACCGCGGGGAATGCCGCGGCCAACACGGCAAGCTCTTCCCAGGGCGAAAGCGACGGCGACGACGCCAGGCTGTCGGTCCCAATGGCAAGGTTGACGCCGGCGGCCAGCAGCGCCGGAACGTCTGCGAGCTGCCCACCAATGTTCAGGTTCGAGCGGGGACACAACACCGCCGTGGCGCCGGTCTCGGCAGCGCGTGCGCGATCATCATCGTCTGCATGAACCATGTGCACGAGCAGCGGTGGGGTCTTTGCCTTGAAGGCGCCCAGCGTCTGAAGATAGCGAAGGGGTCCCATTCCTGGACTGCGGTGTTGCGGATCAAAGCCCATCTGTGTCAGCACGCCTTGCCACGGGCCCGAACCGAACTTCAGGAACTCAAGCTCGTCGCGGTCTTCGGCGACGTGAATCGTGGTCGGCGTTGCGTGTGCGCCCGCGGCGAGGAAGATGTCCCGCAATAACTCTGGATCGGCTGAGTACAGAGCGTGGGGTGCAACCGTATAACGGATGCGCTCGGGCCAGGGGCCGGGGAGCGTCTCTCGTTCCTGTTGTGCAGACGCGAGCGCATCGCCCGTTTGGCGATGCCGCATGCCGGTCAGCTCGTGGAAGAAACTGCCCAGAAGTTTCGACTCGGCCAGCGCGGGTGCGGCGGCCAGCGTGTTGCCAATGTCGCCGATCGCGGCCACGCCTGCACGATCGAGGGAGTCGATCGCGTTGCGGATGGCCTGAGCGCGCGCCTCGGACTCAAGCGTCGCGTTTCGTTTCATCAGGTCTGTGGCCCAACGAATGAACCCGGCCGGTTGGGTGTTCGTCGCTGGCAACGCCGACAGCTCAAGGTGGGTATGCGCATTGACAAGCGCTGGCACCAGTGCGCCAGGCACCTGTCGGTGTTCGGCGTCTGGAAACCGTTCTCGCAAGTCAGCGTCTGCTCCGACTGCGACGATCACGTCGGATTCGTCGAGCACGATCGCGCCACACTCGATGGGCGGCTCACAGATCGGAATCACCCACGGGGCCGAGAACCGACGCAGCAAGCTGGATGCCATCGCAAGTTCCCGGATAACGAGCGCTACTTGCTCTCGTAGGGGGTTCCGTCCTTGTGCGCGAACACGGGCTTTTCGTAGCGGCCTGGTTTCACATGCAGATCGACATCGGGATAGAAGGCCTCATCGCGGGCATCCCTCGTTCCGACCTCAAGGTATCGCGCGACTTCAGTCGAACGGTTCGTGATGCAATGGCCATCCGCAACACCGGCCGGAAATCCAGCGCAAAGACCGGCGGTCAAGCGTTGCGCCTGTCCCTCGGAGATGAGCGTGACCTCACCTGCAAGGACATAAATGAACTCATCTTCGTGCGAGTGGTAGTGGCGCAAGGCCGACGATGCGCCGGGGGCAAGTTCGACGACATTCACGCCAAACTGCGTGAGGCCGAGCGCAGCGGTCAGCGCCCTCTTGCTCCTGCCCTTGACCGCGTCGACAAACTCGACTGGATAGATGCTCCCGGTTCGCGGTGCCAGGCTGTTCGGATCAAGGGCAGGCTTCTTCACTTCGTCCATCGGAGACTCTTAGCTGGTCGCCAGCAATTCGTAGCGCATGTTGCGTCGGCGCGGGATGAATCCGGCGTCGCGAACGTAGCGTTCAATGTCGTTCGCAGAGAGCTTGAACACCGCGCCCGCCTGCGACACCACGTTTTCCTCGATCATGGCCGAACCAAAGTCGTTGCCACCGAAGCGCAGCGCGACCTGTCCAACGTCGGGACCCATGGTGGGCCATGAGACCTGCAGATTCGGAAAGTTATCGAGGTAAAGCCGAGCAAGCGCGAACTCGCGCAGGTAACGCACGGCGGTCGTGTCATCGCGCAGCTTGAGTCGAGTCCCCTCGGCCTGAAAGGGCCAGCAAATGAAGGCCGTGAAGCCGGAGGTCTCGTCCTGCAAGGCCCGGAGGTGTTCGAGGTGGTTGATGATATGGCGTGGGGTTTCGCCGAAGCCGAATACCATCGAACCCGTGGTACGCAATCCAAGTTTGTGGCCCTGGCGCATCACCTCAAGCCAGGTCTCCGTCGAGCACTTGAGCGGCGAGATCTTCTCGCGGATTTCGTCGTCGAGGATCTCGGCGCCGCCGCCCGGGATCGAGTCGAGGCCGGCCTCGACGAGTCGCTCGATGACGCCACGGAGGCTCCTTCCTTCAAGCTCCGCGATGTAGCGGATCTCCTCGGGAGAGAGCCCGTGTATCGCGAGCGGGAAGTTCGCCTTCATCCATCGGAAGAGCTCCTCGTAGTACGAGAGCGGCAGGTCAGGATTCAGTCCACCCTGCAGGAGGATCTGAACGCCCTCCAGGTCGACCGTCTCCTGAAACTTCTTCGTCAGCTCTTCGCGTGACAGCGTGTAGCCATCGGCCCGGTTGGGTGGACGGTAGAAATTGCAGAACTTGCAGCGGGTCACGCAAACGTTGGTGTAGTTGACGTTGCGATCGATGATGTAGGTCACGACGCCGTCGTCATGCAGCGCCCGTCGCCTGATGTCGGCCGCAGCGCCAAGATCGATCGTGCTCGCCTTGTCATAAAGCCGAAGCGCGTCCTCGATGCCGAGCCGGATGCCGGCGGCGGCGTCCGAGAGCAAGGCGTCGATCGACTTGCTCGGATGGTCGCGCCCGCTTTGTGGAATGGGCAAAGGTGGTGCGGTGCGGACGGTCGTGATGGGTCGTTCGGGTCGCCCGTCGTCGAAGAAGCGGAGGTGGGGGGCCTTCGGGATGAGACCCGCCGCAGCGGCTCTTGCGAGGAAAGCGGACGCGCCCGACAGTTCCTCGGCGCCGAGCTTGTAGTGGATGTTGTGCTGCAGATACGTATCACAGATTTCGGGTGCGAGATGCGATGCCTCGGCCCATCCGCGCGCAATCTGCGACCGGTTCTGCAGGCCAATCTGCAGGCTCTCGCGCAGCAGTGAAACCGCCTCGGGGTCAGCGACGCCGGGGCGCCCGGCCCACACGGCGTAGACCATGGGCAGACCGACAAGTTCTCGCCAGGCCTCGCCGAGGTCATAGACGTGGGAGAAGCGTTGTGCGGCATCAAACGCAGCATCGCCGATGATGAGGGCACCCTGTGTTCCCTTGACCCCGGAAAGCACGGTGTCGTGATCGGCATGCACGAACGTGGGAGATACGCCGCGCGCCTTGCTGAGGATCTGAATCAGGGCGGCCGATGTGCGAGAGGCGCCGTCGAGCGCGATCGTCGTCAGCTTCTCCCAGGGAAGCTCTGACACGAGCAGCACGGTTCGCACGGGCCCGCGGCTTGCCACGCTGATGCCCGGAACAATCTGGAATTGCTCGCCCATGGTCGCGAGACTGGCGATCGGGATCAGCGCCAGATCCACCTGACCGGTCTGCAGCAATTCGGTGCAGCGCGATGGCAGTTCAAAGCGCAGGTCGAAGCGTTCGCCCATTCGCCCTTCGCCCCGTTCGATGCCGTGGGTGATGGGGCGCGCGTTCAAAAACGAAACCGCGGCGAGCTTCAGTTTGGGGAGGCTCATGGAACGACCTCCAGCGAGCGCTTCTGTACGTTGCGTCGGAATGGTTTTTGAGAGACGAGCGCCTCGGTTTCCGTGACGACGTTGTAAAGCGTATCACGCTCAACGGGATCTCGGCCTGCGTTGGCGATGATCCGGACCAGCTCGTCCGAGGTCAGCGTCTGCGGCGTTTCGGCGCCCGCCATGTGGTAGATCTTCTCTTCCTGAACGGTCCCGTCCACGTCGTCGGCGCCAAACCAGAGCGCTGTCTGCGCCGTCTTCACGCCCAGCATGACCCAGTAGGCCTTGAGGTGAGGGATGTTGTGCAACATCAGGCGCGCGATGGCATAGGTGCGCAGGTCTTCGATGCCGGTCGGCCCGGGCAACTTCATCAGCGCGTTGTTGTCGGGATGGAAGGCGAGGGGAATGAAGGTCTGGAATCCGCCGGTCTCGTCCTGCAGATCGCGCAGGCGCATCATGTGATCGACGCGTTCCTCGACGGTCTCGATCGTGCCGTAGAGCATCGTGCAGTTTGAGCGCAGTCCCATGCGATGGGCGGTCCGATGCACGTTCAGCCACTCGTCTGCGTTGCACTTGTCGGCGCAGATCTTCTGGCGGACGCGGTCGGCGAAGATCTCGGCGCCCCCACCCGGCAGAGAGTCCATGCCGGCCTCGTGCAGGCGGCGCAGCACCTCCTCGACCGTCATGCCGTAGTGCTGACTGTAGAAATGAATTTCGACCGCCGTGAAGGCCTTGATGTGAATGTCGGGCTTGATGCGCTTGAGTCCGCGCAGGAGGTCCTCGTAGTACTCGAACGAGAGCTTGTCGTGCAGACCGTTGACGATATGCACCTCGGTGACCGGCTCGTTGCGATCGACGCGGGCCTGAAGCTTGCCCCAGGCTTCATCGAGGGTCATCGTGTGCGCCTCGGGATCGCCTTCCTTGAGACGGGCGAACGAGCAAAATCGGCAGCTCGCCACGCAGACGTTGGTCGCATTGATGTGGAAGTTGCGGTTGAAGTAGGTGCGGTTGCCGTGCAGACGCTCCCGTACGCGGTTCGCAAGCAGACCCACTTCCATGACGTTGGGGTGAGCAAACAGCGCCACGCCGTCTTCGAAGGTCAGTGCTTCTTGCTGCTCAACTTTCCGAACAATGGAATCAAAGGTGACGGTCATGGCACATTCTCCACGAGGGTCTGGTTGGTACGTTCATGAGGAATCAGCCCGGCTCCCTGGAGAAGCGCAGAGGCCTCCCGTCGGGTCATGGCCGGGTTGTTGGCGTTGTCGCCGAGGCGCAGCGCACGTTCAGCCACCACCGGGCCGAACAGTTGATCGGCGCCCATGGTGAGGCTCATCTGCGCCAGTCGGTGACCCAGTCGCGAGAAATCCGCGATGAGGTGTGGCGTGTTGACCGTGATACGGATTCGAGCGTACAGCGCGAGGGTATCGAGGCCCATCGGTTCACCATCCGGGGTCGGCAAGATCGCCTCGACCTGAGTCTGTTCCGCGGCACGGAGGAGGCGCGTCTCGCGCAACGCACGGTCGTCGTCGCGGTGAAATGGAAAGCGCCACCAAACTCGCATTCCCTGTGCGGTCGCGGCTTGCGCGAGCGTGGCGTCGTCGGTGATCACAACGCGAGCGCCGAGGGCAATCACAGCGGCCAGACCGCCGAGCGCCGATACGTCCTCGCCATTGACCCATCCGTCGACCGCGTCGCGCGGCCCGACCCACGCGCCGGTCTTCTGCAGCTGGCGTGTTCGCGAGAACAAGCCCTTGCCCTGGTTGAGTTGATCGCGTTTCGCGCAGGCCTGTCGACCCAGCGCAAAGAGATCGACCTCGGCGTGTCGCGCCTGGGTCGGCGTGTTTGCGGAACCCGTTTTTCCGGTCGGGGACAAGGTTTCAGCGCGCATCCGTTACTCCAACTTCTCCGAGCTGTTTTCGCCCCAACGTGGGGTAATCGCGTTGTGAATTTCCATGTGGTCAAGCACACGTCCGAGGACGGTG
>Ga0169931_10013161_pt1 | contig 11336 bp, 17 predicted proteins | sample Kivu_15m_20L_FD_129675 | JGI IMG/M metagenome (GOLD analysis project Ga0169931, IMG submission 129675) | Freshwater microbial communities from Lake Kivu, Western Province, Rwanda to study Microbial Dark Matter (Phase II) - Kivu_15m_20L... | ecosystem: Environmental > Aquatic > Freshwater > Lake... | reverse complement strand
ACAACTTCAACCATCTTATCGGGAGACCAATGGTATTCGGGCTCGACGACAACACTCATTTTATTCCTCCAGTATCAAGTTTCTTTCTAATGAACGTTAGTTGATCTTCTGTTAGAAGAGAAAGAGCTTGCCTGGCTTTCTCATTACTATAACCATAGTATGATTTGACACATTCAAGGTTCTTCAATTCTTCCTTTTTGATCCACGGAGAAAATCTCCGTTTCGATCTCAAAGTATTTAGTAAAAAATCATATTGTAACTTTTTATCAAGATGATGATTGATATTCATTTCGTTAGAAAATATCACAGCATCAACATGCCCAGACAAACATCTGTTGACAATATATGGCAAATACTTATTTTCAATTGTAGGATCTTCATCAATCAAATTAACCTTTGAAGTATTGATGCTATTCAACCAATCTTTTAATTCAACCATTCATTGCTACCTTCTTTCTAAAAGATTGATTATCAATTGGCATAACCCAACGAAGATTATCTACATGATTATTAGCAGGATTATCATCAATGTGATCAACAAATGCAGTTCGTCTAATCCATTCTTTAGCAGGTTCTGGAATTTGATTCCAGCATTCTGAAACTTGCTCAGGAGGAAATTCATCAATAGGTCTCCATGTTTCCATGACAACACGATGACGATCTACTGACATTGCTGGGGGATTATTTCTACCTCGTGCCCGATAATCATAGTCATCAAATAAATCTTTTGGGATAGCAAGTAAGTATGAATGACAACGCAATCGCCTTTCATCCATTGTCAATCTAGCTGACCATTTAACTTTTGGTTTTAGAAACCTACCAACTTTACCAATGACGCTATAAACGTCACCAGATTGATTGCAATAATACTTGGGAATTACTTTTCCATAACGAACGACTGGTTTAAAGTCGGAATTCAAATGAGTAATCATCTTTCAATGTAGGATAATGTGTGTGATTGTGAGTATAGTTGATGGATAATTATGTCGCAACCTATCTTTGGATTACAATTTCCACAGGTATAAACATCTACTGCTGCTCTACCTTCCTCAGGCCAAGTATGAATACTAATATGACTTTCAGAAAGTAATGATACGACAGTAACTCCTTGAGGATCAAACTTCTTTGAGATAGTTTGAAGTACAGTAGCACCACTTGCTGTTGCAGCATTCTCTAATAAATCTCTAAGGTATTGTTCATCGTCTAATAAAACAAACGAACAACCTTGTAAATTAAGTAGATAATGCTTGCCCATCAGAGTAGTTTAGAAGAAGAAGTTCTTTTCGATCCTTCTGGTCCATTAGATAATCTCCAGTCGATCTCATAGTATATGTATGTTCATACTCAACTGCAGACCACTTAGAAAACCTATCCTTGACTAACTGTGATGAATTATAACTGACCATCATATGAAGTGAACTATTATCGCAATCAGCAGCAAACTGATCGTGATCAAATCTTTTGTGCATTGATCCTTTGTTCCCATAGAGATTATCTTTAATATCATAAGGAGGATCAAGATAGACGAAAGCATTGTCTCCACTGTAAAAAGAGATCAAATCATTATAATGATAGTTAGTGATAGTCCACTTCTGTATCAAATTAGAATACTCTAACAGTTTTTCGATACCCCGCATAGAAAAATTATTTTCTGATGCTTGTGGGGAGAATGACGAACTTTCTGTGAGACCAGAAAAAGAGCACTTATTGACAATATAAAAACTGATAGCACGCTGTAAGTCATCAGATTTTTTAGGACTTGCACTAAGGTACTCTTTGCTTTCCAGAAAGAGAACTTTGGCTCGATCTGGATCATTGTACCTTTGTTTGAGATTTGTGAGATATCTTTTAATTTCATCACCATTATCTCTTAGTTGTTTCCAAAAGTTAGCGAGTGGTTCATAAAGATCATTGACCCAAATATTAATGTCGGGATATTGTTGTGTAACAAATAGTGCAACAGATCCTCCTCCAAGAAACGGTTCACGATACTCTTGATACTTAGAAAGATCTGGAAAAAATTGATTTATCTTACTTATCGCCCTCGATTTCCCGCCAGGATATCTTAAACAAGTTTTAAGAGATTTTTGTGTGTAAGGCATTTAATTTCTCCATAATCATTTGATACTTTTCTCGGCGTCTATTACCAAGATAAGGTTTCATCAATTCAGACCATCTTTTTGCTGCTTCACCTTGAAGGTTTATGTAATAAGTTGGTTTTTGACCTGCTGCTTTATGGGCTGGACCGCCATCAGTATAAGTTATTTTCCTGCCGTCCATTATAGCAGCAACACGCTCCATAATATCTTGATCGGTCATAGACATACTCATAGAAAGATAGTCCTTTTCGGTATAAGTTTTTCCATTAGCAAAGGTTCTTGTTCTTCCTTTTTTATAAGACCAAGATCCCTCACCTTCCCATATACCAGTAACCCAAGCAAGTTCAGTTTCTGTTGGTTCTTTATGTTCGTAGATAGTACCTTTAGCCATAACTTATAAACTACTCCACTTCTATTTAGTAGTGGAGTTATTTTCATAATCAGATGGATGATACTTCAAAAATTCACGAAAAGTCATTTTCATTTCCTTTGCTGTCATTCCACAATGTTCAGCAGCAGCAGGAAGGTTCATTGTAGCACGAAATAATGCTTCATTCGCTTCCTTTACATTCTCAGGCGTTGTCTTTTTTCGGTCCATAATGTAAAAAGAAGTTAGTTGAGAAACTAATCCGTTCTACATCAGAAGTAAACGGATAAACATAATGAATTAACCAAGCGGGAAACAAATAGATGTCTCCTTCTTCAGGCGGAATAGGTCCAAAAGTATGATTATTATGTGGAGCCCATTGTCCATATTGCCATTCAATCATTCCTCCAGTAGGATTTCTACCTCGTTGAGTAGGATGCTTCCATTCATCTTTTAGTTCTTGTGGAACCTGTGCATAAATTACACAGGAAAAATCACCAGCATGAATGTGTGGTGGGTTCCATTCACCTTTACGTTGAACATTGACCCAAGGGCGATCAAGTTCAATACCATCTAGTTCATGATCCACTGGTGGTTGGTACAATCCAACCTTACCCATTTGAATAAGACAATCTCCAAGATGTTCTTGAAGTTCGTTGACAGCATCAACTTCTAAATGAAAAGCAACTTCTCGATCAATGTTACCTGCAAGAAGATGATTATTTTCAATATCAGAATTTTCTGCAGCATCAACAATAACTTGACGCAATTGTTCTGAAATTTTATTCTTATAAATTACTGGTCCAAAAGGACGGATAATATATCCAGGTTCAATAGTCATTTGAATTCACAATTACACATAATTTCAGTTAGTGCTGCCAAAAGATTGATTTCTTGATCGGCAACAAATGCAGTCTGATATTGATACTTAGCAATGATCAATACTGCCTCAGGAATAGACTTTGGTTTGAGTGCATCATAAATGCAATCATAAATGTTGCGAAGAATTGTATTCGGATCATTATCTAGATTTTGTACAATCCATTTACGAACATTAGGAAACTCTTTTTTAGAAAGATACCCAACAAGTTCTTTGGTATTTACATTAGAAAGCAGACTAAGAATACCTGTATCAATAGAACCGCCAGCGGAATATCGCTGACATTCATTGAGAATACGACGCCAATCAGGAAAATGTTGGTTGATTATTTCAACAAGAACTTTCGGATCATGCTTGACATTCTCTGTCTCAAGAATAGTCCCGAGACGCTTGAAGAATGCTGCTGCAATTGCAGGTTTTTGTTTTCCATTGATAGAGAAATCAACGACTGCACACCTTGAGTGCAAGGGTTCGATGATTTTGTTTTTGTAGTTGCAGGTGAAAATGAAGCGGCAGTTGTTATAAAATGCCTCAATATTTGCCCGTAAGAGGAGTTGTACGTCGTGGGTTGTGTTATCAGCTTCATCAATAATGATGACTTTGTGCTTCGCGTCCATTGCTGAAAGTGATACGGTCGAAGCAAAGTTCTTTGCTTGATTTCTAACTGTGTCCAAAAATCGTCCTTCATCTGATCCATTGATTACATAACAATCTGTTTTTAGTTCATGGCAAAGTGCTTTTGCCACAGTTGTTTTACCAATACCAGGAGGACCTGCAAGAAGAAGATTTGGAATTTCTCCTTTACTTACAAAGTCCTTCAAGGTAGATTTGATTGCATCTGTAAGGATACAATCATCAATTTTCTTGGGTCGATATTTTTCTACCCAGATAAAGTCATCACGATCCATAAACGCTGTCTGGTTCAAGTGCGATAAAGTAAGTAAGATTATAACGCTCACTATAGAACCTGGATAGTTTCCTTTGTGAAATTACAACTTCGTAACTACCAGGAATTAGTTTGATATTCTCAATCTTGAAATTGAATGAAAACTCAGCATCAGTTTCTCCAACAACAATTGAATACTCATTAGAGGTATCATTCTTACGGTCACTCACAACAAGTTTGACAACTCCAACTTCCCCAACAACAGAAAGATCAGGAAGTCCAAGAATAGAAGATGACTTTACGATTTTGTGAAGTTGCTCTTCTTGAAGAATAAAACAAACATCTTCTGAAGGAAGTTTCATCTCACGATCTGGTGGTGCAATAATTACACTAGGATCGGAAAAGAAATACTTAGAACGATTTGCTTTTCCTTCTTTGATACTAGCATAACTGTCTTCAGTAGACACATCAATATCAGGATCCTTATACAATCCAATTGTATTCAGGAACTGGGGAAGATCGTAAATTGCAAAGTCTTTTGGAATATATTCTTCAATCTCCGCTTCTGCAAATACATTTTGCATCGGAGAAATAGTCCTAAGTTTTTTACCTTCCTTGAAGGATAGTGACTGATTAATTGAAGTAAAGTTTTGGAGAATTTTAATTGTCTTGTCAGAAAATTTCATCGTTCATTATAAGGTTGAGTAGGTTCTTTATGAAGACCTGCAAAGTGATACAGAAGAATGCAGTAATGGATTGCTTTCAGTATATCCATTTTAGACTTACCATTCTTCTTTCCAAAGCGCGAAAGATATTTGATTGCATTGGAACGAGTAAACGGCTCAGCGTCTCCAATACTTTCAATCAAATCTAGAGTTTGAGTTTTTGATTGATCCGAAGTGTAATGAGAATTATAAGTGCTTGCTAGATACTGCTCAAGAACTTTGAGTGTTAGATCTTCACTATACTTCCAAAAACCGTTGTCAGACATCTCCATCATAATAAAGTTCAGTAGGCATTATAGCACAAAAAAAGGGGATTGAAAATCCCCCTTCTCAAAATTATTGCTTTTCTATCACCAGATACCTGGAATAATTTGTCCAGTAAATGCATAGGCACCTACAGCAGCAAGAAATCCTAGCATTGCTAGACGACCATTCAGTTTTTCTGCTTTCTCGTTATGAGTTTGATACATACCGTTTTCCATTTGATTTAGTACTCCATTGTCAATGTACATAGTGGGTTCTTTGGCAAACATATTCTGTTGACCAAATTCATTTGTTGTTACAGTCAAGGGTTTGTAACGAATTACAATACAATTATATAGGAAATGTAAAGACTTGTCAAGACTTCAACTGACTAAATCCTTTGATTTTTTGGAATTCCAACACATTCTCAAACTTTTCATGTAATTCATTCTTATGGGAAATGATAAAAATATTAGCATCGCTAACTACATAGCGAATGATTTTAAAGAATTCATCAGTTCCTAAACCATCTAGAGAACTGTCAAATACTTCATCCATGATGAGAAGATTTGTTGAGATACTATTCTTCAATTTTGCAATCTCACGCCAAGTAAATAACAAAGATAAATCAATCCTCATTTTTTCTCCTTCAGAAAAGGAAGGATAAGAAAAATTCTCGTGGATTGGTGTCTGAATTTTTTCATTGAATTCTTCATCTAAAGTAAAGTTGATGAAGAAGTCCATCATTTGCAAATACTTATTGACTTGCTGATTGATGAGTGGCAAATACTTCTTAATAATACTACTCTTTACACCATCATCTTTCAACAAAACATTTGCTTGCAGATAATATCCATAATCATCCTTGAGTTGTTCAAGGTCTGTTAGTATTTGTCTTAGATTAGATTTGTATTCGCTTAGTTTTTCGTGTTCAGTATTTCGGTTTTCAAGTCTAGTGGTAATAGTTTGAATTTCTTTTTCAAGAGTTGATCTTGATTTGTTTGCGTTAGAAATACGAATGTTGATTTGAGAAATTTCATTTTGTAATTTTGTAATCTTCCTTTGAAGTCCGAAGAATGCTTGTTCACGTTCTTCTTCTTTTTTGATCGTATCTTCAATTTCTTGAAGATTACTTTCGTAGGAACTTAGGACTTGCTGGAGCTCGTCTATTTTATTTACACGAAACGTTTCTTCAATCGTTTGTGTGCATGTTGGGCAAACCGAATGCTCTTTGAAAAACTCCAGATCATCACTAGAGTTCTGTTTTTTGTTTCCAATTTTACCCTTGAAAGTTCCAAGTTTACGAAGGGTATCTGAAGCATCTGCATATTGTTCTATTTCTTGCTGCTTGTCTTGAACTTCCTGTAGAAGATTGGAGACACTTTCATTATACTTAGAAACTTCCCCTTCACACTCAGCAATTTGGGTTTGTTTATCTTTGATATCATTCTGTCCAGTCTCTTCAATCTGTTTAATAAAGTTTTGTTGCATGATAATTTTATCAGCAATCCCTTCTTTTTTCAACTCTAAAGTTTTAACAGTTTCTTTGGCATCCTTGATCTTGTTCTTTAAGATCTCTGACATAGAAGAAAAAACTTTAATATCCAAAAGATCCTCAATCACTTCTCGCCTGTGAGCAGCAGGGAGTTGCATGAAGGGAACAAATGAAGCACTACCAAGAATAACAATCTGAGTGAACGACTTATAGTTCAACTTGAGAATAATGTTCTCAAGCATCTTCTGCTGATCCTGAGCAGAAGCATCCTCATTCATCTTCTTACCATTCTGGTAAATCTCAAAGATGCCAGGTTTGATACCTCGAACAACTTTGTATTCGTTCCTGTTTACATTGAAATCAATTTCAACAACACAATCTTTTTCATTGGAAGAGTTGACAATTTGATTTTTGTTGATCTTCCTAAATGGTTTATTGAACAACGAAAAACACAAAGCATCGAGAATGGTTGACTTCCCAGCACCATTCTGCCCAACAATTAGAGTATTAGTGTTTTGATTTAGTTTGATTGATGTGAACTGGTTTCCTGATGATAGAAAATTTTTATAACGAATTTCTTTGAATTCAATCATTATCAGATCGTGGTGGAATTACAATGTCATCTTCAGTGATTATAGTATATCTTATTCCTGCTTTATCACATGCTGCGGTTGCAACTGCATCATTGACTTTGATGACATCCATTGCTGGACAACCATCTTCTTCCATTAGCAAAGCATATCTTATAGCATCATCTTGCTCTTCAAACAAAAATACAACCTTTTCTCCAAACTCATCCTTTACCGCATATGCTCCTTCGTCTTCTAACCCTTTGATTGTAATGATATACATTACATAACCTCGCACGCTTCCTGATAGATATTTTTGATTAGACTTTTGATCTTAGATTTATTTAGATTTGTATCTAAATCATCAACATACTTATCAAGAAGCGTCATGGTATCTTCTGTTTGATTGACAATCTCGTCATCAAAAGAAATATTATCTAACTTTTCTACAATTTTTACATCGTAAGGATTAACCTTCATCAAAGCATCTAGGAAGCGATCATACTCTTTCTCGTTACTTTTTTGTTTGACAACAACCTTGACAATTTTATTTGTGTAGTCGATAAACTTAATTAACTGCCTAGGAGTATCATTATAATAGATAATCTCATAAAGTGTAAAGGGATTATTAATTGCTTCTAACTCAAGTGTTTCGGTATCAAAGATATGGAAACCCCTGGTATCATTGACATCATTCCAAAACATCTGGTATGGATTACCTAAGTAAAAAATTCTACCATTATTAGATCTGGTATGGAAATGACCAGAGAATACTCGATCAAACTTTTCATAAGGAAGAATATCTGCACCATCTTCTAGCACATATCCATGATGTGCATAGAATCCATTGAGTTCTAAGTGCCCCATAACGACCTTTGCTTTGGTGTCGTTAATCTTGTTATAAGTAAACTCTGTATTATCAGTGTTCACCCAAGGGACAAAGAGTATCTCCAAACCTCCAACTCTAAGTTCTGATGCATCAACAATAACGTTGATATTATTATACTCTCGTAGGAGAAGATCAATAGTGTTGATCTCGTTAGTATTTTTATAGAATGCAGTGTGGTTTCCGACAACAGAAATAATTTCGATGCCCATGTCTCTGAGGCGATCAAAATAATTTTTCTTAGACCAATCCAAAGACCAAAAATCAATAGTCTTACGACTATCAAAAGTATCACCCATATCAATAACAGTCGTGATACCACGTTTCTGTAGTTCTGGGAAAAATACTTCATCATAGAACTTGAGAAAAAAATCATGATGTAGTTTAGATCCTTTTTTGAATCCAAAATGCTGATCTGTAATGATTGCTACCTTCATCGGTTTAGGCGATACTGTACAGCGTCTTTAATTGAATTATACTCAGATGACTTATCACTTTCGTCTGCGACGAAAACTTCGTCATACCCAGATCTTTCAATAATCTTTTGTCTGATCTCTAGTTGCTTTTTCTCTTTCTGAATACGACGAAGGAAAGCATAGTGAATGATCTGAGTAAAGTATGCAAAAGGATTGCTGGACTTTTCTGGATTGAAGTTATTGATATACTGAACACAGTTCTCAATACCATCACAAATCATATCGTCTTTGAACATGTAGTTGACAAAGTTCGGTTTATACGATAAGTGTGTGGCAATCTTTAAGAAACACTCACCGAGGTAATTGGTAATCCTTGGTTTCGGTTTTCCTAAATGCTCAGCATCACTGATCTCTTGTTTGTAAGCAATAATAGCAGAAAGGAATTCTTTATTGTTTACATAGTGCTCTGATCTTTTTCGTGTCATTATCATTACAAATCATTGATTAATTATAGCATAGCTTGACAAGATGTTCAAATGTCTGTAGAATAACTCTGTCAGGGTTGAAGGTAATATAGTTTAGTTACTTTTAGTATTATAAAGCTTCTCTAGAAGATCTCTAGCATCATCAACCGAAGAAACATATCCCATCTCTTTACTGATGTCTGGATGAGATTGTTTGAAACCTACAGTGACAACATGTTTGTAAGTATCAATAATATTTTCATCTTTGACTTCACTGACTGTAATGATCCTTGATGTTTCGAGTAAAAACGTTTGATCAGTAGAAAACTTTATCCAAGGTTCAAATTTATACCCACAGGGTATATTCGTTCCAGGGGAACGAATTTCTACACAGACAACTGGATTATCTAGCATAACATGTTCAGGATTAGTTTTATCAATAATAATAAGACAAAGAACTTCTTCTCCACTGATCAGTTTTACTGATGCGTAAAACTCATCATACAGATCATCAGATTTTGACTTGAATGATTTCATAATTAAACTTCTCCTCGTTGTAGTATTTGATACGCTCGATGAGATGATTTAAGGTATAGTTTGATCTTGATCCTTTTTTACAATCGTCTGCTATATCGTATAACGTTGCTTTGATTTTATTTTCGCTTTTTCTTAGTACTCTACCAATCGATTGTAGTGTCCTAATTCTGGACTTGCTTGGTGATGAGAAAATAACGTTGTGTAAATTTTTGATGTTGATGCCAGTTGAGAATGTACCAAAGGAAGCAATGATGATTGCGTTATTTTCTTGTTCTGTAATTCTTCTGACCTCTTCTCGTTCTTCAACGTCCACCCCACCGTGAACGAAGAATACTTTTCGATCACTAGTATTTATGAGGTCATAAAGAACCTGTCCATGGGTAGAAACCCGACTAAACAAAATTAAAGTATTTCCTTTTAAATCATGAGCAAGATTTTTAATAAACTTATTTCTCTTCTCATGTCCAATTAAATACTGAACTTCATCTTCATACGTCTCAAATTTTTGAGGACCATGCTTTAGAAGAAGAACTTTGATACCTAGTTTAGCTAAGTATCCAGCATCTTGCAACTCTTTTGTATTGATAATCTTATAGGATGGACCAAACAATCCCTCAAGCACCCATTTATGGGTTTGTGTTCCATCAAGTGTTCCTGTAAAACCATAACGATACTTTGCATCACCAAGTTTTGTCATGATACTGACCAATGACTTAGACTTAAATTGGTGTGCTTCATCACCAATTACAACCTGATAAGGTGCAAACCATTTACGATCCATCTTATAAATGGACTGCCAAGTTGTAATCACAACACTTTTATCAGTTATTCGTTCTTTTCCTGAATAGATTTTGTGGCAGTTTGCTTCAGCATCCCAACCATAATCTTCAAAATCCTTGTACATCTGCTCAACAAGGGATGTTGTTGGAACAACAATCAATACTCTTCTACCTGCTTCTGCATGATATCTGCAGACAGCATAGATCATTAACGACTTACCAGACCCCGTAGGACTGATCAGAAGGCGTCTGTTACGCCTCAGAGCATCATAGATACCCTCTAATTGATAATCGCGTGGAGGATGCTTGGAGACACTTGTAACGTAGTCTTTGACGCCTTCCTCAGACACCATATCGTTTTCTTCATATGGTAATCCATAGAACTTATTATTCTCAAACTCAAAGGTGTAATTATATCTCTCACAAAAAATTTGTAACTTATCAATCAGTCCAGCATAAATCTCAGACTTCTCAATATTAAACAGTCTAATTTTTCCATCCCAGTATTTGTTGCGATACTGAGGCATAAATTTTGCATTAGGAACATCGAATGTAAATTGATCCTGCAACTCATATTTGATATGAGGATCACATTCAATCTTCAACCATACTTCATTTTTCTTGCTTATAATAAGATCAACCATATCCAGCAGAGAACTTTCGCCATTCAATTGCATTCTTGATTTGGTAGGTTCTGTTAGAAATTTGCTTTAAGATCTCTTCAAGATACTTCAGCATTGTGTCGTAATAATCGATCTTTAGTCTTATCTTGCTGAGTTTTTCATCTGCTTCAAGATAAAGTCTTAGATCTTCTTTGTCTCTGACTTTGTACGGGAAGGGTTCGTCAATGTAAACTTGCGTTTCCGATTTCCCCATGTAAAATTTTCTACGTTCTAAAAGAATACTACTATGCTGCTGCTCTGCTTGTTTGCGAAGCAACAGTATAGTATTATATAGTTGGTAATATTTGGCGTGTAATTGAGGTATCTT
>Ga0169931_10013159_pt1 | contig 11336 bp, 14 predicted proteins | sample Kivu_15m_20L_FD_129675 | JGI IMG/M metagenome (GOLD analysis project Ga0169931, IMG submission 129675) | Freshwater microbial communities from Lake Kivu, Western Province, Rwanda to study Microbial Dark Matter (Phase II) - Kivu_15m_20L... | ecosystem: Environmental > Aquatic > Freshwater > Lake... | reverse complement strand
CGGTTGACGGTTGAATCTCCAGAAATTGAATTGATTTGGAAACGCCACACGTAAAATTTTCAATTTAAAATTTCCTCGCTTTGCCGAAGTCTTTCCTAATCCCCAGCATCTACGAATCCCCCGTCATCCGGCGGATCAAGGAGCATCGTGCCGCGACGGATCCGATGAAGAAGGACATGCGACCGGCGGTGTTGGATTTCGGCGCGGTTCGATTCAAGATCCCACGTCATTTCGGGTTCTGCTACGGGGTTCAGAACGCGATCGACATCGCCTACAAGACGGTTCATGAGCATGCGGACAAACGGATCTTCCTGCTCAGCGAGATGATCCACAACCCGACCGTGAACGAGGATCTCCAGGCCAAAGGCGTCCGGTTCCTTTTCGACACGGCCGGAACCGAGCTGTTTCCCTTCGAAGATCTGAGCGCCGACGACATCGTGATCGTACCGGCCTTCGGCACCACGCTCGAGATGCAGGCGCGTCTGGCGGCCAAGGGCATCGACCCCTACCAATACGACACCACCTGTCCCTTCGTGGTGAAGGTGTGGCGCCGTGGCGACCAGCTCGGCAGAAAAGGCCATGCCTTGGTGATCCACGGCAAATACCAGCACGAGGAGACACGCGCCACGTTTTCGCATGCCGCGGAGAACGGTCCGGCGGTCGTGGTCTTCAATGTGGAGGAGGCTCGGATCTTGGGCGGGTTCATGACCCGGAAACGTCCGTTCAGCGATTTCGAAGCGGTGTTCGGGCACAAGGCGACGCCGGGGTTCGACCCGGTGCACGACCTGGTCCGGTTCGGCGTCATCAACCAGACCACGATGCTGGCCACCGAGACGCAGGAGGTGATGGATGTGTTGAAAGCGGCGGCGGATGAGGTCGGGTATGCCATGGCCGACACCAGCGACACCCTCTGCTACGCGACGAACGAGAACCAGGCGGCCACCTACGGACTCCTGGAGGAAGAGGCGGATGTGGCCGTGGTCGTCGGCGGATACAATTCCTCGAACACGCTGCACATCGTGGAATTGCTGGAGCGGAAATTTCCGACCTATCACATCCGTGATGAAACGGAGATTGCGGACGCGTCGAAGGTCCGCCATTTCAACCAATGGATGGACGCGATGGTGGAGACGCAGCATTGGCTGAACGGCGCCAAAACCATCTCGATCACCAGCGGCGCATCCTGTCCGGATTCACTGGTGGATGCCGTCATCCTGAAGATCGCCGCGCTGTATCCGGGCGCGACCGCGCTCGACGAGGCGATGGCGCCTTATTCGGCAACGATGTAATAGGCGACCGTGCGCGGCTGGACCGAGCGGATGCGCACATTCGTGACCGACTCCGTGCGCTCGACCTGCGGCACCACGAAACCGGTCGAATCGCGGACCATGATGCCGTAGGGCACGTAGGCCGCGAAGAGGGTCTGGGTCTGGGAGCGCGCGTACTCGTCGATTGGCACATCGTACCGTACGGTGATGGTGGCCGGGCTGAAGACCACATCCTGACCTCGGGGGTTTCCGCGTGTGCGGATGGGTATGCGGACCTCCCCTTCCGTGAATTCCGATACGCCGACCTCCACGCGCACCGAGGCATGTGACAGCTGCACATACGGCGGCGGCGCGGTCAGGGGCAAGGTGAGTTCCAGGGAATCGCGCACGTTGGTGATCTCCCGGCTCACGGTGGTCCAGCCTCGGATGGTGTCCAGCACGGATCGGGCGCCCGATACGGTGATGCTGTCCGGGGTGAGACGGACTTCGCCGACCTGGTCGTACCGGTTCCGGTATCGGATGTCGAGCTGATGGATCAGGGGGATCCGGCGCACCACCGTCTCATCAAGACGCACATTCAGGAAAAACGGTTGCGCGCGCACCACGGTGATGCCGTCCGCCGCGGCGGTCAGCTCGCGCAGGCGGGCGAGCACGTCGACCTGTTCCTGCATCACATCAAGCACCAGGACGGGCAGGTTGTTCTGAAAAGCCATGAGTTTCCAACCGGCACCGGTGATGGTGGCGTCGATCCGGTCCGGAATGGATTGGGTGAGGGATTTGTCGGCCGTCAATTCGCCCAGCACGACAGGAACACCAACGCCGATGGTGAACTCACGGTCCATATTGACCATCAGCCAGAGGATCATGGCCAGCGAATAGGCGACCATGGACACCATCACCTTTTCGCGGCGCGAAAACACCGTCTCCGAATCGGATGGCGGTGGGAGCAGGATGGACCGGACCTTAGCCCAGGACCACGATTTCGCGAACCAGTTCCTCATGGATGTCGGCATGGAGTCGGGTCAGAATGGAAAACCGTTGGGAGGAAATCTCATGGCGCCAGGAGGCGTCAGGCACGCGGATCAGCAGTTTGTGGCCCTCGATCTTGGCCGATGTGACCTGCGCCGCCATGCGTTCGCCCAAGATATGGGGCAAGCGCTGCAGGAGCATCCCGCGTTTGAGCGCTTTTTTTCGAGGATATAGCTCGATGTAGCGTTCCAGAAGGTTCTGTATGGATACGGGAGCTTTACGGGGCATGGAAGGGAATATGGCGATGGCGGCCGGAAAAACCCAATCGGTCGGTCAAGGGATCCGGATTGGCGGCGGTGATGAAGGTCTGGCCGTTCTGCTCGTGGAGGAGGGCGAGCAGGGTCCGGATCTTACCGGGGTCCAGGTCGCCGAAGACATCATCCAGGATGAAGATGGGCTGGTCGTCGAGCCGGTCGCGGTAGAATTTGCGCTGGGCCAGCTTGAGGGCGAACGCATACAGGCGATGTTGGCCTTGGGAGCCGAACCGGCGCAGATCGATGCCATCGAGCAGAAAGAGGAGGTCGTCGCGATGGGGGCCGACCAGGGTGTTGCCGCGTTCCAGTTCCCTGGGGCGTGCGGCGGCGAGGCGCTCGCGCAGCGCGTCTTCGGATTCGGCGGCGGCCTTGTACACGAAGCTTGGCACATGGCCCACGCCAGCCATGAAGGTGTATTCGTGCACCAGATCGGTGGCGAACTGCCCGAGCACCTCGCGTCGTTTGAGGATGATGCGCCAGGCCACCCGCACGAGGGCGTCGTCCCAGGCATCGAGTGCGGGCCCCGGTGGCGTGCGGTGCAAGATCCAGGCCAGGAGGATGCGGTTTCGTTGGCGCAGGATGCGCCGGTAGTCGAGCAGATCCTGCAGGTAGGTCGCCGAGACCTGGCTGATGAGGGTGTCGATGAAGCGCCGGCGCTCATCAGGTCCCTCGCCCGTCAGTTTGCGGTCTTCCGGACTGAGCACCACCACCGGCACGCGGCCGATGAGGTCGGCCAGGCGGTCGAGGGGACTCCCGTTCACCGAAAAGTGCTTTCCCTCCTTGTGCCGGTACGTGCAGGCGACACGGAACGGCGCCCGGATATCGCCTTCGAAGGTGGCTTCGATGGCGAACCCACCGCTTTCATGCATCGGAACGAACTGGTCGGATGCCGTAACGAAGCTGCGGCTCATGCACAGATAATGGATGGCATCCACCGCATTCGTCTTTCCGGCACCGTTCGGTCCGGAGAGCAGGTTCACGCCCGGAGCCCACTCCAGCTCCAGGTGGCCGTGGTTGCGGAAGCGGTCGAGCGTCAGCCGGACGCAGCGCACATCACTCCTCGTTGTCGAGCTCGGCGTCGGCGGCGATGTCTTCGGGCTTGCGCGGATTCGCCTCGTTGATGATCAAGGCGCGATCGTGGAACACGGTGTTGTTGAGGTGGGTGATGGCGGCCGTGGCATCCGCGGCATCGGGCATCTCCACGAAGGCGTAGCCCTTGGACCGGCGGCTCGATTTGTCGCGCACCACGAATGCGCGCGTCACCTCGCCGAAGTGGGTGAAGAGTTCCTCAAGGTCCTGCTTCCTGACCTTCCACGCCAGGTTTCCGACATAGATGTTCATGGGGTCAGACGTTGAAGGCATCGCGACCCAGGAAGATGGCGGCTTCCGCCAGTTGCTCCTCGATGCGCAGCAGTTGGTTGTACTTGGCGATCCGGTCGGTGCGGCTCATGGATCCGGTCTTGATCTGGCCGGCGTTGGTGGCCACGGACAGGTCGGCGATGGTGACGTCTTCGGTCTCGCCCGAACGGTGGGAGATGACGGCGGTATAGCCGGCCTTGTGCGCCATTTCGATGGCGTCCAGGGTTTCGGTCAGGGTTCCGATCTGATTGACCTTGATCAGGATGGAGTTGCCCACGCCCTTGGCGATGCCCTCGGCCAGACGCTCGGTGTTCGTCACGAAGAGGTCGTCGCCGACGAGTTGCACGCGGTCGCCGATGGTGTCGGTCAGGAGCTTCCATCCGTCCCAGTCGTTCTCGGCCAAACCGTCTTCAATGGAGATGATGGGAAACTGGTCGGCCCAGGATTTCCAGAAGTCGACCATCTGGGCGGAGGAGCGCTTGGAGCCATCGCTCCATTTGAACTCGTACAGACCGGTCTCCTTGTTGTAGAACTCGGAGGCGGCCGGATCAAGGGCGATCATCACATCCTGACCGGCCGTGTAACCGGCCTTGGCGATGGCTTCCAGGATCACCTCGATGGCCTCGAGATTGGATTTCAGATTCGGTGCGAAGCCGCCTTCATCCCCGACAGCGGTATTGTATCCGCGTTTTTTGAGGACGGACTTCAGATTGTGGAAGACCTCGCTGCCGATGCGCAAGGCGCCGGAGAACGACTCCGCACCCACCGGCATGATCATGAATTCCTGCAGGTCGACGTTGTTATCGGCATGCGAGCCGCCATTGATGATGTTCATCATGGGCAGGGGCATCACCTTCGCGTTCACACCGCCGACGTACCGCCACAGCGGCATGCTCAGGGACTGGGCGGCGGCGTCGGCCACAGCCAGGGAGACCCCGAGGATGGCGTTGGCGCCCAGTTTGGATTTGTTGGGTGTGCCGTCGAGGGCGATGAGGTAGTTGTCCACATCCACCTGGCCGTACACCTCGAACCCGACGAGCTCGGAAGCAATGGTCTCGTTGATGTTGTCGACCGCCGCGAGCACGCCCTTGCCCATGTAGGCGTCGCCGCCGTCACGCAATTCGACGGCTTCGTGCTCGCCGGTGGACGCTCCCGAGGGCACGGCGGCGCGGCCCACGATGCCGGTGTCGGTGATCACATCCACCTCGACGGTGGGGTTGCCTCGGGAATCGAAAATCTGCCGGGCGACGATGTCTTCAATGATGGCCATTCTGGGCTCCTGTGTTCCGTTGTTGGGGTTCGTCAAGGTACGGCGAAACCCGCGGAATTACCACATTCCGCCCAGTACCAGTGTGATCACAGGCGATAGGAAGACGCGTTGCTTGGGGGATCCGTCGGTGATGACGAACGCCTCCCGGCTCTCGTCATAGGCTTTCAGGCGGATCGGTTCCAGGATCTGGATGCCGGACGGGAAGACCTGGGAGAGCACACCGATCTTCAGGCTTTGGATCGATGCGAAGCCGGAGCCGAAATCGGCGCCGATGGTGAACTGGCCGGCCGTGCCGCCCACCCAGCTTCCCTTGCCCCACCCTTGGAAGATGTCGTTGGCGAACTGGTCGGAGAATTTCGCCCGGATGGGACCGGTCACGATGGTGAAGGTCGGATCATCCGCATGGTAGTACGGCGCGGTGGCGGGTTGGAAATAGGGGTAGGCATAGGCGAGGGTCGGGCCCACCTGGCCACTGAGGTAGATGCGGAAATTGTCGGAGACGGCATCGGCGAACAGGCGCTGACGCACGCCGAACAGCACCGGAAACGCCATCACGCGCTGAAACTTGTTGGGAATGACCTGTTGCCCGGTGTAATACTGGAAATTCTGTTCCGATACGTCGCGAAGGCCCGACCATTGGGCTTCCAAGACGATCTCGGTGTCGCGTCCGAGCAGGCGGCGGTATTCGGTGCCGATGGCGAACCCGAAATTGTTCAAGGACAGGTTGAACCCCATGCCGTTGCGCTTGCCTTCATCAAGCGGGCTCCGGGCGGTGTCGGTTGGCAGCAGATCGGGCTCGGTACGCGATTGGGCCGCACCGCTGGCGCTCCAGGCCAGAAGGATCGCGAGCAGGGAAAGTTGGCGGATGTTCATGGGTTGATGAAATAGATTACATGGACGTGCGTTCCACGGGGGTGCGGCATGCGTATATTGCAGGTCCCGTCCAAATCCAATATAGACAGAACGATTCGGAGAGATGTGAACGTATGAGTTCGATTCGAAAATTCATGGTGTTCGGCCCGTCCGACACCCTTCAACGGATGCCTTCGGTGCTCGCCACGAGCAGCAAACCTTCCCATGTGTACCGTTACCAGACACCGGATGCGGACGAGACCGTCGATGTGCTCGTGTATGATGAGAAACCCAAGATGCACCAGCCGAACATGAGCGTGACCCTCATCCTCGAATACTCGGCGCGCTCTCTGAAGATCGATGTGGTGTCGACGGGCGGCCGGGTCGCCTTCCGTTCGGCCCTGATGGAAGAGGTGCCCTTGAACGAAGTGGTGACGGACCACGTGCTCGATTATTCCAAACGCCTCGGTTTGACCATCCAGGAAGTGTTTGAGACCGTCGGAAGCGAAACCGGCTCCTGAGTCGGACTGGACCGTCCTGTCGATGATCCGATGGGCGACGGTCTACTTCGAGGAGCGTGGCGTGCCCTCCCCCAGGTTGAGCATCGAATGGCTCCTTGCGGAGCTTCTCGGCGTCAAACGCCTCATGCTGTACGTGATGCACGACCGGCCCTTGGGCGCGGCGGAATTGGGCACCCTGCGCGATTGGGTGAAACGGCGCGCACGGCACGAACCTGTTCAACACATCACCGGCCATACCGATTTCATGCATGCGGTGATCCACGTGAACCGGGATGTGCTCATTCCGAGACCGGAGACGGAGGAACTGGTGGAGCGCATCCTGCAGGACGTGCCCGCCGGCGGCCGGCGGCGGGTGATCGACCTGGGCACCGGTTCGGGATGCATCGCCATCGCCCTGAAGATGGCGCGACCGGATTGGGATGTCGCCGGTGTGGATCTGAGCGAAGGAGCCTTGGACATGGCGCGGCGGAATGCCCTGGCCAACGGCGTGACAATCGACTGGTTGCAGGCGGATTTCACCCGCGATGGCACCGTGCCGGACGGACCCTACGACCTGGTGGTGAGCAACCCGCCGTACATCCGTCCGAGCGAGCGGCGGCAGTTGGAACGACAGGTCACGGACTATGAGCCCGCCCTCGCCTTGTACCACGGCGACCCACCCGCATTGTATAGTCTACTGGCGTCTTGGGCGGCCCGCCATCTGACCCCCGGAGGCACCTTCTGGGCAGAGCTCAACGAGGCCATCGACCCGACCGAGGCCCTGTATCCGTTGGCAGGCATCGGGTTCCGAATCATGACCGATTCAGCGGGAAAAAACCGCTTTCTAAAAATGTGGACAACTTGTTGAAAAAATCTCCTGACGGATTCAATTAAGGGTCCCGTGGTCCAAATCCGTGTTTCCGAATTGTTACAGCCTGTCAATAGCTTTCCCCAATATTTTTGGAAATACAGACAAGACATTGGTGCGCAATGTGTTGCGTTGTTGACAATATTGTGGATAACTCGATGGAAACCGGGCGTTTCCATGTTTGCGAGTGCCGTTGGAATTCCGGATTTTGAAGGAAACGGGCCGGATGGCGCCCATCCAGATGTGGATAACGGCGCATCCCTACGATTTCACACATGAGCACTGAACCGAGCAACGAGGCCGCGCACGCCGCCTGGACAACCTGTCTCCACATCATTCGGGACAACGTCAATTACCAGAAGTTCAAATCCTGGTTTGAGCCGATCAAACCGGTGCGGCTGGAGAACCTGACCCTAACCATTCAGGTGCCATCCCAGTTCTGGTACGAGTGGTTGGAGGAGCATTACCATAACATGTTGCGCACCACGCTGTCGAAGGTCTTGGGTCCGGATGGAAAGTTGGAGTATTCGATCGTGATGGAGAGGGCCGAAGACACCTTTGCCGGCAGTTCGGTGCGCATGCCGCAACGGCCGGTGCCGCCGGTCAAACCGCAGGAACCGACCGGTTACGCACCATACGCGCTCGGGCAGATCCAGAATCCGTTCGTCATTCCGGGTATCCAGAAGGCGCGCATCGAATCCAACCTGAATCCGAACTATGTCTTCGAGCGGTACATCGAAGGCGATTGCAACCGGTTGGCGCGCAGCGCGGCCATGGCCATCGCCGAGAACATCGGCAACAACTCCTTCAATCCCTTCTTCATCTACGGCGGGGTGGGGTTGGGCAAGACGCATCTGATCCAGAGCATCGGCAATCAGGTGAAGCAGACGTACGGCGACGACAAGGCGGTGCTGTACACGTCTTCGGAGACCTTCACGAACGAGTTCGTGCATGCCATCCGGAACAACCGCTCGAGTGAGTTCTCCATGTTCTACCGGAACATCGATGTGCTCATCGTGGACGACATCCAGTTCTTTTCCGGCAAGGAAAAGACCCAGGAGGAGTTCTTCCACATCTTCAACGCCTTGCATCAGGATGGCAAGCAGATCATCCTGAGCAGCGACCGTGCGCCGAAGGATGTGCCGGACATCGAGGAGCGCCTGATCTCCCGTTTCAACTGGGGGCTCAGCGCGGACCTGCAGATGCCCGATTTCGAGACCCGCTATGCCATCCTGGAGTACAAGGCACGCGACAACGGCATCGAATTCGACCCGGACATCTTCGAGTTCATCGCGTATAATTTCAAGACGAGCATCCGCGACCTGGAAGGTGCCGTCATCAAGCTGCTGGCCACCTCCTCCCTTCAGAAGATCGACCACATCGACCTGAACATGGCCAAGCGCGTGCTCAAAGACATGGTGAAGGAGACCAAGCGGCACATCTCCATCGACACCATCCAGACGCAGGTCTGCGAGTACTTCGGGATCGATCCCAACAAGGTCCGGGAGAAAACCCGCAAGCAGGAGGTTGTGGAAGTGCGCCAGATCGCGATGTACCTGGCCAAGAACATGACCAAGAACTCGCTCAAGACGATCGGGTTGCAATTCGGCGGGCGCGACCATTCGACCGTGATCCATGCCATCACATCGGTGGAGGAACGGATGAAGTCCAGTCCCAAACATGCCCGGACCATCAAAGACATCCAGCAGAAAATCGAATTGGCGGCGTTTTGATGGTTTGGGGTTTGTTGTTCCTTGTTCGTTGATATGGGCATCATCACCTTAAAGTCGATTCGGTTTCATGCCCGGCATGGCGTTCTCCCGCATGAAAAGGTCGAGGGAAACGATTTCGAAGTGGATGTGGTGATGGATACCGATCTGCTGCTGGCCGCCCGGACAGACGACCTCTGCCACACGGTCGATTACGGACGCGTCAACGGAATCGTGAGCGGTGTGATGCGGGAAGGTTCCGTCGATCTGATCGAGACGCTGGTCCACCGTATCGGAGACCGGCTGATGGCGGCTTTCCCGGCCGTGGGCCAGCTCACGGTGGCGGTTCGCAAACTCCGGCCACCCATCGAAGGTGAGGCCGCCTGGAGCGAAGTGAGGGAGACATGGCGCAGGTGATCGTGGCGTTGGGGTCGAACCTGGGCGACCGGGAGCGGCAGTTGCGCGATGCGGCGGCCTATCTGGAAACGCTGGCCGACGGGCCGGTGGTGGTGTCGGACGTGTACGAAACCGCACCTGTCGGTTCCTCGACCGGTTGGTATCTCAATGCCGTGGCGCGGTTCAGCACCGCTTGGCGGCCGGAGGCCCTCTTCCAACAGCTGAAAGCCTGGGAGGTGCGCCAAGGTCGCGATCCCGACGCCCCACGCTGGACAGACCGGCTCATCGATCTGGATATCATCGACTACGACGGCCGGCTATGGGAGACGGCGGATTTGGCCATCCCCCACCCCGAGTGCCTGAACCGGCGCTTCGTGCTCGAGCCCTTGCGGGATGTGGCGCCCGAGTGGATCCACCCGACCGAGGGTGTCGGCATCACCGATGCCATCTGCCGCCTTCCGGAAACCGGCATTCGCCGACACGGCGCTTTTTGGTAGCTTAGCCCTGTGAACCGGTATGATTTCATCGCCGTCGAAGGCGTCATCGGAGCGGGAAAGACGACCCTATCCACCTTATTGGCGGAACGGCACCAGGCGCGGCTCGTTCTGGAGGAGTTCGAAGACAATCCGTTCCTGCCCCGTTTCTATGAAGACCGGACGCGGTACGCCTTCCAGACCCAATTGTCGTTTCTGGCCAGCCGGTTCAACCAGCAGCGGCGTCTGGCGGCCAAAGACCTGTTCCAGGATCTGACCATCTCCGACTATCTCTTCGATAAGGACCGGATTTTCGCCCGCATCAATCTGAACGACGAGGAACTGGCCCTGTACGACCGGATCTATGCGATCATGAGCGGCATCGCCACCAAACCGGACCTGGTCATCTTCCTGCAATGTTCGGTCGACAAGCTGATGGATAACATCTACCGGCGCGGCCGGGCCTATGAGCGGCAGATCTCGCCTGATTATCTGGCTGAATTGAATGAAGCCTACAACCAGTTCTTCCACCATTACGACCGGAGTCCGCTGCTGATCGTGAATACCAATGAAATCGATTTCGTGTCGGAGCCCGCGCATCTGGCGTACCTTGAAGACCACATCTTCCGTCAGCCGCTGCGCCATACGCGCATCCATCTTCATCCCCGGTAAATGCTGCGCTTCATTCTGCTTGTGATCCTTTTCGCGGTGCTGGTGCGCATGGTCGCCCGATTCCTGCTGTTCCGGTTCGTCTCCAAACATATGGGGCGGCCGCCGTCGGAGTCCCGTTTCGAGCGCATCCGGGATGCGGAATACGAGGATGTGACGGATGACAAATGACGGCAATATGCGTACGTTACCTGAAACATCATCCGGAGAGCCGCACATGAGACACCTATTGATCCTTTTGGCGTCGGTCACGTTCGCCACATCCCTCGCCACCGCGCAACCACGCCTTCTGATCGGGCAGCTCCAGAAGGGAACGCTCACGGCCAGCAGCGCGCAACTCGAAGACGGCAGTTCCTATGACCTGTTCCGCTATGATTCGCCGGGCAACGAAACCATCGTGATCCTGATGGAATCCGTCGATTTCGACACCTACCTGAGTTTGGGCCGCATGGAACAGGGGGCGTTCACCCAATTGGCCAGCGATGATGACGGGGCAGGCGGAACGAATGCCCGGATCGAACACACCATCTCGGCGGCCGGCACCTATCTGATCCGGGCCAACAGCCTGATGCCGGGCGAGACCGGTTCGTACACCCTCCTGCTCAACCGGGCCGAGGCGTCACCCGCGATCGTGGAACGCACCCCGATACGGGTCGGTCAATCGGTGGCCGGCCGTTTCACGACCGGCT
>Ga0169931_10013158_pt1 | contig 11336 bp, 12 predicted proteins | sample Kivu_15m_20L_FD_129675 | JGI IMG/M metagenome (GOLD analysis project Ga0169931, IMG submission 129675) | Freshwater microbial communities from Lake Kivu, Western Province, Rwanda to study Microbial Dark Matter (Phase II) - Kivu_15m_20L... | ecosystem: Environmental > Aquatic > Freshwater > Lake... | reverse complement strand
TGCCACTGCAATTATCATCTTTGCAGCGATGCTTGGTTTTCTTATCTGGAATAAGAGTCCAGCAAAGATCTATATGGGAGATGCAGGAGCGCTATTTCTTGGAACTCTTCTTGCAGTACTTACAATCAGATTAGATCCGCAGGTTGGAAATAAGAGCCTCTCTTTTGCTATTCCAGTACTACTTCTAGCTCTCCCAATTCTTGATACTAGCGTTGCAGTGCTATCTAGAATCAGGCGAGGCAAATCAGTCTTTCAAGGGGGACAAGATCATCTCTCTCATCGCCTTATCCGTAAAGGATTTACCAAGAGACAGGCAGCTTATGCTCTCTGGTTACTTGCTGGGATATTTGTAGCATTTGCAGTGGTAATTTCTACCCTTGGTTTCTCATCTCTTGTGATTCTGCTTGTCGTTGGTACCTTTTGGTTTGGGCTTTTTGCAGCATTTCTAATGACCAACGACGAATAGATTGCGCTGAGCGGTAGGGAACTTTATGCATACGAGGCTTTACCATCTCAGCATCTAAGCGCTGAATATTTCATACTAACGTTGTCAGGTCGCAGGCTTAAAGCGTAATTAAAGTGATAAATTCAAAGAAAAATGGTGCAAAATTAAGCGCCAGAGTAAACCCATCGCTCACAGTTCAAGTGGTTTTGTACGGCTATTTTCTACCTCAAAAATAATCAGACTATTGCTAGCTGACTTTTGAGATCATGAATGGTTTTTTCAAGCCCAAGGGATCTAGTAGTGACTGGATTCCACCCGAGCAATTCTCTCGCTTTTGAGATATCCGGCTCTCGATCCCGAGGATCATCTCCAGGTAGATTTTTAAATATTATTTTACGACTTGAGTTGGCTAATTCAATAACTTCGTTTGCTAATTGAAGTATCGTTATCGGAGTTGGATTTCCAAGATTTACAGGCTCACAAATATTCTCTGTAAAAAAGAGCTTGATTAGTCCATCAATCAAATCATCAACATAGCAAAAACTTCGAGTTTGCTGACCATCCCCATAAATAGTGATTGGCTCGTTTTGTAAAGCTTGAGATATAAAATTTGTGACTACTCGTCCATCATTAAGCGTCATCCTTGGGCCAAAAGTATTGAATATTCTTGCAATACGTATATCAAGTTTGTGTTGTCTATGGTAATCGAAGAAAAGTGTTTCAGCTGCTCGTTTACCTTCGTCGTAACAAGCTCTAATTCCTATTGGATTAACTCTTCCCCAGTATTCTTCTCTTTGGGGATGTACTTCAGGATCACCATAAATCTCTGAAGTTGATGCTTGTAAGACCCGCGCCTTAGTTCTTTTGGCCAGACCCAAAACATTGATAGAACCATGCACGCTTGTTTTTAAAGTTTGAACTGGGTCATTTTGATAATGATTTGGACTTGCTGGGCAAGCTAGATTGAAAATTCCATCTACCTCCAAGTAAATTGGAGTCGTCACATCATGCCTAATTGATTCGAAGTTAGAGTTTTGCCTAAGGTGACTTAAATTCCTCATAGAGCCTGTATAAAAATTGTCGACCGAGACAACTTCGTGGCCAAGTTCCAAAAGTGAGTCACAAAGGTGGGAACCTAAGAATCCAGCACCACCCGTTACAAGTATTCTCATGCCCAGACCCTAAACCATGGGCAATTGCTCGCCTATTAGGCTTCAAAGTGGTAGTCACAACCTACTTTCATAGGGCAAGATTTACAGATGTGCTTAGACCATGTCTCATATGTGACTTCCCATGTTCAACTAGCCGACACCGTCCAACGTCTTGGCTCACGCCTTGGCAGCACCTTCGTAGATAGCGTAGTCCAGCCACGCTTTGGCACTCGCAACTTCATACTACCTCTTGAAAACGGCCAGTACATCGAAGTTGTCTGCCCACTAGATCACCCAGCAACAGAGCAAACCCCTTGGGGCAAAGCTATTAGCAAGAAAGCACAAGAAGGTGGAGGCTGGCTTACTTGGGTTTTTGCAACTGAAATTATTTCCAAGGTGGAAGAGAAGTTCGGACGCAGCGCAATCGAAGGTCACCGCACACTTCCAGATGGGAGTGATCTTAAGTGGAAGCAAATCGAAGTTAATGAAATCACCGACTCTCGCGAGCTTCCATTCTTCATTCAATGGTTAACCGCTGATCACCCATCACAAGATGGGAAAGCAGTAGCTGCAATCGAGAAGATTACGATTGCTGATACTGATCATCTTTCAGACTCTTGGTTTAAGTCAGAGATTCTTGGTGGGTTAAATGGGGCAGATGTTGAGTTTGTTGATTCATCAGCGGGAAATGGTGAATACGGAATTGTCGCGGTGCATCTGACGACGCCGAGCGGTGTTGTACGATTGGATTAATTCCTAATCAAAAACGTTTTGCCATTTCTTAAATTAAAAATAGAATATAGTTATTGTGGTCTTTGTCGACATAGTCAATATTTTGTATTTGTATCCCAAGGGATATGATATAGGAAATACATTGCTCTAGTTTGTCAGATGATAAGCACTCAAGAAAAATAGTTGGCTTATTGTCAATCAGTAGATTTTTACCACCCTGTAGTATCTCAAGTTCAAATCCCTTTCGGTAGGTGAGAGTTCTAATTGGAATCCGCTCGAGTAAAATCGATTTCTTGGAATTAAGCTCCTTGAATATGATGTTGCGTCACCAAGTGCAACAGGATTTAAGGTCACCGAATCTTTTAGATGATTAATTTCAATATTAGCTTTCATTCTGTCATAGACATACCTGTTTGGCTCAAATGCGACTTCTTTTGCGCCGGAGAGTGCACTGATGATTGAAAACAGGCCCGTATATGAACCGACATCGACGGAAGTCTCAGAGCGACCAGAAACCTCTATCCACTTATTGAGATATGCTAAAGACGTGGGTTGGAATGTGGTGTGCAAGTGATTATAGTAATCATCGCTGGGACCGCTTAAAAAGACAAATTTAATGTCCGCAAGATCTAACTCAAATTCTCGCACAAAACTAGATTTAGCAAACAATGGCCGTTTGTAATCACTCTTTATAAATGGCTCAACAAAACCTAAGAGGGCTTTTGGCATAACACGCACTGCCGTGGGGGTATAAGTCCTTAGAAAATTCTTGATCATATGCGTGAAATGCATGTCTAAGCTTAACAACACATTGTGCATAAATCGAATTCCAAACAAGGTTATCTGAGTCAAGGCTGTTGCAGCATACGGAGGAGCAAAAACCCAAAACTACCTATTAGCAGTCATCAGATATACTGATTTAAATCAATTGTGTTTACGAAAAGGGTTCAGGATGAAGGCTAACGTCACATTTATAGGTTTAGTAATATTGAGCAAACTAAGTGCAGTTTTAGGAACCAGTAATAGGGATAGATTAGAGTTTTACCTTTGGAAGTTTCATTTCAAATCCTTCATAAGACACTCAGATGTCTCGGATGATTTCACTAATCATTCAATAGGATACGGCCATGGTATGGCAAGAACGTCCCGAGAGGTGCTAACATTTTTTGAGATTCTCAGAATAATTCGTAAAGGGAGAAAAGTTAAAGTAGGAATAGATCTCGGATGCGGTGATGGAGTAGCTTTGAAGTATTTTTCGATGGCCAGACTCAAAGCTGTAGGTATCGAGTATGACCAGGAATTAGCTAAGCTTGCATTATTGAATAATCCAAAGGCTCGAGTGATTACTGGAGATTTAACGGATAATAAGCAGATTAAGAAATGTCTAGAAGCCGCCTATGAGATGGAGTCTACACTTAGGGATGGTTCAGGTCTGGTCGTATATGCATTCAACCCTATGGTTCCAGACATAATGATTGAAGTTATAAAGGCAATGTCAGAACAAACCGAGTTTGTTTTATTCTTAAAGAATCCAACACTTCGTAGAAAGCTCCAGGAAACGCCGACACTCAATCTTAAAACTATCTTTGATGACGGAAATCACTTAGTCCTTGAAGTTAAACAGTTAAGTTAAAAACCTGCCTCTTAATCTCCACATTTTTTTAGTCTTTATCCAAGGGTAATCTTCAGAATAGAACATTTGAATAATGGGTTTAACCTTTTTTTGATGCAAAAATAAGGGACGGGGAAAATTCACTATCTGAATATCTGGCAAATTATGTGAGCTCCACTTTGTAGGCCAGTTGTTCCTGTCTAACCAGTCGGTTTGCTCATTCAGATTCCTCGGAATGACTTTTATTTGGCCTGGAACCGAGATGGCTCTTATAAGAGATTCATCCGAAAATTTTCCTGGCACATTAAATGGATTCTCCTTTCCATCAATTTTTTCGACAAACTCAAATTGATGTAAAAACAAATCAAATGACATTTTCCTTTTATAATGGAACAAATTTGCAAAATGGTTTCCTAAGCCAGTCAAATTTGTTGCAGGAAACTTACCTAGATCTGGTCCACTATAAACTTCAGAGCCAATGCCTAATAGCCTATCTTCATCTAAGAATCTTAGTTTATCCTCCAGATAATTAGCTTTCAAAAAAATAGAGTCAATGTCGTCAACAGTAACAATTTCATTTTCAAATTGAGAAGCAACAAACCAACGTGCCATTTTACCTTGGTTGGCAGCAGGTGCTTTTGAGTCAGAATAAATGGGAAAAACCTCTCCGTACAACGACAGTTTTGGAATTAGATTTTCGTCTCCTTTATTTCTGACGACATATGCCAGAATTGGGTCTACCCCCATAATCTTTTGCCAAGATAGCGCTGCGATAGGCCAAAAATTTATAAACTTCGGCGAGGAGTCTGAACTAAGAACCACCTTATCCAAAGGAGTTCTCATAGTTGTGAAATTATAGGACGGCGGTCACTCTCAGAATAATTGAAGTCAATTACCTTGATTGAATTCCTACTAAAGAGATCGAGGTCAAGATAGCGTTTACCGCTAGGACCGGTAAGATACTGATCTGCACCGTGAATCTTACACAATCTAATGATTCTTTCATTAGCGTCAATACTGGGAGCTACAGCATCATCATAAATGGGAGTATTAATGTGCAGACTCAACAATATTGTTCGAATAATGCTTGTGTTTGTCTTGTATAAATTACTTGAGATTGCAGAGTCGAATTCAGAAAGACTGTAACTTTTGAGATTTGTTTTAATTCTAAACCAGTCGATTTCTGGATTAACATATTTTTTATTAATTATAATGTCAGATTGAGAACCTGAATTTACCGACATTGTGTGCCACTTTTCACCGAAGAAAAATCTATTTTGATATTGTCGTCTTGCGAATTGTACATTTCCCAAAAAAATGAAGATATCTGAATCTTGAATCTTCTTAAAGTAGGGTAGCCAGGGGAAAAAATTGGGTTGATGGACAGAGAGAATCATTCAAATATAGACTGCAACTGTTCATCGGTGAAATCGTGCATGTGAAAATAATAATTTCCGCCTTTTTGATCTAGCTTTTGATACGCTAAGTGTTTCCATCCAGATTCCCAAATCACTAACTGTAACTGTGAATTTTGAATCACATCCATAGTCTCTTGATTGTATTTATTGAAAGGAGGAACAAAGATTTTGGTTCTCAAAACGGAACATGACGACAAAATACTAATTTCTTGCGCTTCTCTTGAGAGAAGTCTGTGGTCTACATGAAACAGCCCATGACTGCCAACCTTACAATTAAATTTACGAACTATTTCTGGCAGCCAGTTTGGTAAGCCCAATTCTGTTAGATTAAAATAAACACGATAATCACTCATGGCATTTAAAAGCGGAGGGAATACACGCTCTGATGTTGGCTCTTCTTCATCAAGAATAGTTCCAATAGAAACGGATAGTAGTATCTGAAAATTCTGAAATCTCATTGAAAATCTCTCTAGAAAACTTTCGAGTCTTTCGGGATTTGTTTTTGTGGAAATATCATCAATTCTGATACATGGCTGACTTGGCCAGAATTCATTTTTTTGTAACATACGAGAATTTTAGGGTCTGAATCCCAAAAAAACAGTTACTTTTAGGTAATGTCGTCGCGTGAGCTGCGAAATGCTTCTAAGGGTCAAATTATCGACTTTAAATTTGCTAACAAATCCTCTGAAGTGGCTCAGGGCAAGAGTTCTTTTTTATTTTAAGTTTAACCTAGAGTGGATTTCAGTACACCACCCTAATTTAGAATCTCGTGTGATCCAAGAAGTGCACAGGAAAGAGGATAATTATAGAATGATGGAAATTTCTGATGTCATGGTTCACGTGCCTTCTGCTCATACATTTGTTCAGGATCTAATTTTTGCAAGATCCCCAAAACTTATTAAAGAAAGTACGTATTGGGATCCTATCCAATCTCAATTCGCGTATGGTTTAGTACCAAAGAGAGCCCAAATAGTAGGTAATAAGAATGAGCTGTACTTTCCTATCTCAAACCCTTCAAACTATTTTCATTGGATGATAGATGAACTACCTTGGCTGCTGAGAGCAAAAGCGCATTCAGAAGAGATTAGGTATGTGCACTCTAGACCTCTAGAGAAATATAAAAGAGAAATACTAGACTTTCTGGGAATCAGGTCAACCAAAACTGCCCCCTGGATTGAAGTTCCAAGAATCCTAGTTCCCGCATTTAGACAACATTCTGGAGAATTCTCTAGAAAAAATATTGAAATAGTCAGGAAAACCCTCCTTCAATCAACAGTTATTCACAATCGAAAGAGCCGAGAGAGAATTTATGTCTCGAGAAGGAAGAGCCGCAGATCCTTGAAGAATGAACTCAGGCTCGAGGAGTATTTGCGAACTAATGGCTTTGAAATTCTTTTTTTGGAAGAAATGTCTTTCTTGGACCAAACTCATTTGTTTCAAAGTGCAGAATATGTGATGTCACCCCATGGAGCTGCTCTTGCAAATTTAATTTTTTGCAGAAAAGGAACTAAGGTCGTTGAGATCTTTGATCCAACATATAGCAATCCATGCTTCAGAGATTTATCAGAAGTCTTAGAATTGAGGCACGAATTTATCAGCTATTCCTTAGTAGAACTTGAAGAGAACTTCGCAAATCTTTTCCCATTTAATTAAAGCTACCGACGTCGCCTAAATATAAAATCTATTGTTAAATATAAAAATTTTAGAACTCTTCGGCAAATACCCAAAGTTTCTATGGGCAATATCGAATTGTTTCGATAGGCAATTATAGGAAATGAATTATGAGACATTGGATGAGATGGATCTTCCTCAGAGTAAAAACCTTCTGATTTCCAGAGACAACTCATAATTGATTGATCATGTCGATGTTCTATGAAACTGCTGTTCTGAATTTGTATGAGCTCATCGGTAAAATAGAAACCTTGTCTTTCCAAAGCACTATTTCTAAAGGATCTAACAAATTTACTACGCGTTCTTCCTGGGGAAAAGCCAATAAAACCACTTTGCACCTGTCCAGAATTTTGCTCCATTAGGGAAGACGCAAAGTAATTGAGCACCTCTTTTTTTGTCCAGTTCACCTCCAAGTGCTGAGGTAAATGCCATGCGATTTGCCCATGAGCATTTACTTTGTTTAGAGCATCAGATAATTCATTGACCTTCACAAGGGAAGTATCGATTTGAGTACCTGCATCAAAGTAAAATAAGTTATGATTTGGGAAATGGAGATCTGCCCATAGCAGTACACTTGGTTTCCAGGTCCAATATCCAAACCCGCGCGGTGGCTGGATTTTGCGAAGATCTAAACCAATTTTATGCATTGTAGGGTCCCAGCTTTTGAGCCAGTACTCATTTAGATTAAAGCAGAACTCGAATAACTCAGTTTTTTCTGCCTCTGAGGTAATTCTTTTTGCTGCACCAATCCACCCACTACGCCCAGCTCCAAAAGTTACAAAAATATTCTTCCGAGCGCTTAGAACCATTTTACAGACCTTAAATTTTCGTTTGCAATATCTTCAGATGCAATTTTTGCTAATGGAATTCGAAAAATTCTAAAGATAGCTTGTTTTATTAGGTAATTGAAAGTGTATGTCCTTGAATAAGATTGAATCCTCTGGCGCTCATCGCTAATCAAGGAGGACTCTATGCTTTGACATGGATGGCGGAAAATACTTCTTGATGTTGCAAGTTTGTTGATTCTAGGAGAAAATCTTGGCCAATCAGCCAAATATAGATGGGATTGATTGGCATCCTTTAGAATGAACTTTAGTCCTTTGGAATTTAGCGCATAAGCATTTGCGTAGTCAGGCATCTTCCATATTGAATTCATGCCAGGATACCGAGATCTTGCCAATATCCCATTCTGCTCAGGAAACAAGTGCACGAAGAATGGTGCGTCTGTAGGTAAATTCAAAAGGTTTGCGAGGAATTCGGAGTTTTCACTTCGGATCAGTTCAGAGTCATCTTCAAGAAAAATACTCCACTCCTCTCCTCCAACAAAAGCCAATTCCCTAGCACGGACATGTGAAAGAGCGGCAGCTACTTCATTGCACGAAATCGACCTATACTTGCCTTGGTGTAAGTGTGGGGGAGTATTGGCACATGGTAAATCTTTAGGAGTAACGCCCCATAGTATTTTTGGGGGTATTCCAAAAGTCTGAAGCAAGCTCTCTGCGAGTTTGTCGAAGTTACGTGAGCCTTTCACTGTGAGGATGAAAATAGAGATGCTAGTCAATTAGGTATCCTCGATATCTTAATAAAACTGGGGCACTCCATTAATTTTTAATCCCTAATTCTCTTCCTGCAATTCGAAGAAATCGGTCCTTAATCTCTCCCAATTCAAGTGGGGCAGCCAGAATGGGCTCTCTATAAATTCTATTGAGTTGTTGCTGATCTTCAAGGAGAAAGAGTAACTGTCGCTCTAAATCTTTCGGGTCGTAATCAGAAACATTCACAAATGAACTTGTGTTTAAGGCAGTTAGGGTTCCATTTTTCTTGTAAATAGGGATATTTCCACACATCCAGGCCTCAAAGGGTTTTTCGGTCACGTAATTGTCCTCGTCTTGGTTTTCAAGGCACAGCTGAAATATATAGTTTTTCGCGACATTTAACTTGCTTTCGATAGGTTTCCCAACCGCGGCTCCATAGATATCTAAGATACCTAAACGTTCAAGCTCCTGTGCATATCTCAGCCTCTCGATTGCAGGATTTGAAACGAAGGTGCACGCTATGCGGTTACTCTGAAAACTACGCAATTCACGAGAATTTAGAATTTTATGCCAAGGGAAAATAAAGTCTCGATCGTACTTTCTCAGAGATTCATCACTAGTCGTATATATTACCCACACAGGAAAATAAAAATTATTCCCTAAAGTTGGCGAATATGAGAGCGTCAAATCATATCCCTTAGGCGGTCGACCCAGTTCACCGGAATACCAAATCAGAATAATAGCCTTTCTCAGGAAAGTTCTCCTGAGTTTGACCAACCACAAACGTAATATTCTTTTCATCGGATTAAGTCTGCGCGGCCATCCAAAAACAGAATGTAATTCTACTTCTAATTTGCTTAGATTAAAATCTAATCCCAACTTTGACTCAATCAAAAAATTTTGAAAAGTATTAACAAAAAAATTGTTTTCTGGATCGAATTTTGGCCAGAAAAACAAGAATCTGAAACTACTTAGCATGACGAAGCTTAGTGTACCTACTCGATTTAGCACGTCGTAAAACAAAGTGCATTAGCCAGGAAAATTTTTGAAATATGGAGAACTCGGGTCTACTCCATCTGATCACAAATGACTCAAAAAGGGTTCGAATTTGTTGTTTATGCGACAAACCGGTCGTGTCAACAACTATCAAGTGCTTGTTTAGAATAGCCGGTGAATGAGATTTCAATAATTCAAATTGAAAATCTAGATCAGCTGCAATTCGAAATTTAGTCTTGAAATTTCCTAATTTAACTAAAGTCTCTTTCCGTACCAACATAGATTGGTGGGAAATCTGTAGTTCGCCGTTGAATAAAGATTGAACAGTGTTCTCCGTAATTTTTGGAAACAGCCTAGGAGAGAATTGGGTGTCATTGTCATAGCTTGCTAATCCATATCCCCAGTTAGAGCCACTTTGCATTATTAACTCAACAAGTTCCAAGATCAGCGATGAATCAGTGACCACATCACCAGGATTTAAGAACCAAACCCAAGTACCGTCTCTGCACAAATCTACTCCAGTATTCATGGCATGGTAAATACCTTGAGGATCCTCCCATTTGTAGTGAATGTCTTTTCCTAGATCGATTAATTTGTTTGATTCTTTCAATATTTCTGTCGTGCTTGATGAATCTACAACTATGACTCTACATTGGCCAGTTAACAACTGATTAATACTTTCAATTGAGTTTCTAAAATCATTGATATTGTTCATAGCTACCATAACAATCTCGAGACCGAAGAATCTAGTCATTTACTCGTCGATTTCTTATAGATACAAGATTTAGGAAATTCTCTGTAGCTAGAGAATTAGCCGCAGTAGCCGAATAGAGCATCTCCTTAATTGTATATCTATTCAATGGGTAGGTAGAGAGTAGGAGTAAGTATCTTCGAGAGATTAAATCAGAGTAAACTCCATCAGTGGCTGAATCAAATTCGTTTAACCATCGAACAATTCTTTTTATTGATATTTTGTCTAAAGGCATTCTTCCTCTTGGAGCTGCTACCCAAGCCATTTCACGCTTGGACAAATCTGGCATGTGTGATTCCGCAGCCAACGAAAGCCAGTCATCCATAATTCCCTCGAGGCCACCCGCTGAAAACGTCGAGTTTGCAGTAGTTTGATTAGAGTGTTGGCGATAAAAATAGAGTGGTTCAGAATAGAAAAAGATATCAATTTTTTTGGAGGTTGCTATTCCAGTAGCCCAATCAGACATTTGCCGATCTAAAAAATTCAAATTTTTCACCCACCAGTCTGACTGGCCACACCAAGTTGCATCTACTCCGTATGCTCCGAGCAATAAAACTCGCCGATCGAGATTGCCAGTTAAATTCAATTTTCCAAAGCGCGAGGCTAAAAATCTCTTATTCTTAAACTTTTGAATTCCGCATGCGCATAGTTGTGAATTTTGATCAATAAGTTTTTGTATTTGAACAATAAGTCTCTTGGGATGAACTAAATCGTCTGAGTTCATAATCGCCGTAAATGGGGAATGAATATACTCTCTAGCTGTGTTTAAAGCTCCCGCGTAACCGATACCAAAAGAGTTAACAACTGTTGAATTAGCTGGTCTATTTATTAGTGGCATGGGATTTTTTCTGTCGTCAATTAGAATCAATCTAATTTTCACTTTTTCACTTCTGTTCACAGAATCAATCGCAGCATAGAATTCAGAATTCTCTTCATGAAAGGGAAGAAGTACATCTATTTCCTTCACAGGAGGCTTACTTTCACGCTCGCCCGATTGCTCAATAATTTGAGAGGTCATGATCGAG
>Ga0169931_10013157_pt1 | contig 11338 bp, 6 predicted proteins | sample Kivu_15m_20L_FD_129675 | JGI IMG/M metagenome (GOLD analysis project Ga0169931, IMG submission 129675) | Freshwater microbial communities from Lake Kivu, Western Province, Rwanda to study Microbial Dark Matter (Phase II) - Kivu_15m_20L... | ecosystem: Environmental > Aquatic > Freshwater > Lake ... | reverse complement strand
TTATGTAAAGTTGTACTTGGAATGTCTTCCTGGGACTACTTGCGATCCTGTTCCTACTTATACTCGGTGAACTTTATTATTGATATTGGGTGTGAGTGGCGTCGAGTAGTTGAAACTAGGTCTGTGCATTTGAGCGTGCGAATGCTGTAGGTTATTATATGAGAGTCTATCGGTAAGGTTGGTCCAATTACTATTTTTTCTAAGAGTTTTGCCCTTATTCTAAATCTTCTTCTGCTGCCTCTTGTAATACTTTTTAAGCTCCATCCACCCCCATATAACCCTATTCTGTATCTTATGCAGCACCATCGTCTCCAAAACCTAACCAACCTCCTTCAATCCTTTCCTCTAATTCATCAAATCTATATAATTTAGATATATTCCCTACTAGTCATAACGATCAAACATCAATATATCAGTAATCAAAGGTATCTGTATTTTATTCTATTCCGTTTCTTTTTATGTTGTTATTTTATTGATGGGTTATGTTTTCTATATAAATATTTGAAACTTATGGCGGAGTCGGAGCATATTGAACTCAATTATAGGGAGATTGATGCCCTCGAAAGATAGTTCCAACAAGTAAGGGAAGGGTTATGTAGATTTTGGTGGAACTTGCAGGTGATCAATCTCTTGTTCGTTTCAGGCATTAGTATGATCGGCTCTATCGGGCACTACGACGCAGTCATGATAACGAAAGAATACTCTACAATAAGATAACAGAACTGTCCAGGGATATGGCTAATCAAACAACTAAGCTTAGATTGGCATTGAAGATGTCGCAGGAAGATGCTCAGGCGATTTCTTATTTGAAGCAAGAGCTCGATAAGACATTCAAGGTGTTGGAATTGTCGAAGGAACGGTAGTAGAGGGCGAAGCAAAAGATAGAGGGAATGAATTCGAAGATTAAAGTGTTGGAGAGTAACTTGCAACAGTTTCAGGCTAAGTCAGCGGGACAGTCAAATGCTATAAACTAATTGAAATAACGCAAAGAACAACTAACTAAAGGTAATTTTTAAATTATTTAGAAAAAGACGATCTCAATGATAGCCTAACTAAAGTTAAGAATGATCTTTCGGAGAACTACGAGAGACTCAGAGTGGTCTAGGGTGAAAAGCTGACCTCACAATCTACTCTAAAAAGCATTTAAAGAGATATTTGGGAGATAGAAGAAAAATTGAGAAAAGATGAAGGACGAAAGGTCAAAATACAAGAGGAACTTGATAACCTTTTCAAGCAGAAATAGGCTGCAGTGGCAGAAGTCAACGGATACCAGGAAGATCAGGCCAAGTTACAAGTCGAAATCAAGAGGAAAGATGGACTCATAGAGGCCCTTACTAACGATTTACAGAACATAAAGAATCAGACTAGCATCAAAGGCCAGGAGATAAGAAAACTAAAAGAAGATTTTTTGCACAGCACTGCATTAAAAGGTGAGTACAATCGCTAAAACATCAAAATTTAAAACGAAATCGAATACTTAAGAAAGTAGTACAACGCAGCGGTGGGTACTACAGCTGGCTACGAGAAACAAATCGACAAGCTAAGAAACTAACTAGTGAGTGCTAAGGAGGCACTTGGTAACACTAAAAAAGAAAATTAAGTTCTGATGAACAGCGTGCCTCAAATACAACGAGAAATACTAGATCGAAAGAAAATCAACGTTAGTGAAAGGAAGGAGATCTAAGAGCTGGAGAAAGAGAGAAACATGATTTTGAGGGATTTGGCGTCTCAGGAGAAAGAGTTTAAGGCATTTAATGATCGATTGGGCAAAAAAGAGAAGGAGATTTAAAGTCTTTAGGAAAAGATTCATGAGGGAAACGATACTATCGGCAACTTATAGAAGACTATTGTCGATATACAAAAAGACAAGGAAATGTATGGTAAGAAAGCAGCCAGTGCTCTTGCCAAGTACCAGCACTCACTCTAGTAGATCAAACTCAAAGGCAACTTGGTTTCAGAATACCAGAAGAAAAACATCTAGACCTAAAACAGATTGAAGTAACAGCAACAATTATACGAGTCAGTCCGATCAACCAGAAACACTTTCAGCAAGACCCTCTCCTAAGCCGAAGACTAGATCGCCTAGACAAAACGAAGATACAAAATCGTCAACCATCAAATTAATCAACTAAAATAATAAATCTAAGCCAAAGAAGTAGCATTAGCTAAATAACACTTTTAACATAAGAAAAAAGATCAAACTTTGCTTGAACATAGTCGACAGTTATAAAAAAAGAAGAAGGAAATGGATGGAAAGAGAGAGATCATTAAAAATTTTCATAATGAGGTGTCTAAGTTGCATTCTAATATCAGACAGTTGTAGACTTAACGTAAGCAGAAAAAAGATGAGTATTAGCTTATTTTAGCTGAAAGGGATATTCTTGGGACGCAACTTATTAGAAGAAACGATGAGTCTGCGCTTTTATATGAAAAGATAAAGATACAACAGACTACTCTTGCTCGAGGATAGACTGCTTTTAGAGATAGACTTGCTGACCTTAAGTTGCTTGATTACAAAAAAGGAGACTAACGCAGATAGCTGACTATTCTTATGAAAGAAAGTCAGAAAATACCATTGCTTAAAAACTAGATTTTCACTGTTCAGAGTGAACTTATCTAAGAAAAACTTAAAGTTAAAGCCCTTTCTTAGTAGCTCTAGAACCCTCTTAACGTTCATCGTTGCCGTAACTTGTAAGGTACTGACCCTGATGTCTACTAGATGAAATAAAAAATAAAAACCCTCCAAAAAAGATTGATATACAAGACCTAACAAGTAGTATAAAAGTAAGTACTAGTCCACCAAAAACACAAACAAATCGAATAAATCCGCGAGATCATGAAACAACAACCTGGCCTCGAGACAGCCTAACGACTAAGCATCCTACAGAAGGCATTGAATTCAAAGACGAGAAAGATGAAGTAGTATGCAGGTGAGATAAATATGTACCAGGCTAAGAGCAATCAGTTCAAGTATGATATCGAAAGGACTCAGAAATAAATACAGGAGACGAGGAGGAAGTATAATGAACAGAAGAAGAGGGAGCAGATTAATTTGGAGAATGAGAAGTTGTTGCAGCAAGTGTGATCATTATCATCTTAACATTATCTATTGAACGGTTATCAGTAATTTATTTTGTCATGTATTGATTAATCAATATTATGATTTTATCAAGAAACGTATGCTATTAAAAGGCAAAAGATTTTAGTTTCAATATTCTTTAAGTTTTTACACATCTTTATCTAATACTTACTTATGTCTTATGCTTTATGTGATAAACCAAATAAATTGTAATAATTTGCGCTATAACTGCATGTATGCGCCTAAAAGTCCACCTAACACCTTCCGCAGAAACAAGTTTTCAGTCCAGAAAGGCAAAGACTACTACAATCTGGTCGACAAACCCAAATCCCAATCAAAATCTCCAAAAATGAACACTCGAACACCAGTATCCATATAACAAAAAGAGGCTAATAAAATATAAAGACAATAGTATTTGCTGAGACATGTAAAGCTTAGATCAGGACTAGCGCAGAGAAGCAACTCGCAACAAAGTATAAATAATCAGAAAAATACTGAAGGTAATATGCAACAATAGGGAAGTAAAATGAGGTAGAGAGGGATATAGAGAAGGGCGACAGAGCGTAGATTGACTAGTTATGAATAGATGCATTTACAAGTGTTGTAGGCTTAGAACAAAGTACTTCAGAACTAAATAAACGGCAACTAGTTGAGAATTATAGGGATCCAGCAAAATATAAAGGATCAGCGGGCTAAACACTCACTCCAAAAGACAATCTACATTAGACAAATAGCACTACTACAACTAACTTTGCAGCAACAGACCAGCACATGGTCCTCTTCGGATTGGAACAGTGCGGATCATAGTTTTAGCAAGAATTATGGAGAAAGGAGTTACTATGAAGAATATTGAGGATAAGAATAAAAGGACTGTTTTTATTTTTTAGCTATCTGCACAAGATAGTATAGTATATCAGATATTTGTCTTATCATCTACTTTTATATTATCATCCAATTAGCATCTAATAAGATTTTATGCTTTTAGATCAGGAGAAGCATATTTTTGGCTGTTTATAAATATTTTTTGTCTTCAAAAAGCTAACTATTTTGTAAATTTTCCTGAATTTTGTAAATTTGATCTTTTAATTATTGTTTGAAATCTATTTTTTTCTATTGTAAGAAATATTTATTATAAACATTTTTCGCTAAGAATACTGGGAAATAACCGATTAAACCTGTAACTTTCAAGATAATTGCGTTATTTAATCTACTTTTAGATAGATTAGCAACTCAAGGATTTTTTATTGTTTACCACAAAGCTCAAAAAGAACTCTTTGAGTTTTATTGATTATCTATATTTAATAACAGTATTACTTAATTTATTTTTTTATTAAATATTTATGAGGGATTTTTCCTTTAATATGTCAAACCTACAGGGCTCTTTGCAATTTTTATCGTATTTTTTATAAGACGATGTAATTTAAAGTGATGCAAAATCATGCCAAAAATCTCTAAGCCTACAATATATATTCATAAGTCATCTTTTATATTTTAACAAACATTATACTCTCTAGAGCTCTAACGAATTGTTTATTTATTTCATCTTTGTCATTCAAAATCATCTCAATATAAACATAGAAAGACATAAACAAAGATTCCCTAATAGTTTTGAACGTGAATACAGCTTGTAAACCATCATAATATTTTAATCGCTAGTTGACAGGCATTAACAATAGGCAATTGTTTACTTTTTTTGTAACTTAGACATTAGATAATGAATTCTATAAAAAAAAGGATATTATGAGAATCGAACCATGAATTTATTGAAGTGTGATAAAGGGTTAATCCTGGTATATATTTTGTATTTTATTTTTCACAGTAAAAGATACTTGCCATGGACAAATCTATCACCTATATCACTGTTTGTCGATCCAGATTCAGCGCAAAGCCGATTAAAAATATTGAACTGTGGCATGCAGCTGTTCATATTGTTGTTGATGGCAAAACTGAAGTTTGGTAATATGGAAGATATAATGGGATAAACGGAACACTTGTAAAAAGAAATGGTGGAAAAAGAAACGATTAATAAATTATTACTTCGTGCAAATTAAACAATCCTTTACCCTATTCGACTTTCGTTAATTTTTCAAAAAATTATTGTCAAGGTAAATCTTGGTATTATACATAAGACAGCTAAACAACTAATTGTCAATACTACGCCAAGAGAGTTTTGGAATAATTTACAACAAATCAATGTGTTAATTTAATGTTTAATCAAATTAAAAAAAACTGGAAAGAAGCTATAGAACAAGGAGCTGCGTATTACGCTCAACAAATGAAAACAACTTTGTAAGACGCTATTAATTCAATTATTTATAGTTTAACGTCCCCTTGATGATTTCAGAATGATATTCATATCTGTTGATTTAACTAATATTTATAATAGCAACTACAAAAAAGTTCATTTTGCAATCGATGATTATCCTATTCTAGTATATAAAAATCGAGAGTGTATTCTCGATGAGATAGACAGCTGATCATCATATCTTTTCAAGCTAATGTGCGTTAATCGGAAACCCTTCGAGTCTTGTGGCTAGTCTTTTTTCTTATTTTTGTCCGTTGCTCATCTCCAGCTATATCTTCATGAACATCTAGGCAGGCAACATGGGTATCCTGTCACCTGCCTTGAACGTATTCTGCTCAACTCTCACAAAAGTCTTCAATATGATGTTTTATATTCCTTGTTGCGGATACTGGGCATAGACTTTTGTGAGAGTTTGATAGAAAGCAGGGCTTACATCTCGGCTCAATTTGATTCTTTTTTTTATCTTGTGTCCAGCAGTTGTGTTATTTTCTTGATGGAAGTTGAAATCAGTATTCATGAAGAGTTACGTTATCTTGAAGACCTATACATCAAAATATTATTTAAATTTAGTTACTTTGAATTGTTATATGCGAACATTGATTGAGGGCAAACCTGCCATATCGCGTTTGTTTAAATTGCCCAATTTAACCCAACGATTCATCAGACCTATAGGCACTTAATCTCCATCACGTTAGTAATCGGTTATTTTGTCATAGTAGAATTATCTACGAGCTAGCTCCACCATCTAACGTCCAGAATATTTGCAATCTACTACAAAATTTATGACAAAAAGCACAAAATATCCAATATTGAAAGCGAATACTATAACGAAACCAACCCAGCCAAGAATATAGTAAATATCCACCATAGACTACACGTCACTTCCAGCTACTATCTGCTCGATAAGATAGCTTTCAACCAACGATTAAAGAAAGAATAGCAAGATCAAACATTAAAGAACAAATTTGTAAACATTTCTCCATTTTTTATGGTAGGGTTTGGTTGCTAAAAAACGAGCCATTTATAGTGATTGTAATATGATGAGTACGTAGAGTTGGATGTGTTTGAAATCGTAGAAAATTGCCAGACTTATTATCATGCAAAATTTCTTATAATATGATAGGATGTGATAGTTGTAGGGTCTGAACCATTGTCGAGGTGACCAATTAGCCTATACCTGTATTAAAATATATAAACCTATATATCTCAAAATGTACCTGGTGTTAATCGAATCTGATGTTTTTGAGGAAACAGCTGTACCTTGTAAGGTAGTATTCGTATTTGGCGTTGCCTATTGCTGCTGAGGGGTAATCCATCATATCGTAGTATATGAATAAGTGATAGCCGATGAAATAGCAAGTGAAGGTAAGGCAGACTATAAGTGAAACCCATCTTACAAGAGAGCCAGCATCGAAGTACAACCACTCCAACATCATGGCCATAGTGACATACATTATCACCAGCTAATGCACCTTATGAAAAACAGTATACAATTTTGTCATAGTTGCACTACTAATAACTACATCGCAACATCTTCTAAGCGAGTATACAACAAGTACCCCTATCCAGCATCCAACTATCATAAGAAGAGGGATATACACATCGAGAATGAAGAAACTAGTGATGCCTGTTCTCTGGTATCGCCAGTAAAGAGAGGTAAGATCGAATAGTTGTCTAGTCCATGCAGGTGGCTGCTAAGGCGAGTAAACTTGTAACCTTCTACTTGGTGGTACTTCTTAAAGCCTTCTGTTATCTTTTGTTATTTAGTAGAAATCTTATTTGCTGAAAAGGCGGTTTTTGATATCTGAGGTTTGTTACCATTTTGGTACGTCATAGAATACCATAGTGCCCCAGAAACGAGTGGCTTAGTATCTGTTTTGTGATGGAACACTACTAATATGTAGAGTAAGAGAAGTCATCTGTGCCCCTGAAAACAACATAGCCAATACACCTGATTTTTTAACCTACGCCATACCTGGAGAAGTGGTAATTGCATTCAAAAAGGTTGAAACTGAAGCAAGGGAGTTGATAGTTCCTATTTAATTCTAGCTAAGTGATGGAGATTTCATAATATACCATGTAAGTGAACCACTTTTAGCGTAATTGGTTTATTTAAATGGAGTGGAATTGGCACCCAAATCTACAGGTCCTGTTAGATCCTTAGTTACTACACTAACAGTCTCATTATAAAGAAAAACATATCCTATCAAAGATACTGTAATTCTATAGCTTTTACTATCCAAAATAGTATACGCAATAGAATATGCTGATGATATGACTCCTGATATAGAAACGGTTTGGAACCCAGTATGATTAAAAGTCGCATAATCGATATCTTTGCTGAATATCATATCGATATAGACCTAGTCATTATAGGATCCACTACTAGGGAAGTACATATCGATTGTTAGATCTATGCAGAATGTGGTGCAGTCTTAGCAAGTTAGGGTAGGGGTATAGGTGATATAACCTGTAGGACATGGGTTGATGCAAGTGTTTTGATAGAGATAGTATCCTGTTATACATGATTGGCATGGGGAAGGATACCCTGTGCAAGTGGCGCAGGTGAAATTGCATAGACTGCAAATATTAGGTCCTGAGCCGAAATTATCATCACCATAATAACCAGTCGGACATGTTCTGAAACATAATACTCCAAGAAGAAACGCTTTATTACCGCCATTAAGAGTGCATGATGAACAAGTTACTTGATCAGTGCACATGATACAAGTGTTATTGCAATTTGAGCAGTTGGTTCCACCAGTTGCTAGGAAAGTGCTGGCTGGACAGGTCATATAGCAGTAGTTACGATAGTATGCGTATCCGAGAGTGGTGTCGCAGGAGTAGCAATGGCTGGAGTTGAACTGACAAGTAATACAGCCTAGGTCGCATGTATAGCATACATGGTCGGTACTGTTAGGATAGGTACCATTAGGACATGTGGCTAGACAACCTGATGTCGTCATAGTTGGATTGAAATAAAGAAACCCTTAGTATGGTCCACTAGTTGTACAATTATAGCAATTATCCCACTGATCAAAGCAAGTCAGACAATACAAATTGCAGAACACGCATAATGCAGGGTCATAAGTGGCTCCGAACCCAGGTCGACAACTAGTATCGCAAGTATAGTTGCTGAGTTTATAATTAGTTGAAGCATCGCAACTGAAACAGACGTTAGTTGTTCCAGTGTTGTTGCAGGTGAGGCAGCCAGTAGAACATAGATAGAGGACAACACTGAACTATTTGACTTAGAATTAAGCAAGTGGTTAATTGTTTTCCATTTTTAATTGGAAGACGATATCACCTCCTGACTAGTTGTACATGAAATAATTCATTATTAAAAACAACCGGTCTTTTTTGTTAGTTCCACAGATATTTTTTTACTAGGCTTGTTTTTTGCTGCCACTCACATCGTTGGATGTGTTGGTAGTGGTGCCAAGTAAAGCAACCCAGGCTCTAGGGTTACTTTGCCATTACTTAGTGGCTGTATCTGAGTCTACATCGATGAGAGTGAGATCGAATATGATATTGAGGGCGTAGAAAGGTTAGCTGGATCCTCCTGATTGGGTTATGGTGATTGTCTGGCGGGCAGTGTACACTCCGTTAGCCAGTAAACCGGGACCATAGTTGCATGATTGTGTGCCACCAGTTGGACTGACCACCATATTGCCACCTGCATCTTCCGAAATATCCAATAACATTTTATCAGTGTCTGTGACAACGCACTGATCTGAGCTGCTATCCCAGCTCCACCCCCAATTACGACCATTGATATTTGAGTTACATTTGCCATTATCACACTGAGTGCGTGCTGGACCATTACATCGTCCAGCTTCACAGAAAGCTGAGCAGAAGTCATTTGGACTAATTGCTAGCACTGCGAGCATGAGCACTAAAATCAGCTCATGTAAAGGCTTAATGGTGAACATGAATACAAAATAAATGCAATTAGATGGACATAAAAACTATGTAATTAATGGTAAAATAATCAACAAACAAAAAATCACTTTTAAGAAGATGTTTATGATAAGCTATAATGTTATATTAAATATAAATAGTCATTGATGTTAAGGAAAAATCATATCAAGCTCGAAAAGAACCATTTTGCTTGCAAAGTTGTGGTTTATCGATGAGTATGTGAATCAAATTACATTTTTAATTGATTTTTGCTTTATATTAATCAATTTTTTTACTGTTTTCGAATTAATTTACATCTTTTTAACTATTTTTTTTCTTTTAGAGCTTAAATAAAACACACCTGCCTCGACTATTTCATTTTTATTTTCTTAACTATGCTTTTTAAAAACACTCTATCCCCATATTACTAAGACATTAGGTTAATATTGCTACCATTATATCTGTTGTCAGTCATAATTTATCGGAAGATATTTAAAGATGCTAGCTATTACGTGTTTCGTGGAGTGTTTACTTATTATAGAGTTGTTTCTTGGCTGTCTTCATTGAGTAGAAAAGCAAGTTTGTTAGATTATTCGTTTTATATGAGCAAGCTGCCTAGGCTTTTAGATTAACAGTCTTGTCTTTATAAAATCATCATTATTTTATCAGTCCTTATATCATTCTTGCGTTAAAATGCCTATTTCTTACTATTCCGCTTTGTTTCTTCATTATTTTTTGTAATTTTAGTCAACTATGTAAGAATATATCTGCAAATGTTTAGTATTTGCATGAATTGAGGATAAAAAAATGTTTGAGGGTAAGTTTGCTGATATTGGAGATGAACACCACAGTTATTTAAGATATTATTATGACTGTGTTTTTGGTATTTACGAACTAAAATTCATGTTTTATCTAAGCATTTTTTATTAATGATTTATTAGATCTTCTAAATCATATTTTAGCTTTAAATTCACTTGTTTTTCACATAATTTTACGCTATTAGATGAATTTTTAGCCTCACCAATATGCATTTTTGTTTCATTTTTTACGTTAAATACTTGATTAGACTTACTTAACACATTCAAAGGCGATCTGTTTGCTTTTTGAACGAGAAGAGGTTCCTTGATAGGCAAAGAATGATTCTTCTTATTGCTTTTACTTTTGGTTAGTTTCTTGCTATACTCACTTATGTTCTATGTTTCGATGTAGAGGCTGTTGGTACGTGTTGATCTGGTGTGTATCATAAGTGCTTTGACATTCTGCTAAATGTTTGTTTGTTGGTAGTCTTTTATAAAAGCATCTTGCTTTATTTTCAAAAATAATAAAATCATCGTAAAATCAATATAAATCGTTAACTCTTATCTTAATAATCAAAACTATTGATCTTCAATAAAATACAAAAAATATAACTCTATATCCACTATTCTTTAAATGATACGTTTATTCTATTAATTTTATTAAATGTCACTCCACTCCCAATCGCACCTCTAGAGCAAATTTAAAGCCCACAAACTCTACAAACGCAGCAAACAATACTTCGACATCAACCGAGTCAACAAAATGTAACAACTAATGTAACTTGCCCGCAGAAAACCCAACCCCTAAAGTTAATCCAAAACTGATACATTTGACACAAAATTTATGTAGACATTTTACTGTACTCATGATAAACTAAATTCAAAGGTGCAGTAAACTTTAGATAAATCACATAACAAGTATTTCAAGGATAAGATTTAAGTAGCGTAGACGGTTGTTAGTGAGGTATCATCGAAGAAGAGTAATACTGTTGATATGAATAAAATGTTGTCGAGGGAGTATTATGATAAGGAGAGGACTACGCATTATAATTAGAGCAATTTTTGTAATTTTGAAGAATACAAAATGCCTAAGAATCACACTGTAGATTTCTAAAAAATAATGGCCAGATAGCATCAGTCAAAACAACAAAAAAGAAGTATCAGAAGCAAGAGATGCAAAACTGCATAAAAAATATCATAAATACCAAGCAATTAGCTCAACTCCGAGTATTTGGGTAAAGTCAAATAGAAGCTTAT
>Ga0169931_10013154_pt1 | contig 11340 bp, 8 predicted proteins | sample Kivu_15m_20L_FD_129675 | JGI IMG/M metagenome (GOLD analysis project Ga0169931, IMG submission 129675) | Freshwater microbial communities from Lake Kivu, Western Province, Rwanda to study Microbial Dark Matter (Phase II) - Kivu_15m_20L... | ecosystem: Environmental > Aquatic > Freshwater > Lake ... | reverse complement strand
CGCTGCTCTGCGCGGTGCTGGCGTTCCGCGACACCGCCCTGCTGGCGCGCGTGTTCGATCGCGTCTGCGACAACGGCAAGATGGTGCGCAACTTCGTGCAGATCGTGCGTTCGGGCCAGATCGGCCGGAAGTCGCTCGGCACGGCGCCAAAGCGCCTCGTCCAGCGATGGCTCTCGAAGTGCTCGGACGCGCAGCTGCTGTCGGCTTCGGTCGGCAACAGCCCGTCGCTGGCGGACGTCGTCAAGATGGTGCACCCCAAGCCCACGGACGGCGCGCGCAGCGCCTTCTACGGCTGGTTGCTCGGCAAGACGCACGACGCGGCGGCGCTGCCCGACGCGGTGAAGAAGCTGGAGGCCTTCCGCGCCGGCGAGACCGCCAGCGTGCCGGACGTGCCGTTCCAGCTGCTGACCTCCAAGGACCTGGGCCGTGAGCACTGGATCGCGATCGCCAAGAACGCGAGCTGGAACACGGTCCGCATGAACCTCAACACCTTCCATCGCCACGGCGTCTTCGACGACCTCGAGGCGACCGAACACATCGTGACCACGTTGCGCGATCGCGCGGCGATCCAGCGCGGCCACGCCTTCCCGTACCAGATCATGACCACGCTGAAGCACCTCGAGGACGGCATCCCGCGCGAGATCCGGGCGGCGCTGCACGACGCGCTCGAGACGTCGGTGGACCGCGTCCCGCACCTGCCGGGCAAGGTCTACGTCGCCGTCGACGTGTCGGGCTCGATGCAGTCGCCGGTCACCGGCCACGCGCGTGGCAACACGTCGGTGGTGAAGTGCCTCGACGTCGCGGCCCTGTTCGCGGCGGCGATCCTGCGCCAGAACCCCAACGCCGAGCTGATCCCGTTCCACGATCGCGTGGTGCCGTTCGCAGCGAAGGCCAAGGACCCGGTGCTCGAGACGGCAGCTCGCCTCGCGGCCCTGCCGTCGGGTGGCACCGACTGCAGCAAGGTGCTCGCCCTGTTGAACGAACGGGGCGCGCGCGGCGACTTCGTGATCTACGTCAGCGACAACCAGTCGTGGTGCGGCACGCGCGGCGTGGCCGGCTCGACCGGCATGCTGACGGAGTGGCGGCGCTTCAAGGTGCAGAACCGCGAGGCGAAGCTCGTCTGCATCGACCTGCAGCCGTACGCGACGGTGCAAGCTCCGGAGGGCGACGACGTGATCCACGTCGGCGGCTTCTCGGATCAGGTGTTCGAGGTCCTGCGCGCGGTCGCCGAAGGCGGTCTCGCGGCGGATCTCTGGGTGGATCGCATCGACAAGATCGCGGTCTGATCGCTTTCGGGCGCGAATGCTGCCGGGACTACATCCAAGAACTGTCCGTCTCGGCGACCACTCGTCGCGCCCACTTCTTCTTCATGCTCTTTGGTCGGCGAATGCCGGTGGGACTACAGATTTTCATTCTGAAGATGCGGGTGCGAGTCCCGCCGTGCGCGAGCACGTAGCTCAATCAGTAGAGCATCCGTCTCACTTCTCCTCGTCGTCGACCGTTTCTTCTTCCATCGCGGAATGCGCACGGGACTACATCGGGTCGTCGGTTCAACTCCGACCGGGTCCACCACACGGGCCCGTAGCTCAGTTGGTAGAGCAGAATGGCTGCAACGGCGACGCGGCAGCCATCGTCTCGTCCTTCCTCGTCCGCGGTGACTTCTCCTTCGCGGCGAATGCCGGTGGGACTCCATGTCGAAAAAAGCGCTGGTGTGAAAGCCAGCCGCCGCACGGGAGTGCGGCGAAGTCTCACCACCTCTCGTCGCCGCACTCTTTCGCAGACTCTGCAGGCAGCACGCCCATGACTCTCCACGAACACATCGAAACCGGCCGCGCGCCCATCAAGGCGTGGATCCGCGGCGTGCTCGCCGACGAGAAGGCGATCCAGCAGCTCCGCAACGCGGCGTTGTTGCCGATCGTCCACCACCACGTCGCCGCGATGCCCGACGTGCACTACGGCATCGGCGCCACCGTCGGCTCGGTGATCCCGACCCTCGGTGCGATCATCCCGGCCGCGGTCGGCGTCGACATCGGCTGCGGCATGATGGCGGTGCGCACGTCGTTGAAGGCGAGCGACCTTCCCGACGACTTGAAGGGCTTGCGCAGCGAGATCGAGCGCGTGGTCCCGCACGGCCGCACCGACCAGGGTGGCCGCGGCGACCGCGGCGCCTGGCACGACGTGCCGGCACGCGCCGACAACGCGTGGAAGCACTTGCGCGGCGACTACGAGCAGCTGATCGCGAAGCACCCGCGGCTCGACCGCGGTGCGACCGCTCAGCACCTCGGCACGCTCGGCAGCGGCAACCACTTCGTCGAGGTGTGCCTCGACGAGGCGCAACGCGTCTGGGTCATGTTGCACAGCGGCTCGCGCGGCGTCGGCAACCGCATCGGCACGCACTTCATCGAACTCGCGAAGAAGGACATGCGCCGGCACGTGCACAACCTGCCGGACATGGACCTCGCGTACTTCACCGAAGGCGCCGAGCACTTCGACGACTACGTGTTCGCCGTCGACTGGGCGCAGCGCTTCGCGCGCACGAACCGCGACCTGATGATGGCCGCGGTGCTCGGTGCGATGCAACGCATGCCCGAGTTGCCGAAGTTCACGCACGGCGAAGTGGCGGTGAACTGCCACCACAACTACGTGCAGAAGGAGGAGCACTTCGGTGCTTCGGTGTTCGTGACCCGCAAGGGTGCGGTGCGCGCCGGCCTCGGCGAGCTCGGCATCATTCCGGGGTCGATGGGTGCGCGTTCGTTCATCGTGCGCGGCAAGGGCAACCCCGACAGCTTCCACTCGTGCAGCCACGGGGCCGGTCGCGCCATGTCGCGCGGCGAGGCCACGCGCCGCTACACGGTCGAGGACCACGTGAAGGCGACCGAGGGTGTCGAGTGCCGGAAGGACGCCGACGTCATCGACGAGACGCCGATGGCCTACAAGGACATCGACGCGGTGATGGCGGCGCAGCAGGATCTCGTCGAGATCGTGCACACGTTGAAGCAGGTCGTCTGTGTGAAGGGCTGAGCGATGATCCGACTCGATGGTTCGATGGGCGAAGGCGGTGGCCAGGTGCTGCGTACGTCGCTGTCGTTGGCGATGGTGACGGGCCAGGGCTTCGTCATCGAACGCATCCGTGCCGGCCGCGAGAAGCCCGGCCTGAAGCGCCAGCATCTCGCCGCGGTGCAGGCCGCGGCGCAGCTGTGTGGCGCGACGGTCGAAGGCGCCGAACTCGGCAGCCTGCGGCTCGCGTTCCGTCCGGGCCCGGTGACGCCGGGCGACTACCGCTTCGCCATCAGCACGGCCGGCAGCGCCATGCTCGTGCTGCAGACGGTGCTGCCCGCCCTCTGGCAGGCGCAGGCACCCTCGGCGGTCGAGCTGGTCGGCGGCACGCACAACCCGCTGGCGCCATCGTTCGACTTCCTCGAGCACGCGTTCGCGCCGGTCGTGCGCTCGATGGGCGCGCCGCTGCAGCTGACCATGCGCCTGGCCGGCTTCTTTCCTGCCGGCGGTGGCCAGGTCCGCGCCGAGGTCGCGCCGGCGAGCTGGCAGGCACTCGATCGCTTGCAGGCCGACGATCCACCGATCGTGCATGCGCGCATCCTGACGTCGCAGATCCCGTCGCACGTGGCGCAACGCGAACGCACGGTGCTGTGCCAGCGCCTGCGCATCGCCGCCGACGCGGTGCGCATCCTCGATCGCTGCTCGCCCGGCCCCGGCAACGCGCTCGTCGTCGTGCTAGCCCGCCAGGGCGGTGGCGAAGTCGTCACCGCGCTCGGCGAACGCGGCGTGCCGGCCGAGGACGTCGCGCATCGCGCGGCCGACGAGGTCGAAGAGCTGCGCGCCGCCGACGTGCCGGTCGGTCCACATCTCGCCGACCAGCTGCTGCTGCCGATGGCGCTGGCCGGCGGCGGCGTGTTCCGAACGGTCGAGCCGACGCTGCACACGACGACCAACGCCGAGGTCATCGGCCGCTTCCTGCCGGTTCGCTTCGACGTGCGCGAGGACCAAGCCCGCGACCGCAAGTCCTGGGTGATCGAAGCGCGCCGCGCCTGAGGCCCGGCACGCGGACGCACGGTCAATCCGGGAAGCCCGGCAAGCCGTCGATGCTGCTCATGTTCTTCTCGCGTACGTAGCTGTCGATGCCGGCAGCACCCTTCTTGTCGCACCACTTCCCCATCAGGTCGCGTTCGCCTTCGTGGCGGTAGAGCGGCACGCCGAAGCCGCACGAATCGCCGATCCGGGTGACGTCGACACGTACGATCGAACGGGTGCCGATCTCGCGGCCGGAGAGCCGCGCCCGCAGCTCGGCGAAGCGCGCGTGCTGCTTCGTCACCACCTCACCGCGGCCGTGCAGCCGCACGATGCGCGGCGCCCCTTCGAAGGCGCACAGCATGACGCAGATGCGGCCGTTCTGGCGCAGGTGGGCGATCGTCTCGATGCCGCTGCCGACGAGGTCGAGCCAGGCGACCTCGTGCGGTCCGAGTACGACCAGCGGGTCGCCGCCCTTCGGCGAACAGTTGACGTGCCCGCCGTCGCCGCTCGGCGCCGTCGCCACGAAGAACATGCGCTGCGCGCCGATCCAGGCGCGCAGGTCGTCGTCGATCGCTGCATGCAGCTTGCCCATGGTGGCGAACGGTAAGCCACCGGCCATGCCGTTCGCACGGGTCCATCTCCCCGTTCGGTAGCGGCGACGGCAGGGCGTACTGGTGCGGCACGCGGCGCGGGCTAGCCTCTGGACGCCCCGTCCTCGCTCCCCCGTTCCCCCGACGGTCCGCCGATGCACCATCCCACGATCCGCCTCGCTACAGCCCTCACGGCCACGCTGGCCACCGGCTTCGTCGGCGCGCAAACCCACGAACCCGCGCGCGATCCACTGGCGCGCTACCAGGAGTGCATCACACGGCTGGCGTTCCGCTTCCATACGATCGGGCGCCAGCGCCTGGCGAGCCTGCAGGACGACAAGGCGCTGCAGCAGCTCGCCGCCGACTACCAGAAGCCGCAGGCCGAAGCCGAGTATGCGCGTTACACGATCGCGTCGATCCTCGGCCGTTCGTTCGACTCGGCGCCGTTCGTCGAGCCGCTGACGACGCTGCGCCTCGGCCAGCAGAAGCCCGCCGACGCGTGGCTGTGGCTGCAGGCGCTGCGCGTGGCCGCCAACCACGAGGGCGAGCTCGACGTGCAGGGCGTCGCCGCCGAGGCGAAGCAGACGTGGCAACGCGCCGCGGCGATCGCGGCGATCGGCGGCAGCAAGCGCGGCAACGTCACCGCCGTGATCGTGCCGGCGTGCGCCTCGTTCCCGAAGAAGGACGGCGAACGCATGCTGCTGCTCGGTGCGATGACGTTCGCGCTGTGGGAGACGCGCGCGCGCGTCAACGACGCCGAGTATCGCGAGGCGCTGACCGCCTACATCGGCCTGCTCGATCCGAAGGTCGGGCTGTCGAAGCCCGGCAGGCTGCAGATGGCGCGTACGCTGCAGGCGATCCTGAAGGCGCCGGCGGCGTTCGAGGACCCGGCCTCGTGGCTGCAGGTGCTGGCGCGCGGCGACGTCAAGAAGACCACGTCGCAGACCTCGGCGGCGCCGAGCTTCTTCGGCATCGGCGGCGACGGCGAGCGCTTCTGCTACGTGATCGACCTGTCCGACTCGATGGGCAAGAAGGTGCCGAAGGAGCACAAGGGCCCGATCACCGGCGAACGCAAGAAGCCGAAGAACGCGATCCTCGAGGAGAGCGATCTGCCGTGGCACAAGATCGACACGCGCTGGGACCTCGCGCGTGAACAGCTGCGCATCTCGCTGTCGCGCCTGCAACCCGACCAGTGGTTCTGCATCGTCTGGTTCGGTTCCGAAGCCGGCACGCTGGCGGCGACCAAGGGCCTGGTGAAGGCGACGCGTGCCAACATCGACAAGGCGATGGGCGAGCTCGACAACATCAAGCTCGGCGAGGCCGACCCGGTGATCGCCCCGGACGGCCGGCTGCGCGGCCGCACCAACCTGCACGGCGGCCTGCGCCGCGCCTTCGCCGTGCACACCGGGGGGCTGTCGATGGACGCTGCCTACGTCGACGACAAAGCGCTCGCCGACGGCTGCGACACGGTGTTCCTGCTGTCCGACGGCGCGCCGTCGGCCGACGACTTCCCGATCAACGACCGCGACTACGGCGAAGAGCAGGTCGTCGTCGACGTCGAGTACGGCGCCGCCACCGCCCGATCGCCCCGCCTCGACTACTACGGCCCCTACATCATGGACGAGTGGCTGGTCGAGGACGTGCGCCGGATGAACACGTTCCGCCGTATTCGTCTCCACTGCATCGGCCTCGGCGAAGCCAATCTGGGTCTGCTGCGCAGCCTCGCTGGCGTGGGTGGCGGCGAGACGTTCGTCGTCGGCCAGCAGAGTCCGGCAGCGAACGGCGGCGGCGGTCTGAAGAAATGAGGTGTGGTGCCTCCGCCCGCACGCCGCAACGAACCCGCTATTCTTCCTGATTCTTCCGCGCCACGCGATCGCAGCGCCCGAGACACACTCCCCATGACGAACTCGTCCTTCCTCGCCCTCTGTGGGCTCCTCCTCGCGACCACCAGCGCCCTGACCGCGCAGACCACGGTCTCGGTGCCGTGCAACCTCGACAACACGCTCTACCAGAGCGCCACCGGCAATCTCAGCAACGGCAAGGGCCCGAGCATCTTCAGTGGCGTGACGGCCACCGGCAGCATCCGCCGCGCCCTGCTGCGCTTCGACGTCGCCGGCACCCTGCCGGCCAACGCCGTGGTGCTGTCGGCAGTCGTCAATCTGAACGTCGTCCAGTCGACGGCCTTCCTGTCGACTGCCGCGACCGGCCACCGCGTGCTGCAGTCGTGGGGTGAGGGCAACTCGACGGCCAGCGGCCCCGGCGGCGGCGGCACGTCGGCCGCGACCGGCGATGCGACGTGGCTGCACAGGTTCTTCGCGACGTCGTTCTGGACCAACCCAGGCGGCGACTTCGCCGCAGCCCCGAGCTTCACGCTGGCGATGCCCGGCCTCGGTGCGGGCAGCTCGAACCCGTCCGAGCAGGCGGCCGCCGACGTGCAGTCGTGGCTGAACAACCCGGCCACCAACTTCGGCTGGCTGATCAAGATCGTCGACGAGTCGGTGCCTTCGACCGCGCGCCGCATCTCGTCGCGCGAGAGCGCCACGGGCCGACCGACCTTGACCGTCAGATATCTGCTGCCGGGCCAGGTCGGTACCGTCGGCATCGGCTGCCCGGTCGGCGCGGGCACGTTCCAGGACGCCTATGTCGGCACGCCGACCGGCGGCACGACGATCCAGATCGTCCAGACGAACGCTCCGGTCGGCACCATCGGCCTCAACTACCTGAGCCTCGGTGTCGACCCCGCCGGCACGGCACTGCTGCCGGGCTGCTCGATCTGGCTGCCGCTGTCGCAGCCGCTGATCACGGGCAACCTGTTCCTGACGGACGCGGTCGGTGGTGCGACGTCGCCGTTCCCGCTGCCGAGCGGGTTCCCGGGCTTCCTGATCACCACGCAGGCGGTCGCGATCGATGCGTCGCCGCTCGGCTTCACGCTGAGCAACGCCGCGGTGCTCGTGCTGAACTGAGCTGGTTGCACTTGGCGGTCGCTGGAGCTTCGGCTCGCGACCGCGGCAGCGACCCGTGCCGACGACCGCTTTGCCGGAAAAAAGTCAGCGCGCGACCACCAGCGTCGCCGTCGCCGCATCGAAGCGGCGCACGCTCACCGGCGCGAACTCGACGGCCGTGCGCACTTCGAACGTGGTGGCGTCGCCCACCACCGGCACGGCGACGAAGCCCTGTTCGTCGGTCTGGCCAACGCCGCGCCGCAGGCCGGCGGTCGCGCTGGCGACATGCAGCGACGCACACGAAGCACCCTGTTCGTCGAGCACACGCAGCCGCACTTCGTCCATCGTCCGCAGCGCGACATCGACGGCGACCACCGGCGCTTCGATCGAGACCTCCGTCGCAAGGCCGACCGCACCGCGGTGCGCGAACGGCTGGACCTCATAGCGATCCGCCAGCAGGCCGCCGAGCTGGAACGTGCCGCCGACGCCACTGACGACCGTGCGCTGCAGCCGCGCGCTGCGCACCACGACCGGCACACCCTCGACCGGCAGGCCGCGCGGATCGCGCACGGTGCCGCGCAGCGCGTGGCCGGCGGCGAGGGCGAGTTCGGGCACCGGCACGACGCCTTCGCTGCGTTCGCAGGCGAACGGCTCGCCGAAGCCGGCCATGCCCGCGAGCGCTTCACCGCTACCCGGTGCGTGCAGCAGCAGGCTCGCCGGCGACGCCGGCAGCAGCACGCGGAAGCGGCCGAACTCGTCGCTGCGCGCCCATTCGTCGTTGCCGAGCGCGCGCACGAACGCGTTCGCCAGCGCCTTGCCGTCACTGCCGTGCAGCGTGCCTTCGCCGAAGCGGCGCGCGCGCGGCGGCAGCTCGGCCGGCGGCTCGTCCCACGGCGCCTTGGCGGCGAGCTGCAGCACCGCCGCGTCGGGCGAACCTTCGCCGAGCCTCCACCAGGTCGGCAGCAGGCCGTCGGCGCGGACCAGCAGGTCGCGCACACCGCCAGGCGCTATGTCGATCGCGAACGCGCCGTCACTGTCGGTACGGACGGGGCTGTCGGTGCGGACGACATCGCTGCGCACCAACTCGGCGGCACCGTTGCCGAGCGTCGCCCCAACGACCAGGAAGCCGCGCGGATCGAACACCCGGCCGCGCACGACGACGGCCTTGGCACGCGGCGGCGCCTTCTCGGCGCGCACGACCACCGGCGGGGCGTCGGCTGCGTTCGTCGACCGCGACGCGGCATCGACCTCGCGCAGGCGCAGATCGCCGCGCAACACCGCCACGGTCAGCACCCCGACGACGGTCAGGCCGACGACGAGCGAAGGGCGTTGCAGCAGCGCGCGGAACATCGGCCGCGACTATCGCACGCGGCCGCGATGGCACCCAGCCCTGGCGAAAAAGAAGTCGCCGGCGCCGTTCAGCGGCACAAGCGCGGCGGCGCCACATCGAGCACCGTGCGCAGGCCCGGCTGGGCGGCGACGACGCCGTGCAGGTTGTTGACCAGGATCGCCGCGGTCGCCTGGTCACCGGCGATGCCGCCGTGGAACTTCAGGTGGATCGGCGGCGTGCTCTCCAGCACAACCTCGTCGCGCGGGTCCGGCGCGCCGACGTACATCGACAAGTCGAGGTGCAGCACGGCGCGCTTGCCGACGTAGCCGTAGCCGTGGTTGCGGATGCCCGCGACCTGGCCTGGGCGCACGGTAAGGAACTGCGTCTTGTGCTCGCTGGACGCGAGCACCGGCTCGACGGTCTGCTCGATCCTGTCGACCGGGAAATCGAGCGCCTTGGCCAGCAGCGCCACCGACTCGCGCATGCCGATGTGCCCGAAGCGCCCGGTGGCCATCTGCTGGTCGAACTCCTGCTTGCTCAGCCCGGCGCCGACCTTCTTCTGCAGCGGCAGGCGGCGCGTGCCGGCGTCGACGACGCGCGTGCACTTGACCGCCTGCACGTCGAACGTCACCGCCGACGCGACCACGGCGACGAAGTCCATCGCGTAGCCAGGATTGACGCCGGTGCCGAGCAGCGACACGCCGCCGGCCTTCGCCGCCGCGTCCAGTTCCTTCGCCAGCGCCGCGTGCTGGAACTCCGGCACCAGCAGTTCCTCGGTCGACGACACCACGTCGACGCCGCAGCGCGCGGCCAGCAGCAGCTGGTCCTTCACCATCGGCATGAAGCTCGACGTGCAGTGCAGCATGACGTCGGGCTGCAGTCGCTTCAGCGCCGCCTCGGCGTTGCCCTCGATGACGACGCCCGTCTTGCGGCCGAGGTCGAGCACGTCACCGAGGTCCTTGCCGATCTTGGCGGGATCGATGTCGATCGCGCCGACCAGCTGGACGGTGCGCTTCTGCAGGGCGAGACGGGCGGCAGCCTGGCCGATGGGGCCAAGGCCGAACGAGACAGCACGGACGACGGTGGTCATTGCGTAGTTGGGGCAGCGGCCGTTCTTGGCCGCGAACGGGGGCGCAGATGCTAGCCAAGGGCGGCGCGCCAAACAGCCGGCGGCCGAGGGCGGCCAGGGCTCTGGGACCAGGACGACGCACCTCCGACTTCGTCGGTATTCCGCTGGGGCGAGCCGAGCCGGTAGCGTGCGTCGATGCGGTTCGTGCTCTCGTTCGCCGTTCTCGCCACGGCATTGGCAACCGGCTGCGCGCACACCTCCAGCGCGCAGCCGGCGCCGACGGCGATCGAAGACACCGGGCCATCGGACGACGTGCCGCTCTTGCGCCTCGCCTACTCCGGGCCACCTGCCAGCTGGCCGCGCCCGACGCTCGATCCCACGGTCGCGTTCGTCGAGTTCGGCAAGGTGCCGCGACCGGCGGCGGCGAAGGACCCACAGCACACGGCCCGCGTGGCGCTCGGCCAGATGCTGTTCTTCGACGCGCGGCTGTCGGGGCCCGGCCAGATGGCCTGCGCCTCGTGCCACGACGCCGAACTCGGCTGGGGCGACGGCCGCGCCACGAGCTTCGGTCACGGCTTCCAGAAGCTCGCGCGCAACGCGCCGCCGATCCTGAACGCCGGCCTGCACGCCCATCTGTTCTGGGACGGCCGCGCCAAGAGCCTCGAGGACCAGGCCCTCGCCGTGTTCGAGAACCCGAACGAGATGCATGCGAGTGCTTCGCACGTCGTCGCCACGTTGCGCGGCAGTGCGGGCTATCGCGAACGCTTCGCGCAGGCGTTCGGCGAAGCGGAGCCGACGCTCGCCAACACGCTGCGCGCGATCGCGGACTTCGAACGCACCATCGTCAGCGACGGCTCGAGCGCGTTCGATCGCTTCCTCGACGGCGACGCCGCAGCACTGTCCGACGAAGCCCTGCGCGGCCTGCACCTGTTCCGTACCAAGGCGCGCTGCGCGAACTGCCACCATGGTCCGCTGCTGACCGACGGCGGCTTCCACGATCTGGGCCTGTCGTACTACGGGCGAAAGCTGCAGGACCTCGGCCGCTACGAGGTGACCAAGGACCCGGCCGACGTCGGTCGCTTCAAGACGCCGTCGCTGCGCAACGTCGCGCGCACCGGGCCCTACATGCACAACGGCCTGTTCGACCTCGACGGCGTGATCAACATGTACTCGGCCGGCATGGCGACGCTGAAGCCGAAGCCGGAGCAGGAAGGCGATCCGCTGTTCCCGCGCAAGTCGCCGCTGCTGCAGCGGCTCGATCTCGCGGACGACGAGAAGCGCGACCTGCGCGCGTTCCTCGAGTCGCTGACCGAACGGCGCCGCCGCATGACGCCGCCGACGCTGCCGGAGCTCGGCGCGGCCGGCGGCTGAGCGCGGCTG
>Ga0169931_10013153_pt1 | contig 11341 bp, 9 predicted proteins | sample Kivu_15m_20L_FD_129675 | JGI IMG/M metagenome (GOLD analysis project Ga0169931, IMG submission 129675) | Freshwater microbial communities from Lake Kivu, Western Province, Rwanda to study Microbial Dark Matter (Phase II) - Kivu_15m_20L... | ecosystem: Environmental > Aquatic > Freshwater > Lake ... | reverse complement strand
GCTCAACTCACTAGCCAGCTCAAATATACAACTACAAACATAATCAAACGGATAGTATTCTTTGTTATTGTCAAACACTCTAAAGATATTAGATCTGCCCAACTACTACAAAATGAAAATAGCAGTCAAATACACAGCTAACAGTAATGTCTCTCTGTCTCTTTCAGCCACAACTCCTTCCCTCTCCACACAAACATAAACAACACTCCTTTCATCTTCATCCAATCCATCAAGCATTATGATAGATTGTTCAGTGCTCCACAGCAACAATCTACACCTAAATTCAAGTGTTCCTATAGGAATAGTATAGATATGGCTGCGTATGTCTAGATGTGCTTCAGATTGTATCATCTGCCTCAATCGTTAGTTGTGTGAATATTGTAGTAATGGCTACTACATGCTCAACTATAAATGTTTTGCCAACTGCTCCACCTTTATTCATTACACGCCCAACATGACCTGTCTTTCAACTTGTCCAGACGGCCACCATCCCAAAACCAACAACAACTCACTCAAATACTGCCAAACATGCGCTCAACCATGTCTCACCTGTCTCAACTAAACTACATGCCTATCTTGCATCAATGGATACTTCTACTACCAGTATCAATGCTCATCCTCTTGTCCTGCTTAGTACTTCCCTGATAGCAGCACTAACATCTGCCAGTCATGTATTACTCCTTGCAAAACTTGTGTTTCCTCTTCAATTTGTCTCTCCTGTCAAGTAGGCTTCTGGAATGGCACACATTGTGCCAACAACTGTCCTAACGGGTACTTCGGCAATACACGAATAAACAATTGTTCTATATGTGATGCTAGTTGTCTTACTTGTAGCTAGTCTGCACTTACCTGTACTTCATGTCTCAATACTTTGATTCTTCACAATAAGCAATGTCTATCTAATTGTCCATAACGATTCTATAATTCCAACTCCACCTGCATGCAATGTATTCCTCCCTGTTATACCTGCTCCTCTGCTTCTATCTGTCTCACTTGTTCCTACAACTATCTCCACAACTCCTCTTGTCTCTCCTCATGCCTATAAGGATTTTACTAAGACGTGGCCAATCTGATATGTCTGTCTTGCTCCACTTAATGCAAAACATGCGATTCTTCTATCCTTTGCACTTCCTGTAAATCTGGTTGTTTATACTAAGGCAATTGTTTGTCTTCGTGTTCAGCACAATCTTTATCTCTTTTCAATCAAAGTAACATAACTAGTGGTCAGTGTAGCTGTATACGATGCATATATCCTTGTAGCACTTGTCTTACATAAAGTTACTGTATAAGTTGTATTGATGGCTTCCATCACCAGGGATATTGTCTTACCTTATGTCCTGCTCTTTATTTTGCTGATTCTGTCAATAAAACATGTGCTTTATGTTCATCTGCTTTTGCCAACTGCATCAACTGTGTGTCTACTGGGTGTTCACAGTGCCAATCAACCTTCTTCCTTTCTAATGGCAAATGCGTCTCATCTTGTCCTCAGCTCTACTATCCCCACAACCAATAGTGTATGCTATGCCAAGCACCATGCCGCACTTGTCTTTCTAAATTTGCTTGTCTTTCCTGCGTATCTCCCTTTATTTTGTTGAACGATGGCTGTGTGACTAACTGTCCTACTTCACAACTAGCTCTACTAGTAAATTAAACACTACAGTGCGTATCATGCAAGTCTCCTTGTTTTTCATGTAGTGGATCAATAGATAACTGCACGTACTGCATCAGTGGTTTCTTTTTATTCGGCAACAACTGCATAACTAACTGTTCTTCAATATCCACTTCTTTCAGTTATTATGGAGAAATAAGTAGTTTAAGCTGTAAAATATGTTCTTTTCCTTGCAAAACCTGTCTTACTTCAACCCAATGTCTCTCTTGCCAGATCGGTTACCTGAACCAGCATACTTTTACCTGCAAACAATGTTCTTTAGGCACGTATCCTAACTTATCAGTATGCCAGCCATGTCCTGTCTAGTGCCGTATATGTTATTCTTCTACTTTCTGCACCTCATGTGCTCCTAACTACTATCTTTTCCAAAGCACCTGCATCAGTAACACGTCTATTTGCCAACTCAATGGCTACTATACAAGTGGGCGTGTATGTTATCCTTGCCTGTAGCCTTGCCTGACTTGCTGGGTGACTGCTTCCAACTGCACCACCTGTCTTTCCGGATATATTTTCTATCCACCCAACAAATGCCTCATATAATGCCCATCTGGGTACTACCAACATTCATATTCTTGCTTGTTGTGTGCACCTTAATGCTCTACGTGTATCGGTAGTAGCTCGTACTGTATTACATGCAGTTCAGGATATTTTCTATATCTTGTCAACTCTTCCTGTCTCTCTCTATGCCCAGCTATTACTTACGAGTCAGGATCAATGTGTTCTACTTGCCAGTATCCTTGTGAGACTTGTTCTTCCTAGACTTAGTGCCTTACTTGTCTTACCGGAGTACTTGTGGGCACTGGTTGCTACTCTTCATGCATTTCTGGCTACTTTGCCAATCTAAATATGACTTGCTAACCTTGTAGTTCTCCTTGTAGCTAGTGCATCTTTTCAAGCACTAACTGCACTCAATGTATATCATCCCACTGGCTTTATGGCAACTAATGTGTTACTCAATGTCCTGATAGCTACTTCCCCTAGTCTCAGTCTAGACAGTGCCTTACCTGTGTGGGTCTATGTAAATAGTGCAACAGTTATGTCAATTGTACTACTTGCTAAAACACGCACATTTACTTTTTTAGCACTATTAACTCAGTTGGAGAGTGCTTATCAGCATGCCCTGCTTCTTACTACAAGGACTCATCCGATACTTCGTGTCTAAAATGCAATAGCAGCTGTAGTACATGCTAAAATAGTACAGCTTGTCTCACTTGTGCTGGTTCTTTGGTGCAACTTAATGGTCAATGTATTACTGCCTGTCCTGCCTTGATGTATTCATTGGCAGGCAAGTGCCAGAGTTGTTCTTTTCCTTGCTAAAACTGCAGCGATGCATCTACCTGTACATCCTGTCCCACCAACTACCTACTAGTCGACAGCAGTTCCTGCTTTGTAGGTCCGAACTGTCCTTAAGGCTCCTACCTGCATCCAACTTAGCCCAGTTGTTCGAAAAAGTGTCCTCTTGGCTATTACAACCTGCCCAACTATACTTGCGATAGTGTTTCTTGTGGTTCTTAGTTGTTTATGGGGGAAGATATGTTTTGCTACTCGGTTTGTCCCTAGGGTTATCAGGTCAACTCTTCCTGGTTCTGTTAGCCTTGTGGTTAGTGTTCTAGTGGACTGTATTTCAGGCTAAGCTATGCAATTATAAAGGATTCGCTCTATCTTTATCTATTTTTCACTTAAAAGCCTACTTACCTGTCCTCTCCCTCCTTGAATCTTCAACCAGCTCTACCCTACAAAGATATCAACGAAGATAGCTTTGATCTAGTAGGAAACACACTCAATTATACTGGATCCACCAATATCACATTCGTTATTCCAGTAAATTACTCATTGTCTGCCCTATAATTGAATGTCAGCTTCACTCGTTCTCTGCAGACTTTCTCCAACCCTCTCCAGAAGTCATATTCAATCATCAACATATAAGGTTACGACTACTATCCTCCAGACTTGCCCAGTATGGCTCATCTAGGCATACTGACTCTCGTTTGCTCATTAATAGGCATTGTAAAGAATCCCTACATGGTCGACATGGGTCAGATCTTGCTCCTCATCGGCCTACTTAACGTCCACTATCCTTTCCATTTTGCTTCTTTCCTCTAATCAGCCTCAATGGCGCATCTTTACGGAATAGTTTCAATCTAGCAGACTAGTAATTTGGGTGAAGGAAAGTTCATGTACCTGACTGGAACTGGTTTTCTGACCAATACGCTTACCAACTGGATCATTATTGCTGCAGTGCTGATAGTTGCTGTAGTAATTTATGTTATTTTGTTTGTGGCTCGTCTGAATGGCTACAAAAAAGTAGATGATGAAAATAGGCATGCTCAGATCATAAACAACAATAACAATTAAAGCAACAATAATAACACTTAAAATAACAATAACGACCATACCTCCTAAGAAAAGCAGTAGTTGCCTCTAAGAGTACGACTAGCTAACTTTTTGTAGGCTATTTTGAGTAATTTCAAGCATCGATGGGTGAGTAGGCTAGCATACTTCAACTATTCAATTATTAGTTTATTCACTTTCGCCCAGTTGGCCAATTTCAACACTTCTACTGGCATCAACATAGTGGCTTGTGGGTTGGCTATTCTCACTATACCCCTGCTACTTTACCTGCCCATTACCTTCCGTACTGACAAACCCAAGTATAGTTTTCTACTGATTCGTAAACTACTAATTAGCGCAGCAGTGGTTTTATCATTACAAGACGCCATATATGCAGTGGGCATCATATCGGTGTGCAACTTCACTGCTGCTTTGCTAATACTAACCTACAAATAATAGACATATAGAGCATAGACACGTTTCCTGGCTATCGGGTAAGGGTTACAGCTACTAACTTTCACTGCTTTATCGTTTTTTATTATGATCGGATAAGGCAATAAAACTACAATGAAGGTCACTCTCTGCTGGATTGTTCTCTTCGCCATCCTCGCTCTAATAGCCTACTATCTCGTGTTTTCTATCATATAGCTGATTATCTATATATGCATGGTGGCCAAAGATTGCAATTTGAGATAGAATTGGGTGCTCAATAAAGAATAAAACACTACTGATAGTCATCACTCCTAGTCGATAGAGGGCTCCATGAAGGATAAAAGTATAAAATCAAAGGAATAACAAGCACAAATTGGATAGAACTTGTAGACTTTGCTGGGACAAATGAAGTAAGAAATGAAAAGTAAGATAGAAGTGAGCCGCATGAAAAAAACAGGGGAGAAGTCTAGAGTACAGGGGTAGACAAAGCAGGAGTTCTGGGTGTACAAGGGGGAGTCTTAGAAGTAGGAGTAGTCGTAGGGCTAGTCAGGAAAAGTGTTCCCTTAGATGCTGGTGCGTTGCGTAAACTAGTTCAGCGACTACGACCATGCGGAAAAACATCAACCTCAACTAGAATGATTACTATTCAATTTTTAGCTATAAATGTATTGGAAAAATAATAATATTGTTTTCTAGATTAAGTCTTTGTATGTTTTTTCTTTGCTTTGTTTAATATTCTATCGTGTTTATATTTTATCTAATATTCTTAAATAAGTGACTGAAATAAGTGGGTTACTCCAAGAACGATTTGATAATCATTCAAAACATGGAAGAATTCAACCCAGAAGAACAACAAAGCATGCCACTGGGCATACAACTATGCTAGATACTCAGCTAGGCACTCCTCAACATGCACACTCGCTAAATAGATGCCTAAGAAAGCTTTAAGTAGTAGCTTATGGATTTGGCAAAAGAGATTTAACAACTAAGTCAGTTCAACAAGTAGTTTTGTTTGTATGTAGGGACATTGAAAACAAAAACTAGGTGATCAAGTATCAGGGGCTGTATGCCCTGAAGATCTACATCTAAACCAGGATGGAAAATATCTCCATGGCCTTGGATCTGACTGAATAACAAAATCAAAATGAACAATAAGCCTAAAGAGAACATATTGATCCATGAATTAATCATGATAACTCATACTTCTATATGAACATCTTTACTTTTTAATTATATTATATTCTACTCAAATGTGTAGATTTGTCAATTATTGCTTAAAAGCATGTAAAAACGATTCACTGTGCTCGACGTAATCCAGAAACCTTTGGCCTAGCAACTTACCAGTACCTATGGCTCACCCCTCTACGTCTACAGATAAAGCATCATACGCTAAAAAGTTCAAAGACTCCTGCACGCTGGTCAAGGATTCAAAATCAGCTATGCACTCAAAGCCAACACCAACAAACATTTAGTGAAGATTATCAGGGAAGCAGGCATCACCCACATCGACGTCGTATCGCCCGGATAAGTCCACAAGGCCTTGGAGTGTGGCTACAAACCATAGCAGATCATGTATACCTAAAATTTTATTTCGGAATAGTAGCTCACTTACTCTCTCAATAAGGGAGTCACTCTCAACATAGGAGCACTCTCAACTCTCGAACATTTTAAGTAAAAACTCAGTGGCAAACGCATTTTCGTTAGAATAAACCCCAAAATAGGTGCAGGGTCTTCCCATCACGTGATAACAGGTGGTCCTAAAAGCAAATTCGGCATATACTAAGACGACATCGATAACGTTATACGAATCGCCTAAGAAAACAACATTCATATCATAGGTCTGCACCAGCATATCGGTTCCAATATCAAAAAGAAAGATTAAGATACAGTCATACAAACCATGGCCTATATTTTTAGTCTAGTTTAAAAATTCAAATAAGTTGAGGAAGTCAATATCGGAGGAGGGCTGGGAGTGGCCTACAGGGACGAGGAAGAGATATCAAATCCAGTTTATCTTTACAATGCAGTCAGGAATATGCAAAAATAGTGCCAAGAAAAATTCAAGAGGAACATAAGAGTTTCAGTCGAACCAGGACGCTACATAATCGCAGATTCCTCAGTCCTGTTGTGCAAAATAACATCTACCAAGAAAACACCATAGAAATACTTTATCGGTACTGACACTGGTTTCAACCACCTCATCAGACCGGCTCTATACGGTTCTCATCATGAAATAATCAACATCAGCGATCCCGACGCGGCTAGACAGGTGGCTGATGTCTGTGGTAACATTTGCGAGTGCACTGACTTCTTGGGCACTAATATTAATCTGGGTGGACGTATTGGTGATATATTGGGTATATAGAACGCAGGGGCCTATGGTTTTGCGATGAGTTCTACCTACAACGAACGACCCAGACCAGCCTAAGTGTTGATTGGAGCTAATGAATAGCCTGTACTGATACGCAGACGATAAACCTTTGAAGAGCTAGCGGGAAGGTAGGCATGATTTACAGTCAAACAAGCATAATTCTTTATTTTTTGAGATTTTATATTAACTAAAGCTAAATAGGCTATGTATATCCATCTAAGACATGCATTTACATAATAATAAAGGTAATATCAATACAATTTCGGTTAAATTCTTGTATATTTATATATTTATGAATATAACATGTAATAAAATGACTGCATTACGTATGCTCAGTGGACAAGTGGCTTTCGATCTAAGTTGCAAATCGCAAAGAAAAAGGCTTACAACAGACTAAACGGGCTCATCACATCCAGCGCAAATATTTCCTAGTCCTTTTTTGCCAACATTATACAGTGCTATGCGAACTCGTTTTCAATTATCGTGTTGCGAGATGAAGCAACTATGTGTTTTTGTTTGAAGTCCAGGAATAAATGTCCCTGAGCATTCTTAACGGCCTGTTTGTTGGTGAATCTCAAGATGCGTTCGTACTCGCAGTTTGAAAAGGCAGTTTTTATGTTACTGAAGTTCTAAGTAGCAGCGATTGATTTTTTGGGCTTGATAAGTTCTATTTTTTGCTGAGCTAGTCCTAGGAAGTTAGTCTCATAGCGCACAAAACACTTTTACTATTAGATAAATTGCCCTTATTATTGCTTTTTGCTGTTTTTTGTGCTGTGTTAGTAAGTTTAGCCCTTCCTGATGATGGTCTAGGTTAGAGCGTTGGCTATTCTTTATTTTTCCTAGCGCAACATCAGTTTGTACTCAGTTCTAGTTACGTTCGAGCAAACAGTGGCTATGACTTTAGGAGTATGCTAATTGGTAGTCACAGCAAAATTACTGGTAATACGGTAGTGCGGCTTACGAGCTCTTAAAAGTAATTTTCTCTATTCTCTTAGATACAGCTAATATCCACCGTTGAGACTGAAAAAACCGTTATCTACTGACTTTACTATGCATCTCGTCATCTTCCTTTGAGGAATCACAAAGGATACGAGCTCAAAAAGAGTCTGTGCTCGCACCTGCTTCCTACCAGGCTTCATTCTGGGCTCACCCACATCATCCTACTAGTTTTAGCATTATTAATCCTATGAGTCCTACTATATGTAGTACTATTTTTCCTATTTTTCCTATTTTTCGTACTATACACTTTGCACTGACTTCAGCCCTAAAAACTATCCATCATGTTTAATTTTCTACTATTCGGGACGGTATAGTTTCCTGAGTGAAGATTGCGGGCTGTTATCTTACTACCACTCTGAGCTCTAAAATACTAGATTGCTGTCTGCTTGTTTATTATTAGCTTAAAGCAGTGGAGGCCTAGGCACATATATTTACTACTACTGGCCCTAGCTATAAATGCGTTTATTGTTGGGCTTGACCACTACTACTGTTGATGGATTAGTTCTTATTACTGGTTAATGTTCTATCTATCGCTACTGTTTATGTTTGGTTTGAAACAGTTACATGTTGGTTGAGTTGTTTGGTATGGTTGTATCTTGGTTGAATAGAACTGGACTGTTTTAGCTGGCTTATAGTTCAGTGGACTCTTCCCCGATGTGGTTGAGTGAGTCCTAAGGGAATACCAGTATTCCTTATTTTTTGTTTGTAGCCTGCATGATTGAATTATATTTCATCATGTGTCATAACGAACAACACATCGATATATCAAACTATACAACATATTAGTAATCTACATACTATAACTATACTAAGATAAGGCAAGAATAGGCTTAATAATAACAATCATATGTAAAACTATCTATGATGCTTTCTTTGATACAAAAACATTAAAAACGAGTTTTGTATGACAAACTTTTATTAATATGTTATCTCATCCTTATGTTTTGCTCATAATTACTAAAATGAATCTCCATTATTATTCATCTGCTATAACTACTTTATATTAAATCAAATGACTTCTTTCTAACTTGTCAACCACCAAGTACCCTAACAATCATGCAGATCAAACACCTCTTCGGAGGAGTATAAGCAGAAAGGAACTCATCCATCTAAAACTTGTAGGCTGAACAAAATAGAATAGCTAAAAGCATGGAACGTGTGCAGATCAATCATCACAAAATATATGAAGCAGTGAGAACCATCAAGAACTGTATTGGTGATCTTAACGATAACTATCTAAGCATCTCCAAATAAAACAAACACTCTGGAGGATTAGTTAGCTTAAACTACAATCTGTTCAGTCAGTTCCTGCAGAATTTCGAGGAAGAGTCGCTGATGTTGTCGAGAAAAATGAAAAAAAAGATATAGAGTTATATACCCAACCTCAGAACCATTAAATAAAGGTACGTAGAGAAGGCATAAACGCTATAACATTACAGGACTAAGCTAGTATTGCTGAAAAAAAACGTATAAAAGCAATCATTAGCCAATATCAAAAAATAATAGCACGAACGCTATGAAAGAGTATGTATAGTACTACTAAGAACAAGGACAAACTGAGAAACGCATAGAAATAATATGACAGTATGCTCATCAAAACGATAAAGAGCTACATTTAGTTCAACAATGACGGTCTCAAGGATATCTACAACGATTACCTGTTAGTACTTGCCAATTTCACCAACAACGCCATGACAGCCAGTCACACCGTTACCCAGCATCTCACCCATAACGTCCTTAGCAAAGAACTATTGGAATAGCATCTCAAGCAGAAAGCACAGTCTAAACTGGCCAAAAGGTTCATAGAGGCTGCCCATCAAATGGGAAGCGTAGAGCCCAATAAATTCATTGATAACCTGATTGAGTAAAGGTTTATGAGAGGTAATCCTATGTTAAGTGAGACTACCTGCTTGCGCTCATTTAGAAGGAGTTCCTTAGAATGGATCACCGTGAAAAAATAAAGGAATATTTTTTAAGAAAACAAGGCTAGTAGTAAACAGATAGCACAAAAACATTCGAAAACTTTAGCAATCAATACGGCAATCAAACAAACAACATCACATTCGCTAACGAAGTTAAGTAGTAAGAAATCGCATAAGGCTGCGAAGATTTGCTCTAAATATCGCATACAGCTTCGGGCAGATAAATTGACTAACCCGATATAGGACCACCAAAGCAGATAGTATAAAGTTAGTCGCTAGAAGTATAAAGTTAGTCGCTAGAAGAAGAAATTTCTTCTCCTAGTAAACAAAAACCTTAAGATCTGATAATAGAAGACGATTGGGCCGAAGAAAACAAGCAGCGAACAGAAAGAATAAAGAAAAACTTGCAGAAATTTAACATACTTTGCGAGACCAACAAAACTATGAAAAAACCAGTCGCAGTAATTGTAAATGAGTCTATTCACAAACAATCATTAATAGTCATAAACGACTCTGCCAAAAACAAACAAGAAGTACTCAAATAGGACCAGTTTTTCCACTATAAACAGCCAGAAAGCATAGTTAGTGAGGAAATAGTTCACAAAAACACGAAGGAAGCACAAGTGTTGGTATCTAAAGTTCAAAACGAATCAGTTTTCGACTTCTTTGATAGCAAAGCAGTAAAACCTACCCAACAGTAGAGTAATAGTGCAAATAAGACCTAGTTTGCTGCATTTAATGAGAACAAACATAACCATCTATAGCCGAAGACAGTCACATTCTAAGCTTTTGATTTCTTTGGAAGTGGAGCCCAGAAACAACAAAACAGTATTGGAAAAGCACAGCAGAAATCGACTACTGATGCTAAGAGCAACCTTTTAGATCTAATGTGATTAAATACTATCATTCTGCTATTATTACTGCAAAACATAAATAATTTATAGTTTTTATACGTAGATATTGGTTAATTAAGCTAATGAAGAAATCGTTTTAAAGCAATAAGGCGATGATATTAGTAAAACGGATAAGATAATCATTTGCAAAGCTTGGCTTGCTTCTGATCTTATAATTGAAACAGTATTAAGGGCAACTGGCTCAACTAGAGCAACTTAACTACATCCGCGTCTCCAATCAGATCGGGCTTGCCTTCTCTGCAACGACAATATAGGTTTGTTTTATCTTGCTCCATGAATATCTGCACTGAGTTGTTGCTTCTCCCTCTCTCCATCTCCTTATGGTCTTCTTTGTAGCTAAAAAGCAGGAAGGGCAGCCATATCTTTCTCTATTTTTATTAATTGATTCGATTTCGACTGAATTTATTGCGAAAATGAAGCAACTTGAGTGCTTCCACTCTAGTCCGCATACCCTCAAGTATTTATCGCTTTTCCTTGAGCTTCTTCATCTTTTGGCTCTCAAGTGTGCGTAGACTCTAGGCCTATTCTTTTAGACTTTACTACTTCCTGCCTGCTTTGATCCATGGGTACTTTGCGCTTCCCTCTACACGCTGAACTGTGATGCCGCATTATCGATCTCAGCTTTCTTGAAGATTATTTTATTGCCGCTTCTTTTGAGCAAACCCACAGCTATAAGCACGTTTAAGGCATCGTAAATCCTCCT
>Ga0169931_10013149_pt1 | contig 11342 bp, 9 predicted proteins | sample Kivu_15m_20L_FD_129675 | JGI IMG/M metagenome (GOLD analysis project Ga0169931, IMG submission 129675) | Freshwater microbial communities from Lake Kivu, Western Province, Rwanda to study Microbial Dark Matter (Phase II) - Kivu_15m_20L... | ecosystem: Environmental > Aquatic > Freshwater > Lake ... | reverse complement strand
TTCCCTGAAGATCTTAAGAAGACTTATGTATAAAAAGTTATTTTTATTTTATTTGAAAAAAATTCGTCATTGTTATTTAACTTTATATTTTATACTTAAAATATTTAATATATAAATAAGATGGAACACTCTAGTTTGGGGATTGGGGATTGGGGATTGGGGATTGGGGATTGGGGATTGGCCCAATCCCCAATCCCCAATCCCCAATCCCCAATCCCCAATCCCCAAATTATTTTACTTTATATTTTAATAATTAATTAATTTTTCAGTTTAAACTTTAAAAATAATTTTGAAAAGAAAAATATATTTATTTATTAGAAAAATAAAGACATGGTAGATATATCAGATAACATAACTCAAATTTTAACAAACGCATTAAGCGGGGATAAAGAAACAAGACAAGATTCCGAAAAGAAATTAGAACAAAAAGCCTTAGGAAATTTCCCTGAATTTCTCTATGAACTAGGACAGCAATTATCCGATGAAAGCAAGCCGATAAAAATTCGTCAATTAGCCGCAACTTATATTAAGAATTCAATCGTTCGATCTGACAACCTGAGGGGAATCTGGCTAAACAAGATAGATCCAAATGCCAAAGAGCAAATTAAACGCCTCGTTCTATCTACATTAGCAACTAGTTTTAAAGAAGTAAGAGCAGCAGCTGGTATAGTAATAGCAGGTATTTGTAAAGTCGACTTACCTTTACAAGAAAAATGGCCGGAACTGATTAGCTCCCTTTGTCAGAATAGTTATCACGAGAATATTAACATTAGTCTTGCAGCTATTGAAAGCTTGGGATATCTATGCGAAGAGCTAACACTTAAAACAATCGATACGGTTTCTATTGACAGCATACTCTCTGCTTTGATTACAAATCTTTCAGGAAAATTGAATAACCTTGACATTGTGAAAAGCTGTTTGAAAGCCCTGTTTCATACTATAAGACTTGCAGAGAAAAATTTTTCTAGAGAGGTAACTATATACTCATATTAACTATTCTAAAAGGCTGAATTGAAGATTATCATGGATGCCATTTTTAATTCGGGTAATGCCTACTCCCAAAATGATGAAATTCTTGAAAAAATAGCCATGATTTTCATAGAAATCGCTGCATTAAGTAACTATTATGATTACATTTCTGAATATGTCTCAAAATTTGCTGAGTTCACTTTTTACATCGTATTTTAAATATTTTATTATTACTTAGATCAAAAATAAATCAGAATCAAATGAAAAATTGGCACTTTTAGCATACGAGTTCTGGTGTAGCTTAGGAGATGAGGAAGTAAACAGATTTAAGGGGGAATCGACTCCGGTAGCCTTGAATTTATCACAAAACCTATCGAGCAGCAGCATAAAAAAATCAAATAGAAAATATTTCCACACGTATTACAAACAATTAATAGAAATAATTTTATCAAATATAACCCCCAAAGAAGAGGACGAAGAGGAATCTGACACATGGACATATTCAAAGGCCAGTTCATATCTATTACATATCATGGTACAAGTGATCGACTATGAATTGTTCGAACAGATTTTAAAATACATCGACATCGAAATTATATCTGAGAATCTTTCATCAAAGATAATAGCTTTACTATTTTTCGCTGTTTGCTGTGACACTTCTACCCATAAAATTAGAATGCATGAATTTATCAACTCACATTTATCCAAAATTATAAACTACCTCTTCCATAAAAATCATTTGGTACAATCATCGGCTTCCTTATGCTTGGTCAAAATTTCCAAATATTTTGGTAAGAGCGGAATATTCGATTCACATACTTTAAATACAGTTATCCCAGCTTTTATAAACGCCTTACCATCTAAAAATAAAATTGCTATTAATATATGCCAAAGTTTGATACATATAGCAAAAGCAGTTGGAGACTTAGATACTATTAAAAATTCTAACATGATGTCTATCTTCTTTGAAAAAGTTTTTTCTGAATTGGTGTCAAACGCTTATAGAGTAGGCGCAATGGACAAGGACGCTAACTTGACCATGAATTGTTTTCTAGTTATAAATACTTTGATCGAATACTCTTCACATGACAAGCAAGAAAAACTTTCAGAAATTTTGATTTTCTTCCTAACACAGTTTGAAGGGACATTATCTCCTGTTGAAAATCAGACTATCTCATCTTTGGGCTCTACTAACACAATGGATGCAATTTTCATGCTTCAGTCTTACTACTGCACTGTTTTCAGAGCAGTTTTTAAAAAACTTCTGAAAAAGATATCTAAGGAAGTAGGATTGAAGATATACACATTATTAGAGGGAAGTTTTAAACAGAGACAAACCGTTTATGACGAGGCTATTTTATGTCTAGGAGCCTTAGCAATTAATATAGGACAAGGCTTTGAACCCATAATGGAGAAGTTCAGTGACTACTTATTTTATTCTATTCAAAAGATTGATGAGACTTCTCTGTGCAAAGCTTCTATAATTACTCTAGGAAGTGTTACTCGTGCTATCGGTATTAATATTTACAAGTTCTCTGATAAATTCATCCCTGTACTATTGGAAATTCTTACTAATGAAAATGCTTCGAGATATTGCAAACTTGTTTCAATAACTACCATAGGAGAAATTTGCATGGCTATAAATGAACACTTCTTAAAATATTTGGACACTATTATGAAGCTCTTCCTCTCAGCAGCAAATCTGGCAACCTCTATTCCCGATCTAGATGATGAAGACACTATAGATTATCTTAAAGATTTGAGATTTGAATTGATAGAGGCATTTACATTCATTTCTTTTGGTTTGGATGATTGCAACAAAAAGAATGTGTTTGTTCCTTATGTTCCTCAGATTTTTGCCTTCTTTAAAATTATAGTCGAAGATGCCTATCCTCAAAGAGCCGTAAGTTAATAAAATTAATTTCTATTTAAATAGGACATTTTGAAGTCTATGCTTTCCTTTATTTCTGATATGGCTAATTCTTATGGCAAAGAGATTAAATCTATTTGCGAAAAAGAATTCGTAAGGAAATTATTGACTAAACTGCGAGCATTCAAAATTAAAAGATTTGAAGTCGAAATAAATCAACAAGAAGAAGTTTTGAAGTTGATATTGGACTGAAAGGGTAAGTTCCACAGAATTAGTAAATGATATAAAAAATCCTTTAGATAATTAAACTAGTAATAATCTAAAGATAAATTAATCATAAATTAAATTAAGATATTTAAATAAATTTCTTTATACACAAATTTCTTAATTTTAAATAAAAAAATTATTTGATTAATTATAAGTTAAAATAAAATAAACCAAGTGTAGGCTATGAATAAGTCGATTAGATTAAAAAATTAATAAATATTTTAATGATTGATTATTCCAATAAATAATATACATATGTATACTATAAACTTAACTAAATTTTCATATTTTATATAATTTTATATGTTAATGTTAATAGTTCTTTAATCCTTATGCCATTCAGAACATCTAATTGCATGCTCAATGTGCAGAGCTGTTCTAAAATAATTTAGTTATATAATACCTTCACATATTAGCATTAAATCATTAAGATTTGTTATAGAGAAAATGCAAGGGGAAACAACACCAGATCCAAACATGGCCTCTCCTGTCGAAGAAACTTCCACATCAGTAGAAAGTTCAGGATTAGAATAAAGATTTAATCCATTTCCAGATAAAGAAGCGAACCCCTTCTTAGAAATGTTATTCAGGGATTTAATTCTTTCTACATAATGGATTTTATTCGTTAAAAGAGAAACAAAACGTTTATTAGTCATATTTACAGAGCAATTAAACATTTTGAAAGTGTTTTTGTTGAAATTAAAGTTCGATTTCATATTCTTAACATTTTTGAAACCAAAAAATTTGTAAGACCCAAAATTCATTTTGGAAATAAATTAATAAATTAATTCAATATATATACATACATATAATATTTAATATATTTTAAAAAAGAAAAGAATATGAATAGATAATGAAAATAAAGAATATATGATGTTTTATAAAATAATTTGTCTCAGCTTTTTCACATTATTATTTAAAAAATCATAAACATTTTTTCATATTAAATAAACTTTCTACATTTAAGACAGTCTTTTATGCTATCTCTTAGAGTCTCTAAATCATTTGCAAAAGAATTTAAGACTAAGATCTGCTCTGTGTATCCAAATATATTATCTTCTTTTTGTTTGACTACCTTTTTCAAATAGTCTATTTCTTGTTCATATTTTTTAACACTTTCATCTAATTTGCTTTCGTACTCTAATTTAATTTCGTCTATCCTAAGATTGGAAAGAACTTTTGTCTCAAAGTTTTTTATCTTTCCGGAATATCTTTGAAGTTTCTCAATTACTTTTCTGTGATAAAGGACAGATACGTCATCATTATTTTCAATCTGTGCAGTGAAATTAGTGACAGGTATACATTTGTCAAATTTAAAAAGTTTAAAAGTAGATCTTTGTGTGCCAGATTCAACATCATCAGACAGAATTTCTTGGAAGATTTCAGAAATATTTGATTGGTTTTGATATTTTAAGAATTCTTCAAATTCTTCGAATTCGTTTGGGTTTTTTTCTGTTGTAGATGAATTTTCTGTGTTGGAGTTTGAATTCTTCGCGTTGGTAGAAATTTCCGAGTTTAATAAATTATTACTTAAATTGAAGTTCTTGATACTAGAGGTATCTCCTGATTTTAGTTTTTGTTCTAATTCAGTTATCTTCAATCTCAATAAATCTTTTTCGTTTTGTTCATGTGATAATTTTTCTCTGAATTTAACTAAATCTTCTTCATATTCGTTCATTTTTGTCAAAAAGTTTTCTCTGTCTCTTAATTGTGAGTTTTCTTTCTCAAGAAGATCTTTTAGTATGGCTCTGTTCTTGATTGCTGTTTCGTAATCAACTCCGGGCTCATAAAGTTTGTAAATTTTTACGAATTCTTTGTTGAATGATTTTAATTTGTGGAATTTCTGAGGTAGTTTAAGATAAGAAATCAAATTCTTTCTATTAGGGAACTGCCAAGAGTCTATGAGGAATAGCGAGATATTTTTTTCAATCAGATCAAATATTTTCTCTTCTATGTCATGGTTTAATTCTAGAAGGAGTTTTCTAAAATTATCATTGTTAGTTTTCAATGCAGAAAGGTTGATGATTGGATAGTTTAATTTGTGTTTGTTTTCTTCTTTGATCCTTTCGAAAATTTTGTAATCAACCTCTATTTTTATCAAAAATAATTTTATGAAATCAGCAAAAGTTTGGGAGAAGGAATTATGAATGCAATTATCGTGTAAATTTTCTTGATTAGAATTAATCTTCTCTTGTGTCTCATTATTAGTATTCTGAGTATTATTCGATCTTTTATTAAACATTCGCTCTAACATTTTCAATTTTTCAAAATTCTTCATAACAGAATTATGTCTGAAATCCTTAAAGTAATTTTCGCTCACTTTTATAAACAACCCTGATGTATTATCAGAAGCGATTTTTATATTCTTCAAATGATATTCTAGATCAAAATTAGTCAGAAGATTTACCTTTCTAACAAATAGCGTGAATTCTGAATTTAGTTTCGATAAAAGCAAATTTAGATTTTTGTTTAATTTATGATTCTTAGTAGCTTGATGCTTCTCTGATTCATAAAGTGCATCAATATTTGAAAAATTTTCCGTAATTTTTCTTTCTTCTTTTAGGACTATTTTATAGTACTTTGTAATTAAACTAAAATATGTCGCTGATTTATTGAACAAAGTAAGAATAACATTCATAGTCAATTTAATATTCAAATATATTTCTTCGCTTGCATCATTAAGAAAATTGTTGAACAACTCGCCGAATATTTTCACAAATAATCCGAAAGTTTTTATAATCTGACTAAAAGTGAATGAGTGAAATCTTATCTTGTCTGAAGCAAATAAAAATCCTTTGTATTCTGTTTTAAGTTCTATGTTAGTGTAAATGAAGTTGAATCTTTCAATCAAGAGTTGGCACATCCCTTCAATAGGCGAGGTAATTGTAAAAACATTTTGTAAGAAAATGGATGAGAATTCTTTAAATTTTTTAATATTTTCTAAATGCTGTTGATTACTGATTGCATATTCAGAATTGTGGATGTTGTATTCGAAATTTTTGTATTCATTTATCGGCATGAGATTATCTTCATAAGTTTTTCTGAATTCGATTTCATCTTTTAATTCTGTTTTCTTTATAGTCCATTTTTCTGAATTTTCTCTAAACTCATTTTCTAATTTTTTTAAATTTTCTGTTATATTATTTAAATTATTTTCTAAGAGTCTTTGATTGTTTAAAAGTTGGAAATTTTTTTCATTGACAGAATTCAACTCGCTGATTTTGTCTGTAATCGACATTTTAAGTTTTTCTATCTCACATTCTAAAATTTTTAACTTTTCATTGAAATTCTGTTTGATTTCGAAAATCTCCATATGAATCTGCTCGTTTTCTAATATTTTTATATTTAGTTCTGCTTCTATTGCGGTTAATTTTTCCCTGAGAAGTTCGTTCTGCTCTTTAACACTACCATTTATGATCCAATCAAACATAGAAGACTTTTTGTTGCTTTTGTTTCGTATGTCAAATATTTCTTTTTGAAGAATTTCAAATCGTTTTTTGAGATTTTCATGGTTGTCTTTAAGTGTGCAGAAATCTTCATCTAGTTGTCTGTTTTGAATTTCAAGAGTTTCGTTTTTCTTTTGTAATTCTGTGTTCATATTTTTCGTTATGTTAAGGACATCATTGTATTGAATTAATCTCTTTTTTAATTCGACTATCTCTCTGTCTTTTGTGTTTTCCATGAACATAAATATATTTATTTATTCATTACGGTCAATATTAAACTTTATATAAACATAATTTATTCTTTATAAAATTTTCATTTTAATTAAATAATTTTTTTGATGAAAAACTATGTCGAGATAGCCAAGAAAATTCAGATCGATAATAATTACACTTTTAAAAAAAAAGATGATACAGAATTGTTCGATGTAGTGACAAAAGAAAAAAAGGAGAAAAGCGAAAAAAGTCAGAAATATGAAAAATTGGATAAATTCATCATTAACAATCACTTCAGCGATACATCTCGTTATGGAGAAATGAGTCAGTTGAATCTGATTAACACAAGCGACATTAATTTCAATAAAGATTTCAACCTAGTCAGTGAAATGATTCCTCTCACTAATCCTAATAATCTTAGTGAAATTCATCCAAATAATTTAAATACTAATAATGAAAGTAAATTTTCACATGATAAAAATTCAAGTTTCGCAAAATATGCTCAGATGATACCGAGGAGAGATACCAATAATTTAATGAAAGATTCTTTCTCAAGGAATAGGATAAATGAGAGTAATCTCATGAATACACCTGGTCAAAGTGAGAGGATTAAAAATTTTATTGTAAGAAGCGAAAAAAGGGGAAATGACATTGATAAATATATTACAAAAAATGTTTTGGATGATAGAAATAACGGCGTTCTTCTAACAGGAGGTAGTAAATTAAATAAATCAGTGCTGAGCTCTGGGGGTGTGAGAGCAACATCGTCAGCGGATAAAATATCAGGGTTCGATTTAAATTTATACAGAGAGAGGAACGTAAGTGGAGCTAAGACAAGTAATTCCTTTAATGTCCCGTCATCTTCTGATTATCGCCCTTTAATCAAGGATATGAGTAATGCCTTGAATATTGGTAATAAGAAGGGAAATTTAACAAATCAAACTAATAGTCCTAATAGATTGCCTACCTTTTCTCAGAATCCTAATAGCTTTAATGTGAATAATCTGAAGATGTTCTTGAGTTCAAATAGGGAAGTTAGCAATAATTCTACAGGAATTACAAATAATAACAATATCAATCAAATCTTATCTAGTGCTAATAATTTATTAAATCTTCCAATTGGAAATAAATATGAAAATAATTACAATCTCAGCAATATAGTGAACCAATCAACTATAAACGGAAACCCTAATAATCTAATTAACCAGAATACTGTTAAGAAAAGTTTTAAATCTACAGACGTAAATAAACCTCCAGCGATTAAGAAAGGAATGTTTTCCTATACAAAACCTAATTCTAATAAAATCAAAACTAATGAAAATTCTCAGATCGATTTGAATACATTTTTAAACAATAATAATTATAATACAAATGGTTATAGTCCTTATGGAGTATACAGCGGATTTTCTAATTTCAATAATTTAAATGACATAAGCAAGCATCTAACTGCACTTCAAAATGGTGAATTTTCTAGACCCCTATCTAGTTCACACCTTGACAATTCTAATGCATCGTTATTAGATAAATATCATATAAAGAAAGATAGTTCGAATGTGAATTTAAATAAAACTGAAAATCTAGTGAATCTTGACGAAACGGATAAAATATCTGTGAATTCTAACAAATCAACAAATTCATTTAATTTTAACAAATACAAAGTCGGATTAAATAATGGATTTTCGACATCAAAGATTTCTGTGAGTGATAACACTGGAGTATCTGATTTATCAACATTAATAAAATACGAAAATTCAAACAACAACGCAAATTATGGAAAAGTCATAATTGGAGATAATAGAAAATTGCAGTCAACAGAACAGTTAGAATCCTGGGGACAAAAATATGCTGGTGCAAGAATTACAGAAGTGGAGAGCTTTCCAGGAGCTCTTCCTCTTAGGAAAGAGGAATCAAAAAATATAAATAGAATAACACAAAATTATGTCTCAGAATTTAAAAATAAGCCTCCTCACGAAAAAGAAAGTAGACGCATGCAATTAGAACTTCTAAAAATGAAAATGAAAGAAAGAAAGGTGAAGGGAGGAGATCAGGATTTGAATAAACTATTTCAAGAATTAAAATTTAATCCTATAATTTTAGATAGACCTTCTGATGTTGAAAATACAGTTATAGATGAGGTAAATTTAAGTACTATAAATTCATCTCCATTAATTAAGAAAAGAACAATACAAAATGATCCAAGAATACAAAGTATTCTGAAACGAGGACAAATGACACAACCCAACAAGATCGATAACAATGCAGAAATGAACATAGATGTTCCAAATATAGACAGCGCTAGTATCTACCTAAATACAATTAAATCAAACGCACATCTTAATTACAGTCTAGAAGAGAATTCCAACGATAAAATAGATATGCTCTGCTACCTAGCCACTCCTAGAATATTATTTTTAATTCTGCCATCAGTTAACAAAATTCAGAGGATTCCTTTCATCTTCCAACTGAGTCCTACAACTGCGTGTCATAAATATGGATTTGAGCATTACATCTTTCAATGGAATGACATCAATACATTATCACAAGTAATTTTCATTTAAATTATGTTAGATGGGCACTATCGATTTGTTAAAAATAAATTCTTGTTCGATTAAATCTTCGGATTCTAACGAGACAAATTTTGTTATAGACATTTTTAAAAATAAACCAGTAGATTCTAATATACCCTCAGCAAATGTCAAGCAATCTGATTTAACTCGGCTGGAAATTTCTACTAATTCCCCGAATGAATGCATATTGTATGTTCATTCATTGAATTTTGTGATACAATTAGTAAAATGTAAAGCTTATGCTTTTAAAGGTAGTGAAAAGGGAAGGAATTAGCTATAATTATATTTGAGTTTATTATTTCTCAATCTTAAAATTTAAAAGAGAGTTTTTTTAGTGAATTTTTTTAAATCAATTATTAATATATGTGTATGTATTTCTTCGAATTAAATAAATCTATTATATTAAAATTAAATTTATTATATTAGGAAATAATTTTGTTTTAAATTTTTTATTGTTATTAAATTATGTTAATAAAAATATTTTATTTTAAGAATCACATCAATTAATAAATGGAGAATAGCCATGGTTACAGATCTAATCATCGAAGCAATGATGTTATTTTAAATTCTTACGAAATGAATTATGTCGGTACAGAAAGAAACGTAGAATTAGAAGTAACAACCTCAATAGAAGAGGAAATAAGTCCAACATCTGAAAACAATAGAAATGTTATGATATTATCTTCCATAGATGAAAAAGAGAAAAGCAAATCTAAATTATATAAATCAGAAGAAAAAATTAATAACGGAAGCATGATATGCTGTCTTTATTTCAGAAATGACCCATTGGTAGCAATAGGTCCAAATTATTTTTATTTCATAATACTTACCATAATTCTATTTTCTATTCATATTTCGATTTTTTTCTTTTTCGCGAATGGTTTAAACAAGATCATAGAGTATATTGGACATAGCTTATATATATTACAGATATTATCATACACGCTTACTACTATTAAAAATCCTGGAATACCTTCTAATAATAATCGTTTCCTTGCGAAAAATGAAAAAGTAATGAAATATTCTAAAAATAAAGTCTATTCTCATTGTTCTATTTGCAATTCGTACACTACAGTCGATTGTGATGAAATAACTTTTCACTGCCCAGATTGTGATGTATGTATAGAAGGCTATGATCACCATTGTGTGTGGACCTCTAAATGTGTTGGAAAAGGAAATTTAAAAATATTTTATTGCTTTGCGTTTGTTACTCCAATCTATATAATATATTCTGTTGTTGCTGTGATATTGAACATTTTATAGTTGAAAACAATAATAATGTATGAACTATTCATGAGAAAGGTTAATTAGATAAGTAATATAAAACTTAAGTATGTTAATTAAATGATAAATTTATCAAGTTCTATCTTTAAGATTTCTTTGCTTTTTAAATGTAAATAAACACCAATTTAAAAAGCAGTGAATTACCCATATTTATTATCAGTGGGAAAATTGATCGAATTTTCTATACTTTATATGTGTATTTAAATTTTTATTTTTTAAGCCTAAATTTAAATTCTGGCGATTTTGAATTATATTATTTTAAAATTACAAGGAAATTAGGTATTTTTTATTTTCTTGAATCTTAAAAGAATTCACATAAATATCTTGATGAGACAATAATTAAATTAATAAAACTCATACTCAATGTAGATAACTTATTTACGTTTTATCACATAGTAATAAATTGTTTTACCTTACAATCTTTAAATTATTAATTAGGTATTAAATAGCTAAATAAAATTTATAGCAAAATTAAAAAGATACAATCCAGACAGTTTGTTCGATAACATTCAAACGAAATTAGTGGAAGAAAAAAAAATGAACAATTGAGGGAAATTTGTCTTAGCCTGAATTTAATAAAGGTTTAAGATGGATATCATCGTACTCTAAATCAGATAAAACTAGTTATAGCTGTTAAATCAATTCATATATCTATTAAATTGAATTGAATGAAATCATTCTATAAAATCAAAAAAATCACGGGGAGAAGAGATTGTCATTAATAGA
>Ga0169931_10013148_pt1 | contig 11342 bp, 6 predicted proteins | sample Kivu_15m_20L_FD_129675 | JGI IMG/M metagenome (GOLD analysis project Ga0169931, IMG submission 129675) | Freshwater microbial communities from Lake Kivu, Western Province, Rwanda to study Microbial Dark Matter (Phase II) - Kivu_15m_20L... | ecosystem: Environmental > Aquatic > Freshwater > Lake ... | reverse complement strand
TGTATCGCAGTGGTATTGGGTTGTACAGATGCTACGGCGTTCAACTATAATTCAGATGCCAACACCGATGATGGATCTTGTATCCCAGTGGTATTGGGATGTACAGACGCTACAGCCCTCAACTACAATCCAGCTGCCAACACCGATGATGGATCTTGTATCGCAGTGGTATTGGGTTGTACGGATGCAACTGCTTTCAACTACAATCCAGCCGCCAACACAAATAACGGAACTTGTGTCGCTGTGGTATTGGGTTGTACCGATGCGTCAGCGTTCAACTACAATTCAGCAGCCAACACCAATAATGGATCTTGTATCGCAGTGGTATTGGGTTGTACAGATTTAACAGCTTTCAACTACAATCCAGCAGCCAACACCAACGATGGCTCTTGTATCGCAGTGGTGTTAGGTTGCACAGATGTTACAGCATTCAACTACAATCCAGCCGCCAACACCAACGATGGATCGTGTATCGCGGTGGTATTGGGTTGTACCGATGCTACGGCCTTCAACTATAATGCGTCTGCCAACACCAACGATGGCTCTTGTTTGGAAGTGATTTTTGGTTGCACTGATGTTACGGCGCTAAACTATGATGCTGAAGCAAATACGAATGATGGTTCTTGTATTGCAGTTGTACCCGGATGTACTGATGTTACGGCCTTCAACTACAATCCTTCGGCGAATACAGACGATGGTTCATGTATGCCCTTTGTATTGGGTTGTGTTGATCAATTGGCGTGTAACTATGATGTAATGGCGAATACCGATAACGGAACTTGTATTTATCCTCAGGCAGAAATTTGTAATGAGGTGGATGATGATTGTGATGGAGAAATTGATGAGTTTGTGCAGATTACATTCTATGCTGACCAAGATGGAGATGGTTTTGGTGATAATAACAACGTAATCTTTGCGTGTAGCCAACCTCTTGGTTATGTAACGGATAATTCAGATTGTGATGATACTCAATTATTGTATGTAGATGCCGATCAAGATGGATACGGTACCAATGTACCTGCTGCTTGCGGTGCTCCTAATACAACAGATTGTGATGATTCCAATGCAGCGGTCAATCCGGGAGCTACTGAGATTCCTAACAATGCGGTAGATGAAGATTGTGATGGGCAGGCTGTGGATGTGGAGCAAATGAATATCGCACAGTTGAGTGTATATCCTGTACCTGCATTGAATCAATTTCAAGTGAACGGTTTGGATAGCTTCAAAAACCAAAACTTGATAGTATTGGATGCTCAAGGTAGAAGAGTTCTCTTACAGTTGATCACACAAGATATCGAGAGATTTGATTGTTCAAACTGGTCCAATGGAATGTACACTTTGCATATTGCAGGTGAGAGCGGAAGTATTCAAATCATCATAGCGCACTAACCAAGTATTTTCCTTGATGAAAAAGAGTTGGATTGGAGGTTGTTTCTTGTTGGCTTTTTTAAAATTATGCGCCCAAGAAACAGTGGGTATCGAAGGAATTTTTATTGAAGAATTTTATCGAGTGAACGCTGTTGATGCCTCTGCATCTTCCAAAACTGGCGAGATAGCGGAAGGTGCTGTTACTTACCGGGTATATTTGGATTTACTTCCAGGTTATCGATTTCAAGTAGCTTACGGGACTCCCGAGCACCCTTTGTTTTTTAGATCGTCGGCACTATTTTATAATCACGTAGAAGTGGGTAATGCCAATCCGAATATGATTCCTGAAAGGACGTACAGCAAAAATCTTGCATATTTGGATAGCTGGTTGAGTGTAGGAGCTGCAGGTGAGAATCATTTAGGTGTTCCGCTTTCCATGGATACCACCAAAGATTGGTTGGATATTGAATGGAATAATCAGTTTTTACAATCCCCCTTGGGTAATCAATGGTCCATCAAGGATAGAGATGGTTTGGTTAGAAACGAGAAATTGACCTTTCCAACTTTTTACAACATGGATGAGCAAAAGAAGTTGATTCATGCTGATAGTAAAACCAACGAGATAGTGGTGGAGAATGGAGCTTGGGCTGCGCTCGGTAAGGGAACAGTAGGAGCGGATTCATTGCATTCCAATATGGTTTTGATAGGACAATTGACTACCGCAGGTGATTTGAATTATGGTTTGAACATCATGATTAGAACACCAGAAGGAAAGTCAGTGCGATATGTGTATGATCAACCAGGGGAAGGAGAAATCCTGCTTCCACTTTTAAAGGCAAGTGTCAATTATTATCGTCCGCCAACCAAAGCTGAAAAGCGGAAATGGAAGAAACAACAAAAACAAATCAGAAAAAAATAAGACAATGAAGAAGATCAGTTGGATGGCATTGGCCATTTTTTGTGGAGTGATATCAACTCAGTTTAGAGCACAACAGGGATTGGAGTCCATTATAGTGGAAAAGTATTACGTGGCGGATGCTGCTGATTCTGCCGATGCAGCGGACAACGGAGCTGTGTATCCCTTAAGAGCAGGAATGATTACCTATAGAGTGTATGCTGATTTATTGCCGAACTATAGCGTGATTCAAATGTTCGGTGCGCCCGGACATCCATTGGAGATCAATACCACAACGGCTTTTTTCAATGATCCTAATTATGGAGTTCCCTACTATCAAGGAACCAGTATCAACAATACCAGAAAGAACACTCAGATGATCGATTCATACATCACTATTGGATCCGTAGCAAACGGAAATCCTGGATTGATGGGAGTTTTGAAAGAAGAGGATACGGATGGTAGCATTGGAAACTTGCAAGGATTGTTGGTAAATAACATTGCGCCAATGACCTATGCCATTACAGGTACCGGAGGGAGAGATGGTTTGATGCCGGGCGTTCCAACTGCCTTGAATGTTTTAGGAATTGCAGGAGAATTGGATATTTTGGATCAAACTGCCGGTGACTCAATTGTGATTAATAATGGGGCAATCGCTGCCTTGGGTGGAATTGCGGGCGTTACTGCCGAGAATAGAGTGATGTTGGGACAATTTACTACGGATGGGGTGTTTAGTTTTAAGTTGAATATCCAATTGGGGACACCTCAAGTTGGGGGAAGTGAAAATTATGTTGCAGAAAATCCATCTGCAACGGAATTCACTGATTCAACTTTGATCTATGTGAGTGAAGGCGATGTGATCATTGACTCAACAGATACTTCTACTGTGGTGATCCATGAGGTAATGTCAGTGAATGATTGGACGGCTGCTGCCTATCCTAATCCATTTAACAATGAAGTTGTATTATTAAACAACTCATTAAGCATGGCGGTCATGCAAATAGAAGTGGTGGACGTATTGGGTCAACGAGTTTTAATAGATCGTTTTTATGGAAATCAAATCCGTATTCAGACTGCGGATTGGTCAAATGGGGTGTACATGGTGCACATGAAGCAGTCTGGAAAGTCAAAAGTATTGAGATTGGTTAAATCCTAGTTGGTTTATTTATGAAGCATTTTTTAGTAGCGATTTTAGGAATCTTCTTCGCCAATGTTCTTCTTGGGCAGGGAAAGATCAAGGGAAAGATTACAGACGAAAAGGGTGAGCCAGTATTTGGAGTAGTGGTGGTAGTGATGGAGAATCAATCGAATCTGGCGAAATCAGATTTCGATGGATTGTTTGAATTATCGCTACCAAATGCCCAAGTTTATACTTTGAATTTTGTAATGGTGGGTTTTCAAAATTTAACTGAAAAAGTTTCATTAAAAGACAACGAAGTATTGGTGAAAGATTATACTTTACCATCAGCAAGTTATGTGGGAGCTGCCCTGACGATTGAAGAAAAAATCATCAAGTCCAATGATAGTTTCATGGAAAAGGTGAAGATGAATTCTGCTACTACCATTGATTATATTTCTTCAGAAACCATGAAGAAAACGGGTGATCAAAACGTAGTCAATGCCATCGCACGTGTTTCAGGGGTATCTACCTCGGGAGGTCTGATTACGGTTCGAGGAATTGGCGATCGCTATGTAAAAACCACGTTGAATGGCTCACGCATACCTACGTTAGATCCTTTGACCAACAATATCAAATTGGATATCTTTCCTTCTAGTTTAATTGATAATATTATCATTACCAAAACAGCGAATTCCCAATTAGCAAGTGATTGGTCAGGTGCTTATATTTCTGTGGAGACCAAAGACTATCCTGATAAATTGATGGTGAGCGTGGAAAGTCAATTGGGGTATAATGCCCAGACCACTTTTAAGAATTTTTTAAGCAGTGAAAGGAGCAGTACTGATTTTTTGGGATTTGATAATGGATTGCGTATCCGATCCAATGATGATGTGGTAGCTCCAAATATTACACCTACCACTTATCAAGAAATGGTGGCATTGGGTTTAGGCGATTATTATCAAGGTCTTGGTATAACAGGTTGGGCAGATGGAACAGCTCAAGGGGAGGCCTTCTTTAGATTAGGTTTAGTGGAATTGGGTTTATTAGCACCCACTGCAATCAATGATGATGCAGCGTACATTGTGGCGAGAAATCAATATAATCAGCAGTACAAACCCACAGCTTACGGAATTATCAACCCCGAAGGTACGGATTATGGAAGTGGTTTTGCCAATAATTGGAATGTCAAAAGACGAATAGCTCCAATGAATTTCACGCAGAATATCACCATTGGAAATGAAGTATTATTGTTTGGCAAACCGCTGGGCTTTTTTATCGGACTCCGTTATGGAAGTAATTATCGTTATGATCCCAATGGCACATCCCAAAGGGTAGGGGATGAGTCATTGGATTATCCCATTGACCGACAAGACCGAGCCGAGTTGGGCCGTGAGACCAACTCTTGGAACGCCCTATTGAACATGTCCTACAAGTTTCATGAAAATCACAGGGCCTCTGTAATGGTAATGCCAAATTTCATGGGAATCAATGACGTAGCACAGTATTACGGAAGGCCTTTTAGCAGTGATTTCGAAGAGGTGGAGGTATTCAATAATATCTTTTATGAGCAGCGTAAGCAATTGGTTTCTCAATTCAGCTCTCAGCATTATTTTCCTGCTTCGTCTGTTAAGTTGGATGCCAATCTTTCTTATACCACAGGAAATAGTATCGCGCCCGATTTCAAAGTAACGCAGTTCAATGCTGGATTGATCAACTATGATCAAGTGACGGGTTATGGATTTTCTCCTACTTTTGGAGAAGGTATTAGAAGGTTTTATCGCTATTTGAATGAGGATTTGTTGGATGCGCGTTTGGATGCATCCAAACCAATTAAAAAATGGGCCAAAGAAGGTTTAAAGCGCACTTGGATGTTTGGTCTCAGTTCCCTAAAGAATTACAGAAAAATCGACAATGATGAGTATAAGTTGTTCGCAAACCCATCCACTATAATTGATCCTCTGCAAAGCGAGGATTTAGATGCTTATTTGAGTCCTGATAAATTTGTCATGGGTGACAACTTCCAATTTTATTATGTAAGAAACAACTATCTTAGAAATCACTCCTTTGGTAACAGCGATGTTCACTCAGGTTATTGGTCCAGTGATTTTGAAGTTACCGATAGAATTCGTTTCATTGGCGGTATCCGCGCGGAGTATACCAACATCTTCGTTGATGTGGACGACTACTTCAAAAAGGGATACGCAAAAGATGATATCAGAAGAGAAAATGTGGGTGGTTTCCCATTGGTCAATCCCAGTCAAATTAATCAGTTGGATTGGCTTCCTAACATCAATGTAGTGTACAAATTGAAAAATGAAAAGAAAGCACAAACCAACGTGAGATTGAACTATAGCAAATCTCTAGCTCGACCAAGTATCCGCGAGTTGAGTGATGCAGCGATTTTGGATAACGAGTTCAGAACTTTGATTTATGGTAACTCTGCTTTGAAGGTGGTGAAAGTGGATAATTTTGATTTGCGTGCGGAATCTTATTTCAAAGGAGGTGATATGATCAGTGCGAGTGCATTTTACAAGAATTTCAATAATCATATTGAAATGGGATTTGGAAGCGCAGGGATTACTTGGGAGAACATAGAAAAATCCAATGTGATGGGATTGGAGTTTGAAGGAAAGAAACAATTGGGTAAGTTTTTTGAAGCTCGCACGAACGTTACTCTAGTCAAATCACAAGCGCAGTTTATCAGAAAGGATCTCATCATCAACAACGATGGATCTAAAACTTATATTCCATTAGACACCCTCAATCGTCCTATGTTCGGTCAGGCACCTTATTTGATCAACTCGATATTGACATATCAAAATGATTCACTGGGCCTAACGGCCACGGTAAGCTATAATGTGCAAGGCCCAAGATTGGTCATCGCGGGGGCCATCAAAGGTCGTCCGGATGTATATGAAATGCCTCGAAATCAGATTGATGTTAAAGTCACCAAGAATATAGGGGATCACTGGATTGTAGGAGTGAATATCCGTGATATTTTAAATACGGCCGTTAGAAGGTCATACAAAATAGATCGCATCAATGCCAATGGCGCAATTGAAAATACGGGTGGATGGTATGATTATGACTCTTTCCGTTTTGGAACTACATATATGTTGACTGTTAATTATCGATTATAGATCATGAAAAATATTGTTTTAGTTGTATGTCTTTTTTTATTAGCGGATACTTCGTTCTCGCAATTAGAAAGATTAGTGGTAGAAAAGTATTACATCAGCGATGCGAATGATGCAACTGATACCACAGGTGGTGGTATTGCTCCCGGGAATGTGACTTATAGAGTTTATGCAGACCTATTGCCCAATACACGAATCACCAGAATTTCAGGATCCAATGGTCATCCATTTATCGTTAGCAGCACGCTGCCTTTTTTTAATAATAAAAGTCAAGGACAGTCGTTTGGTAAAGACTTTTCCAAAGTGTTTTTATCTGAAAATACCACCGCTTTAGATACCTATCTTACCATTGGTCAAGTGGCTAAACAAGGATCTAAGTTGTTTTTTGGATTACCGAAGGATCACGATACAGATGGATCGTTCATCGGAGGGACCAATAATGACGGCGGAAGTGAAATGGTATTGTCGGGGTTATTGATCAATGATGATACGCTAGCGGGAATAGCTTTGACGGAATCGGATGGAATCGATACCATGAATTTGGCGTCAGTAACATGGTCTTCTTTCGGCGTTCAAGATTTTGTAACCCAATCGGATTCCACCATTTTTGGCAGTTTAATTGACGGAAACGTATTTGAAAGCGAGAATTTTTATCTGCAATCATCCATAGGAATTGATGGAGTGTCACCGGACACCAATCTGGTTTTGTTGGCTCAATTGACTACCCTTGGGGAATTAACGTTTGAGATGAATTTGGAGTTGGAATTTTGGCAAGATACGGTATGGATTTCTCAAGAATTAGTGGCACGTGATACGTTATTGGAAGTGGGTCAAACATTTAGTCCATTTTTGTCCTATCCTTTTGAATGCGGTTGCATGAACAGTGATTATTTGGAGTACAATTCTGCCTTTATTTGTGAGGAGGAGGGAGCTTGTCAAACATTGGCCATTATTGGATGTATGGATACTTTGGCGTGCAATTATTCTGTCGAGGCGAATGTTTCCTTCGAAGAGCTTTGTTGCTACCCTGGAAATTGTGGTGGTAGAGATATTGATTGGGTTTGTCCTCAATTAGGTGAGTCTAACTTAGCTCTCAACGTGTATCCTAATCCCGCGCAAGGTGTATTTTCAATTCAGGCTTCTGTATTGCAAGAGGATGACGTGAACATTGAGGTTTACAGTGCCATGGGTATCCGAAAGTTTCAGACTCAATTGAATCAGTTTTCAGGGGTGTTTAATGAAATTTTAGATACATCCAATTGGGAGCCTGGTGTATATTACGTGTTGTTAAAGAATACAACGGATCAAGTAAGTGTATTATTGATTAGAATTTAATATTTCTGAACATTACGCACCAAAAACAAAGTAAGAATGAAACAGACGATTGTTTTTTTAATAGTAATATCTTCTACTAGTATTATGAAGTTAGAGGCGCAAGTAAAAGACACTTTACGTTGGGCTATAGAGGGTAACGTTAACTTCGAAGCTGCGGATTTTTTTTATCAATCGGGTGGTGCGGAATGGGATGCTGTTGCTGAGAGGCAGAATCAAATGATCCAAACCTCTACGGGCAGTGCTTTGGGTTGCTTGGCTTCTAGAAAATTGAATCAAAAGTGGTGGTTGAGTACAGGGGCTTTTTGGACAACCAAGAGGGAGCGATACAATGCGGATTCACTTCCAAATATGTTGTCCTTGCGCAATGATTATCAATGGATGAGTATTCCGTTGTTGATCAAGTATCAAGTGAGTCAAAACGAAGATAGGAATTTCTTTATCCAAGGCGGAATGCATTGGAATGCCATGTTCAATGCCTCTCGTACTTATCAAGCTTTGGGCATGAACCAATCACAAACAGTGGAAATTTCCGAGGGTCTTCAACGAAGCTCTTTATCCGCACATCTCAGCTTAGGTTGGCAATGGGCATTGCCGGCCAATTGGTATGGTGGGGTTTTTCTGCAGGGTAATTATTTTGTCCAGCCAATGGGAGCCCAAGAGGCTTGGAACCTTCATCCTTGGGGGTGCGGTGTAGGTGTAAGTCTCGGTAAAAGAAAATAGTCTTTCTTTTTTCCATTCTTTTTGTCGTTAGATTTTTCTTCTCAATGTTTGTTATCGATATGTGAACAACGCTTATTATAGAGTTCGCATTCTGGTAAAATTTAAGGTAGCATTCGTTAACGATGCGCTAAATAACCCGTTTTCTTTTTAATGCTTTCATAATGTTCCATTCAATGTAAGGCATCATGCATGTTCGAGATTTGCACCACTAACCAAAAAAATGTTATGAAAAACAAACAAATTCTTTTCAAGTCATTGGCAGTTGCCTTGGCTTTCGGAGCTTTCTCAGGATTGAAGGCTCAATCAAATTTAGGTGCTGAGTGTGGTTGTCCACCCGTTGCATCAAGAACTGAGGTAATTGTATCCTCTATGCCAGGATACCTTGCTGTTGCCAACACTTATGGTGGTGAGTTGACTCAAGGAGCCAGCTTTACTTGCGACAAGACTTACATTTTGGACAAAAAGATTTACATTCCAAGTGGCCAAACCATAACTATTCAGCCGGGTACTGTTATCAAAGGTGCTCCTAACACAGTGGCTGAAGAGGCTACGGCATTGACTATCATGAGAGGTGGTAAAATCATCGCAAATGGCACGGAGTCTTGTCCTATCGTTTTCACTGCTCAGGCAGATCCAATGGACGGTACTTATCCTGTTAGCAATAAAGGTATGTGGGGTGGTGTCGTAGTTTTAGGCAAGGCCTATAACAACTTGACTTTGGCGGCCAATGGACCTTTCACTGTGGGTACTGCTGGTAAATTGGCAGTGGCCGATGGTTTGGGTACTGTAGAAGGTTTCCAAACTACAAATCCTCAAGATCAGTTTGGGGTTAATTTAACAGCGGGTGAATCTTTTGATGATAATGATAACTCTGGTGTTTTGCGTTATGTTTCCATCCGTCACTCAGGAGCTATTTTGGCGTTGGGTGGTGAGATCAATGGTTTGACTTTGGCTTCTGTTGGTCGCAACACAGTGGTAGAGCACATTGAAATCGTTTCTTGTGCAGATGACAACATCGAGATTTTCGGTGGTACTGTAAATATCAAGTATTGCACAACATTATTTGGTAACGATGATATGTTTGACTACGATTTGGGTTGGATTGGAAAAGCTCAATTTTTATTCGGTATGAAGGATGACAACTCTGCTAACTGGAGCATTGATAGTGACAATGGATTTGAGTGTGATTCGGATGACAATAGATCAAACAACTTATTGCGTTCTCATCCTGTTATTTACAATTCTACCATCATCGGAAATGCCAAATCAGTAACTACTGTTGATAACACTTCTTTGGCAGGTATCTGCGCAAAAGAATTGACAGAGGGTGAAATCTACAATTCAATTTTTGCTAACTTCAAGAATGGCATGAATATACAAAAAAGCATTTCTGGAAATCGTTCTTATGCCGCTGGCGGTGAAGCTTGGCACAATTGGACCAATATTGCAGGTCCTGCTTCTGCTACAGCAGGAAACGGATCTCAGTCTTTTAAAGTAAAGTGTAACACTTTTGTAAACGTAACCACTCCTATTACCATCAATGCCTCTGGATCCAATCAAGGAACAGGTACACCACAAGCAGTGGGAACTGCAGATTACACTCAGTTTGTAACAACTGATATGAATACAATCGTAGCGGGTAACACCCTTCCTGGTTTCGATTACACATATACGGTAAATACAGCCACTAACACTTGGACAGCTCAGAATGACGTGATTCCAAATCCAGCTTTGTCTGTAACAGGTTGTCCTACCGCTCCAGTAGATGGTTTCTTTGAGCCAGCGCCTTTCCGTGGTGCTTTCTCCTCTAACCCAGGTCAAAACTGGTTGTCAAACTGGACTTACTCTCAATTGGTAGGCGCTACCAAGGGAGTAGCAGCTTGTCCAACTGACTTGAACTATGATGGAGTAACGGATGTATTAGATTTCTTGATCTTTGCACCAGCCTTCGGTCAATCTTGTAACTAAAAAAAATAAAAATAGGGGTGGGGAAACCCACCCCATTTAATAAAAAGCATATGAAAATAAAGAAATTATTCATAGGCCTGGGAATGGTATGTTTGGCTCAAGCTACCATGGCTCAAGGACTGGAGGGTATCATCGTAGAGCGATACTACCAGGCAGATGCAGCAGATGCCGCATACACCAGCACTGAGGGGTATACAGTTCCGCTTACAGCAGGAGCAGTCACCTATCGTGTCTATGTGGATATGGCAGCAGGTTACAAGTTTGTACAATTGTTTGGAACACCAACTCAGAATTTGGTTTTCAATACAACAACGAGCTTTTACAACGATGAAAATTATGATTCTCAAACAGGACCCAATGTTTCTGTGGCAAACACCAAGAAGCATACTGCGATGATCGACTCATGGTTGACGGCAGGACTGGCTGCAACGGGCAAGGTAGGAGTTCCAAAGGATGAGGATAACGATGGCTCTATTGCCAATCCTCACACCAATGGAATTTTAGGAAATACCTTAGGAGGTTGTTATGGTGATATGATTACAGGAGCTGCCGGAAAAGATGGTATGTTAGCCAGCTCAGGTACAACGGTGGTGAGCATAAATACCTTAGGCATGGGCGGATCCATTTTGGATGCCTTGACTGCAGGTAACAGCCTTGGTAATATCACGGTGACCAATGGATCATTGGCTGCATTGGGAGGTATCGTGGGAGCGGGCGCTTCCAACAAAGTTTTGATTGGTCAGTTCACTACTGACGGTGTATTTACTTTTAACATCAATGTCCAATTGTTGAATCCATC
>Ga0169931_10013146_pt1 | contig 11345 bp, 7 predicted proteins | sample Kivu_15m_20L_FD_129675 | JGI IMG/M metagenome (GOLD analysis project Ga0169931, IMG submission 129675) | Freshwater microbial communities from Lake Kivu, Western Province, Rwanda to study Microbial Dark Matter (Phase II) - Kivu_15m_20L... | ecosystem: Environmental > Aquatic > Freshwater > Lake ... | reverse complement strand
TTCTTTGCACAATTGTATTGTCAACTAGGCTAGACGGAGGGTGCGAGGCCCAATATAAATCTTTGCAATGACCACTATGAGAAACGTTTCCCCTACCACATGCCAGGAAATATCCTTTTCTAGGATCGTAGTCTACCATGAAACTAAATGGACATTTTTCAGTATTAGCAATCAGTTTTATAGTCTCACATTTTCTTTTTTTTTAATCCTGCTGCCCTGTCATTCTTGTAATCATTGTTGATAGTACTCATCCTGAATTGAGACAAGTGGTCACCTAAATCAAAGTCTGTGCCTTCTAAATTATTGAGATGCTTTATGTTTTGATAACAAATCCCGCGATGACATATAATTCTTTTCAATGGGTAAGTATCATACATGGATGCTTTATTTTCTCCGTTAAGAATTATTTTTGCTCCTTTGCATGCAAAATATAAACGGGTAAATAATGATTTCCATTCGTTACAGTCATTGGCGAAAGGTTTCGGTAATGTTTTATCCATTGTTTTACTAAAGAAAACGGTTGAACCTATAGGATAACAAATATATTTGCCAATATCTTCCGTAAATATGTTGCCCTCGCACGAAACATGGTCAATGACGATTTCTTGATTCCATTTCAGAGAATTTTCATGAGTCTCTATTATTCTTTGTCGTAATTGAAGTATTGAAGTCATGACGAATATGTTTTATAATGAATTGGTGTACAGAGTAATAATGTCCGCCCGCCCGTAGATTTGAATTCAAAAGGTCAACGATCGTTTGTATGTACTGTAAGTGTGATTCGAATGACCAACGAATGCCAAGTATTTTAGCTGTATAAATTGTAGAATTTAGCGTGGATTAAGGTTAACCCACTGATGAATAACCAGAACCGGTCCGAAACACATTTTTACATTTTGACATTTTGACTATATTACGCATTAACGCAACGTTAAAACATGGACACCAGAATTCAAAATCATGGATATAGCGTTTACGGCGGTGGTAAACAACAACAAGAGGATGATGATGCTGAAGGTATGCCTCCTATCGATGGATACCACCTATACAGTGGAGAGGAGGAGGATGTAGATGGATTTGATGAAACATCATCGATCGATTTCGATGATTTACGGATAGCCAACTTACCTAGAATCGTTTTAATGGGTCCACGCAGAGCTGGTAAAACCTCTATTCAGGTACATTTATTTATATATATATATATGCATTTTGATATTCAATATCTTGAACTCCTTGTTGTCTCTTGTTTGAATATATCTCGATCTCAACCCGAACCTGTTTCTTCCTCCCTCCCCCAAACCTCTATTATTTCTCCTCGATATTCTTTCTACATACTCTGTATGTTACTATTGCTATCACTTTTGAATACCATATCTTGAAAGCGTGTTGTTTTTCATAAAATGTCACCTCATGAAACATTATTTCGTCTTGAGGCAACACAAACACTAGAACGTGCGATTGTAGATCATACACCACTTTGTCATTTTACGATTTGGGATTTTCCAGGTGATTATTATGGTTCTTCTTCGTCTACTCATTTTGATCATGTGGGGACGACCAATCATAATACGAGTCATACATCTTGGATGAAATTTAATAAGGGTCCATCACCAAATAAAGAAAATGATTCTACCAGAGGGACTCATGGAGATTCGAATCCTACCCATGATGCGGAAAATGATACATATGTATTTCAAAAAGCCACCGCCTTGATCTTTGTTTTGGATGCACAAGATGAACCCTATGATATTGTCTTACAGTCCTTTACAGAAACGGTCACCCGAGCTATACGTGTGAATCCACATATTAACATTGAAGTTTTTATTAACAAGGTAGATGGTGAACTGTTTTTAAGTGATGAAGCCAAGTATGATTGTCGACGAGATGTGATGCAACAAGTTTCCGATGAATTAACGGATGCTGGTATACTCCCTGACTCAATCATGATTTCATATCATCTTACAAGTATTTACGATCATTCTGTTTTTGAGGCCTTTTCAAAAGTGGTACAGAAATTAATTCCCCAACTTCCGACTTTGGAAACCTTACTCAACGTGTTCGTCTCTACATGTTCGATGGAAAAAGCCTATCTCTTTGATGTTGCAAGTAAATTATATATTTGTACAGACTCCAGTCCAGTAGATATGCAAAGTGTTGAATTGTGCTCAGATATGATTGATGTAGTTTTAGATGTTAGTGGAATATACGGTACTGGAGGGGACCTCATCCATACCGCCATCGATGGTGACGGATCTGCAAGTTTTCCACCCAATCAATCCTCGGTTCCTACAGAGTCCATGTCCTCGGCAGAAGATGGAAGTAATGTTGCTGCACCCGATATCCATAGTAATACAACTCCTGAGACTACAGTGGAATACCCTTCTGATATAAGAGATGATCTTGTTGGAACTTTGATTGGTCAAGGGGTCCATGGTAAAGATCGAGATGTTCATGGAGTAGGATATGATGGTGAAACTTCAAGTATTATTCGATTAGGAAATGGCATGGTACGTAAACAAAGATGTAGTATTACAGTTCGATAAGGAACTTCTTTTCATGAATAACTGTGTGTTTTTATCTGTATCAAGGTTCTCTACTTGAAGGAGGTGGATACGATGCTTGCACTAGTTTGTCTTTCTCGCGCGGAAAATTTCAGAAAGAAAAGTTTGATCAACTACAATATTACTTGCTTGAAAAAAGCCTTGAGAGAGCTCATCAGACCTTCCATTGAAAAAGTTAGGTAATTATTGCACTACATATATAATCGAGGAAATAACTATAAACCCAGCCATTCGTTATCGAATACCCTTCCTTCTTTTTGTAATAGATGAGCATTTGTAGCTTCAAGAATCTTAGCATAATGCATTAATCCCCAGGAACTTTGATTCCTTTTCAGAATTCTCAAGTACTGAACCGCCTCATCAAGCCTGCGCTCAGTTATGCATAGAGAGAGAAAATCCTGAATTTTTTGAACTTCTTGTGCACCAGGAGAGCTGTTGCCATCTAAAAATGCACAGAAAGGTGCTATTGAATTAGAATATAAAAATCGACTCTGTTTGTAAGCTTGTACGGGCTCCACTAATATCGGTATGGAATGTTTATACAGGCGATGATTATTCTTCTCAGGCTCTATCGATCCCGAAGATGACTGATTCTGTTCCCTGCGAGAACAATGTTGAAACTGGGTGCTGGTATCACTTTTGGAGTTTGTGACTTCTAGTTGAAGTTCTAGAGGTAAACAGTCTAATTGTGTGAGCGAAATCTTTTCACCATTGAATAAGATTTCTTCTCTTCGTGATTTAATAGAGGCCAGCTTCATAATTGATTCCATACTAGTTTGCATACCGTGTATTCCATCATCTTTGATTCTGCTTTGACCATGTTTTGGCTTCGTCGATTTAATCACAACATTTTTCTTAGGCTGAACAACGATATTTTTCGTTTGCGGTATAACGGATATGACTGATTCTGGTATCGTAGAATTTGAATATATTAAATCTTTTTTATCGGTCGATGGAGCTGAAAAACGTTTCAATGACAATGCATCACTGTTACTCTGCCATGAATTGTCAGTACTATCGCAAAATTTATCGACGGATGGCAGTGATCCTATGAAATTATGACTATCCATTCGCGCTCCTGACTCATCATCATAAGACTTCTTGATCAGGGACTTTAAGACATCACTTTCGCCGACACCTAGATGACCTTGCTTCAACCAACTCGAAACAGTCCCAACTTTGTCCTCCTCGACATTATCTAGTTTACTGATGATTATTCCCATCCCACGAATCTCTTCCTTCACCACACCGATTTGATGAACAAGTTTCATACAAACTTGGGCTATCTTTAATGAGTCGTTCGTCAGAGCTGGTAGAGGAGCACACTTGGAATGATCGATACAACTACCACAACCATTATACTTTCCAGGCGGAGGAGCGTTTGGTTTTCTTTCTTTGAGCTTCAGTGTACATAGTCTCCCACGTATGTTAAGAGCTAGCATTCGGCGTTCTACTTCTTTAGCCAAGCCGGCTATCATATGATCTACACCGTAGGGTCCATTATCAAATCGAACACCGTAGTTACATTCTGCCCCAATTGATTTCCTCGGAACTGCTTTTATAGTGCGATCGTCTTCACCCTTGCAGTAAAAAACAAGCTTCGTTGCTCTTGCTGGACCAACAATTTCTTGAAGAATGCGTTCCCGTTCAGAGTCATCGTCTCCAAGGTCTAGTACATTTTGGACTGTTTTCAACTTAGACATCATTAACTTTTGCCCAAGTTGATACCCTATACCAGGTAGATCACTCAAAGATACGCTTTGAAGAAAACTGGGTGAATCCTTAACTAGCAAAAGACCATTTGGTTTTATCTTATTCGTAGCAAGTTTGGCCATGAGTTTATTGTGGCTGATACCGATAGAAGCGGTACACTGCGTATCCTCAGAAATCTTCTGTCGAAGGTCTTCTCCGATCTTTACTATATCCTCTAGTTCGGAGATAAAAATTTCCAAATAAGCTTCATCACAAGAAACTTGCTCCATGGAGCCATGATAATTATCAGCATATTGCTGTAAGATATCACCTAGTTGATTCGAGACCTCTTCATAACCTTCATAGTCATATGGTAGTACAACGAGATTCGGACACAACTCTCTAGCACGCTTAAGAAACATTCCCTTTTGAACACCAAACTGTCGAGCAATGTAATTACATGTTGAAAGTTCCGACGTGGATGCAGTATCATCACCCTTTTGACGATGGCCAATTGCCACGGGAGAATCTTTATATTGAGGAAAGTTTCGTATAGCGACCGCTGCAAAGAAGTAATCCATATCAATATGGAGAACGAATCTTCGTGAGTCCGTAGCACTGATGGGCTGTACAGAGTCGTCGTGGGATGGTACATGTCCATGTGCCTTTAACCGTTGTTTGAAACTACCAATAAATGACAATCGAGAACTTGCAAAGTAGGATTCAAGGAATGTCGGATCATTACCTACAGTTCGAATAACACCAATAGGTGGAGACTGTGGACGTTTCGTTGACACTCTACCAAGATCCTGATTGGATTCTTTTTCTGTATCATGGGTTGGAAATGAGTCAACGATGCATTGTTTTTTGATTGGAGACGATAGAAAGTTTTTTATTGTTGATTCATGGAAGCGTACTTGTTCGAGTAGATAATTGTTATATGGAAGTTTCTTTTCCACCTTTACACTTTCAACGATCCATCTAGGATGGACAACTGGTATAGGTTTCCGTTGTTTCTTATAAATTTTAGACTTTGCTGTGGATAGTTGCTCGGCAATGATATGTGTTACTCGATCTGTTTCATATTTTTCGACATCTCCTCCATATCGTTGCAGCATACGCATTAAGGAGTCATTTGGTGGATCTGTAAAGCCATTAATGAGGACAACTGTATTGAGAAAGAAGAGGTCAGGTCTTTGTCGAGATGTGACACTGTCAATACTATCACCTTGTTCTGGTGATGATGGTTGTTGATCGAATCTCGTGATAATGTCATGATTACTAACGTTCATAGATGTAGTTGATACTAGGTTTGTATCATTATGGTCATGATTGTCATATGCATGAGATGGAGAGGATTTTAAGGTAGGCGACTCTCTTTTCAGTCTCTTTCGTTTTGCCGATGCTAATTTCGATTTACATCCACCCATCCCATGTTTTTTCTGGAGCCGACTGACAATTCCTTCGATTCCTGTCGATGGTGAATTTTCGTGTAATGTATCATTTAACATTTTATTATTTCTCGTTACAACTTCATCTACGTGCTTTTGATCGATGACAGTATCCGTTTGTGTGGTCACAGCTACCTCCATGGTGCGCTGATGAGCACTATCCTCTGAAGCTCGGCTTCGATTTGCTGATGCAGTAGATCGATCATTGGTGGTATTGGATGTATCCAGTGAGTTATTTTCGTTACCATTTGGAATTGGTGGAGGAAGTACAAGGCCGATTTGTTTACGTTGTAGCTCAATTTTTCGTCGCATATAATCCCTGAAGGAATCATCCATGTTTGATTTGAGTGATTTTTTCGAATCGGTGGTTCGGGATCTTGACATTCTTGAAAGGACCAGTACAAGCGGATTATCAAGTTGTTTGTTTCAGTATCAACTCGCCAGATGATAGCACTGTGCATGGATGGGAAACATAAATACCTAAAGTAAAAAGCTTCGTCATACTTCGTCATACAAACAAGAAAGTGCTGGCTAATACAGATCCAAATCCTTCTAACATGGATTTATGTTTGAAGGGATAAACACCTTTAACACACCGGTCCGAATACGTATATTTTCGTTTTCTGTGTTTCACATCAAAACAGTTTCAGTTTCTAGATCTTTGGAGATCATGCTATATACATTAAAATGAAAATCATCCGTGCTTTTGTTCTAAAACGACGCCTTGACGTCATCACAAGCATCTTACCGGCTTATATGTATATAGAAGGAGCAGTTTGAATGCTCATAATGCAATTACTTTTATCAGTTTTACACGAAGCAAGTAGCAGCATCAAAGGTTCGCATAGATAGATCCGTGGAAATGTTTATTGGACGCGTATCCTCCATCACATTACTATTTGCCTCATTCCAGCAGAGTACAGCCTCCTTTGTCCCTAGAACTGCATTTCCAATCTCACGAACCACGTTGAACATGTCTTCCTCAGCTACAACAATTCCAGAAGTCAAAGTCGGTGATAAGCTTCCAAATGTTGTCTTGAAAGAAGGACAGGTAAGTCTTATGTCTCTCTCGATGATGTCGTATGATTGTATCACTCAAAATCCAACAATCATTTATCATTTCGTTGGATGAATATGTAGGCAAACTATGAGAAACCAGTGGATGTAAAACTCTATGATCTCATTGAAGGAAAGAAAGTGGCGATATTCGCTGTACCTGGGGCTTTTACTCCTGGATGCTCGAAAAGTCATCTTCCGTCCTTCATTACAGCTCAGAATGATTTAAAAGCCAAGGGCGTTTCCTTGACCCTATGTGTTGCCACGAATGATGCATACGTCATGGAGGCTTGGGGACGTACATCGGGGGGTACCGATGCTGGTATTCGCTTTCTGTCGGATTCCAATGCAGAGCTTACACGGGCTCTAGGCTTAGCTTCTGAAAATGATGTTTTTGTACGATCCAAACGATATTCTTTAATTGCTGACAATGGTGTAGTTACCCGTTACTTCTCATCTGCAGCTCAGAGTTCCGATACATGGGCTCCCAATGTTTTAGCAGCACTATAGATTAAGTCATATAAAAATTAGTTAAAACAGTGAGATACATTCATATTATTTTTTCGTTTTATCAAGGTTAAGACCCATATCCTTTCTAGGTTTCCTAAGCTTGGGTGACTTTTTCAAATGAGTTGGTGCATCGAGTACTTTCTCCAATGCTAGATCTACGATAGCAACATGATGAACATAGTAAGGTTCCGAATTTCGACCTTGTGGTGACAATTCCTTCTCCTCAGGACCTTGGACTGAAGAATAGTGACGTTTTGTCACAACAGTAGCGACCAAGGCTAATTTGCCTGCGGTATTCAATCCTCTTACAAAGCCTGCCATGTCATATGGGGAGAGTTTGGGTAGAATGTTTTCTACATGTGCATCTTCCCAAGAAAGATCCCCATCCACCCATGGATTCACAGTATCCTTACACATAGCAATACATCTCAATCCAGCAAATGCATGTCGACTTTGTCTCTTTCCATCATAGAGTAAATAATCACTACCAAACTTGGCGCCACAAGAGATGTATATATCCTTCTTCAGAGAGGGGTCGTCTTCCATCGATGGAGCCATATGATAAAAACAAGAATGAATCATGGATAACTGTTCATCCAAGGTTAGATTTACATCTTCTGTCGTAGTACAAGGAGGTCGATTCCATGTTAAGATCCAAGGTTTACGATGATTGTCCTCGGATATATTATGGATGGATGGTATGTTGTTATACTCCCAAGGTTGGGGTACTGGATTTGTATTCGTCGTCGGTCGTAACCGTACCCAAACTTCTGGTGTAATCGTATATGCTAGTGGACGTAAATCCTCTTGCGATCGAATATCTTCTGCAGAGCGTAAATGGCTCTTTAGTACTTGAGCCCAATGAAAAGCTAATGTATCATCCACATGTATAAAATGTTTCGTATGGGAAGTTATTGTGTTTGATGCTGTTTCTACAGAATCGATTGTCGACAATGGAAGTGAATGAAATTGTCGAGACAGTGGTTCCGATAGCATAATAGGCATGATACCCTGCCTCTCCCCTCGTATCTGATCTATTTCCGCTTTCAAAATCTGTACATCAATAGTCAATTGATGATATTGTCGTTTAAGCAGTTCTCCCCGGTGGGGATGGGATGCTTCACTGGGTTTCGGTACGATGATACTACTAGATCCCATGTCAGGAGGTCCAATAGATGAAGTACAATCTCTTTCAGATTTTTTAAGTATCTTCTTATATTCCTTCTTTTCCTTGACAGTCATTCGACGTTCCACTCCATTTTCACCCATGATTTTATATGTAACTGTATTGCGTTTAATTACTTCATTAGGGATGATGGTAGACATTCCAAAGGATTGTAGGACATCATCAACAGGATTCGAGTTCCGGTTCTCTACAGAGGTATGTTCGCTCCGTGGATGGATATCTTCATCTGCATAACTAGTAGTACCACGAAAAGCCTCTCTCCGAGCTCTCTTTTCACTTTTTAATAAATCGAGTACCAATTTGCTACCAGCGCGGACTTTACGTGTTCCAATACAATGACCTGGTAATCTCCATTCATCTTCTAGTTTGGATGAGAGAGTCGATGAGAAAATGAGTGTTGCTTGGGGTTGACAAGGTTTATCCTCTCTTTGCATTCTTTTTCCATGGCTCTGATTATCCTGTGCCTGTGTCGTCGTGCCTTTTAGACAGAATACCTACCTACCAGCAATGCACATGACCGGTATCGCGTAGGACCTCCTGCTACTTACTGTACGGATTGGAAAATCACCGTTGTATGTAGCGCGGCAGTGTGGCCGTGTGGCCCACCGTCGCCGTCCCCCACGCACCGGCCCACGCCGTGGCGATTGTTGCGATGTGCAGTCAGTACTGTATTCACGCCCGTAAAATGGTAGGGCCTGTAACCGTTTACATAACCGTACTGTAATCACAATCGATGAAATTGGAAATTGGAAATTGTGGAAGTATTCGTTATTGACATGTCGGCATGAGAGAGGAATCAAAAATCATGTAATTGGTTCCTTGAACTCATCCGCTCATACGACATTTCATGCTAATCTTCCCATGAATGTCCGTGTCAAAAATCGCTTCCATGAAATCCATGTCCACATTTCCTCCACGATTATACAAGACATTCCCATGTCTCAAAAAACAAATGTTCAGCACCGACACGAGTCCATCCATCAATCATTTTCACACGATAGTCATAGGTGCTGGTGTTGTTGGACTTGCCATCGCTCGAAGATTCGCAATGGCTGGATGTAATGTTCTTTTGTTAGAGAAGGAATCTCATATAGGACAAGGAATATCATCACGAAATTCACAAGTGATACATTCGGGTCTATACTATCCACCGAATTCTCTCAAGGCTTCGCTTTGTGTCCAAGGGAAAGAAATGCTATATCATTATTGTTCCTATCATAATATCCCATATAAGAAAATAGGAAAACTCATCGTAGCGACGAATGAACAACAACGATACGTCGATTTACCCAAGCTTTTACAACGAGGGAAAGCCAATCAAGTTAATGATTTAATTTTATTGTCTTCTGAACAAGTTATCCATGAATATGAACCTAATATTACTTGTCATGGAGCGATTTATTCTCCATCGACGGGTATTATAGATGTACCTACATTCATGATGTCCTTACTTACAGAGGGGCAACATAACAATGGTGTAACTCTTGTATTACGATCACATGTTCAATACATTCATCCACGACAATCCCAGAAACGTGGCTTTGAAGTAATTGTAGATGACACTACACTCACTTGTGACATACTTTGTAATTCTACTGGACTGTATTCGGATTTGGTTTCATCACCCATGTTACGGTCATCAAAACAAGTATCCCACTTATCATCATCTCCTTCCATGATACGAAGACAATACTTTGCAAAGGGAAATTATTTTCGTTTACGACAACTGTCTCCTGAGCACACAACATCAATACCGTTTCGTCATCTTATATATCCAGTGCCTGAAAGGTTTGGATTAGGAATACATGCCACCTTGGATGTATCGGGTACATATACACTCTTTGGACCTGATGTGGAATGGATCCCACAGACAATACATCATCCAGATCACATGGATTATTCTGTGGATGCAAGACGAGCAGATGCATTCTATTCGGAAATACGTAAATATTGGCCTCATTTACAAGATTCATGTTTAGTTCCAGATTATTCGGGGATACGTCCAAAATTAGTTCATGCTCAAGAATCACAATCTTCCTTATTGTTTCAAGATTTTGGTATAGAGTTAAGTAAAAATCATGGTATACCTGGTTTTATAAATCTTCGGGGTATTGAAAGCCCTGGATTGACAAGTTGTCTAGCTATAGCAGAATACGTATTTAGACATGAATTACAATGTGGGTCGATGACTAAAACAAAATAGCGTCCTGTGATCACCGAGGTTTCAAGAGAGAAAAAAGAGAGAGAGTGACTCTCCGACTGCATCAGTTATGAATCCTTTCCTCCCATCACCCTTGTATGTGTTACTCTTAGAACGGGTTATGTTTACCTTGAAAACAAACAATTCCCGAAGGATATTTCCATGAAGCTAATACAACTGTATGATAAGGATGTTTCAATGGAGCTAATACAACTGTATGATAGGATATTCTTGCTAAAATAATCAACTGATGAACAGCTATAAAATAAATGAAAAGCAACTCATCTCTCTCGTCTTCTTCCTCTTTGAATTAAATAACTCAGGTATATTGACTCAACGACCGCGATCATGTATTAATATTCATGCTTAAATTCCCATAATAATGATGACGATTCAAAGAATACGGTCTCACTAATAAATACTGCGTTAAATGTCGACGTTATAAAATACGTGCATGAAGTTAAGGCTGCGAATTCAAAATCCGGTTTTCAACTAAATTTTAGCGTGATCTGTCTACGGCATGGGGATCAATCAACAGTATTCGCAATGCGCGTTGACGGTTGACGGGCGCGTCGCCTGTTACGATTCGTCAACTTAGCTGTCACTTTCGCCGGGTTGATATAAGATCCTTCACTTGCACAGATGACTATTAGTGCGATACAATCTTTGTAATATTAAAATATGATGTT
>Ga0169931_10013145_pt1 | contig 11345 bp, 9 predicted proteins | sample Kivu_15m_20L_FD_129675 | JGI IMG/M metagenome (GOLD analysis project Ga0169931, IMG submission 129675) | Freshwater microbial communities from Lake Kivu, Western Province, Rwanda to study Microbial Dark Matter (Phase II) - Kivu_15m_20L... | ecosystem: Environmental > Aquatic > Freshwater > Lake ... | reverse complement strand
CTGACCTTGCCCCTGTTGACCTTGACCCTGCTTACCTTGACCCGGCTGACCTTGACCCTGTTGACCGTGACCCTGCTGACCCTGACCCACCTGACCTTGCCCCTGCTGACCTTGACCCTGCTGGCCTTGACCCTGCTGGCCTTGACCCTGTTGACCCTGACCCTGCTGACCTTGACCCTGCTGACCCTGACCCTGTTGACCTTGACCCTGTTGACCTTGACCCTGCTGGCCTTGACCCTGTTGACCCTGACCCTGTTGACCCTGACCCTGTTGACCCTGACCCTGTTGACCTTGACCCTGCTGACCTTGACCCTGCTGACCTTGACCTTGCGAGGACGAAGAGCCGCTTCCCTGATGGGACCGATCTTGAGGGATCACCGCAGCTCCGGGGGGAGCATTCTTCACACCCTCTTTCCCCCATCCGTATTTGCTTGCGACGAGGTCATCGCGAGAAACAATCCAGTCTGGCAGTTGCAGAGAAGCAACCATTTTGCCGGGCATGGGAAGTAGAAATGCGACAAGCAGCAGCAGAGCGACCAGGACTGCTCCACCCCCGAGCCAGCCCACGGAAACCTCACTCGGCATCTCCGCTCCACGCTGCCGCAAGTAGCGGCGGAGTCCGAGGAAGCTGGTGGTGACCAGCAAGGTCAAGGTGGCAAAGAGATACAACCCGAGCGACCTCAGGGCCGCACCCCGCAGAGCGTCGGAGTCGGGGATCACCCATTGCCCGATTCCAAACAGGGGTAAGGCAGCAAAGGCAAGATAGAGCACCCATCGTCCTGGTTGATGACCGCGTTTGCGCCGCGGCCCAGCGCGCGAATCCGCTTCATCCTCCGAACCGCCCGTGGTTCCATCCAAACCAATAGCCGTTTCCCCACCTGGCGGCGTGCGCCGGGCGCCCCACGACCCAATACCTCCGAACAGCCCGCGCGAATCCATCAGCCCTTCGCCACTGGCATTCACGCGATCATCAATCACCGTACAGTCGAAAGTAACACGATCCGCCAACCACCAAATGAGAAGCAGAAACAGCGTGTTGAAGAGGATGCTGAAGTCTCTCAGCGGACCACTGATCTGTACAAAACGGTTGATGGCGAGAAACGCTGCTGCCCCAAGGGCCAGAGCGTAGACCGATGCATACGTTCTTCCCTCTTCAATCGAGATTCGAGCAATCAATGTCGTGGCGACGATAAACAAGAACAGGATGTACATCAATCGCCCGGTAAACTCACCTTGATAAAGACAAATCACCAGGAAATGGACGAGGGCGGTCAGCATGACAATGATCAGCGTTGGGCAAACGGCGATCACGGCATAATCGGTAGCACTCATGCGGGGCGCTCGGTTCATCGCATCACCACCCGGCGGCAGATCTGTGGAATCTGCGATTCGTCGACCAATTGCATGACAGGAATATTCACGGCAATCAGGGGGCCTGCGGTCCGCGCATAGTGTTCCACATCATGGGCATTGATCACCACGGCCACCGACCAACCGCGTCGAGAAAGCCCCAGCAGCGCGGTTATCGTCTCCTCATCGGCAACCTGAAGAATGACGATTAATGTCGTATCTCGCGCCAGCCTCGATTCGGTTTCGATCAGACACCGCCCCAGTTTTAGAGCATCCGTCAGTTCAAGCCGCGCAAGCGTTCGCTGAATTTCGCGCTGGTGTACCGGACCGGTTCCCGCCGAAACCACCACCGGTCGCAACCGGTCATCCCGTTCCCGCATCGCCAGAGTTGCCTGGGCTTTGCTCCGCGTCCGAAAATCACTCGCCCATCCTTCTGTTCGAATTCGATCCGCAGCATCTCTTCCATTGGACGCAATCCCAATCGGCTGTCCGAGCTCGAACATCGCCCCCGCGATTGAAGCCGCGAGCGTTACGGCCAATTCCGAACGCAGTGGCTCATGCTGGGGAGGATTGGCATCGCGATGCATGTCAATCACCACCGTCGCTCCTGCCACCGTCGTTGGTTCATAAACCTTGCTGTGTAATCTTCCGGTCCGAGCCGTCGCGGCCCAGTGGACTTGGCGAAGCGGATCGCCGGGCTGCCACTGACGAATCCCGCGCAGCCGAGTCGGATCCTCCATGAGCATATCGCTAATTCGTATTTCTCCGATCGGACGACGAGACGCCACATCATAACCGCCCAGGGGAATCACCTTCGGCATCACCAGTAAATACTGGGGTGGAGCGCCGACGCGATAGCGTCGTGTGAGTCCCATCAAATCACCGGTCTCCAGTACCAGCGGACCAATTTGGTAATAACCGCGACGATGGCATGTCAGACGATAATTGAGCAACGAACCCTTCCCGGGGCCCAAAAACATGACGCGCAGGCGCCCCCCTTCGACATCCAGTGCCGGAGGGCTGTACATCAAAGCCCACCGCGGCAGGAGATCCTCGGCCAGCAGCCAGACGATCGGGATTTTTCCACGATTGCGGACTTCGATACCGACCGGGACGGTCGCACCCACCGCAACCTCCAAGGGGCCGCTGCGACGTTGTGCGACGACCCCAGTGCTCCAGCACTGTGCCAGCCAATAATTGCCTGCCACGACTGCCACCGCTGCATAAGCCGCGTAAAGCCACAGCGAGGCCCCGAAGACCATCCCCAGCAGCACCAGCAGCGAAGCCCCTGCGAGCCAACCCAACAGTCCCGCTCGATTCTCGCGAACCTGCTTCGGCGTATCCCCCGTGCTACCCCCCGCGGGCTGCGTCTCGGTGTGTCGGCCCGTCCCCGGTTCGACCGCCAGGCTCATGAGTTTCTTCCACCCGCCATCGAGACCGAATCCGCCGCAATCGTCGGGACCGCGATTCCCGCAAGAATTTGCTCCAAAGTCTGCTGTGCGGTTATCTTTCGCAACCGGCTCTCAGGACGAACGATAATCCGATGACTCATCACCGGTTCAACCACTTTTTTAACGTCATCAGGAAGGACAAAGGTTCTTCCGCGAATCGCCGCCATCGCCTGGCTGCAACGAAACAGCGCAATGCTCGCGCGCGGGCTGCCCCCAAGGGCTAGGTCCTCATGCTCCCGCGTGTCATGAACAATCTGCAGCAGATACTGCTTGACCTTTGCATCGACATGGACAGCACGGACCCCCTCCTGGGCACGAATCAATTCATCCGCCGTTGCCACCGCTTCGATCGTGTCCACCGGATGCACTTTTTGGAGCAAATCGAGCATCCGCAATTCTTCGTCCATGCTGGGGTAACCAAGCGAAAACCGCATGAGGAAGCGATCGAGCTGGGCCTCGGGAAGCGGAAATGTCCCCTCGTGATCGATCGGATTCTGCGTCGCGATCACGAGAAATGGGGGCGCAAGAAGATGCGTTTTCCCATCGACCGTCACACGTCCTTCCGCCATTGCCTCCAGCAACGAAGCCTGCGTCCTAGGGGTTGCCCGATTGATTTCGTCGGCCAAGAGGATCTGCGTAAAGACCGGACCAGCGCGAAATTCGAAGTCGCTCGTCTTCTGATTAAAGATCGACGTTCCTGTGACGTCGCTCGGGAGTAAGTCGGGCGTACACTGAATCCGTTTGAAGTTGCAACCGACACTCTTGGCAAGCGCTCGAGCGAGCATTGTCTTGGCGACACCCGGGACATCTTCCAGGAGGATATGCCCTCCCGAAAACCAGGCGACAAGCGAAAGCACAATCTGCTTGCGCTTGCCCACAATCACCTTTTCGACATTGGTGATGATCCGCCGCGCTAGCTCTGTAACGTCTGAACCTGCGCCCGCTACCTCAGCCATCAATCACGCCTTCAAAAAATGTTTCCCCTCTTTTTGGCCGGCCTCTGCACCGCCTTATTATAACAACGGCGCGATCCGCATTCCACGATTAGAATTCAGCCTGAAACTGCGTTCGAAAGAGGAATCCATCATCACCCACCAGGATATCACTGGCTGTGCTTTGCAGCGGACTGCTGTTCAAGTGGGCGACATCGAAGGTCACTTTCATCCGCGAATCATCAACAGGAAACCAGTTCGACCCGACAGCAGTCTCTTGGCCACTGCCAAAGCGATCATAGACATGAGAGTAGCGGAGATTGAGATCCAGTTTGCGGCGAATGAGAAACTTTCCCCCTTCAATGTACGAACCCCACTGAAAAATACCCTTCTCCGGGACAGGTCCTGTCCCCGAGAGATCCTCGATCCAGCGGAAGCATGCCTCGCTGTTGAGGCTCCAGCCGCGATATTGAAAGGCCCCATCCAGTCCATACATCCAAACATCAAACTGATTTACCGTGGCCAGCGGAGCCAGCGATCCAAAACCTGTCAGCCGCGTTCCATCCCCAAGTCGTATGAACTGGATTTCGTCGAGCGGGTCTTGATTCAGCTCGCTCGCCTGCGGCGAAAAGACGAAGGAGTGCCCGAGTCGTACGGCGGGGTCTTCAGACCACTGGTAGTCGACCAACTGGTCGCCGAGAGATTCCCCAAAATCAAAATAATTTGTGACGGCCAGAGTCAGTCGTGTGTCGCCATCCTCGGGGGCCAGATTTGCTGTGCTGTATCCATTGCTGATCATCCATTCGTATCTTCCCCGCGCCCAAACCGTTCCCATCCCGGCAATCCCCGTGCTCCGATCGGGACGAAAGAAATCGATCGCCATCGGACGATCGGCAAGCCGCGTGTGGCGTGCCGAGAGGAGCCACTGGCGACCGAAGGGTACTTTTCGTTTTCCCATCTGGAGCTGGAAATCCTCATCGAACCTCCACGCCCACCAGTAATCAAAGAAATCGACGTTGCTCCGCCCGTCGGTATCTCCATCGAGATGCAAAAAATAGGTCAGCCGCTCGTCGATCGCATGCCCCGAAAAGAGCAGGCGTCCCCGTTCGATATCGAAAGCGTTGCGATCAGCAATCGGGTGAACAAGTCCTGCATTGTCGGTCCAAGTATCACTCGTTCGCGCAAAGGCATGATGTCGCATCTGGATCCAGCCATTGATCCGCAGAGCAAAAGGATTTTTCTCCGGATCGAAAGGGCGAAGCCAAAAACCATTCTCGTAGGCGGCCTCGTAATCCAAACGGCGAACCCGCAAGCCCTGATCATTACCCGACAGATCGCACCCATCCTCTGGCGTCAGTTCGCACACGAGCGGAGTCCGGTGGAGATCTCCGCCGGTGCAGAGATTTGATTCCAGGTCCTCGACCGGTCCTTCGATCTCTCCGAGTCGCTCGATCCGCTCCCGAAGCGACTTCAATTCCTCCGCCTGGGCCTCGATTTGTCGTTCCAGCTCGAGCATCCTTTGCTCATCGGCACGCGCGGGAGACCCAGCACCGCCGATCATCAGCCAGAACAAAACTGAAAATCGAAAACGGTGCACGATTCCTCTCCAACCGACCGCGATCGGCCCTCTCCACCTGAACTGCATCGGCTCTCGATGCGTGCCAAACCGTGTCACGACAGTTCCATCTTTCGCGATGCTACCGATTACGCCGGAAGCAGGAATCGGGCCGGGCAGGAGGTCTGGAGCAAGAATTCTCGCAATGCCGGTGGTTGGACCGAAGAACGAGAAGGGTTTGACGCGATCGTAACGATTTTTCGACCTCGCGCGGCACCCTACGATCGGGCGCGCATCAGTTCCTGAAACCGATCAAAAAGATAATGGCTGTCATGCGGCCCCGAAGCAGCCTCCGGATGGTACTGGACGGCAAAAACCGGCAGATGGCGATGACGAATACCAGCCACGGTATCATCGTTGAGATTCCGATGCGTCACGACCAAATGCTCTGGCAGCGAGTCCTCGTCGACTGAAAAACCATGGTTTTGGGTTGTGATCTCGACCTTTCCTGTTTCCAGATCGAGCACCGGTTGATTGACCCCTCGGTGGCCAAATTTCAACTTAAAAGTCCTCGCTCCACAGGCAAGTGAAACCAGTTGGTGCCCCAAACAGATGCCAAACACAGGAACCCTTCCAAGCAACTCAGCGATTGTCCGGTGCGCGTAATGTAGGGGTTCGGGATCCCCCGGGCCATTGGAAAGGAAGACCCCATCGGGTTCGCAAGCCATGACCTCAGCCGCAGTCGCCGTTCCGGGGAGAATCGTGACGCGATTGCCGCGCGAGCGGAAGTGGCGAGGGATATTCCATTTCATTCCATAATCGAGACAGACAACATGGCACGCCCGACCCAAGCCCGCTGGGGTTTCGGCAACACTCGTCCACTGATCGAGCGGTGCCTCCCAAGTGGTCGGTTCCTTGGGCATCACCTCGCGAACCAGATCGCGCCCGACGAGCCCGGGACTTTCTTTCGCTTTCCGTACCAAACTTTCGTCACTGAGATCGGTTGTTGAAAGGATTCCTCGCATCGCGCCCAAGCTACGAATCTTTCGCACCAAGGCGCGGGTATCGATCTCAGCAATCGCCACAACTCCATGACGATCAAGGTAGGAACGAAGCGATTCTTCGGCCCGAAAGTTGCTGAAAAGTCGACTTTCATGGCGAACAATAAAGCCCGCAAGCGAGGGACGAAAGTGCTCGCCATCGCTGGCGTTGACCCCGTAATTTCCAATCTCCGGGTAGGTCATCGCGACGATCTGTCCGCAGTAGCTGGGATCGGTCAGAATCTCCTGATACCCAGTCATCGCGGTATTAAAAACGACCTCCCCCGCGACCTCTCCATCGGCACCTGCAGCAATACCCGAAAAAATGGACCCATCTTCCAAAGCCAATTTGGCGGGACGTTGGCTGGAACCAGGAGAACCATGGATACGGCCAACGGCCGCGGAGTCCGAAGCTTGATATTCGTGGGGCATCGTTTCAGGTCGGTAGTCCGAAGGGATGAACCCTTAAAAACTAGTCGCCCCAGCTCGGTTCGGCAAGGGACCCAGCTCGGTTCGGCAAGGGACCCAGCTCGGTTCGGCAAGGGACCTCTGCGGCCGGAACCACTGACAAGGAAAGCTTCGGAACCCGCTCGCCCTCCCCCTAGCCCAATCCGCACCCCGAATCACTTGAAGGGGTCGTCATCCAAAGGGGCCGCACCAAAGGACCCAAATCCCCCATCAGTCTCCGAGATTCCTTCCTCGATCGTGGCTGCAGGGGCCTCCTCTTGCTTCTGGCTTGCCGCGGCGTTAACCATCTTCGCGCGACGTCTATTGTCGACAAAACTCGCCACCGGAATCGAAATCACAATCGCGAGCAGAAACAAAACCCAGGGAAGGAAGCTGAGCGAAAACACGGCGGTGGACACCTGCTGGACGGAGTCGGCGGGGAAAAATCGAAAGCTTTTCTCCAGACTAACTGGGAAATGAGGAAAAAACAACGAATCCTCGCGAAGGTGTACCATTTCAAAAGGGAGAAAATCTTCGCACAATCGAGGTCCACTGAGAGCCTCTCCGAAAAGGGGTCTGACCCTCTCCGGCACGACCCTCTCCGGCAAGGCCCAAAAACCAATGAAATCGACTTGCCTCCAAAGGGTCCCTCCAAAGGGTCAGACCCCTTTTCGGAGAGGCTCTGAAGCTCTTTTCCGCCCGCCCGACAGGAATCCGCCATGACAACTTCGGACTTGGCCGCCCGCAAAGATGAAATTCGCAAGGCAGCACACGCCGCGCGGCGCGCCCAGGAAGATAAAGACCGTGTCAGCACCCTGATTACCGACAAAGTCCTCGCGCTGCCCCAGTACGGCGCCGCGAAAACGGTGATGTTCTATATCGATGTCCGCGATGAAGTGCGAACTCGCCAAGCCCTTCCAGAGGCGCTGCAGTCGGGAAAAAAAGTCGTTATTCCCTTCTGTGTCGAGGGTGAGCTGGAGCTGTTTCATCTCGAAGGGATGGAGGAACTAGAAACCGGAGCCTATCGAATTCTCGAACCAAGAACGGAACTTCGCGATGTTTCGGAAAAAAGAGTCGCGGTCGGCGAGCTCGATTTGATCCTTGTACCGGGCGTGGCCTTTGATCGTCGCGGCGGCCGAACAGGTCACGGCAAAGGGTATTACGACAAGCTGCTCCAGCACGCTTCGCGGCAAACTCCGCTGATCGCACTGGCCTTTGAATGCCAAATGTTTCCCGAGATACCGATGCAGGAGCACGATATTTTTATGGATCAAGTGATCACCGAAGGGGCGATCTACGAGGGATTGGGACGCAAGGGAGGTTGAGCCGATGGGTGCCGGGCTGAAGGATTTGGTGGAAGATACCTACGCCGAAGGATTTCGAAGCATTTACGGCGAAATCCTGATCACCGCTCGCGACGAGCGGTGGCTTGATCATTGCCTCCACGCGGTCACCGGACATGCATCGAGCACCATTTTGTGCGACTGCGAGGCGGGAGTCGCCCAGCGGTTCTCCCCCGCTGCGGCCGCCGAGGGGGCAACCCCCGATCGACGTCCCGGGGCCGTTGTCCAGTTCCATGTGCCGCGGTTTCGAAAAGATCGACGTGAGCATCTTGAGAAAGTGATGCTCGCGAGGATCAGCCAAAATGTTCTCACTTCCCCGACAGCACGCTGTTTCAATCGCCTGGAAAGTGAGGATTTTTTCAAACTCGGTCGAAAGATCGCTCTTTTCGGCGATCGACACCAGTTTCGCGATGTTCGCTACGGCGAAAGGGGCTGGGTGATTCCGATTCTCGGTGGGGAATTCTTTCTCAATCGCCGCTTTGGCTATGCCGATGGCGTCATGGGGGGCAATCTCTGGTTCTTCGGCGCCACTGAAGATGCGGCGCTCGAGGCTGCCGAGCAAGCCGCGCTGGCCGTCGATCGCTCCCCAAACGTGATCACAACCTTCCCCGGCGGTGTTGCTGCCAGCGGTTCCAAGGCAGGAAGCAGCTATTCGTTTCTCATCGCTTCGACCTACGCCGAATACTGCCCGACACTTCGGCAAAAACTGGGTGACGCGAGCAAGCTGCCGGCGGGAGTCCAGAGCGTGATGGAAATCATCATGAATGGCAGCGACTTGGCATCGATCGCCGCGGCAACCAAGAATGCGATTCTCGCCGCGGCCCCAACCCCAGGATTGTTACGGATCAGCGCTGGGAATTACGGTGGACGACTGGGAAAATCGTTCATTCATCTCCATGAGGTTCTGGGTTTCGCTCACCTCGATTCGTGAAAGGCCTTCGCATGCACCTCCTAGGCGCCCATATGTCGGTGGCCGGCGGACTGGAAAAGGCAGTCCAGCTTGCCCATGCGGCGGAGTGCACGACCGTGCAGATTTTTACAAAGAACAGCAATCAGTGGTCCTGCAAACCGCTGACCAGCGACCAAGTCCAGCGATGGCAACAGGCCCTCGATCAGTACGGGATCCGCGGGCCTGTGGCCCATGCGTCTTACTTGATTAACCTTGCCTCGCCCGACGATGCACTCTGGAATAAATCGATCGAGGGGCTTGTCGTCGAATGGCAGCGCGCTGAGGGACTGCGGCTCGATGGCCTTGTCATCCATCCCGGAGCACATACGACATCGAGCGCAGAGGAAGGATTGCAGCGAGTCATTCACGCTGTTACCGCCGCAATCAAACTGGTGAAGCCGCACCACTGCAAGCTATTGCTGGAAAACACAGCGGGTCAAGGAAGCTGCCTGGGGCACACATTCGAACAGCTGGGTACGCTCATCGCCGGCATCAAGAACCGCAAGCATGTAGGCATCTGTATCGATACATGCCATGCCTTTGCCGCAGGCTACGAGCTGCACACCCCGGCGGGTTATCGCGCGATGAAAGCCGCCATGGAAGCAGCCTTTCCGCTCGATACGATTCGTGCCCTGCACCTGAACGACAGCAAAAAAGAATGTGGCTCACACGTCGACCGCCACGAACATATTGGTCAAGGGTGCATTGGCGACGAAGGCTTCCGACTGATTCTCAATGATCCCGATTTGGCCGATGTCCCGGGTTACATCGAAACGCCAAAGGGAAATGAAGAAGCCACCGGCGAAGATCTCGACCAGATGAATATTCGGCATCTCCGGTCGCTGTTGCGTTAGTTGCAGATGCGACGAAAGCCTAAGGGGTCAGCGGCAACGGTTCCTCTTCGAGCCTCGCGTAGCAGCGTTCAAGGTCGATGCCTTTGGGTTCGCGGTCCCACGCCGCGAGCCAGCACCGAGCTTTGCGAATCACCCCTTTTTCGAGGAACTCGGCAAGCAATCTCAACCGCGTTCCGCTTGGATGCTGATCGATCACCCCGGCCGCAGCCCGATCGGATGAGGGCAGAAAAAGAACCAAAAAGGGTTCGCTTTTCGGGGTTTTTGCGAGCTGCTTGAGTTTCCATGCAGCCGCAGGCAGCGGGTAAGCCCGCAGTGGACGACTTCGAAGTTCACCCGGGCGAATGATACTGGATGCATCGAGCGGATTGGCAAGTGGATCGATTTCCTCGGACTCTCCTTGAATCACAACATCGACCATCGGCAGGGTGTCGAGCAACGTCGTCTCAATCGCCATGATGGTCTCGACGACGATCACCGATGCTGACGCCTCCACAATCCGATAAGTGATCATCATCCCAAACTGGTCATGATCCCCTTGAGGAAAAATCGCAACGCAATCATCACCGCGAAAATAAGTTTCCGACATCTCCGGAAAAAACCTCGGCAGCGCCGCCCAATCCTGATCCTCTGCCACCGCGATCGCCGAGGGCGGAATCAGCGAGACCGCGCCGCGCGGAACTCGATCGCCGCTTGGCAGTTTCCCTGCGGAATCACGCGGGGATCCCTGCTTCGTGATTCGCAGCCCCAATTCCGGTCGATCGATTCGGCAGCAAACATGCCAGTGTCCGCCGACGTCTGCATATTCGGCCACTCGATCGTCCTGGATAGCAATTTTCCAGCTCACCCTCATCTCCTCTGAAAGAAACCGACTCTGCCGCTCGCGCCCGCATCACATCGATGGGGGCAATTGACCCTCACTGATCGATGCGGCAATCTCTTCGAGCACCTCGGGTAACTGGTCGACACCGTCGATCACGTAGTCGGCCCCAAGTTCGGTGAACTCCGTGCGGATCGCTTCCAATTTGGACTCGAGTTCATCCCCTGCAAGGGCGTCGACCTGCGGTCGCGAGAGTCCAAGCTGGTTTCCCGTTTTTGCTACTGCGACCGTCCATGCCCCGGCGTTCCTTCCTTCCATAATCCCGACCGGCGTATCATCCACTTTAACGCTCGTCCAAACCGGATAGGCATTCACGCGATGGAGGGCTTCATACATCATCCATGGTGCTGGCCGGCCAGCCCGAACATCATCGCTGCAGATAATTGAATCGGGACGAAAGCCCTGCGCATGGGCCGCGGGGATCACGACTTCCATCAGGGACCGCGTATAGCCTGTGGTCGACCCGATCGAGACCTCATTCGTTTGAAGCCACTGAAACGTCTCCAAAGTCCCAGGGATTAGCTCCGTGTGCTGGGCGAGAATCTCT
>Ga0169931_10013144_pt1 | contig 11347 bp, 8 predicted proteins | sample Kivu_15m_20L_FD_129675 | JGI IMG/M metagenome (GOLD analysis project Ga0169931, IMG submission 129675) | Freshwater microbial communities from Lake Kivu, Western Province, Rwanda to study Microbial Dark Matter (Phase II) - Kivu_15m_20L... | ecosystem: Environmental > Aquatic > Freshwater > Lake ... | reverse complement strand
GGGGGGAGGCCGGTTGCCGAGACCCCGCCCCATCAGCTCCGTCGGCGAATTGGGTACGTCTTTCAGCGACTCGGGCTCTTTCCACATCTGACGGTGGCGGAGAATATCGGGATGACCCCAGCCTTGATCGGCTGGGAGCCGCGGCGAATTGAAGAGCGGGTCGAGTCACTGCTTGAACTGGTCGAGCTCGATCCTGGGGCAATTGCCTCGCGGTTGCCACACGAGCTCTCGGGTGGGCAGGCGCAGCGGGTGGCGGTCGCGCGGGCTCTCGCCGCGGAACCGCCGGTGCTGCTCCTCGACGAGCCATTCGGAGCGTTGGATCCGCTGACCCGTGAGCGGCTGCAGGTGACATTCTGTCAGATTCGTCAGAAGCTGAGGTTGACGGCGGTCTTCGTGACGCACGATATGGTCGAGGCGATGGTGGTTGGCGATCGCGTGGCGGTGCTGAAGGAGGGCCGACTGCTGCAGGTGGGAGAGGTCGCGGATCTGGCCTCGAATCCGGCGGATCCGTACGTGGGGGAGTTGATCTCGGCGCCGTTGCGACAGGCCTCCCTGGTGACGGCGAAGCTGCGAGGACACCTGGCATGAGGGATCAGCTCGATCTGCTGCCTGGGTTTCTCGCCGCGCACCTCGGTCTCTCGCTGGCGGCGCTGGCGTTGGGCATTCTCATCAGCGTCCCGATGGGGATCCTCGTCACGCGGTATCGACGGCTGGAAGTTCCGGTCGTTGGGTCGGCCGGGGTGCTGCAGACGATCCCAAGTCTGGCGCTGCTGGCTTTCATGGTCCCGGCGCTGGCGATGCTCGGCGTCCCGAGCATCGGGTATCTGCCGGCACTGATCGGTCTTTCGCTCTACAGTCTGCTGCCCATCTTGCGCAACACGGTCACCGGGCTCTCCGGCGTCGATCCGGCCGTGCTCGAAGCGGCGCGTGGAGTCGGGATGACGTCGCGGGAGTCGCTCTTGCGGGTCGAACTGCCGCTGGCCCTGCCGGTGATCGTAGCCGGGATTCGGACCTCGGCTGTCTGGACTGTCGGAACGGCGACGCTCTCGACGCCTGTCGGAGCCCCCAGCCTCGGCAATTACATCTTCGGCGGACTGCAGACCCGCAACTATGGGGTGGTGCTCCTGGGCTGCGTCGCCTCGGCGGCGCTCGCGCTGACCATGGACGGCCTCGTCCATCTCCTCATGCGGGGAATCGTGCAGCGCCAACGCCGCCTCACTCTGCTCAGCCTCTTTGGCTTTGCCGCCCTCGCGGTCTATGCTGTGGCGCCGATCGCCAGATCGGCCTTCGGACGGGCGGATCGCCCCGTCGTCATTGGCGCAAAGACCTTTACGGAGAGCTATATCCTCGCACAAGTGCTGGCGGAACAGGTCCGTCGCCAGACCAGCCTCCCCGTGCAAGTCCTCGAATCCATGGGATCGACGGTCGTCTTCGACGCGTTGGCCAATGGGCAGGTCGACGCCTATGTCGACTACTCTGGAACCCTCTGGTCGACCGTCCTCGGGCACGGCGATCCTCGACCCGATCGTGAGGCGCTGCTGGCCCAGGTCTCCCGTGAACTCGAGGAGAGAGATGGGATCACGGTCGTCGGGCGGTTTGGGTTCGAAAACACCTATGCCCTCGCGCTCCGTCGCGAAGACGCACAGCGACTCGCGGTGAGACGGATTGGCGATCTCGGCCCTCATCTCAAGAGCCTCCGGATGGGCGGCGATTATGAGATCTTTCAGCGCTCCGAGTGGAGATCGATCCTCTCGACCTACCGCCTCTCCTTTGGCGAGCAACGGGTCATGGACCCCTCCCTGATGTACGAGGCGATCCGAACGCGGCAGGTCGACGTCATCACCGCCTATTCGACCGATGGCCGCATCGCCGCCTATGATCTGGTGGCGCTGGGGGATGACCGCGCGGCGCTGCCTCCGTACGATGCCGTCATCCTGGCGGGAGAGCGGCTGCTGCGGGAGAGGCCGCAGGTGATCGAGGCTTGGCGCGAACTGTCAGGACGGATCGACGTGGCGACAATGCAACAACTCAATCGGGGGGTGGACGAAGAGAAGAAGACGCCCGCCGAAGTGGCGAAGCGATTTCTCGACGGAGAAAAGGGAAGCCAGACAGGTCGAGCGGTCAGGTAGCGCCCACACTCTCCGCCCCTTCGTCCGCCGAGCGAAATTATCGGCCAGAAGACGTTTGCGCCAACCGGTAGAGGTGGGTCCGGGTGCGCACGTAGAGGGAGTCGCCAGCCGCGGCGGGAGAGGCGAGAGATCCATCGGCCAGCCGGTTCTCGCCCACCGCCAGAAACTGGCGTCCGGGTTGAAGGACCGTGGCCTTCCCCTCCTCGTCGAAGAGCCAGATTCGGCCATCGGCATAGATCGGGGAGGCCGAGAACTCCCCGCCGATCCGTTGCAGCCAGACAGTCTGCCCGGTTTTGGCATCGAGGCAGCTGGCGATTCCCACGTCGCTGATCATGTAGAGCAGATCGTCGATCAGCAGGACCGAGGGCTTGTTGGACACGCTCCGACGGTGCTTCCAGGCGAGGTGGGTCTCGGTGATGAGGCCTTGCCCCCCTGTTCGCACCGCGAAGAGCTGCCCTGTCGAGAACCCTGTCGGGAAGAAGATCAAGCCGAACCCCAGCACGGGTCGCGTACTGGCGGAGAACTGTCCGTGCTCCTCGACGCGCCAGAGTTCGCGGCCGGTGCGTGGGTCATAGCCATAGGCGGCTCGCGACCCGAGGCTGATCATCTCCCATCGCCCGCCAATCCGCGCGACGTGGGGCGTGGCGAACGCTTTCCGGAAATCTCCTTCCGCGGCGGGGACGCCCTTCTCATCCAGATCGCGAAAGTCGACCGTGCGTTTAGTCTGCCAGACGGTCTTTCCCGTCCGCTTGTCGAGCGCGATGGCAAACTGATGGTCGCTCCCGTCGAAGTGCATCAGCAGCAGGTTCTCGAAGAGGATCGGGGAGGAACCGGCTCCACGAAAGTGGTTGCACTCGATGTCGCGGCGCTGCCAAATCACGTGGAAGGTCCGGGTGTCGAGGCAGGCTGTTCCGGCAGATCCGAAGGTGATATAGACCCGACCCTCCTCGATGACAGGAGTGGGGGAGGCATAGCTGTTGAAGGGGTGGGCATACTGCGGAGTCGCGACCTCGAAGAGCTTGAGGTCTTTGAGAAGGCGGCCCGTCTGGCGGTCGAGGCAGAGGGCGTAGAGGGAGCGGCCATCGGCGGAGGCGGTCGTCAGCCAGATCTGATTGCCATAGAGGACGGGGGAGGACCAACCCCGGTCGTGAATCGCCGTCTTCCAGACGACATTCTCGGTCTCACTCCACCTGGTGGGCAGGTTGCGGGCCTGACCGTGCCCGGTTCCTTCTGGCCCACGGAACTGGGGCCAATCTCCCTCGACAGTGCGAGGGGCAGGCAGAAGGGCGGGGGCCAGCAGGATCAGGGACAGCATCATCGAGGGAAGCATGAACGGGTCTCTCCGTCAGTGGGCTCGTCTCCCACCTTTTTCAGGCTCACTTGAAGGTGACACTCAGGAGGTTCGCGCTACGATTGTCCGCCTGAAAGCGAATCTCGGCGGGGCCGCTGCCGATCGTTCGCGGGATGGGACCCACGTTGATTTGGTCAAGGCCGAAAAAGTCGTTGTTCCGACCCGCGTAGAGGACCGAGAGCGGCACCCCGCGGACGGTGACCGTCGCGGCCGACTGACTGCTCAGCCCACGGATCCCCGTCCCGTAGAGCACCAGGTAGAGTTCGTCCTGCCCACTTCCGAGATCGATCGGCTCCGCCTCGAAGCGAGACGTCTGATTGTTGAATCGGACCACGGTCTCATAGCGAATTTGATTGCCCGTGACGCGCACGATCTGGGCAGCGGCCACTCCCTGGCCATCCCCATTCGCCGCGAAGAGCCCCGGGGAGAACCGTTCGATGTTGACTGTTCCGGCGGCGACGACGTTGTTCTCCCGGCGCACCCGCACGGTGGCCGTGCCGCTCGTCGTGTTGGACGGAACGAGAAAATTGACCTGCGAGTCGGCGACAAAGAAGAGGGGCGCCGTCGTCACCTGCCCGGTCGAGTCCTGGACCTCGACCGAGGTGCCACCCAGCTGCGTCGGGAGCGGCTGGCCGGGAGTCGCAGTGAGGACGCCCGAGGCGAGGCCGACGGAGAAGATCGACCCGATCATCTCGCCTGCCAGCGTGTTGCTCGGCCCAAAGCTGGCCGCCGAGACCGCGCCGAAAGGCAGCGGCTCCAACCGCTTGCTGACGGTGTAGATAAAATCGCCCGAGCTGCTGCCATTCCGGTCCGCGGCATTCCCGCTCGCGTAGAAGTTGACGGGACCGCTCGGGGTCTCCGGAGCGCGCCAGATGAAGTTCCAGGTGCCCGGACTTCCCGGACTGAAATCAATTCCGGAGAAGGTGTGCTGAATGTAGCGACGATTGCCAAAGGAGCTGAGCCCGTTGATGACCTGCGTCCGGGTACGGTCGGAGGCGTCGAGCGTGCCGGCGCGACCACCCGTCTCGTTGAGCGCGGTCAATTGAAACCCAAAGCGGGATCGGTTTGGATGGTTGATGGTGACCGTTCCAGTCACCTCCTGGCCAGGGAAGTAGTAGTTCGGGAGCCCCGTGATCGTCATGCTCCCCAGGGAACTGTTGAGCGTGTTGCCGGTATGACAGCCCGTCATACAGGTCGGCTCGGCGATGAAGCCGCCGACTGCGGGGGCGCCGGTACGCGAACCCTGTGGCCCACTCGAATTGGCGTTGACCTGCCCCATCTCAACGGGCCAGAGAATCCAGCCAAACCCAAGCGCGAACAGACCAACTGCCACCCATTTTCCTGCTCTCATCGTCGACTCTCCTCTCTTCCGACTGTTCCGAGGGGAACTCGATTTTCACCTTGCAGCCCTACTTGGCGGCGGGACGGCGCTGACTCAGCATCCAGGTCATCAGTTCGGGTTCGGCGAACGCCTTCTCCCAGGAGGCATGACCCACCCCCTCGTACTCCGTGTATCGCACCACGCCGCTCAAGGAGGTCAAGGCCTGGTGCATCTTCCGCGACTCGTCGGGAGGAACGACCCGATCATCGGCGCCATGGAAGATCCAAGTCGGAGTCTTCCCGACCTGACTGGCGACGGCGAGATAGGGATCCCCTTCCGGCGCGGGGCTCTCCGGGGCCGGCGCTCGCGATGGCCGCCGCACTCCGCCACAGATGACCGTCAGCGCGGCAAACCGTGTTGGGTATTTGGCGGCAAAAGCCCAGGAGCCATACCCTCCCATCGAGAGGCCCGCCAGGTAGGTTCGATCGGCGTCGCCGTTGAACTCCCGAGCCGATTGGTCGAGTGCTTGAAAGACGACGGTCTCCATCCGTGGATCGGTCCACCAGACCCCTTTGCGGCATTGCGGCATGACGATGATCGCTGGAAAGCGGTCGACCGTTCGCCGAATCGCCGTTCCAATCCCGACCTCGGTCTGCAGGATCCCATCCTCTCCGCGCTCTCCCGCCCCGTGCAGGAAGAGAACGACCGGCCACTTCTCCTTTGGGCTCCAGTTGGCGGGTACAAAGACCTGGTAGCGATAGGTCTCCCCGGCAATCTCCACCCGTCGGTTGAGAAATCCCGTCTCCGCTCCCAACGCCGACCCTGTCAACAGCGACAATAAGACGAGGAAAAGGGAATGGGATAACCATCGGCTGCTTGCTCTCTTCATCGGGGCTCCTTCTGACTCATCTTATTCCTTGGATTGAGGGGGGCAGGGAAGGGCGTCAAACTCTCATCCCTGTTGGTCGTCTCCGATTGACGTCCATTGTGGATTGTACGAGCGGGTCGCGATCGGCGCAAGACAGAGAGAGCCCAATCCGGGAACACCTACTTTTCCGGTTCTTTCAGGACAAGAATGTCGCCCAGCCGGTACTCGAAGTAGTACGTGGCGAGCAGCTTTTCGTCCGGGCTGACCGCGAAACGGGGAAGCCAGTTGGGAAAGGTCTTCTCCAATGAAAAGAGGGGAGTGATTTGGCGGGTGGTCAGGTCGAGCCGATGAAGCTGGGAGCGGCCATCCGGTTGGATCGGGGCGTAGAAGAGCCCACGCCGCGTCAGGTCCCAGTGACGATCGACCGATACATCGCTCAATTCGGGAAGAGGGGCCTCGACTCCAGTCGCGAAGTCGAGTGATCTGAGCCGATCTCCCCGCGTGTAGTAGAGCGTTCGCCCATCAGCCGATTCGATCGCTTCGAATCCTCCCTTGGAGGTGACCTGTACCGCTGTCCCACCGGCCGCCGAAACCTTCCAGATATGGGTTACGCCCGAGCGTCCCGAGCAGAAATAGACCCAGGCCCCATCGCTCGACCAGGATGGAACAAGGTCAGGAAAAGGATTAGTCGTCAATCGGCGTAGTTCCCGACCATCGGTCCGGATGCTGAAGATCTCCGCGTTGCCGTCGACGTGGTGGTCGAAGGCGATCCGACTTCCATCTGGAGACCAGCGGGGACTCCCCAGTCCAACCGACTGGAGCTGGGTCAATTGCCTGATTTCGGTACAGTCCGATCTGGCCAGCCACAATTCGTGAGCCCCTGATCGGGTCGAATGAAAGACGACCCACTTTCCATCCGGCGAGAACCGTGCCGAGTCGTCTTCGCGTGACGAGTTGATCAGGCAGGGCGGCGAACCCGCAGAAGCCGAAGCAGGAGAAAATTGGTTGATCGAGATGACGCTGTCATTCCCGGATTGCGTGAACGCGACCATCTTTCCCGATGGGTGAACCGCCAGGGAGTCGACATCGAACGGAAAGAGGTCGACTGGAGTTGGTTTGCCCCCCGCCAGCGCGAGGCGCCAAACTCGCCGGGGCGTGGTCAGATCAGAGCTGTAGAGGATCTCCTGCGAGTCGGCTGTCCACTCGAACGTCGGAATCATTCTTTGATCGCTGGTCAAGCGCCGAATCGCTCTGGTCTGGAGATCGAGGACGTAAAGATCCGCATTGGAGTCGCTGATCGAACGGACAAAAGCCAGAAACTTCCCATCGCGGGAGAACCTGGGGTTCCCCTCAAAGATCATAGTGTCGGAATCATTCGGTGCGAGAGAGGGACCGACTCGCTGGCTCGGCCCCCCCGCGACAGGAATCAGGGCCAGCCGGGATTGCGGAGCCCCTTGCTCTGACTCGGTGACCGCCAGATACTTTCCGTCTACAGACCAGGCGAGGCCCCCCCAGGACTCGCCAACCTGCCGGGGCTCTCCCCCCCCCGCGGCAACGATCATGACGTCATAGGGATAACCGGAGCGGGCCGCTTCGCGCAGAAAAGCGATCTGGGAGCTGTCCGGAGACCAGTTGGGTCGAACATCGGCCCGGGGATCGCTGGTCAACTGGGTCAATTGCCCATCCACGACGCTTTGCAGATAGATGTTTCGGTACTCCGAGCCATCCCCGTTTGAGGAGAAGGCGAGGAACTGACCGTTGGGCGAGAAGCTGGGATGGCTATCCTTTCCTGTCAAGGTGACCAAGGGGAGGATCACTCCCGATGAGAGCACCGGCATGCCTGGGGAGCGAAGCCTCTCTCGCCATCTCCACAGCAGGAAGATCCCACCGACGAACGCCACTCCCAGTGTCAACGCCAGCACCCGCTTGATTCTCCCAGAGGAGAGGCTTCGTCTCTCGGGAAGCCTTTGCAGGGGGATCGCGGGCGGCTTGGGAGAGGGGATGGTCTCTTCCGCCAAGTCGTCCGACGGGACGTCTGCCGGTGGGGCGAGCTGACCGGTCGATGCGGGGGCGGGTCGTGAGGGCGCCGCCCTCGTGATCCGCACTTCGTGGTTGAAGAGATATCCCTTCCCGGGAATCGTCAGGATATAGTCCTGATTCCTGGGATCGTCCTCGAGGGCGCGTCGGAGCAGGTGGATGTGCTGGGAGAGATTGCTCTCTTCGACCACGCGCTCCGGCCAGACGCGATTCAGGATCTCTTCCTTCTCGATCATCTGTCCGGCGTTCTCGATGAGGAGGAGAAGGATCTCCTGCCCCTTGTTGCGGATGGGGATCTCCACTCCCTGCTTCAAGAGGCGCCACGGCTCCAGTTCCAGCAGGAAGGGGCCAAACTCATATCTTTTCTGCCGTCGTTCTTCCGCTTGGGACATAGTCAAGAGATCGCTGTAGAAGAAGGCAGCCCGGCGATTGATGCAAGGGACGATCGAGAAGATCGTCCATCAGGTCGACTGACCCTGTTCTTCCCGGAATCAGTTTTGAGGTCCAACTTCTTTAGTCAAAGTGCCTGATCGAGCTCTACTGCCTTAACGGCGAGGATCCAAACAAATATTCGCCACTCATCCTATCCCTGAAAGGCAAAGGGGGAAAGTCTATTGAGCGATAAATAGAATTATAATCTTGCGGCGGCGGTATGACAACGTCGCGGCGAGTTTCTCCGCCATCACAGGGCGAGTCCCGCCGCGTGCGCGGAGGTCCAGGCCCACTGAAAATTGTAGCCCCCGAGGTGCCCCGTCACATCGACCACTTCGCCGATGAAGAAGAGGCCGGAGAGGCGGCGTGCCTCCAGGGTCCGCGAGGAGAGTTCCCGGGTGTCGACCCCGCCGGCAGTGACCTCCGCTTTGCGGTAGCCTTCCGTGCCGATCGGAGTGACCGACCACTCGTGAATCTGCGCGGCGAGCCGCTGGCGCTCTCGCGACGAATAGAGGCGCAGCGGCCCCGTGCCGCCCTGGAGCCGGGTCCAGGCCTGCGCGAAGCGGCCTGGCCAGTACTGGCTGAGCAGCGTCTGGAGTTCTTTCCCTCCCGAGTCCGGATCCCCGAGGAGTTGACTGGCCGAATGGTCTGGCAGAAGGTCGATCGACAAGCTCGCTTCTTCCCGCCAGTACGACGAGATCTGCAGAATGGCCGGCCCACTGAGCCCCTGGTGCGTCAGCAGCACATTCTCCCGAAAGAGGGCCGTTCCGATGCCGACCGACGCCTCGAACGAGACTCCGCTGAGAGGCGTCAGATGGGCGGCCACTTCCGGATCCAGCAGCAGCGGCACGAGCGCCGGCCGGGGGGGGACGATCCCCAGCCCGAATTGGGTCGCCAGGCGGTACCCCAGATCGGTGGCGCCCATCTTCGGAATCGAGAGCCCTCCCGTGGCGACGACCAGCGCCCCGCTCTCAAAGGTCCCCTGGCTGGTCTCGACCCGAAAGTGGCGCTGATGATCGACCGCCAGAATCCGGCAGTTGGTGCGCAGGGCAACCTTCGCCTCGTGGCACTCGGCGAGAAGCATCTCGACGATCTGACGCGCGTTCTCGCGGCAGAAGAGTTGTCCAAGCTTCTTCTCGTAGTAGGCGATCCCGTGCCGCTCGACGAGGGCGACGAAATCGTGCGGGGAGTAGCGGGCGAGGGCCGATTTGCAGAAGTTGGGGTTCTCGCTGAGATAGGCCTCCGGGCTGGTCGAGAGGTTGGTGAAGTTGCAGCGTCCACCGCCGCTGATGAGAATCTTTCGTCCGGCGGTTGGGGAGTGCTCCAGGACGAGCACTGAGCGTCCGCGACGCCCCGCGGTGAGGGCGCAGAAGAGCCCGGCGGCTCCCCCACCCAGGACGATCACGTCGGCATACCTTCCCGTCATTCCGTTCGGTTCTCCCCCTCTATTTACCAAACGTGCAGAGTAGCATATCTTGTCTTCTTCGCGGAGCGTTGGCCGATCCCCTTTCGATCGGTATCCCCAGAGAGACGAGGAGCCTTGACGTCGCATGGCACTGATTGGAGCGAATGAACTGAAGCGGAAGATGTTGATCACGGTGGAGGGGCAGCCCTACACCGTTGTCGAGGTCGTATTTGCCTCGCCGAGCGCGCGGGGCGCCTCGACGATGGTCCGGACGCGCTTGCGCCACCTGCTGACCGAAGCGGTCATCGAGAAGTCGTTCAAGACGAGTGAGAAGTTTGCCGAACCGGATGTGACCCTCACCCCGGCCTCTTTTCTCTACGCCGATGGGAGCGGGTTTCACCTGATGGACGAGGAGACCTTCGAGCAGTTCACCCTCACCGAGGAGCAGCTCGGAGACGATCGCTACTACCTCAAGGAAGGGCTCTCGCTCCAGGTACGCAAGTGGAATGGAGCCCCGATCGCGCTCCAACTCCCGGCGATGGTCGAATTGCTCGTGCAGGAAGCGGAGCCGGGCATTCGTGGTGATTCCGCCTCCGGCGGAACGACCAAGATGGCCACCCTCGAGACAGGCCTGCAATTGCGCGTGCCCCTCTTCATTCGGGAGGGAGAGCTGATCCGGGTCAATACGCAGACCGGGGAGTTTTCCAGCCGGGCCTAGGGAAGGCAGGAGATGGAAAGGGAGAACCGCATGGCGACAGAGCGACCAGTCGGGTGGGGGTTGATCGGGTGTGGGGATATCGCCCGCAAGCGGGTCGCTCCGGCGATTCGGGACCACGCCGACTCGGACCTGATCGCCGTCAGCCGCGCCCGGTCAGACCTCGCGGAGGCCTTTGCCCACGAGTTTGGGGCGCGCCGCTGGTATGCGGACTGGCGCGAACTGCTCGCCGATGAAGCGGTCGAGGCGGTCTACGTCGCCACCCCGGTCCATCTCCACGCGGAACAGGTCATCGCTGCGGCCGAGGCGGGTCGTCACGTGCTCTGTGAAAAGCCGATGGCCTTGGACCGGAAGCAGTGTGACCGGATGTTGGACGCCTGTCGGGCCAGTGGGGTGGCGCTCGGGGTCGCTTATTACCGCCATTTCTATCCAGTTCTCGAGCGGGTGCGTGCCCTCCTGCTCGACGGAGCGATCGGCCAGCCGATCCTTACCCGGATCGAGGCCTTCGAGCGGTTCAATCCCCCGCCCGGTGCGGACCGGTCCTGGCTCCTCGATCCTTCCCAAGGGGGAGGCGGGCCGATGATGGACTTTGGCTGCCATCGGATCGAGGTCCTCCTCCATCTGCTCGGGCCCATTCGCGAGGCTACCGGCCACCATGCCCACGTCCTCTTTCAACGGGCGGTGGAGGATACCAGTATCGCCACCTTCCGCTTTGAGAGCGGCGCCCTGGCGACCCTCACGGTGAGCCACGCGACGTGGGAGTCGCAGGACTCCGTCCTGCTCTACGGCAGCGAAGGGTCGATCTCGATCCCCGTCCTCAATCGGGGCGAGATGGTCGTGCGAACCGCCCAGGGGGAGCGCGTCGAGACCCACCCTCCGGACTCGAACCTCCACCTGCCCTCGATTGTCGACTTTGTCGCCGCACTCCGGGAGCGGCGCGCCCCCGGGGTCGATGGCGTGCTGGGGCGAGAGGTGACCCGAATCGAGGACCTTCTCTATCAGCGGTGAGCGGGAGGTGGTACCAATGCCAATGCCCGTCGCGCACAGCCTGATCGGCGCCACCCTCGTCGCGTTGAGTCGCCGCGACCT
>Ga0169931_10013143_pt1 | contig 11347 bp, 9 predicted proteins | sample Kivu_15m_20L_FD_129675 | JGI IMG/M metagenome (GOLD analysis project Ga0169931, IMG submission 129675) | Freshwater microbial communities from Lake Kivu, Western Province, Rwanda to study Microbial Dark Matter (Phase II) - Kivu_15m_20L... | ecosystem: Environmental > Aquatic > Freshwater > Lake ... | reverse complement strand
GTCAGCGCCACGATCTGAGCCGCCGTCGAGGTGTCGAGACGGCGCAGCACGGCGCCCTCCTTGGGCGCTCGCACCTTGGCCGACGTGCGGAAGGCCTGCAGGTAGCCCCGGTCGGTGACGACCACCTCGATCGGGTCGTCGGGCAACGCGACCGCCGCCGGCACGACGAGCTCGGCGTCGCTGAGCACGGTACGCCGCTCGTACCCCTCGAACAGGCCGGCGGTTTCCTCGAGCTCGACGCCGACCTGGCGGCGCAGTTTCGTCGGCGATTCCACGAGCGCTTCGAGACGCTTGCGCTCCCGGCGCAGCTCGTCGGCCTCCTTCTCGACCTCGACGCGAGCGAGCCGGGTGAGCCGCCGCAGCGTGAGGTCGAGCACGAAATCGGCCTGCAGCACGCTGAGCGAGAACACCTGGATCAGCCCGGCGCGGGCAGCTGCCACGTCGTCCGCGGCGCGGATGATCGCGATGGCGCGGTCGATGTCGACGAGCACGGCGAGCAAGCCCTCGAGCAGGTGGAGGCGCTCGGCGATCTTCTCGAGCCGCCGACGGCTGCGCCGCTCGATCACCTCGACCCGGTGCACCACCCAGGCTTCGAGCACGGTGCGCAGGTTGTAGGCCTGCGGCACACCGGCGGCGTTGAGGGCCACCATGGCCACCCCGACGGTGGTCTGCAGGCGGGTCTCCTTGAGCAACACGGCGATCACCTGCTCCACCGAGGCCTCGGCGCGCAGTTCGATCACGACGCGGGTGTCCTCCTCGGAGGACTCGTTGATCACGTCGCGCACCCCGGCCAGCTTGCCGTCCGTCGCGAGCTTGGCCACCCGGGCGCACAGCTCCGACGCGGACGCCGTCGCGCCCTGGCTGTAGGGCATCGACGTGATCACGATGCGCTTCGCGCCCCGCTTCGCGTCCTCGACGATCCAGGTGCCGCGCAGGATCACCCGACCGCGGCCCGACCGGTAGACGTCGGCAAGTGCCGAGGCGTTCACGATCGTGCCGCCCGAGGGGAAGTCGGGGCCCTGCACGATGGCGGCGAGCTCGTCGACCGTCGCGTTGCGGTTGGCGATGAGATGGAGCGCCGCAGCGCACACCGCCCGGGGGTCGTGAGGTGGGATCACGGTCGCCATCCCGACGCCGATGCCGACCGTGCCGTTGACGAGCAGGTTGGGGAACCGAGCCGGGAGCACGACCGGTTCGGTCTCGAGACCGTCGTAGTTGGGTTGCAGGTCGACCGTGCCGGCGTCGACCTCGGCGAGCAGTTCGACCGCAGCGCGCGCCAACCGGCATTCGGTGTATCGCTCGGCGGCGGGCGGGAAATCCGGCGAGCCGACGTTGCCGTGGAAATCGACGAGCGGGACGAGGGTGTTGAACGGCTGAGCCAGGCGTACGAGTGCGTCGTAGACCGATTGGGTGCCGTGGGGGTGGAACTTGGCGACGGTGTCGCCGGTGATGCGGGCGCACTTCACGTGGGCGCGGTCGGGTGTGACCCGGTTGCGGTCGAGATCCCACAGGATGCGACGGTGCACCGGCTTGAGCCCGTCGCGCACGTCGCAGACCTGACGGGCCCCGTTCACCGCCCGGGCGTAGGCGAGGAAGGTGGCGCCGATGAAGCCGGCTGCTTCGACCGGTTCGGGCGCCTCGGCGACCGGGGTGAACAGGTCCGGGGTGTCGGCCCCGGGACGGCGGCGGCTGGCCATTGCGGCGCTCCCCTACTCGCTCAGTCGCAACGACGCAGCGGCGTACTCGTCGGCGTTGGTGGTGATGAACTCCCACTTGGTCTCGGCGTCGTCGCCCATGAGGCTCGACAGCATCCGGTCGACGGCGGCGGCGTCGGAGACGCTCACCTGGAGCAGCCGCCGCCGCACCGGATCCATCGTGGTGTCGCGCAGCTCCTGCCAGTCCATCTCGCCGAGGCCCTTGAGCCGGTTGAACTCGCGCTTGTGGTTGGGGTGTTCGGCCAGGAATACGGCCTTGGCCGCCTCGTCGCGCAAGTAGACCTTCTCGCTGCCGACGACGGTGGAAAACAGCGGCGGGCAGGCGATGTACAACCGGCCTTCGGCGACGAGATCGGTCATCTGGCGGTAGAAGAACGTGAGTAGCAGCAGTTGGATGTGGCCGCCGTCGATGTCGGCATCGGCCATGATCACGATGCGGCTGTACCGCATCCGGGCTGCGTCGAACGAGGTGCCCCGGCCGGCGCCGACGATCTGCACGAGCGCGTTCAGTTCGGCGTTGCGCACGATCGATTCCATCTTCGCCGTCTCGGCGTTGAGCGGTTTGCCCCGCAACGGGAAGATCGCCTGGAACTTCGGGTTGCGGGCCCGCACGGCCGAGCCACCGGCCGAATCACCCTCGACGATGAACAGTTCGGTGTCGCCGGAGCCGGACAGGCAGTCGTACAGCTTGTCGGGGAGGCCGGCGCCTTCGAGGCCGGTCTTGCGGCGCTTGCGGTCCGCCTCGCGCTCGGCCTCGGTCTGGGTGCGCAGCCGCATCGCGGCGCGGGCCTTGTCGACGATCAGCTTGCCCTCGGCCGGGTGTTCCTCGAGCCAGGTGGACAACCCGGCGTAGACGGCCGACTCGACGGCGCCGGCCACCCAGGTGTTGCCGAGCTTGCCTTTGGTCTGGCCTTCGAACTGCGGCTGGCGCAGCTTCACCGACACGACCGCGGTGAAGCCCTCGCGCACGTCGTCGCCGGTGAGGCCCGGGTCTTTGTCCTTCAGGTGGCCCTTGGCCTTCGCGTAATTGGCAACGGCCCGGGTGACCGCCTTGCGGATGCCTTCGGCGTGCTTGCCGCCGTCGACGGTGGCGATGCCGTTGGCGAACGACAGCAGCGTCTCGGTGTACCCCTCGTTGAACGCCAACGCTGCGTCGACGTCGAGCCATTGGCCGGCGGCGTCGTCGGCGTCGTGGACCGACCCCACGGCGATGACCCCTGGGAACAGCGGCTTCTTCGCCCCGTTCAACTCGACGGCGAGATCCCGGATCCCCCCGTCGAAGCGGAACGCCTGCTCGGACTCCTTGCCGGGCCGCTCGTCGCGCAGCACGAACGTGAGGCCCCGGTGGATGTAGGCCTGCATCTTCAGCCGCTCGGCGACGGTGCGCCCCGAAAAACCGACGTTGCGGTCGTCGAACACCTCGGGATCGGGCCAGAACGTGACCTGGGTGCCGGTGCGGCTCTTGGGGACCGTGCCGATCGCCGCCACGGGCCCGTCGGGCACGCCGGGCAGCAGCCGGCCCCGTTCACGGCGCGCCGAGAACGACTGGCGCCAGTGGCTGCCGGCCCGCCACACGTCGAGCACGAGCCGCGACGAGAGCGCGTTGACCACGGACACCCCGACGCCGTGCAGGCCGCCGGAGACCTGGTAGCCACCGGTGCCGAACTTGCCACCGGCGTGCAGGACGGTGAGCACCACCTCGGCGGCGCTCTTGCCCCGGTGCTGGCCCGACGGGTACGGATCGACGGGGATGCCACGGCCCTCGTCACGGACCCGGCAGCCGCCGTCGGCGAGCAAGGTGACCTCGATCCGGTCGCCGAAGCCGCCCATCGCCTCGTCGACCGCGTTGTCGACGACCTCCCAGACGAGATGGTGCAGGCCGGCCGGCCCGGTGGAGCCGATGTACATCCCCGGACGGGTGCGCACCGGCTCGAGCCCTTCGAGCACGGCGATCGCCGAGGCGTCGTACGCCGTGGCGCCGGAGGCGGTGAGGTCGGGAGCGGTTCGACCGTCCTTGGGAGGCACGGGGCTCGATCGTACGGTCGGGATGTGGCGAGGTGGCGGACGGGCCCGGAGTGCCATGCTGCACGGGTGACCGAGCGCCCGGCAATCCTGCTCGACTGCGACCCGGGGCACGACGACGCCGTCGCCATCGCGCTCGCCCACCGGTTCGCCGACCTGGTCGGGATCACCACGGTGGGCGGGAACAGCGGGCTCGCGAACACCACCCGGAACGCGCTGCAGGTCTGCGCGCTCCTCGGGCTCGACGTGCCCGTGCATGCGGGCGCGGACGCCCCGCTCGTCGGTCCGACCCCACCGCGCGCCGAGCGAATCCACGGCCGCAGCGGCCTCGACGGGGCCGACCTGCCTGCGGCCCGGCGGGCGGCCGACTCCGACGACGCCGTCGGCTACCTGCTCGACACGACCCGCCAGCGCGAAGGCCTCTGGCTGGTGCCGACGGGTCCGATGACCAACGTCGCGCTGGCGGTTCGGCGCGACCCCACCCTGGTCCGGCGGGTGGCCGGGGTCTCGTTCATGGGCGGCGCGGCCGGCGCCGGGAACATCACCTCGCACGCCGAGTTCAACATCTGGTGCGATCCCGAGGCCGCCCGCGAGGTGCTGGCCGCCGGCTTCCGTCAGGTGACGATGGCCGGGCTCGATGTCACCGGCGAGGTCAGGGCGACCTGGCCGACCCTCGAGCGACTCCGCGGCCTCGGCACCGTCGGCGTCGTGTTCGCCGATCTGCTGGCGTTCTACCTCCGCAACTGCGAGGGGCTCGACCGGACCGAGGGTGCTGCGGTCCACGACGCGCTCGCCGTGCTCTGGCTCACCCACCCCGGCCTGTTCGTCGGGCGTGATCTCCCGGTGCAGGTCGAGACCACCGGCACCCACACGCGGGGCATGACCGTCGTCGACCAGCGTCCCCGGCGCTCGCCGCCGCCGTCCACCTGCCATGTGCTGTTCCACGCCGATTCGCCCGCCGTGTGGGAGCTGATCGTCGAGGCGTTGGCGTCCTACCCCGACCCCGCCTAGGGCAGGAGCACGTCGAGTTCGGCGAGCGCCGCGCGCGGGTCGGTGACGTGGATCGTCCGCCAGCCGTGCGCCGCTGCCGCGACGAGGTTGCCGGCGAAGTCGTCCAGGAACGCCACCCGATCGGCCGGCACGCCGAGGGCACGGGTGACGTGGTCGAAGATCCGGGGTTCGGGCTTGCGCATCCCGACCCAGGCCGAGTCGACGTAGACGTCGAACCGGGCGGGATCGCACAGCCGGTGCAACGTCGGCTGGAACGAGCGGATCCCGTTGGTGAGCAGGCCCACCCGCACGCCCCGGGCCCGCAGGTCGTCGATCGCCGCCAGGACGTAGTCGTTGACCTCGAACTGCCCGGGGGCGAGCAGCCGCTCCACCTCGTCGCCGCGGAACCCGAGACCTGCCGCCGCCGCGTACGGGCCCAACAGACCCTGCAGGTCCTCGGTGGCGATCTCGCCCCGTTCGAGCCGGTGCCAGGGGTGGTCGTCGGTGGATCGGTCGAACGGCCCCATCAGCACCGGCGCGAGCACGTCGGCCGTCGTCCCCAGCGACTCGGCGATCACGCCGATCGTGCGGGTGATCGGCGTGATGATCACCCCACCGAAGTCGAACACCACCGCCTCGACGACCGTCTGGGTGCTCACGTGAACGACAGCTCCCCGGCGGCGGGCACGCCGGCGGCGTCCGCCGCGTCGCGGGCGTGATAGCTGGAGCGGGTCAGCGGGCTGGACTCGACGTGCGCGATCCCGAGGGCCTCGCCGACGGCCTTGTAGTGGGCGAAGGTGGCCGGCTCGATCCAGCGCGCCACGGGCAGGTGGTTCGTCGTCGGCCGCAGGTACTGCCCGATGGTGACGATGTCGACCCCCACGCCGGCCAGATCGGCCAGGCAGCCCTCGACCTCGTCGTCGGTCTCCCCCATCCCGAGCACGAGTCCGCTCTTGGTGACGAGCCCGGCGGCCCGGGAGCGGGCCAGCACCCCGAGCGAGCGTGCGTAGCCCGCCGAGGGGCGCACGGCGCGCTGCAGCCGGGCGACAGTCTCGATGTTGTGGTTGAGCACGTCGGGGCGCGCCGACAGCACCCGCTCGAGGTCGCCGGCGACACCTTTCAGGTCCGAGATCAGCACCTCGACCCGGCACGCCGGTCGCCGGTCCCGGATCGCCTCGATCGTGGCCACGACCGCAGCGGCGCCGCCGTCGAGTAGGTCGTCGCGCGCCACCATCGTCACCACGGCATGGGCGAGCCCCATCCGGTCGACGGCCTCGGCGACCCGTGCGGGTTCACCGGGGTCGGCCGGCAGCGGCTTGCGGGTGTCGACCAGGCAGAACCCGCACGCCCGGGTGCAGCGCTCCCCGAGGATCATGAACGTCGCAGTGCCCTGGGACCAGCACTCCGACAGGTTCGGGCAACCCGCCTCCTCGCACACCGTCGTGAGCGCCAGATCGCGCACGGTGCGCTTGAGGCGAAGCACGTCCGCGCCGAGATCCACCTTGGCCCGCAGCCAGTCCGGCTTGCGGGCCGAGATCGCCAAGCCGTCGGTCACCCCGGCGGCGGCCAGGCGGCCGGTCAGGCGCACCTTGTCCCCGGCGCCCTCACCTCGGCTGAACGGGCTGAGGTCCTCCGGACGATGGCGCCACGCGACGTCCTGCCGCTCGACCACCCCCGCACCCCAGGCTTCGCCGGCCCGGGCCGCCACCGCGTCGACGACCGCCGCCATCGACACGTCGATCCCCTCTGCGGCGAGCGACGTCACGTCCTTGCCCTCGATGCCGCAGGCGACGATGTGCTCTCGCAGGTAGGCGAGATCGGTGGTCACGTTCAGGGCGAACCCGTGCATGGTGCGCCCCCGGGACAACTTCACCCCGATCGCCGCGATCTTGCGGGGATTCGGACCGTCGGGATCCACCCACACCCCCGGGTACTCCCGCAACCGCCCGCAACCGGGCAAGCCGAGCTCGGCGAGTGCGTCGATCAGCACCTGTTCGACCCTGCGCACGTAGGCGACGGTGTCTGCGAGCCCGTTGGCCCGGCCGCGCTTGCCGGCGAGCGACAGGATCGGGTAGCCGACCAGCTGGCCCGGTCCGTGGTAGGTGATGTCGCCACCTCGATCGGCCCGCACCAGCTCGGCGCCGACCGCTGCCGGGTCGCAGCGCAGATGACGCAGATCGGCCCGGACACCGAGCGTGAAGGTGTGCGGGTGCTCGAGGAGCAACAGGTGTTGCCCTCGCCCGCCCGTGAACAGTGCGCGCTGGACGGCCAGGGCCTCGTCGTAGGGCACACGGCCGAGCCAGCGAGCGCGCAGCATCACAACTCCGCGGCCCAGTCCCTGGTCTCGAGGAGGGTCTTGATCTTCACGAGGAAGTTCGCCGCGTAGGCGCCGTCGAAGGCCCGGTGATCCCACGACATCGCCAGGTTGCCGGTCGGGTGGATGGCGATGCCCTCACTCCCGTCGGGCAGGTCGACCACCACGGGGCGCCGCACGATCGCGTCGGTGGAGATGATCGCCACCTGCGGCTGGTTGATGATCGCCGCCGTGAGCACCGACCCGGCCGAGCCGTTGTTGGAGATCGTGAAGGTGCCACCGCTGATCTCGTCCGGGGACAGCTTGCGGGCCCGGGCCCGGTTCGCGAGGTCGTTGATTTCCCGCGCCAGCGCCCGCAGGCGCTTGGTCTCCGCATCCCGCACCACCGGCACGAGCAGGCCCTGGTAGTCGAGGTCGACCGCGATGCCGAGATCGACGTAGCGGTGCACGACGAGCTCACCGTCGCCGACGCTCGCATTGAGGTGCGGGAACTCGCCGAGCGCGTCGACGACGGCCCGGCTGATGAACGGCAGGTACGTGAGCGAGAAGCCCTCGGACCGCTTGAACTCGTCCTTGACGGCCTTGCGCACCCGATCGACGTTCGCGTAATCGACCTCGACCACGCTGAAGGCGTGGGGGGTGACCGCCTTGGACATCACCATGTGGTCGCCGGTGAGCTTGCGGATCTTCGACAGCTTGACGCTCTGGTCCCGCTGCCCGGCGACCGCAGCGGGCGGTGCTGGCCGAGCCGGCGCGGCCGGGGCGGGAGCGGGCTGCGCAGCGGGGGCCGGAACAGGCGCCACCGGGGCGGGCTGCTCGGCCGGGGCGGGCGCCGCCGGCGTCGCCGCGACGGCCTCGATGTGGTCCAGCACGTCTTCCCGGGTGATCCGTCCACCGGGCCCGGTGCCGACGATCGCGTCGACGTCGAGGCCGTGCTCGTTCACCAGGCGGCGCACCACCGGTGACAGCAGCCGGTTGTCCTCGCTGCTGGCCGGCTCGGCCCCCGGTGCTGGCTCGGCCGCCGGTGCTGGCTCGGCCGCCGCAGCGACCTCGGGCGCCGCCGGTTCGGCCGGCGCCGGGGGCGGCAGCGTCACCGGCGCCGGGCTGGCCGGAGGCGCCTCCGCCAGGGCGGCGCCGTCGCCGACCACGGCGATCACGCGACCCACCTCGACCACGTCGCCCTCGGCGGCGCGGATCTCGACGAGCACCCCCGCAACCGGGGACGGGACCTCGGTGTCGACCTTGTCGGTCGACACCTCGAACAGCGGCTCGTCGGCCTTGACGGTGTCGCCGACCTTCTTGAACCACTTGGTGATCGTGCCTTCGGTGACGGTTTCACCGAGCTGCGGCATCTGGACGTCGGCCATGGCGTGCGAGTTGCTCCGGGGGGCGGGAGGGACGGGGAACGACGGGGTGGCTACGGGGACGCTCAGCCGTGGAGGCTGCGCCCGGTCAGGGCGAGCACGGACTCGCCGAACAGTTCGGTCAGCGACGGGTGCGGCTGGATGAACTCGGCAACCTCGCGCACGGTCGCTTCCCAGTTCACCGCCAAGTAGCCGCCCGAGAGCTGTTCGGTGACCCATGGGCCCACCATGTGCACGCCGAGGATCCGGCCGCCGGTGCCATCGGGGAGCCGCTCGGCGATGATCTTCACGAGCCCGTCGGGCTGGCCGAGGATCAGCGCCCGGCTGTTGCCCCGGAACTGGTGCTTGGACACCACGACGTCGAAGCTGGCGGCCTTGGCCGATTCCTCACTGTGGCCGGCGAAGGCCACCTCGGGGTCGCAGTAAATGGCCCAGGGGACCCGGTCGTACATGACCGGCATCGGGCGCTCACCGAGAAGGTCCTTCACCGCAACGATCGCCTCGGCGAAGCCGACGTGGGCGAGTTGCGGGGTGGCGACGAGGTCGCCGATGGCGTAGACGCCCGGCTCCGCCGTGCGGCACAACCCGTCGATCTCGACGAACCCCCGGTCGGTCACCTTCACCGCCGTGCCCTGCAGACCGAGCGCATCGGCGAAGGGGCGCCGGCCCACCGACACCACCACGCCGTCGACCTCGAGGGATTCGCCGTCGCCGAAGTGCACTGTCGTGCCGCCGTTGGCGCCGGGCGTGTGGCCGGTGACCGACACCCCGGTGCGGATGTCGATGCCCTTCTTCTTGAACGAGCGCACGACCACGTTCGCGCAGTCGACGTCGCACCCGGGGAGGATCTTCGGCAGGCCCTCGAGGATCGTCACCTTGGACCCGAGGTCGGCGAAGGTGGAGGCGAACTCACAGCCGATCGCGCCGCCGCCGATCACGGCGAGCCGGGCGGGGACGTGCTCGAGCATCAGGACCTCGTCGGAGGTCATGATCGGCCCGCCGGGCTGGAACCCGGGGATCGTGCGAGGTACCGAACCCGCGGCGAGCACGACGTGGCGACCCTGCAGGAGCGTCGTCGAACCGTCCTCGCCGGCGACGGTGACCGTGCGGCCCGCGCCGAGCGAACCGGTGCCGGCGTACGTGACGATCTTCCGGCTCTTTACGAGGCCCGTCACGCCCTTCCAGAGCTGGTCGACGATGGCCTGCTTGCGGCGCTGGCTGACGGCGAAGTCGACGGTCGGCGCGCCCGCCTGGATCCCGAACTCGGCCGCATGGGCGACGTGGCGGAACGTCGCCGCCGTTTCGAGGAACTCCTTCGCCGGGATGCATCCCCGGTGCAGGCAGGTCCCGCCCACCTTGTCTTTCTCGACGAGGGCAACCGACAGCCCGGCGCTGGCCGCGTACAGGGCGGCCCCGTAACCGCCCGGACCGCCGCCGATCACCACGAGGTCGTACTGCTCAGCCGTAGGGACCACCTCCATCGTCGACCGCCGGTACGCACGACCGCCGGCACGTTCCACGCCGGCGAGCCGTTCGGCTCGGTGCGGGGAAAGCGCCGAGAGGCTACCCGCCCAGCGCCCAGAGTCGCTGTTGGCCGCCGGTGGAGTACGACACCGTCGGCCGGCCCTCGCCGCCGGTGAAGGCCAGTTCGCAGGTGAGCGTCGCGCCCGCACCGACCGACGCCCCCCGACACGGCGCGATCGACCGGCCTGCCGGGGGCTGGGCCTGGGCCCGCAGGCCGCCCGCGTTCAGCGCCCAGCCGGCCGCAGCGTCGGCGACCGGTGTACCCGGCTCGAGGCGGACGGTCACGAGCACCAGCGGCCCGGCGAGCTCCTGGCCGAGCACGGTGGCCCGGACCCCGGCGACGCTCGCCGACTCGCCGACCCGAGCGACGGCGACGACCGTGTCCGACCCGCTCAGGCGAACCAACTGCAGCCCCCCGGCCACGAGGATCGCGAGACCGCACAACAACGCAGCGAGGATCAGACGGCGCGTGCTCATCAGATCTCCGATGGTACGGCGGGGCCCGACGGTTCCTACACTTGGTGCCTGTGCGACTCCACAAGTTGTCCGCCGTCACCCTGGCGAGCGCCGTGCTGGCGCTCGCAGCGTGCGGGGACGACTCGGCGAGTTCCTCGGTCGGCGCAGCGCAGGGCACGATCACCAATGCGACCGCCGCACCCGCCATCGGCGCAGCACCGTCGTCAAGCGCACCGGCAACGAGCATCGCCACCGGCGTCGCGACGACCGGCGCTGCGGCTACCACCACGGCCGCTCCGGTCACGACTGGTGCGACCACGCCACCGCCGGTCGCCGTCCCCGAGGTCCTGCGGTTCCAGGCGGCCCGGATCGGCGGCGGCACCGTCGACGCCGCGGCGTACGCCGGCAAGCCCGTGGCGTTCTGGTTCTGGGCCCCCGGTTGAGGCTCCTGCAACGCATCAGCCCCCTCGGTCGAGGCGGCCAGCAAGCAACTCGCCGGCAAGGTGCCCGTCGTGGGTGTCGCCTGGAACGGCTCCGACGCGTCGATGCGCGCCTTCGTCACACGCCACGGCCTGACGTTCCCGAATGCCGCAGACGACACCGGTGAGTTGTTCCGTCGCTTCGGTGTCCTCTCCCAGCCTGCGTGGGTGTTCGTCGACGCCAAGGGCAACGCCCAGCGCACCCTCGGCGAACTCACCGGCAACGCGCTGATCGGCCGGCTCGAGGCGCTGGCCCGCTCGGCCTGATCGCCGCAGGACCTTCCGACTGCGCGTGCCGGCCCGCCAACCGGTACAGCTACGTACATGGACGTCGCCGTCACTGGATCCTCCGGCCTCATCGGTTCGGCCCTCGTGGGCGCACTGCAAGCCGCCGGCCATCGCCCGGTCCGTCTCGTGCGACGGGCCGGCGCCGGCGCCGACGAGATCGCGTGGGACCCGGCCACCGGCGTCCTCGACGCCGCG
>Ga0169931_10013141_pt1 | contig 11348 bp, 10 predicted proteins | sample Kivu_15m_20L_FD_129675 | JGI IMG/M metagenome (GOLD analysis project Ga0169931, IMG submission 129675) | Freshwater microbial communities from Lake Kivu, Western Province, Rwanda to study Microbial Dark Matter (Phase II) - Kivu_15m_20L... | ecosystem: Environmental > Aquatic > Freshwater > Lake... | reverse complement strand
GAAGATATCGATGCAGAGGTTTTCGATTGTTCTGTGCATATAGCCAAGTGCGTGATCTTTAGACTCAAGCTCAGGGGCGGCGAGCATGACCTTGATCAGGGCATCTTGGATTACTTCTTCAGCCTTAGCGCTGTCTTTGAGGATTCGTGAGGCATGGGCGATTAGCTCACTACGGTGCTCTGTGTAAAAAGCACCGAGCTCCGCTACGGTCCAGACTTTCAGACCTGCGGAGGCAGATTTCCTGCGTAGTGACACTAAAAGAGCCCCTTAATTTCTATACCGGTTTGTACTACAGAGTCGACCGTCGCCGCCTCTACTCACCTCTACGAATTGGGTGTGAATTTGTCGTGGACAAAGGACAAAACGGACTAATCGCCCGATCTTAGGGTTTCTCTGCCTCTATCGCCATCTGACTCCACATGTCTGAAGTCCCAATTCGGCTCTCAAGCCCGCGTAGATCAATGCGATCGGATTGACCTGGCAGGTGGAATGAGACATTCACAAATCCTATTTTCTCAAGAAGGGTTTTAAGAGTTGCTTTGTCGTAAATAAATCCCTTGTGGTGGCCAAAGGCTGTGAAAGTTACCCGCAAAAGATCTGGAAATTCTTGAATGTCGAGGCGGTGATTCGCCAAATCGTTTTGAAAGTCATTAAGAGCTTTGAGGTCTCTGTCGAGATATTTCTTAGTTATCTGCTCAAGATCTGGGGTCGTTATTCTGATTACTCCCCCAGAACGAAGCGCTTCAAATGCTCGATCCAAAAATAAGAATCCTTTTCCCTTATCTAGATGCTCAATGACATTATCAGCAAAAATGTATTGGCAAAACCCTTGGCTATAACTCCTAGTTGCATCTAAATAGTGCCGCGTAAATACCTGATAGTTGGTGCTTAGCCAGCCTTGAAAATACCTAGACTCTCCGAGTCTTAACTTGATCAGGGAAGTTTGTTTAGCCAAAAGTCGTCTGGTTAAACGATGGCGAAAACCAAGAATCTTTAATAGAGCCGGAGAGGAATTTACTCTGTGGAGAATTAAATGAGCAAAATCACGAAAATGAACTGGCAATAACTGCCATATCTTCTTCATGAAACTCCTTTTTTCCTCTAGCAAGATTGTGGGCCCTGTCGGGATCGAACCGACGACCCACGGATTAAAAGTCCGTTGCTCTACCTACTGAGCTAAAGGCCCCTTATGTAACCATCTTTTGGTTTGTAGACTACTTAGACAAAGAGATACAAATCCCCTGTAGAAAGTTCCCATACTCTACAGGTAAAAAGACTATTTTCAGTAAATATCAAAGCAATCTAGACTCAGAATCATCGTCCAGGCATACCAACTAAACCGCAGATTGATCCTGACACGATAATTCACTTGACCCCAAGGTGAAACAGGCTTAATTCTTGACTGCAATTCTTGAGCCACTTATTGGGAGCAAAAAAGGTTTGTTGCCCACCCTAGAAAAGTAGTCTTCCACAGCAGCCCTACTTCCGCTCCAATCGCTGTAATCATCAATTATAAGAATGCCATTCCTTGTCAACCTCGGGTAGAGAACTTCAAGTTCCTTCAGTGTCGATTCATACCAGTCAGTATCTAACCTAAGCACAGAAATTTTCTCTGGAAGCTTGCTATCTTCATTAAACGTGTGTAACACATCGCCCATTACGAATTTCAGGTTATCACCTAATAGGTTCAAAGAGGCAAATCCTGCCTTCACCTCTTCGATGTTTGAAATCCCCCAGAATAGGGATTCAAGATTTCTTGGCGAAGTCTTAAACTTTTCCAGGGCACTCGATCCGCTCGCATCCTTGTCTTTCTCGGTCGGCTCTGTCATTCCTGAAAAGGTGTCGTAGAGCCAAACCTTTTTGTTGGATTCTTCTAATCTGATTATTTCGGCCGCAATCATGGAGTTACCTCCGCGCCAAACTCCACACTCAACAAAGTCACCTTCAACTTCATTTTTGACTACATGTTTTACAGCCAATGCTGTGGATACAACTCGTTCAAAGCTTGCCATAGTCAACTTATTTTCAAGGACATATCCAATTATTTTCTTTTCATCTAGGCTTAGCTTGTGTGGAAACCAAACATCATTCTTGTGCTTAATTTTTAGAATCTGATATCCAGAAACCTTAAGCGGCTTGCGAATCAAATCCTTCAAGGTTTCAGACAGGCTCTTCACCTCAGGATTATAACGTGCCCAAACCAACCTCATTCACTAGAAGAAAGACGAAGTCTAAGAATTGATTGAGTTCTAATTCATTTTGTCTGCCAAAACTTCAGTTTCGACCAAATTCATGAGAGGACTGCAGGCTTTTTGCAGTAGTCTACAAACCTTATGGATTTTACATAAAAAACCCAGAAGAATTAGGGGTCTGCCCTCCGCGTAGAAACGAACATTAAAAAACATAGTGGTGAGTTCAACTCAGATAGTATTTCGGCTCAAACACACAAGTCAGCAGCTGCAAGATAAGGAATTAAAAGGAATTAAAATGATCAAAGAATCCCCAATAAGAGTGCTTCGCATCATCGCTCGAATGAATGTTGGTGGACCTGCTATCCAGATAACTGGACTGATGCAAGACTTGCCCAGATCTGAATTTAAGCAGCTACTCGTCACTGGGTATTGTTCAGCGGAAGAGTTAGATTATTTGGATGAAAACCAGATTAAAATTGATGTACATAAAATTATGGATTTTGGTCGAAGTATAAGTGTTTGGATGGACCTGCAAGTTTTTCTAGCGCTCAGAAAAAGAATCAAATCCTTTGACCCCCATATTATTCATACGCACACCGCCAAGGCTGGATTTCTTGGTCGCTTGGCATCGCTGACGATACGTAAAAAGTATTTCCTAGTCCACACATTCCATGGCCATCTCTTACATGGATACTTTGGGAGTTGCAAAACTAAGCTCGTGATATTAGCAGAGAGAGTTATGTCCAATTACACAGATGCTCTCATTTCTGTCGGCTCTCGAGTAATGGAAGAGTTGTTGGCAGTCAATATTGGCAGTAGTGAAAAATTCCTAGTTTTTGGGCCGGGCATAAAGTTGAAAGAGCTACCACCTAAGAAGTTAGCAATGGAAGAACTTAACATTCCAAATGAGAAGTACATAATTAGTTGGATTGGTAGAGCGGTAAAGATCAAGGCACCAGAGCGTGTTTTAGAAATTGCACGTGAATGCAAGCTGCGCAACCTTAACGTACACTTTACAATCAGTGGGGATGGCCCACTTTTAACTGACTTAAAATTGAAAGCAACAGAACTGGAACTTCCCATACAGTTTTTGGGTTGGCAAAGTGACATAGAAAGAATTCTAAGTTTTAGCAATCTTGTGATTTTAACAAGTGAAAATGAGGGTATGCCAGTTGCTCTAATTCAGGCTCAGATGGCAGGAATTCCTGTTTTGACAACTGATGTAGGTTCAGCTTCCGAGGTCCTAGTAGATGGAAAAAGTGGCTTTTGTATAGATTATTCAGCAAAAGATTTTGTAGACAAAATTGAAACTCTCATCAATAACCCTCAAATGCAGAAGACATTTAGTGAGGCTGGAAAAAAGAATGCGATGGAGAAATTTTCGCGCTCAAGGTTGGTATCAGACCACGCCAACCTATATCGCCGTTTAATTAGTCAATCCAAGTCTTAGCCCAAAGCTCTAACATGAGCATCGGCCAAATCAGATTATCTAATTGCCTTCCACTATTGTGGAGCTTTACCAACTCTTCTACTTTTTTGAATTGATACCAACCTCTTGATCTACTCTTTTCATCAAGAAGTACATCTTGAACCAATTCAACTAAATCTTGCCGTAGCCACTTAGCTTGAGGAATGCCAAAGCCTTTTTTTGGTCTATCTATCATTTTACGTGGGACAAAATCTCGCGCTATCTCACGCAAAATGTGTTTGTTCTCCCCTGTCCCAATCTTGAAGTTAGAAGGAAGTGATATGCCAAATTCCACTACCCTGTAGTCAAGTAATGGGGAACGAACTTCGATGCTATTGGCCATAGATGCCATATCTACTTTATGCATTAGATCACCTGGTAGGTAAGTTCTAATGTCAATTTCTTGCATCTTCCTTACATTGTCACTACTTGAAGATAGTGACCAAAGTTTAGAGAAGTCATCCGCATTTGCCTGACTTAATAAGTCAGGATTCAGGATTGAATGTAAATCTCTGATACTAAACAAAGATTGAAATCCACGATATCTATTCTCAAGAGATTGGTAATACGAGTTACGTATTAGTTTTCGAAGCTTCTGATTAGCAAATTTCTCTGCTGGAACGAGGCTGAGTGGATTTAGAACCAGGAAAGGATTAATCGCATTCAGCATCTTGCCTGCCCTATATCTGTCATATCCCGCAAAAACTTCATCTCCGCCATCACCGCTTAAAGCAACTACCAAGTCTTCGCTAGCAAATTTGGCAAGTAAATAAGTTGGAATTATCGAAGAATCAGCAAAAGGCTGATCTAAAGCCTTCGAAAGAGTCTCAACTATCAATGTGGGATCAGCTTTAATGAATCTCTCGTGATGTTTAGTGCCTAGCTCATTAGCAATGTCTCGAGCAAAGCCTGATTCATCAAACTTGCTTTCAGAAAAGCCGATGCTGTATGTATTGACTTCACTTTCAGATTCCTCTTTCATAAGCGCAGTTACGATTGTTGAATCTATTCCACCACTTAGAAATGATCCTATGGGTCTTTCTGAAACTAATCTTGTTCTCACAGCTTGACGAATCAAACGCTTGGCTTCTTCCTTCGCCTCTGGAAACGTTATTGAAAGCTCTGGGGTATCAGATATATTCCAGTAGGTATCAACACTCATTTTTCCATCTTCGAAAACTAATATAGATGCAGGGGGAAGTTGCTCAATGTCATTAAAGGCTGATCTGGGTGCATTGATATAGCCATATTGAAGAAATTCTGGAATCACACTCTCGTTGATACTTCTCTTTACTCCGAGAGAAAGTAAGCCTTTAACTTCTGATGAAAATGAAATAGTTTCTCTATTCCAGCTATACCAAAGTGGCTTCTTTCCAATCCGGTCCCGAGCTAGAAGCAACTTAGATTTTCTAGAGTCATAAAGGGCAATTGCAAACATTCCCTGTATTTGTCGTGGAAATTGATCCCCAAATTCTTGGTAAAGAAATGGAATCAAGGCCGAATCGCCAAGGCCACCAATGCGATGTCCTCTGGAAATCAACCGTTCTCTTAGCTCGCCAAAGTTATAGATCTCGCCATTAAAGACTGACGCAACTGTTTTTTCTTGGTTATAACTGGGCTGCTGGCCTGAGGAAACGTCAATAATTGAAAGGCGACAGATTCCTAAAACACAGTTCTGACTCTGAAAAAAGCCAGTTTCATCCGGGCCGCGATGCGAAATCTTCTCTACCGAATCAGGGACTAATTTTGGATCTATAAAATTTATGGAAAATATGCCTGAAATCCCACACATAAAAGGAGGCTACTCGGTTACTCGAGGGCCATTGACAATGCTTGCTCCATTTTCAATAAACCACTGATATGTCTTTTCAAGCGCCTCGGAAAAATCAATCGGAGTAATACTAGGAAATATAGACTTTATAAGCGTTGGGTCATTTTGAGAATTCCTAACATCTCCAGAGCGCTCTTGAGAATAGCTAACTTTCAAATCTGGAAACTTTAGCCTCAAAGCATCTATGGCTTGATTTAGTGTTACTCGTGAACCAAAGGCTAGATTTATAGGGCTTGGGTGATTTATTCCTTTTGTCATTCCTTCAATTAAAACTTCAACTACGGTATCAACATAAGTGAAATCTCTTGATTGATTCCCATCACCAAAGACTTCAATGCTTTCATTTTGCATTAATTTCCAGATCCACTTAGGGATAACAGCAGCGTAATCATGATCTGGGCGCTGCCAAGGTCCAAAAATGTTAAAAAAACGATATGTAACTGCTGGGATTGAGTACGATGCACTATAACTTTCAACTAGAGCCTCTCCACTTAGCTTACTTGCCGCATATGGAGTTAGGGGAACCATCCACATTTTTTCATTTTTTGGTAGCTCTAGATTCGATCCATAAACAGATGAAGAGGAAGAAAAGGCAACAGTTGCTCCAGTAGCCCGCGCAGATTCCAAGACATTCAAAGTGCCGATTGCATTGACCTCCATGGTTGCCCGCGGATTCTTTATAGATCTTGGAACAGAACCTCTCGCTCCCAAGTGAAATATGTACTCGCACTCTTTAAGCGCTTTAGCCACCTTGATGGGGTCGGTTAATGAAATCTCTGCAAGATCGCAATCAAGACCCTTCAGATTGCTCTTAAGGCCAGTGGAAAAGTCATCTATGACTAGGACCGCTGTACCCTGATTCAGCAAGGCGCGAACGAGGTTGGTTCCAACAAAACCAGCCCCTCCAGTGACCGCTACCTTGTTCATCTGGATAGGGTAATGGTTTATATGCTCAAAATAATCAAGGTAGGATTCACTCTCCTCTAGTCCCCATCGTCTAGGGGCCTAGGACATCGCCCTTTCACGGCGGTAACACGGGTTCAAATCCCGTTGGGGACGCCAGGTGAAAGGGAGAAAAAACTTTCTTTTATCTGTAACTATGTTGGCCCAGTAGCGCAGTTGGTTAGCGCGCCGCCCTGTCACGGCGGAGGTCGCGGGTTCAAGTCCCGTCTGGGTCGCGATGTATTTTTCCAATCGGCTGGGTAGCTCAGTTGGTACGAGCGTGCGACTGAAAATCGTGAGGTCGACGGTTCGATCCCGTCCCCAGCCACTCACCATATTCGGTATGCGTTTATGAATTAAGCCTAATAACGACCATTGTAACTTCTTATCAAGAAGGCATTCGACATCGTTCCAACAAATCCAAGATCATGGAAATTTACTTGATACTTTTTCGCAACTTCCCTCCAAGCTAGTTGTTGGCCAGTCTCCGAATCTCCACGGTTTGCATAGAAATCAGAAAGTAATAAAATCGCACCTTCCGACAGGACTCGATTGCTAAATAAGTAATTTAAAACGCATAGAGTTGATTCATATAAATCACAATCGACATGCACCCAGCTAAATTTATGCAGCAAAGACTGACTATTGAGTGAATCCTGAAAGAATCCCGGCGTTATTGTAAACCTAGCAGTTGCCGATAATTTATTCATAACACGGTTAAATTCAAAGAAATTGAGACCAACACATCCACCTTTCTTCCAAATCCTATTTATCACATGATGTGATTTCTGATCAAATTCTGATGTTATCTCTGGAAAACCAGCAAATGAATCAAAGAAATGTATTTTTTTGTATTGAGAATATTTAGTTTCAAAAGTTTGCATATTTAAAATTTCGGTTATTGCCAAAATCGAGATAGAGCTTGTTCCCGTTTGCGTTCCAAATTCTGCAATATCTCCTTCGACATGGCTAGAAAATGCATAACTTAGGCTCCTGCTGAAATCACTTCTTGTTGGATCGTGGAGAAATTCCTTTTGTGTTTGCACCTTAATTCGGTGCAATCTCTTGGTATCGCTCTTGTTGATTAATTTCACGGAGAAATACTTTATGGCACGAAATTTCAATGTTCGATAAAAAAGGGAATAGACCCTGGCTCTCTTTAATAAATCTCCTTTTTTTCTCACATTCTCAAGTTTACCTGATTATTAAAGGAAATAACTATAATTTTTTTCCAGGAATTGGCTCAAGAAATCGGTAATTTGAAAAAAATCAGAAAAAGGATCATCCAAATCCCAATGGCAAGGTAGGTTGCAATAACTTCTAAATCAAAAGGAGTCAACGAAAGCAATAAAGCTATAAGACAGAAGAGTGAGCAAAGGGACCATAACGCCAAGACCACACTTTTCTTTCGAAGCCCCAGTGCAAGTAGGCGATGCGAGAGATGATCTCGGCCTCCCTTAAAAGGAGAAACTCCTCGAGAAATTCTTGAAACAATAACAACCGCGGTGTCCAATGCAGGAACTGCAATCACTAATAAGGGGACGGCAAACCCAGCTAAATTCTCTATAGGATTTGGCTCAAAGCGAACTAGCAGTGATGCAAGTATTACTCCAAGGAAGAGAGATCCTGCATCTCCCATATAGATTCTTGCAGGACTCTTGTTCCACCACAAAAATCCAAGGGTGGAACCACCAACAACAACGGACATTGCAGCCAGATAATACTGGCTGGACTGGGCGGATAATAGTGCTAGCGTTAAAGAACTGATCGTCACCGCTCCAGCTGCGCCGCCATCGATATTGTCAAAGAAATTAATTGAATTGCAAAGTGCAATAACAAAAAAGATAGTAATTAAAGTGTCAACTAAATCAGATCCTGTAGGTGAACCCACCGTATTTGTCTTGACTAAAATCAGTGAGACAACTACACCAGCCAAGCTTTGGGCGAGAAATCTTGGCAGAGGGCTCAAGTTATAGACATCATCTATCAGGCCGATTGCGCCCAGTAAAATTGCTGGAATCAATATGCTTGCTAGCAGCGGCAATAGATCTGCATTGGTCAGCAACGTGGCGGAAAAAGAGATAACGGCGATGCCAAGGGCTATGCCTATTCCGCCCATATATGGCGTAGGGTTTAGATGCGTCTTATGATCTTGATTTGGGGAATCAACTATTTGAAGGCGAGCCGCAACCTTTCGAATTAGTGGGGTTAAGAGGCCAACAAGTAAGGATGAGATTAGGAGGAGAAATAAATAATTGACCCAATTCAATTCCAAAGTATCCCTGCTCTATGCAGATCCAGATTTACGTCTAAAAATCTGTGAAGTTGCCTTCGACTTTTGAGCTCGTCCTTTTTTTGGCGCCTTACCATCGTTATCATCTTTAAGATTCTGTTGGACAGCTTTTCGTTCTAAAGCGCGCCTGAACTTTTCTTGGATTTCATTCTTTGATTCTTCAGCCATTAGCTACTCCCCTTTATTCTTAATTAAAGCAAGGACTTCAGATTGGCGATATCTGCGATGACCACCTAGCGTTCTAATTGCTGTCAGTTTTCCGGCCTTAGCCCACCGTGTAACAGTTTTCGGGTCAACCCGAAACAACTTTGCCACTTCTGATGGCGTTAATAAAACTTCAGGTTGTGAGTTCTGCAAGTTCAACTTGATGTCCTAGGATCTGAGGTCATACCCCCATTATTCCCCAAATTCAGACATATGGGAAGAATGTTATTTATCTTTCAATACTCACCGCTAGAAGCCTTTAGAAGCAAATCCTTGGAAGTGTTTGCGAAAATGAATTTCCCAATCTCGCTTAGCTCAGAATCGTCAAAGGATTTCCCTTGTTTCAAGAAAAGATCTCTCGCCGTGCCACTTTTGGCCCAAGCCTCATGCTTTAGCCTGGGCCACTCTAAGTTCGAGCCATGCGGAGGCAATTTCCCTTTTAGCTTTGCATCAGTCCATGCAAAGGGTAATAAGAATACTTTAAACAATCGATACTTTCTCGATGTTGAGTGCGCTCCACTAAAGAAATCTACAAATACGCTTTTAGGCCTTCTTCCACTTCGAAACTCATCTCGGAGGATTCTTGTTGTTAGGAAAACTAACTTCTTAAATCTCTGGGTTTTCCTTAATTCCATGCGATCTCGAAATACCACATGGTCCAAAGGAATATATGCTCCAATTTTTGCTAATCGATACCACATGTCCCGATCTTCCACCATATGTCCGTTCTGATAAGGGCCATGAGATCTGAGAAATTGAGCATTGCCCATATTTATCTGTTGGCCACTAAGTAAAAAGTTAGGTCCCTTAAATTTCTCTATTTGATGATAGACCAAAACAAAATCTTTGATATAGGGATGCCAATAGTCATCACAATCTATATGCAGGATTAAGTACTCTCCCCTTGCATAAGAGATTGAGATGTTTCGTGTTTGAGCCAGTGTGCGGTCTTTATCTCTTTCTAATTCAAAGACAGAGAGATTTGGATATTCTTTCTCTAGTCTCCTTAAAATACTTACACTTTGATCTCTTGAGCCGTCATCGACGACAATCACTTCAAAACTATCATCTAGTTGGTCCAACACGCTTCTTATCGCTCGCTCAATAGTGTTGGCCATATTGAGATTAGGTATGCAGATAGAGTATCTAACCGGACTTTTCAAACCTTGGTCCTAAAGTAATCGATAGTTGAGTTGAGACCCTGATCAAGACTTATACCCGCTTTCCAGCCGAGTAGCTCTTGGGCTTTACTGGTGTCAGGCTTGCGCTGTTTTGGGTCATCACTTGGTAGCGGTAAATAGATTAAATCACTCTTGGAATTCACCTTAGCTATAACTAATTCTGCAATGTATCTGATAGTAACTTCATGTTCATTTCCCAAATTTATGGGCCCCGAGATGTTGGATGACTCCATCAAGCGGACCAGTCCTTCCACTAGATCGCTAACATAGCAAAATGATCGTGTCTGAGACCCGTCGCCGAATAACGTCAAATCTTCCCCTCTTAGCGCTTGCAAAATGAAATTACTCACCACTCGACCATCATCTATGGACATTTTCGGTCCATAGGTGTTGAAAATCCTTGCAACCTTAATATCTAATCCAAATTGGCGTTGATAATCAAAAAATAATGATTCGGCTGCTCGTTTGCCTTCGTCATAACAAGCCCTAAGGCCAATTGGATTTACATGGCCCCAATAATCTTCGCGTTGCGGCGAAACTTCAGGATCACCATAAACTTCAGAAGTTGAGGCTTGTAGAATTGGAACTCTGAGCCTCTTTGCTAGACCCAGCATATTGATTGATCCCAGGATGCTTGTCTTGATTGTTTGAACTGGAAACTTTTGATAGTGCACAGGAGAAGCTGGGCAAGCTAGATTGAAAATCCCATCAACCTCAACAAAGAGAGGGAAGGTAATATCATGTCTAAGAAATTCAAAACGCGGATGAGAGCGAAATTCTTGAAAATTGTCCTTTGAGCCTGTGTACAAGTTGTCAACTGCAAGAACGTCATGCCCTTGATTTAGTAATAGTTGAGACAAATGCGATCCCAAGAATCCAGCACCACCAGTTACCAAATATCTCAAGAGAACTCCTTAATTTTCAGCTGCTCTCAGTATAACCTTTGGGGAGTTAATGAGCTTGTTCCATTGCTGCAACCTTTCGCCATCTCTTCATTAAAGCCTCATATCCCACACCGGCTTGTACTCCATCACCGTTTGCAAGGCCTTGAAGTGAGGCGGCGACATCTTCAATTGAAGTATCAGAGTCAAGTCCTCGGTTTTCACTATCTTCTAATGATTTTTCAAGATAGAGAGCAAGGCCGCCGTAATCACATTCCAATATTGATTCTGGATGAAAGACATTGAGCCAATTAAGAAGATCTCCTAGCTCTGCCTCAACAGGGCCATCGCCAAAT
>Ga0169931_10013140_pt1 | contig 11350 bp, 10 predicted proteins | sample Kivu_15m_20L_FD_129675 | JGI IMG/M metagenome (GOLD analysis project Ga0169931, IMG submission 129675) | Freshwater microbial communities from Lake Kivu, Western Province, Rwanda to study Microbial Dark Matter (Phase II) - Kivu_15m_20L... | ecosystem: Environmental > Aquatic > Freshwater > Lake... | reverse complement strand
CCGTCAACCAACACCTCATGACACTACAGGCCAATCCGGATAGGGTCAAGAAATTCTTCTTGACAACCAATGTCAGATACGCAGCTTGAAATCCGATCCAAATCGTTCCGAAGCAATAAACTACAGCCCCAGTGGTTGGTCGTATGATAAATCGCACATTTGTGCTCTCACACTATAGATTCATGTCTCTCTCTCAGCGCGAAATACAGCACTTCCTCCTCCGCACCGGATTTGGGCAGTCTCCGCTCGAAGTCAAGAATTTGATGGGATCCAGCAGGGCTTCACTGGTAGAGAGTGCTTTCTCACAAGCAAAGTCATCTGCGCCTCTGAATGTTATCCCGAACCCTTTAGCAAATGGGCGGGAGGCCAGTAACCTTAAAGTGCTCAGGATGATATTGAAGTCCAAGAAGGAGACAGAGCGACTCAACAAAGCTTGGATCAAGAGAATGGCCGAATCAGATTCTCCGCTTTTAGAGAAGATGACATTTTTTTGGCACGACCATTTCGCCACATCTATGTCATTGGCCTATCTGATACAGGTACAGCATAATACAATCCGAAAGCACGCCCTGGGGAATTTCAGGCAGATGTTACACGCTATGGCCAAAGACCCCGCAATGCTCCTGTTTCTCAATGGCCAACAGAATAGGAAGGGTCATCCTAACGAGAATTTTGCCAGAGAGGTAATGGAGTTGTTCACTCTGGGCATCGGTAATTACAGTGAAAAGGATGTTCAAGAGGCTGCAAGGGCCTTCACTGGATGGCATGTGAACCGATCAGGAGCGTTTGCCTTCAATGAGAAAGATCATGATGACGGCCAAAAGACGGTTCTGGGTCGAACCGGGAGATTTAGAGGTGAGGAAATCCTCGAGATGCTGCTTGAATCACGTACTACGGCCAGGTACATCTGTTCTAAAATTTATCGGTTCCTCGTCAATAATACCGAAAGCGAGTCCTTTGTGAATGAGATGACAGATGTGTTCATTAGGAGCGGCCTAGATATCTCAGCCGTGGTCAAACATGTTCTGTTGAGTAACGAATTCTACAGAGAGGAGAACATCGGATGCCGCATTGCTTCTCCCGTTGAGCTATTGGTTAGGTATCTGCGAGTGTTCCGTTTGAAGTTCAAGAACGACAATCAATTATTGGCGTTGCAGCGCTCATTGAGTCAGGTCCTCTTCTATCCACCCAATGTATCTGGCTGGGGTTCGCAAAGAGATTGGGTCGATGGGACCTCGCTCCTTCTGAGGATGAGACTACCACTATTGCTTTTGGCCGAAGGTGAACAGTTGCCAAGCGCTAAATCGGATCCGGATATGGAGGAGGCTGAAATGGTCGAAGAAACTGAGAATCGTGGGGCATGGATAAAACCTGAATCGGATTGGACCGGCCTCGAATCGGTTCTACAGGGAATCCCTTCTGTGAGATGGCCGGAGATTATTGTCTCATATTTGATTCAGAGGGACATTGCTAAGAATGACCTGGACTTACTTACCGACCAGTCGGGCAAAGAGTCGGGGCCGGCCCTCATGAGGGCATTGACAATGAACACATTGACATTACCAGAATTCCAATTGATATGAGATTCAGCAGGCGCGAATTCCTTAGATACACAGGACTGGCAACTGCCAGTATGATGGTGCCACAGATTATCAAAGCCTCTGGAGAATTCAATCTCAGAGTCAATGGTAGATGCTCAGTAATCATTCAATTGAGCGGAGGCAATGATTGGCTGAATACTCTCCCTCCGATTGATAACGACCTTTACCATAGAGCCAGGCCTAAACTCGGTCTAAAAAATTCTGAGATTATTCGGCTCAATTCACATCAAGGCCTGCATCCGGAGTTGAAATCGTTGCGTGCTTTGTTCGACCAAGGGCATCTCAGTATCTTGAATGGCGTGGGTTATCCAGATCCCGTCAGGTCTCATTTTCGTTCAATGGATATTTGGCAGACAGCCAGCGATTCTGATGTGAATCTTTCGACTGGCTGGGTCGGAAGGACGCTTGATGAGCTCGGTCAGACTAAGCCATTTCTGGCGCTCGAGCTAGATGACTCTTTGAGCCTTGCTATGAAGGGTGAAAAGACAAAGGGATTAGCAATCTCTTCAACAGAGGCGCTTTACAGAACATCTCAGAGGCCAATGGTTCGGGCACTTGTTGCTCATGACCATGAGCATGATCACAAAGAAGTTGAATATCTATATCGAACCCTATCTGAGGTCAGCACATCTGCACAGTATCTGCATAAGCAGAACTCGATTTATAGAAGTTCTCGGGCATACCCTATCAATGCATTCGGCCGAGGGATGAAGACGATTGCTGAACTCATTGTCTCAGGTTGCGACAGCATGGTCTACTACATTTCCTTAGGTGGATTTGATACTCACTCTGGACAAGCGCTGCGGCATCAGAGACAGTTAAGTATCTATGACCATGCGGTTTCCGCACTCATGGCCGATTTGAAGGAAAACAATAAGTTAAATGATGTGGCGGTGCTCACTTTCTCTGAATTCGGCCGAAGGGTGGAGCAGAATGCCAGTGGCGGCACCGACCATGGAGCAGCCGGCAACGTGTTGTTGATGGGCGGGTCGCTGCGCAAACCCGGAATCGTGAATGCCGCTCCGGACCTGACCGACCTTGATGATGGCGACATCCGCCATAAGGTCGATTTCAGACAGATATATGCCGATCTGATAGGCCCTTGGTTGGGTCAACGACCCGAGGCAGTGCTCGGTGAAGGCCACGTGCCTTTCGGCCTGCTCTGAACATGCATCTTTGCGGCCCTATGATCGCCATTGGCCGCACTCTTGTAAGTCAGGATCTGCTTGAGCGAAAATTCGTGTGCGATCTGGCGGCATGTAAAGGAGCCTGCTGTGTGCAAGGCGATGCAGGAGCACCACTGCTCGAAGAAGAGATAGGCCTTTTGGAGGACGCCCTCGAGACTGTTCTACCCTATATGGATGACGAGGGCCGGGCAGAAGTCGGCCGCACCGGTGTTTTCACAATGGACATCGATGGCGACCTCGGCACTCCATTGATAAACGGTGGTCGTTGTGCCTTCTCCATCATTGCACCCGATGGCATGGCAACATGCGCCATTGAGAAGGCTCATCTGGAGGGGGCTTTGCCCGGTTTCCGCAAACCGGTCTCGTGCCATCTGTATCCGGTTCGCGTGAAGGATTTCCCTGATTATCAGGCTGTGAATTACGACCGTTGGGATGTGTGCCGCCCAGCCTGCGCCTGTGGCGAGCGGTTGCAGGTGCCCGTGTTCCGGTTTGTGCGAGAAGCACTGATGCGCAGGTTCGGCACTGAATGGTACCAAGAACTGGAACTGGTGGACGAGCAGTTGCGCTCGGTCGGTAAATAACCGATTACATACGACCAACCTGTAACTGTCTATAGAACGCCTGCGTGCGAGGATAACGATTCCTTCACATCCTGATAATGACGTGCAGCAGCTTTTTCGGGCCTAAGAGTTGAATAATGCAGCAGGGACGTGGCTTTAGCCATTTTTACCATGTTATCAACCACCTCGAAAATGTGGTTATGTTGAAAACTGCGGGCAATTGTTGATCGAAAAATCATGGTTCCTAAGCCCCTTTTCTGAACATTCGCAACAGCGGAAACGCGAACGGGTCGAAGTATTCAATCCGTTCATTTCCAAACCAATAGACTGATTGGTCGCTTCGACCGCCCTCCAGGGAACCTCAAAATCCCCTGCAAGGCATCTTCGCCTCCAGCCTCACCTATCGGGCACACAATTAAAGGACCTGTTACACGTTGAACCGACCAATTTGAAAGCCGACAATTACATGGAGACCACCACCCTGAATACTACCCCTGATATCAGCTCTGTGTTACCGCCCAAGACCTCGGTGGGGGTAGAGCCCATCCTTGTTGAGAACAACGACCGGTTCGTTCTTTTCCCGATCAAGCATCAGGACATATGGCAGATGTACAAGAAGGCCGAAGCCAGCTTCTGGACAGCCGAGGAGGTGGATCTGTCGCAGGACTTTGCCGATTGGGAGCACAAACTCAATGACGATGAGCGCCACTTCATAAAGCACGTGTTGGCATTCTTCGCAGCCAGCGATGGCATTGTGAACGAGAACCTGGCAGTCAACTTCCTCAACGAAGTGCAGTACCCCGAAGCCCGTTGTTTCTATGGGTTCCAGATCATGATCGAGAACATCCATGCCGAGATGTACTCGCTGCTGATCGATAGCTACATCCGCGACTCGAAGGAGAAGGACTACCTGTTCCACGCCATTGACAATCTGCCATGCGTGGGCAAGAAGGCCGACTGGGCGTTGCGTTGGATCAGCAATGGCACATTCGCACAGCGTCTGGTGGCTTTCGCAGCTGTTGAGGGCATTTTCTTCTCGGGCAGCTTCTGCAGCATCTATTGGCTCAAGAAACGCGGCCTCATGCCGGGCCTGAGCTTCAGCAACGAACTGATAAGCCGTGACGAGGGCCTGCACTGCGATTTCGCCTGCCTGCTTTACAATCAGTTGCAGAACAAACTCAACCCTGCCGAGGTGCGCCAGATCATAACCGAGGCGGTAGAGTACGAGAAAGAGTTCGTGACCGATGCCATTCCGGTGGCCTTGATCGGCATGAACGCCAAACTGATGTGTCAGTACATCGAGTTTGTGGCCGACCGTCTATTAGTGGCACTTGGCTGCCCAAAGGCATACAACGCCATCAACCCATTCGACTTTATGGAAATGATCAGCCTCGAAGGCAAGACCAATTTCTTCGAGAAGCGTGTAGGCGACTACCAGAAAGCCGGGGTGATGGGCGATGGCAAGTCAACCCGCTCATTTACTGTTGACGAAGACTTCTGATTGAACACACAACGGTTAGTAACTGTCCAACATCCCGTTCAACACAGCCTCATCGGTTTCCGATAATTGAATAAGCCCATTCCACTCAAAGACCGACTACCATGCAATTCACAATACTAAACCCATATTCCTCCGTTGGCATTTTACATCAAAAAGGACTGGCTGCTTTGTCCATCAGCCTGTTTGTTGATCTGGGGATCGATGTTGATAAGTTGGTCAAGTGTATAAATGATTATATTTTGGCAATCCCGGCATTTGCCGATTATGAAATTGGCGAATTGGAGTTGTATGCGGTAATACCTGAGGCCATGAATTCATACGCTTTGGGTGCTGATATTGGCAGTTCGTATTCTGGCGATCAACGGCTTCTTATTGCTGAAATGATGCAAGTGTCAGATGGAATACCGCTCAGCACGATACCTGACTATTTGACCAACATTCAGAGCTCGGTTGCCCGTGCCAAATTGACCAAGGCACAGCAAAAGCCTTTGTTCGCAGCTCTGAGTATCGGAATCAAGAATTATGAATACTGGATTTCTCAGATAGATGAACCAACCAGTCCTTGGATAGACTACCTTGATACACTTGAAGGTTTAAAGGCCGACATCCCATCTTATGTGCAGGCGGCCATCTTCGGCTCTTTGACAGCCTATGGCAAACTCGGTCGTGCTAATGTGCTGGACTCCGAAATGATTGCGGCCTTGGCAGGCAGTCTGGGTGTTGGGGTTGGTAAGGTTTTGTTCAAATGGGTTCCCGAACAAAGGCAAAATCAATTTAGCCAACATATTCCAGCATTGGCTTTTGCTGGGCAGATGCCAATGCCGCCTATGATGCCTGATGGGTTTCAAATGCCACAGATGCCAGACAGCGGCTGCGGTTGTCACTGACAAAGAGATTGTTTTCAACAGATGGGCACGCGAATGACACAGGACGAATGGACATCCGGAGCACCGGACTGTTCTCCAGTGCCTTGCGACCTGGTGCGTAACGGTAATCTGGAGTTCATCAACTTTCAGATAAGCGTTAACGACTATCCGCTCCAGGCGGGCTCACAAGGGCAGACATCCGATCTGGTCTATTGCTGGGTACAGAGCCACGGCCTGCCGTTCATGTCCACAAATGGAGGCAGCGCGTATCTGGAGTCTAGTTGGCAGAAAGATCTGGTTATGGATGCTGTGGGCCTGGGATCAAGTACTACCAACGGGGTAATGCAATATGTCCCCATAGAGGCTGGGAAGCTCTACTTCCTGAAATTCAGATATCAAGTTTTCAATGTAATCTCTCCTGTAAGGCAGCCTATCGCTGCATTTGGCCCGATGACCGGGTTTTCGGTCAGTTTTGCAAACCCATCTGCACAGTTCCAACCGGGCATTGTTGCCGGACAATCGTTGAACCTAACGGTGCCAACGCCCATTCCGGCATCACAGCAGGTCATAGGTCAGATCCTCAATATCATTCCTGCCGCTTCTGTGAATGACCTTCAAGAGGTGTGGTATTGCGTGAAGGCCAATGCCGATTATCAGATTCTTTGGTTCACGCCCTTGGCCCAAGGCGGATTGAAGAGTTCACGCATCCGCATCAAGGACATTGCCATGTACACCGCCTCGGCAGGCGGGCCGACAATTAACGCGGGTTGCAATGCTGTTGTGCAACTGGGCCAAGGTTGCCCCACCATTCCGGGGGCCACCTACCTGTGGAGCCCCGCAACAGGGCTGAACAACCCCAACATATTAAATCCAACGCTCAATACTGCGCAGATTTCCTCAGGCCAGCAGTACACCCTCACTGTGAATTGGAACGTATGCTCGCAGACAGATACGGTGAATGTTCTGATTACCGGAAAACCTATTTTAGGCCTTCCCCCTGGCTTGGAACTGTGCCGTACGGAGTTCCCGGTCACGCTCAATGCGCTGCCGCAGAACCCTCAGGTCATCATTTCTTACCAATGGTATCAGTGGATTCCCGGCCAGGGATTCCTCCTGTTGCAAGGTGCAACGGGGCCATTGCTCACCGTTACCGGGCCGGGCGTTTACTGTGTGGTGGCCAGTGCGGGCAACAATTGCAACAGCTTTGCCTGCATTCAGGTCACTCTGACCCCTGCTCTTGCCCTGAACACTGATTTCGGTATGATGCCATGGGCTCCGGCCGGCAGCCCCACGTATTACCTATATGTGATACCCGCCAACACTCAATGGAGCAATGTAGGTCATGCCTACTATGTTTCTGAGGTCGATGCCAATTACAATTTCATTGCTGCCATTGGAGTATCTTGGGGCAATGCGAATGGAGGAGGGCAATGGATTTTTATAAATCAAGTGCTATTTCAATTTGAGCGAGGCAAGTACTATGAGATAAAGCATGGTATTTGGAACAAATGTGAATGGATTGAACACCGTAGATATCTATATATTGACTAATGGTTTGGTGTGCAATCATATTAGTGGTATTAGTGCCCATACAAGGTTATGGTCAGAACTTAGTTGCTAATGGAGGATTCGAGATTTATAATGTACCCCCAAATTTCATGGGTCAAATAAATAGGGCCTTAGGATGGTCTAACTTGAATGGATTCTATCCTGAAGATAATCCATGTCCATTCCCAATTCTTTGTGCAACTCCAGACTATTTTCACGATTTATTTTTGCCGCCTATTTCATGGACATTTTTCAACCAATCAGCATTTGAAGGTACGGGTTTCGCGAATTTCGCAAATGCCATTTGGTCTAGTTCACCTCAATATGAATATCTCCACTATGAATTAGCTGAACCTTTAGTTGTTGGCAGAGAATATGAGTTTTCCTTTTACCTATCTATTGGTGAAATAGTGGATAGTTCTTTTTGTCTATATGCTACAAATAATATTGGAGTTCTATTTTCGAATTACCTTCCATTTCAGGCAGGTAGCGAATTAGTTGCGCGACCCCCTCAAATCAATATTCAACAAGTTGTATCTCATTTTAATTGGGAATTATATTTATTTGATTTTATTGCCGACTCTGCATATAACCACCTAACAATAGGAAATTTTTATTCGTCTATAGAAACCAATACCTCTGAGTTAGTTGACTGTTCTAACCTTAGTTTATTTAATCGAACATCACATTATTTTATCGATAATGTTTCTCTTTATTCTAAAGATTCAGGAAATAGCACTAATGAATTTCATAATCTGGATTTATTCAAATCAATAGCACTCTTGGATTCACGTCAAATTCGAATTGAGTTGAGTAGGCATGTGTTCTCTGCTAAAATTGAATTAGCCGATATTACTGGGCGTTTATTGGAGCGTTTGGATAATTTGAGCGGACAGTCATTGTTTGTAAATGTAGATGGTTTGCCTCAAGGCATTTATTCTATAACCATTAAAACTAATGAAGGGGTTGTCATAAGGAAAATTCTGACACATTGAGTTTACTATCTTCCATATTGATACCCTTGGAAATGCTACCATGTTCTAAAGAATTTCCCACCAGCACCCATTGGGCCAATGTAGGCCATGCTTTTTATGTGTCAGAGGTTGATTCCAACTACAATCTCATTGCAGCAGTTGCGGTTACTTGGGGGAATGCGAATAGAGGAGGGCAGTGGCTCACTCACCTTTTACAGATGGAATTTCAGAAAATCAAAGTAACTTAAAAACCCTTTTAATCATGTACGTTTTCAAACGCGATGGCCGCAAGGAATCCATCAAATTCGACAAGATAACCGCCCGTGTGCAGAAACTCTGCTATGGTCTCGACCCGATGGTGGATCCCATCCCCGTGGCCATGAAGGTGATCGAGGGCATCTATGAAGGGGTGACCACCCAACAGCTTGATGAGTTGGCTGCGGAGGTGGCGGCCTCGTTCACCGTGAAGCACCCTGACTATGCGCTGCTGGCCAGCCGCATAACGGTGAGCAACCTGCACAAAATGACCACCAAGAGCTTCTCTCAGACCATGAAGGCGCTCTATGATTATGTGGACCCGAAAACGGGCGAGAACGCATCGCTCATTGCCGATGATGTGTACCGCATCATTATGGACAATGCCGAAGTGCTCGACAGCACCATCATTTACGACCGCGATTTCGGTTACGACTACTTCGGCTTCAAAACCCTCGAGCGCAGCTACCTCCTTCGCATGGATGGCGAGGTGGCCGAGCGTCCGCAACACATGCTGATGCGTGTGGCCGTGGGCATTCACAAAGAAGATATAGAGGCCGCTATTGAGACCTATAATCTGATGAGCGAGAAGTGGTTTACCCACGCCACGCCCACACTTTTCAATGCCGGAACGCCCAAGCCACAGATGAGCTCGTGCTTCCTTCTCACTATGAAGGACGACAGCATCGATGGCATCTACGACACCCTGAAGCAGTGCGCCAAGATCAGTCAGAGCGCAGGCGGAATTGGCCTAAGCATCCATAACATTCGCGCTACGGGCAGCTACATCAAAGGCACCAACGGCACCAGCAACGGCATTGTGCCCATGCTGCGCGTGTTCAACGACACGGCCCGTTATGTGGATCAGGGCGGTGGCAAGCGCAAAGGCTCGTTCGCGATTTACATGGAGCCTTGGCATGCCGACATCTACGATCTGCTGGAGCTGAAAAAGAACCACGGCAAAGAGGAGCAGCGCGCCCGCGACCTGTTCTACGCCATGTGGGTGCCTGACCTGTTCATGAAGCGTGTGGAGGACAATGACGACTGGAGCCTGTTCTGCCCCAACGAGGCACCTGGCCTGGCCGACTGCTATGGAGACGAGTTTGAGGCGCTCTACACTCGCTACGAGCGCGAAGGCAAGTTCCGCAAGCGTGTGAAGGCGCAGGACCTCTGGTTCCATATCCTCGAGTCGCAGATTGAGACCGGCACGCCTTACATCCTGTACAAGGACGCCTGCAACGCCAAGAGCAACCAGAAGAACCTCGGCACCATAAAGAGTAGCAACCTCTGCACCGAGATCATTGAGTACACTGCTTCCGATGAGGTGGCCGTATGCAACCTCGCCAGCCTTGCACTACCGCGTTTTGTGACCGAGGACGGCCAGTTCGACCACCAGAAACTGTTCGATGTGACCTACGTGGTCACACGCAACCTGAACAAGGTGATAGATCGCAACTACTACCCTGTGCCAGAGGCGCGTAGGAGCAACATGCGTCACCGTCCTGTGGGCTTGGGTGTGCAGGGTCTGGCCGACACTTTCATCCTGATGCGTCTGCCCTTCGACAGCCCAGAGGCCAAGAAGCTGAACCGCGACATATTCGAGACCATCTACTACGCGGCCATGACCTGCTCGAAGGATCAGGCCAAGGAATTCGGGCACTACGAGAGCTATCCGGGTTCGCCTGTGTCGCAGGGCATCTTCCAGTTCGACATGTGGGGCGTTACCCCTACCGACCGCTGGGAGTGGGATGTGCTAAAAGAAGAAGTGGCCAAATACGGTGTGCGCAATTCGCTGCTGGTAGCGCCTATGCCCACAGCAAGCACCAGCCAGGTATTGGGCAACAACGAGTGTTTTGAACCTTACCACAGCAACATCTACACCCGTAGGGTACTCAGTGGAGAGTTCATCGTGGTGAACAAGCACCTGCTCAAGGATCTTGTGCGCCTTGGTCTGTGGAACGAGGGTATGAAGAACAAGATCATCGCTTCGAACGGATCCATTCAGGACATTCAGGAGATACCTGAGAACATCCGTGTGCTCTACCGCACCGTGTGGGAACTGAGCATGAAGGACATCATTGACATGGCGGCCGAGCGCGGAGCATACATCGACCAGAGCCAGAGCCTCAACCTGTTCATGCAGAACGCCAACTTCGGTAAGATGACCTCCATGCACTTCTATGCGTGGAAAAAGGGCCTGAAGACCGGCATGTACTACCTGCGCACCAAAGCAGCCACAGAGGCCATCAAGTTCACTGTCGATGCTGAGATACGCCAGCAGAAAGCAGCTACAGAGGCAGCCGCCCCCGTGATCTTGAGTACTCCGACTCCCGAAGTTGTTACAGCAACTGCCCAAGCCCGCGCTCAGGTAATGAACGAGAGCTTGCCTACACCCGACATCCAGTACGCCAAGGATCAGATCAGCTGCTCGCTCGACAACCCCGAGGGTTGCGAGATGTGCGGTAGCTGAGGATCACTAAAGATGATTTCTGAATAGAGAAAGGGCCGATGAGGCCCTTTCTTGTTCAACATAACTCTGCAACAAGTGCTGACTTAGCCCGATCAAGTACTCAGTTTTACTCCCGAATATTCGGTCCTGAGCCTCGTCCCACCAGTATTTTTGACCGCCCTTTCGCACACCGCCACCCATGAAGATTTCTTACAACTGGCTCAAGCAGTTTCTGAGCACCGACCTGGATGCCGACTCAGCTGCAGCGCTGCTCACCTCTGGCGGATTGGAAGTGGAGCATGTCGATGCCTTCAGCCCTATCCCGGGCGGTCTGGCCGGGTTGGTGGTAGGCCAGGTGGTAGAGTGCGGTCGCCACCCCGATGCTGACCGTCTGAGTATCACGAAAGTG
>Ga0169931_10013139_pt1 | contig 11351 bp, 7 predicted proteins | sample Kivu_15m_20L_FD_129675 | JGI IMG/M metagenome (GOLD analysis project Ga0169931, IMG submission 129675) | Freshwater microbial communities from Lake Kivu, Western Province, Rwanda to study Microbial Dark Matter (Phase II) - Kivu_15m_20L... | ecosystem: Environmental > Aquatic > Freshwater > Lake ... | reverse complement strand
CGGCCGGCGGTCCCACCACGCGATGAACCTGAAACTGCCGAAGGGCGTCACCGTGCCGGGGGTCGAGAACGCGGGCAGGTACGGCGGGGCGATCTTCGGCGGCGAGTACGCCGGGCACCACGGCGGCACGCAGCAGATCAAGGAGGGCTCCGCCGATCACCCGATCGTGAAGGGACTCCCGGATCTGACCAAGTTCACCCTCACCGACCGCGGCTACAAGCACAAGCTCGTCGCCGACGACGTGACCGTGCTGATCGAGATGAAGGACTCGAAGGAGCCGCAGACCTGGTGCCGGGTCAACAAGGACACGAAGCAGCGGACGGTCTACACCGTCCACGACCCGCGGGACATCGAGGCCCAGGAAAGTGTCCGCGTGATGCTCGCGCGGGCGCTGTTCTGGGCCGCCGATGTGAACGAGGCTGATTACAAGAAGTGAACCGAGCCCCACCAACCCCCACAACCCACATGCGACGCTTCCTCGTGGCCCTCGGCCTCGCCGTCCTGACTCCCCTCGTCGCTCGCGCGGCGGACGCCCCGTCGTGGCCGTGCTACCAAGGTCCGAACGGGAACTTCAGTGCCACCGACTGCGGGCTCACGCTCGTGGACGACCTGAAGGACGCACGGCTGGTGTGGAAGAGTCAGGAGCCGACCCCGCCCGGCGCCGCGCAGAGTTCTCGTTACGGAGGGCACGGCTGGCACGGCATCTCGCTCAAGGACTTCAAGCCCATCAAGATTCCGCTCTCGGGTGGCGGTGAGGCGACATCCGGCGGCGGTATCCCGCTGCCCGGCGGCGGGGCGGCGAGTCTACTCGTTGGCGACAGCCGCGTGTTCGCCAGCTACTTCACCCCAAGCGGGGACGTGGTTGATGCGGCGGAGCAGAAGAAGCGTGACCTGGGGCCGGGCACGTGGACGCCGGACTACTGGCGCGTGTCGGCCGACGACGTGGTGCTCTGCCTGGATGCCGCGACCGGCAAGACGCTGTGGAAGCAGGTGTTCAAGGACAAGGGGCTGAACTGGACCGACCACAAGAGCATCATCACGAACCACACTGGCGTCGTGTTCGGCGGTCGTGTCTATGTGATCGGCTCGACGTGCCGCGTGTACTGCCTCGACGCCGTCTCCGGTAAGCCCGTGTGGGAGGGCGACCTCGGGGCCGAGCACCAGAAACTCGAGGAGATCAAGAAGAAGGGGCTGACCGAGAAGAAGTCGTTCGGCGGGATCAACCGCGGGCACTGCCACAGCTCGACCTTCGCCGCGGGTGTGTGGGTGTGCCCGGACTTCCAGGGCGGGCTGATCGGGTTCGACGGCGCGACCGGCAAGCAACTCTGGCAGGTGCCGAAGTGCCTCGCCCACCACGCCACGCCGACTCGCTGGGTTAACGCGAGCGGCGAGTCGGTTCTGTGCGGCAACGTCGAGGGCAAGGTCCGCTGTCTCGACCCGCTCACCGGCAAGGAGCGGTGGACGCTCGACACTGGCCGGCAGGAATCGACGCTCTCCGTCGCGAGCGACGTGCTGCTGCTGAACACCGGCAAGGAACCGCTCGGCCCCGGCGACGAGAAGTTGCTCGGTCGTGCCAGCGGCTGGAAGATCACACCCGAGGGCGCGAAGAAGCTCTGGGAGCACACGGGCGACGAGAAGGTCGGGTTCGTCAGCGGCGGCATGAGCGGGTTGCCTGTATGGAAGGACCGCGCCTTCGTTCGCACCAAGGCCGGTACGGCGATGCTCGACGTGAACAGCGGGAAGGTGCTGGCCCGCTTCGACGGCGCGAAGACCGACCAGGAGAGCCACGGATACTGTGCCGAGGGGCGGTTCTTCCACGAGCCGGACAGCCAGCACGGCAGCATCCACGATGTCCTCATGCTCGGCACCACGGCCGACACCTTCAAGCCGATGGGCAAGCCGTGGAACACCCCGCACTACGACGCGACCGGCTACGAGATGCCGATCAGCCACCCGGTCGTAGCGGGCCACCTCTACCTTCGCGGGGCCGACGGCATCTACTGCTGGGATCTGCGCAAACCCGCACGTTAACCACCGGAGAACACGACGATGGTCCGCATCCTTCTTGCGTTCCTCCTTGCGACCGGCGGTGCGGTCGTTGGGGCCGAGCCGCCGGCACCGACCGGGGACGTCACCGCCCGCGTCGAGTACACGCTGAAGACCGCCCGCACCCGCGACCCCGTCCTCGGTGGACCGCGCGACAAGGTATCCGTCAGCGTCTGGATCCCCAACGGCGTGAAAACCGTCCGGGGCGGGATCTGCAACCCGTTCTCGAAGGGCGACGACGTGAGCAAGCACTGGCAGGCCGCGTGCCGTCACTGGCAGTTCGCTTATGTGCAAGTCGACTTCGACGCGGTGAAGAAGGAAGAATTCACCCTCCTCACGACCGGGCTGACCGACCTGGCGAAGCAGACCAAACACCCCGAACTGGAACACCTGCCGCTCTGCTTCACCGGCATGTCGCGCGGCGGCGGAATGAGCATGCAACTCGCCGAGTTGATATCCGAACGCACCATCGCCTGCGCCCCGGTGTGCCTGGAGGTCGGGCCGGGGTCCGACGCCACTCGCCGCGTCCCGGTGATGACAGTCTTCGGGGAGAAGGACGGCTCGCAGATGAAACTGCTCCTCGACAAACTCCCGGTGGAGCGGAAACTCGGAGCCCGGTTTGGGATCGCGGTGCAATGGAACCGCAAGCACGAGTTCGCCCTGGCCAACAACCTGTCGTTCGTGTTCTTCGATGATGTGATTTCGCGCCGACTGCCGAAACAACCGGCCGCGGACAAGCCTGTGCCGCTCGGCGACATTGCACTCGAGGACGGCTGGCTCGGCGACCCCGGCACCTGGGGGAAGGACGGGAAGATTCCGACCGTAGCCGCATGGAAGGAGTACAAGGGCGACCGCGATGGGGCGTGCTGGCTCCCGTCGCAGCGGGCCGCGGCCGTGTGGCAAGCGTTTGTCGGGGCGAGCAAGGACGTGACCATCACCGAACCGCCCGGGCTGGGCGACAAGCAACCGTTCGTACTCCAATCCGCCAAGAAGCCAGTGACCGTGAAACTCACCCTTGGCGACGGGGTGAAGCCGACACGGGTGGTACTGTGGGATGCCGACCAGCGGATCGCCGAGAAGACCGAAGGCCCGTGGACGTTCGAGGTTTCACTGAAGCCGGGCATTCACTCGCTGATCGCGACCGTGGAAGACGGCGGGCGGCGTCCCTCGCGCCCGCACACCATCGTCGTGGGCGAATAACCCCCCGTCGGAACCGGTCCGGCAGAACTGCCCAAGGAAGCGAGCGACGATGTTCACAATCCGACCGGGCGATTCCGATGGCTGTTCGCGGCGAGCCTTCCTGCGAGTGGGCGCGGCTGGGCTGGGCACGCTGAGCCTGCCGCGCCTGCTTCCGTGGCGGCGAACCGGGCGACAAACCGCGGATGCGGGACAAGTCCGTCGTGTGGCTCTGGCTCGGCGGCGGCCCGCCCCAGGCCGAGACCTGGGACCCTAAACCGGGCGCGTCGGACAAGGTCCGCACCATGTACGGCGAGACACAGACCGTACTCCCCGGCGTCGCTTTCGGAAGCCACTTTCCGGCCGGCAGATGCTCCTGGCCCGGCGGGCTGTGCGAGGCCGGGGCCGGGCTGGTGATGGTCGAGAACTGCGGGTGGGACTTCCAGAACGAGGGGCTGAACCCGGGGGTGAAGGCCGGGCTCGAGGGATTCGGGCCGCAACTCGACCGGGCGGTGTCCGCGTTCCTCGATGACGTGAAGGAGCGCGGGCTGGAAGACAGGATCTTGCTGGTGGTCTTCGGGGAGATGGGGCGCACGCCGAAAGATCAACCCGAAGGGCGGCCGCGACCACTGGCCCACTCTGGCCCCGCTGTTCCTCGCCGGCGGCGGGTTCAAGATGGGCCAGGTGATCGGGAAATCGGACCACGAGGCCGGTCGCCCGGTCACGACGCCGGTGACGACCGCGGACCTGATCTCGACCGTGCTGCGGACCCTGCTCGACCCGACGAAGTTGCGGCTGTTCCCGAACATCCGGGCCGACCTGCTGCGCCGCGTCGAGCAGGGCGAGCCGATCCCCGGACTCACCTGACCCTCCCCGAAGGCACGCCGATGCGCGCGTTCGTACTCCGCTGCGGTCTCGAGGGCCTTATCGAATAGAAGTGGTCGCGCAGCGAGAGAATGGAATGGCGGACGGTCTGGTACGGCACGTTCCGCTACATCCGCCCTGTGTCCGGTCCCGACGATGAGTTCCGCCCCGCCGTTTGAGCCTGAAGCGGTGCGGCCACAGTGCTCGGCTACTTGAGGGAAGCCAGGTAGGCAATCAGGTCTTCAAACTCGCGGCGCCCGAGAGCGGCGTCCAGACCCTCGGGCATTACCGACAGTTTCGTGACGGTTCGCTTCTCGATGTCCGCCTTCAGTACCCGGACCGTCGCGTCGGCCGCCAGAACCAGGATCGCGTCGCCGTCGTCGCGCACCAGCCCGGTGAGCGTGCGCGAGTCGGTCGTGCGAACCGTTTCCGCCTCGAACCCAAGTTTGATCACCTTCGACGGATGCAGTACCGACTCGACCAGGTACTCGATCTTCTGCCCGCCGATGCCCTTGAGCGACGGGGCCAGTTCGGTCGTCTGCGTTGCGGTGGTGTGGCACTTGGTACAACTGGCGCGCTCGAACGCTTGCTGACCGAGTACCGCCCGCCGGGTGCGCTCGGCCGGCGTGAGTTTCGCGAGCGCCGCGGCGGTGTCGCGGGCCAGCGCCTCCTTGTCGGTGACCGCGGCCGGAAGCGTGAGCGGCTTGAGCCTCTCCGCAGGCAGCTCGAGCGCGCGAGTCACCGCCCCGAGGTCGTCGGCCAGTTCGGGATCGGCCTTCAAGAGCGCGGGCACTTCGCGGAGGAGAATGTCCGTCAGCGCGGTGTTGCCCTTGAACGCGCGCCACGCCCGGACCGCTTCCGTGCGGACGGCCGCGTCCTTCGCGGCGAGCAACTCGCGCCACTTCTCCGCGTCCGGCTTCGGTTCGATGCGGGCGAGCGTGGCGACCGCCTCCGGTCCGAACGCCGCGACCTTCTTCTCGTCGCCGAGCACGGCCCACAGGTTCTTCGCGAGCGGTTCCGCCTTCGGCCCGAACCGGCGGACGAGCGCGTGGGCGGCGTCGCGGACCTCGCGGTTGGCGGTGCCGAGTTGCTGACCGATCAGTTTGAGCGCGGCCGGGGTCGGGCCACCGGCTTCGAGCAGCGCGAACACGGCCACGAGGTCGTCCGGCTTGTCGAGCGAGAGCGTCCCGGCGTCCACCGCGTCGGCGAGACTCGCCGCGAACTTCTCCTCCAGCTTCCGCGCGGGACCGCCCTTCGCCCGGAGGAACAGCAGCGCCCGCCCGACGACCGCCGGGGGCAGGTCGGGCTTCGCCAGCAGCGCCTCGAGCGCCGGGCGGAAGGTCATGTCGCCGTGCATCTGCACGAGCGTGAGGAGTGACTTCGGGTCGGCGGAAGCGGGCGCGGCCAGTATGGCCTTGAGCGCCGCGAGCGCCTCCGGCTTGGTGGGGAAGTTCTCGTAACACGCCACGTCCACCGCGATCAGCCCCGCGAGGGCGGTGGCGGCGTGCGGGTCGGCGAGCAACTCCTGGAACGCGCCGCCGAGCCGGGCGAGGTGCCACGCGGCCTCGTAGCGCAGGTGCTCGTCGCCCGCCCCGCCGCGGCTCAGCGCGGCGACGAGCGCCTTGCGCGCTTCGGCGTCCGGCAGCGCGAGCGCCGCGGCGACCTGCACCGACCGGTTCTCGTCCTTCGCGAGTGAACGGGCCACTTCAGCCGCGTTCGTGCTCTTGTACCGGCGAACCAGTTCGACCGCGAGCCGGCGAACCTTCGCGTCGGCGTGCTTCGCGCCGGACCCCAGCGCGGCCTTCGCTTCGGCGGTCCCGAGTTGGGCCAGCAGCCAGAGGGCGTTCGCGGCGCCGAGCGCTTCGGGCGCCTTCGCCGCCGCATCGGAGAGTACGGGAACGGCCTTCGCCGCGTCCGCTTTCAGAAGGAACTCGGTGCAGACCTCGCGAACGCGGTGGCTCGGCGAACCCAGTCCGGCGACCGCGTCGGCAACCGTGAGCGCCTTCGGGTCGGGGACCGCGACCGGCTTCGGCGCGTCCTTCCCGACGTACCGCACCCGCCAGACGCGGCCGGTCAGGTCGCTCTCGTCGTCGCGCCCGTACCAGTCCGCGACGAGCATGTTCCCGTCGGGGTCGAGTGCGATGTGCGCCGGCCGGAAGTGCGGGTCGGTGGACCACAGGAACGGTTCCTTCGCGACAATCCGCCCGGCGTCGTCGGGCACATAGCGGAAGACCGCGCGGTTGGCCCCGGCGAACCCGTGCCGGCCCCAGTTGTCGAGGAACAGGCTGCCGCGGTACGCGGCCGGGTACGCCGCGCCGTAGTAGCGGAGGAGCTGCGTGTGCGCGCCGCCCGGCAACTCGAAGCACGGCGGCGCGAGCGGGTGGTTCCCGGCCAGCCAGTTGTTATCGACGCCGGACCGCGTGTAGCAGTGGTAATCGACGCCCGCGATCGCCCGCAGGAACCGGTTCGGGTTCCCCTCGCCGTTGGACAGCAGCCACATCTGCCCGAACGGGTCGAACTCGAACGAGTACGGCACCCGTAGCCCGTGGACGAGGTACTCCATGTTCGTCCCGTCCGGGTTCATCCGGGCCACGAAGCCCGTCCGCCCCCGACCTTTCAGTTCGCCGCCCGGCCCCTGCAAGTGAATGTTGTGGTCGCCGACGCTCAGGTACAGAAGCCCGTCCGGCCCCCACTCCAGAACGAACATCCCGAACGGGTTCCACGCCTTGTTCTTGTCCACCACCAGCGTCTTCTTGTTCGTCGCCTTGCCGTCCGCGCCGAGGTCGAAGGTGAACAGGTAGTTGTTCGCGGTGAGCCAGAGTTTGTCGCCCTTGACCGCGATCCCCATGACGGGGTCGTCGAACCCTTCGGCCACGACGGTGCGGGTGTAGCCCTTGCCGTCCGCGGTCGGGTCGAGGCGCACGACCGGGTTGGTGAACGGCTTCACGGGCGTGCCGGTCGGGCCGTACCGGTAGGTGTGGCTTTCGCTGACGTAGGTGCGGCCCTTCTCGTCAACGGTCATCGTCACCGGGTTGATGACGAGCGGGTCGGCCGCGACCAGTTCGACCGCGAACCCCTCGGGGCACTTCATGTGCGCCTTCTGTTCGTCGGCCGTGAGCCGGCCCTTGATCGCCTTGTCGGTCGCGGTGACTTCGGGGTGCGGCACCGGCTTCGGCGGCTCCGCGGACGCGGCGACGGCCGGAAAGAGCAGAGCCAGGGCGAGGGCGTGGCGGGTTCGCATCGAATGATCTCGCACGAGGAGTCAGGGCTTGGGCGCGTCGGCCAGGCGGCAGGAGTAGAGCGTCGTGTCGGTGGTGACGAACAGGGTGCGGCCGTCGTCCCCGCCGAACGCGAGGTTGGTGCCGCTGCCCTTCGGGATCTTGATCTCACTCACCTTCTTACCGGTCGCGTCGAGGATTACCACGGACGCGCCGGCGGTGACGTAGAGGTTCCCTTCCGGGCCGAACGCCATCCCGTCGGGCGCCGTCACGTCGCCCCACTTTTTGTCCTTGCCCGCGGCGATGTCGAGCGCCCCGTCGGCCTTGATCGGGAACCGGTAGATGCCAGACTTCTTGCGGTCCTTGTAGTTCGACACGCCGAGGAGCAGCGCCTTGCCGTCGGCGCTCACCGCGATCCCGTTCGGGTTGGAAAGGTCCGGCAGGTCGGCGCCGTCGTAGGCGATCGCGACGGTCTTCTTCGCCACGTCCACGATCGTGAGCCGGCCCTTGTCGGGGTCTTTCAGCGTCGTGAAGTACGCGAACCCGGTCGGTGACACCGCGATGTCATTGAGCGCCAGGTCTTTCCCGCCCGCGGCCTTCTCGACGATCGCCTTCGGTTCCTCGCCGGGCTTCCACGAAACGAGTTTATCGCCGATGAGTCCGTAGAACCGGCCGTCCGGCCCGACCTTGCCGCGCCCGCCGTCGTCGCGCACGGCTTTGACCTCGTTCTTCGCCTCCAGCCGGAACAGCTTCTTCTGCTCCAGATCGGTGAACACGAGGCACTTGTCGGCCGGCAGCCACGCCGGGGTGTCGAGTTTGGTGAACCCGTCCTTGACCACGTCGAGCTTCGGCGGCGGGTTCGGGGCGAAGGTGAACTTGCCTTCGGCCCGCACCGGGTCGAGGCTCGGGACGTAGCCCTCGCGCACGGCCGGGTTGTTGTCGCCCAGCGCGTCCGGTCCGCGGTACGGCCGCACCGGGATCTTGTTCTTGTCCGTGAGCTTCTCGTCTGCCGCCAGTACACGGCCTGTGGTCAGATCGACGCGGACGATGCGACCGGATTTGTCCTTGCTCGTTCGCGTCGGCGTCAGTCGCAGTTCGAGGATGGTGTAGTCCGGGCTGACCTGATAGAAGGCGTATCCGTGCCGTGGTGTTTCCTTGAACTTCAGCCCGGGGTACTCGACCAGCCAGCCGAGTCGGTTGAACACAGCGAGCGTGTTGTCCCACTCTTCGGGCGTGAGGAGGTCATTCGCGCCGATCGCCTTCACCACCGTCCCGTCCTTCTTGTAGACGATCACGCGGCGCGAGAAGGCGGGGTCGGCACGGTCCTTCGGTTTGCCGGGTTCGCCGCACAGCTTCTGTGCCCCGTGCATGTCCGACTTGCCCTCGGTCCAGAGCGTGGTGTGGTTGAACAGCGCGAACGTCTCGCCGTCCGGAGCCACGAACAGGTGGGCGTGGATTTGCCCTCCTTGCACGTCCTTCGCGTCGAACCGGACGGTCTTGTTCTCCTTCGTGTCGCGCCACACGAACTGCCACTTGTTCGGCCCGTGGTTCGTGGTCTTGCCGATCGGTTCCGCGGTCACCACGAATCGGCCGTCGGCCGACCGACACCCGTCGATGTGGCACGGTTGCTCGTAACCGGCGCGGGCGGGGAACTGGCCGGCGAGGAGTACAACAATGAAAGCGATGAGGCGCATTGGGTTCCAGTGCATGATCGTTCTCCGGTTGCTCACTTCTTGGCTCCGGCCCGCAGATCGTAGCAGACGACCCGCCCCTGCCAGGTTCGCATCAGGAACAGCCCGTTCACATACGGCAACTCGATGAACACCTCGTACGCGGTGGTGTTGTCGTGCGGGACGGTCCACGGGTTCCCGATCCGGCGGAAGTCCTTCGGGTCGAGCGTGTAGAACTCCCACTTGATCGTCTTGAAGTGGGCGGAGTCGGGGCTGTAAAGCATCCGATCCTCGACGAGGAAGAACTGCGGGCTTCCCTTCAGTTCCTCGCTCGTCAGCAGCACGCCGCCGGTCTTCTCGTCGAGGACGTGGAAGAAGGTGGAAGACTTGGCCGGGTCGAGCGTGTGCCCCTGGGTGTAGTAGTAAACCCGGCCGTCGCGGATCGCCACGCGCCGCATGGCGCAGACGTCCATGTGGTTCTCGAACCAGAACGGAGCCTTGTCCGGCACCTCCCACGCCCGCTCGGCCTTCTCCGGCGAGAGCCGATACGCCGCGATGCGGCCCCACGACTGGCCCTTCTGCTTCGCGGCATCGGTCGCCGATTTCACGTTCACGATCACGTGGTTTTCGGACGGCGACAGCGGGTAGTAAACGGGTTCGAGACCGGTGACCGTCCACAGCACTTTCCCGTCCTTCGGGTCGATCAACCGCAATTCGCCCTTGATGGTGGCGACGAGGACGTACTGCTTCTCCTTGTGGGTCCAGACGGCGGGTGTGGCGTAGCGGCTGGTGCAGGCGGGCACCTCCCAGAGCGTCTTCCCGGTTTCGACGTTCATGCCGCGAAGGGCCACGTCCTGTGCCGAAGTGCCGTACTGCGGAACGACCAACACGCCGCCGGCCGTGACCAGCGACATCCCCATCCCCTCGCCACCGGGCAACTCGTTACGCTCCTTCAGGAGTTTCTCCTTGAGCGCGGTCGCGGGCTTGACCAGCGAGCCGGTGTCGTCCTCCCACGACTTCTTCCCGGTGGCCGCGTCGTAGCAGTACACGCGACCGGTGGTGCCGAGACTGTAAACCCGCCCGTTGAAGTACGCCGGGGTGGCGTGGAAGTGCAGCCGCTTGCCGCCGGCGCGGTTCAGCCCCTTGCCCTCTTCGACCGCCTTCCACACCGTCTTGCCGGTCTTCAGGTCGATGGCAACGGTGACGTCGTCGGCGTCGAGAGCGGTGTTCCGCTTCAATGCCGCGAGCCGGTCGCCGGAGTATTTGCCGATGTCGTTGGCGATGCGGACTTGCTTCTCGGCCCACACGTCGCCGCGGGCGCGGAACGAGCTGGCGAAGACCTTCCCCTCGGCCACGATCAACCCGGACGCGCTACCGGCGTGCGTCGTCGGGTCGGCCAGCATGTCCACGTAGCCCGAGGCACTCCCTTTGGCCCGGCCGAGATCGTTCGACTCGCTCACCCACAATTGCCGGGCGCCCTTCAGGTCATCGACGAGCTTGACGCCGAAACGCCGCGGGTTGAAGTTGCCGGTGGGACCGTTGGCCTGCGGCCACGCGGGGTTGGCATCCCCATCAGCGGCCAGCGATGTCTCTGGCAGCAGCAATGCGCTTACCCCGAGGGCGGTCAGCCGAAGCCAGTCGCGACGGCTCGGCTCTTCGTTGCCACATCGTCCATCAAGCATGATCGTTCTCTCTCGGGTCGGGCGCACATCAGGACGGACCAGATGCCCGTCCGACATCGCGACCGGATGATTTACACCAACAACTCCGAGTGCGGGCCGGTCTGATCGAGTTCGCCCTCGGCCTTCTTCGGGCCGTGGCAGGCGACGCAGTGCTTCGCCAGGAAGGTGGCGGCCGACTTCTCGAACTCGGCCTTGCTATCGGCACCGGTGGCGAACTTCAGATCGGGTGCCGGGTCTGGGCGCGAGGGGTCGGCGGCGCACCGCGAGGAACCCGGCGAACAGTGCGAGAGAGACACGAGAAGGCGGGACATCGGGTAGTCTCCGCGGGCGGGACAACCAGCATAACCCCGCCCGGCGTGGGGCGCAGACGGGGACACGGTTCGGGCCGGCGCGGGCGATCACTTTGGCGGGCCAGGGGTACGCCCGGAGAGTCTTGGTGGCCCCGCCGTCCGGCGGGAACAGACGGCGGGTGGCCCGGCTACCTCTCCTTCGGGGCGGGCTCCTTTCGGCCGGGGTCCGGCGTGTGGTGCTTGTCGAGCAGGTTGTTCGCGTGCCTGGTCAGGTCCGGGCGGCGCTTCGAGTAGTCGGTCTTCTCGCCGGTGTCGTTCGACATGTCGTACAGGACGACCTCGCCGGTCCCCATCGGGGAACGGATCGCCTTCCACTTCCCGAACCGCACCGCCTGGGCCGTCGGG
>Ga0169931_10013138_pt1 | contig 11352 bp, 6 predicted proteins | sample Kivu_15m_20L_FD_129675 | JGI IMG/M metagenome (GOLD analysis project Ga0169931, IMG submission 129675) | Freshwater microbial communities from Lake Kivu, Western Province, Rwanda to study Microbial Dark Matter (Phase II) - Kivu_15m_20L... | ecosystem: Environmental > Aquatic > Freshwater > Lake ... | reverse complement strand
GCGCGCATTGCAATGCTTTTTGCCGTCGCGCGGAAACGGCCGCGCTGCGAGGCGTCGGCGCCTGCGAGTTCTTTCGCTTTATTGCTCGCGATGACCTTTAGCATGCTTGCCGAGTCGGTGAGTTTTTGTACAACCGGGCCATGTTGGCTTGCGTCGAGAGCCTGCAGCGTCTCATGTAGCTCGGATACATGCTGATTCAAGGTCTCTGCGCGTTGCGCCAAGGTCGCGAAGTCGAGCGTCTTGCTCCGCAACATGCCGTCGATGGCAAGCGCCTCTTTGTGCGCAGCGAGCGCTTTTTCACTAACGGGCTTGAAGGCGTTTCCCGTTCCGTTGGAGCTGCCGGCCGGTTCTGCCGCGAACGCCGCGAGGGTAACCGCGGCGGAGAGAAAAACTGTGGTGAGGTGTTTCATGATCATATCCTTTCGATTCTGTTCTGCCAGTGGTTGCTGACACCTTCTGCACTGCAAGTCGTATGCCAAACGCTACGGCAAGCCGATTGCACTGGAATTGCGCGTGAAAAGGTTATCCAGGAGCGCATTTCTTCTTTTTGAGCGGCCCGTGAGATTTTCCCTGTGGACGCATTCGGGCACCTTGCCCGATTTGAGCCTCCATGGCCTTGGCGGCATCTAACCAATGGAAAACGTGATCCAAAAAGAAAAACTCGGGAAATGGGCAATTGTCCTCTGCGGTTTGGTGGTCATCACTGCGGCCTTTCACGCCACAGCCGATAGCGAACCCGTGATTCGGAAGATTCTCCAGTTCTTGTTCTTCCTCCCGGGCGTCGTTGCGGCGCTTTGGTTTGGATGGAAAGGTGGAGTTCCCGTTGCGATTGCCGCCGCGATTTGCTACGCGCCTCTTTCCTGGCCCCTAACCGTCGAGCAGTTCGGTGAGTCCTTCGACCTGCTTCTTATCGGCTGCATTATCGGCCTGCTCGCCGATCGCGAACGCCGGCGCGCCAAGTTACTGGAGCGAACGACGCAACAGTTGTCGGACGCCTACGCCCGGCTCCAGGAGAACGTCGAACGGTGGAAACACGCCGAACGGCTCTCGGCCATCGGACAACTCTCGGCTGGCCTCGCTCACGAAATCCGGACGCCGCTGGCGGCCATCGAAGGCGCTGCCGACATGCTGCGGAGCCGATCGGCGGACGACGATCTCCGCGTCGAGATGACCGAAATTCTGCGAAAGGAGTCCAAGAGGCTAAACCGGCTTTTGACCGATCTTCTCCAGTTTGCTCGACCGCGGCGCCCGGAATTTCGTTTGGCCGCGATCGGTCAGGTCCTGGAGAGCGTCATGCGTCTCCTCGACACACAGGCGAGAAAGGCTGGAGTCTCGTTCTCGGTCCGGGACGAGCCGAATCTTCCCGAGGTCGAGTGTGATCCCGAGCAGCTTCGCCAAGTGATGCTCAATCTCTGTATGAACGCCATTCAGGCGGCCAACGATCGGGGCAAGGTAGAAATTACGGCCTCCGCTCGAGGCAATAGCGTCGGCATATCCGTCGCCGATAACGGGCCGGGGATGTCTCCCGAGGTCGCCTCCCGTATCTTTGAGCCATTTTTCACAACCAAGCCAGATGGCACGGGCCTCGGTTTGGCGGTGGCGCGGACGATCGTGGAAGGCCACGGCGGCCGCATTGGGCTCGAGCCGAATTCTCCTAATGGCGCGCGTTTCCAGATCGAACTACCCGTCATCCATAAGGAATCCACTGATGATTGCAACCATTCTAATCGTTGAAGACGATCCGAGCCTTCGCCGGATCATGCAACTGCGGATGAGCCACAACGGCTTTCGCGTGCTTGTTTCCGATAGCGCGGAAGAAGCGCTGACCGTCATGAACCGTGAGTCCATTGACCTCATGCTCTCCGACCTCCTGCTTCCTGGTCTGTCTGGAATCGAACTCTTGAAGCTTGTCAAATCGCAATATCCGTCCACGGCGGTGATTGTTCTCACCGCGTTCGGCACCGTCGAAACCGCCGTCGAAGCCATGAAGTCGGGCGCCTTCGACTACCTGGCGAAACCGGTCGATGCCGATGAGTTAATGCTGGCGGTCGAACGCGCCCTCGAAACCGCCAGACTGCGCGAGGAGGTGTCGAGCCTCCGCATCAACATCAGCAAGAAATACGGCTTTGAAAACGTACTCGGCCACTCGCCGAAATTGCTCCATGTTCTCGACATCGCATCGCGCGCGGCGGCGACCAATTCGACGGTGCTAATTCACGGCGAGACCGGCACCGGTAAGGAGCTCCTAGCCAAAGCCATTCACTTTAACAGCGGCCGAGCCAGCAAGCCGTTTGTCGCCATTAACTGCGGTGCGATTCCGAGAGAACTGCTCGAAAGCGAGCTTTTCGGTCACACCAAAGGGGCTTTCACCGGAGCGATTGCACACAAGAAAGGCCGAATCGAGATGGCGCACGGTGGCACTCTGTTTCTCGACGAAATCGGCGAGATGCCGCCGGAGTTGCAAGTGAAATTGCTTCGTGTGATCCAGGAGCGCGAAATCGAAAAGGTCGGTGCGACCGAGCCGCTGAAAGTCGATGTGCGGTTGGTGGCCGCTACCCATCGAAATCTCGGCAACATGATCGAGGACGGCAGCTTCCGCGAGGATCTTTACTACCGGTTGGCTGTCATCCCCGTGGAACTACCGCCACTCCGCGACCGCGTCGAAGACATCCCTGAGCTCGTCGAATTCTTCTTCGCACGCGCCACCGAACGAGCGCAGAGGTCTACTTTGCGGTTGCGCTCGGAGCTAATGCCCTACTTTGCCGGGTACCGATGGCCCGGTAACATTCGCGAACTGGAGAACATTATGGAACGCATCAGCGTCCTCGCCCGTGGTCCCGATGTGACGCTGTCGGATCTGCCGATTGCGATGACGGCGGTGCCATTGCGCGCTGATATTCTGCAGGTCGACATGCCCGAGACCGGCATCAGTCTGGAGCGTGTCGAACGGGATTTGATTCAACGTGCGCTGGATCGGTTTGATGGCAACCAGAGTCAAGCGGCTCGGTATCTTGACATCAGCCGGAAAACACTCATCTACCGAATGGAGAAACACGGTCTGGTCAAAGGCGGGGCCGCTACAATCGAAGAGTGACTGATTTTGTAACCGTGCTTGGCGCCGGGCTGGCCGGTTCCGAGGCGGCTTGGCAACTCGCCGAAGCGGGTGTGCGCGTGCGGCTCTTCGAGATGCGGCCGCTCAAATCAACCTCGGCCCATCAGACCGGAAACATGGCCGAACTCGTCTGCTCGAACTCTCTGAAGAGCGAGTCGGAGAACTCCGCGCCGTGGCAACTGAAACGGGAACTGCGCCAATTAAACAGCCTGCTCCTCCTGGCCGCCGCCGAAACGCGCGTCCCTGCCGGTCATGCGCTCACGGTCGATCGCGAGGTCTTTTCGAAACTTGTGTCGGAGAAGATCGCCGGGCATCCGAGGATTGAAGTCGTGCGCGAAGAAGCTACCGAAATTCCGCAAGAAGGCGTTGTGGTCGTCGCGACCGGACCGCTGACCTCCGACGCGCTTGCTCGAGACATCGCGCGCGCCACCGGCGCTGACCGTCTCTACTTCTACGACGCTATCAGCCCCATTGTCGAGGCCGATTCCATCAACTACGACATTGCTTTCCGCGCCTCGCGTTATGGGAAATCGATCGACGGCGGCGACGACTACATAAACTGCCCGATGAACGCCGAAGAATACAACCGCTTCATCGACGCCCTGCTCGAAGCGCGATCCTACGATCCACATATCCCCGAAGACAACACGCCCTATTTTGAATCGTGCCTGCCGATCGAAGAGATCGTTCGCCGAGGCCGCGATACCCTCCGTTTCGGCCCGATGAAGCCGGTCGGCCTCACCGACCCGCGTACCGGCCGCTGGCCCTACGCCGCCGTGCAGTTGCGCCAGGAGAACCTGCGTGCCGATTCCTACAACCTCGTCGGTTTTCAAAACAGTCTGAAGTTCGGCGAGCAGGCTCGCGTGTTGCGTCTAATTCCCGGTCTCGAAAACGCCGCCTTCGTGCGTTACGGCCAGATCCACCGCAATACATACATCAATGCGCCATCGTGCCTCACGCCAACGTTGCAACTGCGCAACGACCAGCGCATCTTTTTCGCCGGGCAAATCTCGGGCGTCGAAGGTTACGTCGAATCGATCGCCACCGGCCTGATGGCCGGTCTGCATGCCGCAGCCTACGTCCAAAACAAGGCGCCTCGCGAATTCCCGCGCGAAACGGCTCTCGGTTCCTTGTGCCACTACATCACCGGTGCCGATCCCGCCAACTATCAGCCAGCCAACATTACGTTCGATTTGCTGCCGCATCTCGATGACGCCACGCGTGCGAAACTCAAGCGCGACAAAAAAGCGCGTCACGCCGAAGTCTGCCGCCGTGCCGGAGCCGCGATGGAGGCCTGGCTTGCCGGATGAGCGATCTCGGCGCAATGATCGGTGACTTCCTCGCGACGCTCCGCCGCGAGGACAAATCCGCGCACACCATCCGCAACTACGAAAGCGACCTCGACCAGTTTCTTGCCTACCTCACGCCTCCAGGCGGCGGCGCTCCGCCGCTCGAAGAGATCGACCTGCCCGTGCTTCGCGAATGGATTGGAGCGTTGTACAAGCAGAAGCTCGCGGCATCGAGCACGCGCCGAAAGATCGCGGCGCTGCGTGCGATGTTCCAGCATGCCCTTCGCGCCGGGGCGATAAAACAGAATCCCGCGAAATTGTTATTGCTGCCGAAGATGCCGAAGGGTCTCCCCAAAGTTCCGACGGCCGAACAGGTCAACGCGATCGTCGATGGCATCGAAGGCGCGAAGCTCAATCGGCCGTACCCCAAGCGCGACCGCGCCATCTTTGAATTTCTCTACGGCTGCGGGTTGCGTGTCAGCGAACTAGCGGGTCTGAACATCGACGATATCGACCGCTCCGAGCGCTGGATTCTTGTACGCGGCAAAGGCCGCAAGGAACGTCAATCACCCTACGGCGGCAAGGCCGCCGAGGCCCTCGACGCATGGCTGGCCGAACGCACAGCCGCCGATGAAGAGCACGCCGTTTTCGTCAACTTCCGAGGTGCCCGCCTAACCACGCGCGGGATTCACTGGATCGTCGAATTCTACGCGCGTATGCTAGCCGGCGATGGCGGCATGCATCCGCACACGCTGCGCCACGCCTACGCAACGCACCTTCTCGCCGATGGCGCGGATCTGCGCGCGATCCAGGAACTCCTCGGACACGCACAGTTATCGACCACTCAGAAGTATACGTCGGTCGCGCTTTCGGATTTGCTCGCGGTTTACGACAAGGCTCACCCCAAGGCGCGGTAAGCACTCAGGTAGTACTCACACCAGTTTGACGGAACCGGCGCTTCAGTTTGGAGTACACTTTGCAACCCTTCGCTCGACACTCAAATTGACGAACACTCGAATTCGTGAATGCACTTTGCCCAGGGCGCCGCGTATCGCAGCTAGCGGTAATCGCGTCGCTCCGAATTTTGCCCACCACGCCTCCCCTCTGTTATAAGCTAAGACCTCGCCCTCATGCCCCAACCCACCACATCGCACGTCCGCCACCGTGTCATTGCCTTTTGCGTCGCGCTGGCCGCCATCACCTACATGGACCGCGTCGCGATCGCCAATCTCGCCAAGTTCGTCACGCGCGATCTCGCCCTAACAGACGAGCAAATGAGCCTCGTCTTTAGCGCCTTCACTCTAGCCTACGGCAGCTTCGAAATTCCCACCGGCCGTTGGGGCGACAAAATCGGCACGCGGCGAGTCCTCATGCGTATCGTGTCATGGTGGAGCGCCTTTACCATCGCCACCGCCGGCGCGTTTAACTACGCCTCGCTGCTCACGATTCGGTTCCTCTTCGGCGCCGGAGAGGCGGGTGCGTGGCCGAACGCAGCCAAGACGTTTTCCAAATGGATCCCCCTCGCCGAGCGCGGCCGCACGCAGGGCATCTTCTTCGCGGGCGCATTCTTCGGCGCCGCTTACACACCGATTCTGATCCAGTGGCTGTTGACGTTTCTCAACTGGCGAAGTGTCTTTCTCGTCTTCGGCTGTGTCGGTTTCGTGTGGGCGTTTCTCTGGTATCGATGGTTCCGCGACGACCCCGCCGAACATCCCGATGTCAGTCCCGCCGAGCGCGAACTCATCGCCGCCGGCCGTGCGCCGGAGTCTTCGCACGATTTGAAGAACGCGCCATGGGCCGAAATCCTCCGCTCGCGCAACATCTGGCTACTCTGCCTCATGTACTTCACGCAGAGCTACGGCTTCTACTTCTACCTGACTTGGATGCCGACCTACCTCGAACGCATCCGCGGCTTCTCTTCGACCAGCCTCAGCCTCTTCGCCGGCGCGCCGATGGTCGCCTGCATGATCGCAGGCGTTACCGGCGGCTTGACGACCGACAAGCTGACGCCCAAACTCGGGCTGCGGCTGGGCCGGGGCATCGCCGGCGGCATCTCGTTTGTCTTCGCATCACTGTTCACTTTCATCGGTGCGTCCGCGGAAGATCCCACCAGCGCCGCGATCCTGCTAGCTATCGCCGCGGGTTGGACGGCGTTCTGCCTCGGCGCTGCTTGGGGCGCCTGTCTCGACATCTCCGGCGAGCACGCCGGCGTTGTCGGCGCATGCATGAATACCGCGGGCCAGGTCGGCGGATTCCTGTCGCCAATCATACTCGCGCAACTGGTCAAGCACTTCGGCGACTGGCAGATCGCGCTGCAAGTCAGTGGCGGATTGTTTCTCGTCGGTGCCATCTGTTGGGTGTTCATCGATCCCACCCGGCCTCTCCGCGCCCGGCATTAGCCGTACACTATTCTTCATGCTCCATCGCGCCGCCGCGATCGTTTTCGCGGCCTCACTCTTCGCCCAGCAATCGCCCGCGCCGAAGCCGGAACCCGCGCCCGTCGTCAAAAAACATTCGATTTCGCTCGGTGGCAAGACGTACAACTACACGACGACTACAGGCCGCTTGCCGATCTCGAACGATCAAGGCGAAGTCGAAGCCCACATGTTCTTCATCGCCTACACCCTCGACGGGGCGCAACAAAAGCGGCCGCTCATGTTTTCCTTCAACGGCGGTCCGGGATCGGCCTCGGTCTGGCTGCATCTCGGCGTTCTGGGCCCCAAGATCGTTAAGATGCAGGACGATGGCGGCTATCCGCCTCCGCCGTTCCAACTTGTCGACAACGAGCATTCCTTCCTGCCTTTTACCGACATGGTCTTCATCGACCCCGTGGGCACCGGCTACTCGCGCGCCGCGCGCTCGGATCTCGGTAAGAAATTCTTCGGCGTGCAGGGTGACATTCAATCGGTCGGCGAGTTCATCCGCCTCTGGCTGACGCGGTATCAGCGTTGGAACTCGCCGCTCTACCTGATCGGCGAAAGCTACGGAACCTTCCGCGCCGCCGGCGTTGCCGGATACCTCGTCGATCGCGGCGTCGCCTTCAACGGCGTGTGCCTGATTTCCAGCATCCTGAACTATCAGACCGCCCGTTTCGCGCCGGGTAACGATCTCCCGTTCCAGCTCTTTCTTCCCACCTACACCGCCATTGCCTGGTACCACAAGAAACTGCCCAAGGACCTGCAAGGCGATCTTCGCGAAGCGACCAAAGAGGCCGAACAATATGCCATCGGCGAGTATGCCACCGTGCTGGCCAAGGGCGACCGCCTCAGCGCCGCCGAACGACAGAAAGCCATCGACAAGTTGAATCGCCTCACCGGCATCGACAAGCGTTTTCTCGATCAGAACAACCTCCGAATCGAAATCCAGCGATTCACCAAGGAACTGCTGCGAGAGAAACAAACAACCGTCGGCCGTTTAGACGGACGGCTCACCGGCGTCGAAGGTCTTAACGGCGAGTTGTCGCCGGAGTTCGATCCTTCGATGACCGCGATCCGTGCGCCTTACACCGCGCTTTTCAACGAATATGCCCGTCGCGAACTGGGTTACGAAAGCGATCTGCACTACTACATCCTGGGAGGCGGAATCGGCCCTTGGGATTACGGCCAGGGCGGCAATAATCGCTATGCCGAAACGGCAGACGCGCTCCGCTCCGCTTTCGCGAAAAACCCGTATATGAAGCTCTACATAGGCTCCGGATTCTATGATCTCGCTACCCCGTATTTTGCGACGGAATACACCTTTAGCCACATGGGGCTGCCATCGAAGTATAAGCAGCAGATCACTTCGAAAATGTTTGAAGCAGGCCACATGTTCTACATTTGGAAACCGGCGCTGGCGGCATTGACAAAGGATCTCGAAGCGTTTGTGGTCAAGCCCTAACGCGGGCCGCGTCTGACTCCTTGTTTCACGTTGCGCTTGCAGATAGAATCGGAGCAACCCGTTCTCATTCCTTCACGGCTGACCGATATGTAGCGTGACGCGTTTTCTCAGGAGTCTAATGCGCTCTCAGCGCCTAACAGTTGCCGCCGGCCGTTTCGGTCTTCGAATCGCGGGGCTTGTGTTGTCTGCCGCCGCACACGGCCAGCATTACTACTTCCAGCAGTTTGGCCATGCGCAGGGATTAAATAGCCTTTCTCCAGCCGCCTTCTTGTTTGACCCGTCTGGTTATCTCTGGGTCGGCACGGAGAACGGCTTGTATCGTTTCGATGGAGATCGCTTCCAGGTGTTCGGGAAGAACCAGACGGTCCGCAGCATGGTTCGAAATCGCCAGACCATCTGGTTGCGCACCCGTGACGGCGTCGCATCGCTGCGTAATGGCCGATTCGAACCGCTCAAGCTCTCCGGTGTCGACTTCACCGCCGACAGCCAGGCCATGGCACGTGGTCCCGAAGGGACGCTATTCCTAGCCACGCGCGCCGGACTCGCGCATTGTGAAGAGGTCGCGGCGGCACTTCGCTGCCAAGTCGTTTCGGAGACCGAAGGAATTCGGATTCAGGCGGTGGAGAACACTCCCTCCGGCGACATCTGGTTTGTGGGCAACGAGGAGCTATGGCGATGGCGCCAAGGAAGGGTAACCCGATTCGGAACCGAATTTGGCGTTCCAAAGAAGCGATGGAGTGCGATCGGACACCATTCGGCCGGGCAAATTTTCTTGCGCGCGCCGGAGTCTTTGCTGTTGTTCGATCCGTCGTTGGAACGCTCGGTTCGAGAGATTTCCATTGATGACGCCGCCGATCTGCGGGCCCTTATGTTCTACGTCGATCGCCACGACGTCGCCTGGTGGAACACGAAGTCCGGACTCGCTTCCTGGGACGGCCGCCGGGTTCGCCGTTTTTCGACCACGCGGAACGGCCTTCCCAGCAACGTGATTACAGCGATGATCGAAGACGCTTCGGGATCCTACTGGCTCGCCAGCGACGGCGTTGGTCTCTACCGATGGGCGGGTTTTCAGGATTGGATGGGTTGGGGGCCGGAGGCCGGACTTTTCGGCGAAAGTGTCCGATCGATTCACCGCACCGCCGATGGCGTGGTTTGGATCGGTACCAACGCCGGCCTCTTGCGGCTGGATGCGGCCTCCAACCACTGGATACTCCAGCGAGGCCCGACCGAAAAAATGGACATCCGAGCCGTTGCCAGCTCTTCCTCGGGACATCTTTGGGTCTCGGGCGCCAGCTACGGCATTGGACGCCTTCGGCCAAGTGACTCCGAGTGGCGGTGGTTCGGGCAAGCCGAAGGACTCCCTCCCCATCCGATTCGCGATATCGCCGAGATCGACGGCGATATTGTCGTCGCGGCTAAGAACGGCATCTATCGATTGCGGCCCGGAGAATCGCGTTTTCGAGCCGATGTTCTTCCGTCCAGTCCGAAGCCCAACATTTACAGTATGAACATTGCTCGCGATGGCACTGCGCTCGTTGCTAGCGATGGGCTGTATATCCTCGAAAAGGGGCGTTGGAGGTACGTCCGGCCTTCCGGCGGGCTGAAGGACGAACTGGTTCGCAGCGCCTCGAAAGCGCCCGACGGATCGATCTGGCTCTCTTATCGCAATCCGAGCGGACTGACTCGGTTGGTCGAAGAGAACGGTCGCTTCACCGCCACCCACTATACCAGCGAGGGTGTACTTAGTTCCGATCGTGTCAGTTTTGTGGGACACGATCATGCTGGGAACCTTTGGATCGGTAGCGACCGCGGTATCCAGTCCTTCACCGGCGGCCGATGGAACGCTTGGAACCGGCAGGACGGCTTGATCTGGGACAACACGAACTCAACGGCGTTTCTGGCTCAGCCCGACGGAGGACTTTGGATCGGCACCAGCAGGGGGATTAGCCATTTCCGCCCCCCAGTGCTGCCACTTCCGGAGCGCTCGATTCCGCTTCTGCTCGGTTCCCTGCGCTTTGGCGAGTCGGCTGTTGAGGACTTCAACAATATCGAGATACCGTTTGACCGCCGCTGGATGACCGCCAGATTTTCGGTGCTGCAGTTTGACCGCCGCGAGGATCTGCAGTACGAGTACCGTCTCGACGGTTTGTCGGACCGCTGGATCCGTACCTCGAATACCGAAATTTCGTTACAGGCGCTTCCGGCCGGCGATTACAAACTGCATTTTCGCGTCCGCGAACGGAATCGCGAATGGAACACGCGCTTCAACGCGGCCACTTTTCGCATTCTGCCGCCCTGGTGGGCAACGTGGTGGTTTCGATCCGTCTGTGTTTCGCTCACTCTGGCCGGCATCGCGCTGGTTATTCAATGGCGGCTGCGGGATGGCATGCGGCGCCGTCAACAACTCGAAGAGTTAGTCCGAAGCCGCACCGAGGAACTGGCGGCCGCGCGGGACGCCGCGCTGGCGGCTAGTCGCGCCAAGGCAGCCTTTCTGGCCAACATGAGCCATGAGATCCGTACACCGATGAACGGCGTCGTTGGTATGAACGATCTTCTGCTTCGATCGCCACTGTCGGCCGAACAGCGGGAGTATGCCGGCGCCGTCAAGGAGTCGGCGGAATCGCTTCTGGTCATCCTCAACGACATCCTCGACTTCTCCAAGATCGAAGCGGGAAAGTTGCAAATCGAGTCCGCTGTCTTCGATCTCTGGAAGACCGTCGAGAGCTCCGTCGAGTTGTTTGACGAACGGGCGATGCAAAAAGACCTTCACCTGATCTGCCACATCAACCCCGCCGTCCCCGTGTCGGTCCGCGGTGACGCATTGCGCCTTCGTCAGGTCTTGCTTAATCTCATCAGCAACGCCATCAAGTTCACCTCGGCCGGCGGCGTGGATGTCTGGGTTCGGGCCGCCGAATCCGGCATACAGTTTGAGGTCGTCGATACCGGTATCGGCATTCCCGCCGACGCCGAGGGGCGCGTTTTTCAGCACTTCTCGCAGGTCGACGATTCCACCACGCGCCGCTTCGGCGGCACCGGCCTTGGCCTGGCGATTTCCCGCCAGTTATGCCAATT
>Ga0169931_10013137_pt1 | contig 11352 bp, 8 predicted proteins | sample Kivu_15m_20L_FD_129675 | JGI IMG/M metagenome (GOLD analysis project Ga0169931, IMG submission 129675) | Freshwater microbial communities from Lake Kivu, Western Province, Rwanda to study Microbial Dark Matter (Phase II) - Kivu_15m_20L... | ecosystem: Environmental > Aquatic > Freshwater > Lake ... | reverse complement strand
CCAAGCTCAAGAAGGAAAACAAGTACAAGCTGGAAAGCAAGTTCAGGCTGAAGGCAAACAAGTACAGATGAAAGAAGGAAAACAAATCCAAGCTCAAGAAGGAAAACAAGTACAAGCTGGAAATCAAGTTCAGGCTGAAGGCAAACAAGTACAGATGAAAGAAGGAAAACAAATACAGTCTGGAAAGCAAGTTCAAGCTGCAAAACAAAAGCAAAACATCGATTCTGAAAGTGAGGGAGAAAGTGATAGTGAATAAAATTCCTTAGACTAATTAAAATATTAATTAAACGTAATTAATTACATTAAGAAATTTTAAAAAGTTTTAATTTATTTTATTAATTAATTAATTAAAATATTATAAAATCCACTCCATTACTTAGCCTGGGGATTGGGGATTGGGGATTGGGCCAATCCCCAATCCCCAATCCCCAATCCCCAATATTGACATAAATTTTTAAATTTATGTTAAACTAATTATGATCTCTTATTATAATCATTAAAAATATATATAAATAATTATATAATTTACGTAAGTAATATTTTTTTTGTCTGGAATTAAACTTTATCTGGTTTTTTTTAAACTTTAGGTATTTTTTCAACATTATGTCTTTTTTTGCATTACTCTCGATAATCCCAAATGAAAATAAAATTTAAAAGATCTCCCATTAGATATCCAGCGTTCCACCATAATTTATTTCTTATGCGGTCTTTATATTTCTCTATCTTATTTTTAACAACATCTTTGTTTTTCAAGAAATGATCAATAATCTTCCTAAAAAGATGATCTTGTTTATGAAGATAATTGCAGACATCTCGGTTAACTTCTCTGATTTCTGATTTGAATATTTTACAATCTTCTCGAGTATCCTGTATTCTTTGAAATATGTGGTCTAATTTTTTTAAGGTATATCTTATCAATTCGATGAAATCACTGTCTCTAGTAGAATTTTTGAATTTATAATAAATATCCACAATATCATCGTGTAAATCAGGTAAAAAGGAAAGGCATTCATTTTTATGAGTGACATTGTTGTAAATGTGTAAACCCCAATAGAATCCTTCCAGGTAAAAATATTTTGCTCCGTGATCCGGTCCAACGTCTCTTCTGAAGTTCTCTGAATTAAGAAAATTATCATCTAAAAATTTAAGATGATGATCATCATTTTGTATTTCTGAATTGAAATTTGATAAATTATTTGTAGATTCTAAGATCACAGTAATCATCAATATTGAAAAAGTGATTATTAATTTTTTAAGTTTGGTCATGATATAAACTTGTAATTAAAAACAGAATTTTCTTTAAATAATTTGATAGTTTAATTTAATTTATAAACTTCAGTGGGGCTTGAATTGTATCATTAAAAAAATTCATATTTGAATTTTTGTAAGAACAAATGTGAGATTAAGATTTTAAATCAGGATTATTTATAGGATATATGTATTTTAAAATTTTTATAATCCAATAAATTGAAATAGATTAAGGATTTTTGTAAAATTTTTGGTATTTAATTATTAAAATAACGTCCGAATAAAATGTGAGAGAATATAGCTGCTAACTCATGAGAACATTATAATGGCAGATAAAAGAGACAATATTGAGGATCCTAATAATTTTCAATCTTCGGCTCCATATGTAAGTGATCGTTATTGCCCAATTACTGGTAAAGATATACCAACCGGGGAGCAACTTGGATTAAATAATGACGGACGTAATGTGCAATATAGCAGTATGCCTAATACTAATACTCAACATCAATCTAAAACTCATGAAATTCATCATATTTATATTGAGAGACAACAGCCTCAGCCCGAAGTAATCGTTGTTGAAAGACCTGTTATTATAATTGATGATCCTTATCCCGTTCTAACTAAAACTTTAGCATGGATACTTCTTTTTATAAACATTTTCTTTCCAGGTATAGGTACAATGATTGTTGGTTGTATGGATATTAAAAATCCAGGATATTTTTTATGTTGGGGGTTATTCCAACTTCTTACTGCCTTCCTTTTGATAGGATGGATTTTAGCTATACAACCTCTGTGGCATTAATTTTGAAAGCTGAGTAGTATTTAAGGATCTATAAAAGATAAAAGTTCATTGTAATTCTGACGTATATTATCTATGTAATTAGAAAACTTATTGTATTAATAAAAGTTTTGATTATTAAAATGATTGATTCTTATATATCCCGAAATATCACAATATTATTTTAATTTCATTTCGATTAAATGCTGATTTATTTTTTTATTTTATATAAATTTTTATATATATAAATTTACATTTATTAAAATATATTATTAGTCATATGTCAACATTTGGCACATCAGGAAATATTTTCAATACCTTTGGAAATCAAAATAATAATCCTAATCAACAGTCTGGATCAATATTTTCAATAGGTCAAGGAGGGAATGATAAAAAATCTAATGGAAGTATTTTTGGTACCACATCAGGTATCTTCAATAATCAATCACAAAACAATGCGGGAGGATCATTCAGTATATTTAATAACTCGAACAAACCAATAAATCAAAATAATTCGACAAATCCAATCATGGCAACACCGGCTAAAGTAAATAATTCAAATTCAGTGGCCTCAAATATTTTTGGTCTCGTAAATAACACTAATAGTAATTCTACTTTATTTGGTAATACGTTAAACAATAATTTTCAAAATTCTACTCAAAATGTTGGTGGAAATTTAAACACAAATCAGAATCCTAATCTTTTTGGTAATAATCAAATAGTTTCCAATACTTCTACAGATATATTTAAGAGTAATATCAACCAGAATATTGGTGCAAATCAAAAAAATAATCTATTTAATACAAATCAGCAAAACAATCAAATGGGGTTATTTTCAAGACAAGGTACCCAAAATCAGATAAACACCAATCAAACTAATAATAGTCTTGATAACATATTTAATCTAGGAAATAATCAGCAGGCTAATTCACAAATTAATCAACAGCAAAATAATCTATCTGGTTCTAATCAGAATACTGGAAATTCCAACACTAATGGACTCTTTCAAAATCCTGAAAATATTCAAAAAGAACAGAATAGCTTAAAAAATTTATTCCAAACCGGAATTTATAATCAAAATACCAATCAAACAAATACGCAATCTCTATTTGGGGGTCAATCAACAGGCACTACGAATGCTAATGACAATCAGAATAAAGAAATAAAGATTTTGGACCCAATAAAACAGCCAGGAGGGAATATGTTTGGAATCCAAAATCCTAATAATCAAATGGATAGCTCAAATACTGGTAAGGCCTTTCAAAGCGTCTCTGTCCTTTTTGGAAATACATCGAAAATTGATAATACTCTGACAAGCAGTTTATTTTCATCTATTAATCCTGAGGCAACAAACAAAGGTTTATTTTCAAATTCATCTAATCAAGTTAATCCAGTAGGAGCATCTTCTGATAATAAATTGCAATTCATTTCTGCTCCATCAAATATTCTTGGAATTAATTTAGATACTCTTTCGGATTCAGTTAAAAAGGCATATAAAAATGAAAATAAATCTATCAAGGATTTCATTAGAGAAGTTGAGCAAGACTTTCAAAAAGATAATCAACATGGATATAACAAGAAAATTTCAAATTTGTATTCTCAAGTTGGAACAGGATTTCAAGGGTTGGTAGATTTTCATGATAGACGAAAGCACATAAATAACGGAAACTTTCAAGCATCCAAGGAGAAATATAGTGAATTTGATTATTACCAAAATTACCGGGTTCATAATCTTAAATCATCTTTAAATCGAGATAGGAAATTCTTATTTTTACAAAATAAAAGACTAAAAAGTCCAGAAAAAGAAAAGGATTACAATTTCAACAGAAACATAATAGAATTATCTTTGAAAGTTAAAAAAAATTCAGGGTCAGGAGGAAAAACTTTCTACAAATCAGAAATATATGATGAACACAGAAACAACGAAAATGAGAGTGAAAACCTAGCACCTAATTTTATACCAGATATTTCACTTGACGAATTAAATCAGAAATATGAAATACCAAATGGCGGTACTAACAAAAATAAAGTTATAGAAATTTTCGTTGAATATAATAGTAAGAAGAAAGACAAATTCAACATTCCATTGAATATAAATATGAATAATTATGTTTCATTGCTAAAGGAGCTATTGATTGAGAAATTAAAACATATGGAGGATCCTACATTCGAATCACTTAAAATACAAAATTTAATTCTTATCAAGCAAAATACATTAATGAAAGATGACAGGTTAATAAAAGAATACAATCTTTCAAATGGGGATAAAATTACAATGGCTGTATCGAAAGATGAAGAAGATGAATATGAATACCTCAACCTGCACGAAAGAATAGGGAAACAATCAAAGAAAGAATACTTTCATTCGAAAAATATTAAACAAATTGAAGTCGCTCCTCTGGAAAAGCTACCGAAACTAACAAAACAAGGTTATAAAACTTATCCTGATTTTAAAATCCTTTGCAGGATGACTCTTGAGGAACTCAAAAATGTCTATAATTTCAGTATTTGGAACGAATATGGAAAAATCGAATGGAAAGATAAAGTAGATTTAACTGACTTAGACTTAGACGAAATTGTCAATATTGAACCACTTATTATAGAATTATATGGTGGTGAAAAAAATGAATTGCCCAAAAAAGGGGAAAAATTGAATAAACCAGCCAAATATATTTTAGAAAAAATACAACCTGAAAAAGAATTGAGGACAGAGAAAGATAAAAAAACCTTCGAAAAATTACTTAAAAATGTAGTTAGAGAGAAAAATGGAAATTTCATAGAATATAATCATACCACTTCCCAATTAATTTTCGAATGTGAAGAATTAAATAAGAAAAAATGCATATAAAATTAGAAAATTTATTAAATTTAAATATTTATTATAATAATATACTAAATGAAATTTATAATACTGGATATTAATTATCTCTACTTAATAATGGCATTTAAAAATATTTTTTTTCAGAAAAAATTAATTCAGAATTCTTTTAATTTCTAATATATTACTACCTATTCTTAAAATTACTTGATCTTCAATACACCAAGGCCAATCTAAATAAACCCTTTAAGTTTAATTATCATATTTCAAAATTCAAACTTACCATGTACCGTTGGTACTTTGTTTCTCTAATCCATCTTGCACATACCACGAACATTCAGAAAAATTAAAAGAAAAACTTGTATGTATCCTAGAATAGGCAAAATTTTCTAAATTTATATCATTATCTTTATGTCTCCCAATTTTGACAGTTTTTGTAATAGGAAAAATTTTTGTAGTAGGTTCTTCATTTCCGTTTACTATTTCTAATAACAAATTGAAATTTCTGTTGATGATTTTGAAATGTTACTTTGGATCAACTTCAACTGAGAAGTGTACATCTCCTAAAGAAATTATTATTTTGTTTTTAATCATCTACATTTTAAAAGAATTTTACCAATTTCTTCTTAAGTTTCACGAATATAATAGAATCTGGATCCATAATATTAGAGTCAGGAGCAAGATAATAATTTTTTTCTTGTTTGTCAAAGTAAATTTTAAATGGAGATATATTCATTCTTTGATGGTTTGTACTATTCAATATTACATCGTTTAGGAAGTTTTCATCCTTTTAATTTAAATTTTTTTAAAATACTCGATTCCTTGAAGGGCCGAAATATGTCACCCCGTCCTTTGAGTTTCGCAAACTTCCAGATATCATTCCGTCAGCGTTTATTCTTATATTTCTACCATCTAAAAGGTTACCTTCAATTTCGAAGATTTCGAGTTGAGGTAACATTATGACATCTGATTCTTTTAATGACTCTTCTATTTTAATCACATCCTTTAGGTCTTTCTTATTATAGTTTAAATATTTCTTTACGACATCAAAATCATTCACAGCTTTCGTTACATATATTTTCTATAATTATTATACGATATTTTACTTGGTCTACACTTCTATCTGGGCTAAAAATAATTTTGCATATTACTACTCATTATAATTGGAAGATTTCCTATATTTGTTTTCTCCTGATTTTATTTTTTTATCTAAAGATGTTATAAAATCTCCATCTTCTCTTTTATTGTTCCTTGGCATGCAACAAGACTACTTAATGAGAAATATGTTACTAAAAAATTTTCAAACATTTTTAAACGAATAATTTTTTTTTTGTCTTAAATAAAATATTATTAAATTTGGATTTTTGTATTGAATAAATTTAAATTAAATTTTCTTTATATAAATTTTATTTAGTATAATTTAAAACATTTTGATTTATCAATTCGTTTAATGAATTTAATGCTATAATTAAATCTGTTTTTTAGTGATTAATTGTTTGTTCCAGCTTTAAAAGAGTAATTTGATCGTAGATTTGATTTAATTTCATAAAACCCTTATCATTATTAATAATTTCCGAGAGAATTTCTAAAGTATTCAAAATGTTAATTTTAGAGCAGTTTGTGTCTATTTTCTTTATGTTGATATGCAAGAGCAAATCCTCAATTGAAGAACGATTTAAATTTATGATATCTTGATCTGATGATCTTGACTTAAATAAGAAAATATAGATGAACTTTACTAAATTTTCGATATGCTCTTCTCCCAGTTCAAGTTTCTCAGCTTTTAATAAATTTGCAATTCTAATAATAGTTTTATGATGAATGCTTATATTATTTTCAGCCAACATCCTAAATTCACTTAAAATTTTAAATTTAAACGCATTATCTCTCTTATTTTTAAAATCTATTATAAAATTTATCAAATTTTCTCTCAAATAAAAGCTATTTGAATTAAATTTGAGTTTCAAGCTATCCAAATAGATCATTATTTTTGTGCTTGTCAAATCTAAAATTATATAGCGTTCTTTATTCTCATGTAAAACATTAATAAGTTTTTGATTCAAAATATCAGAGAATTTCTCACTTAGATATTCTTGGTTAGTTGCGTAATACTCTAATATTTTGAAACAATCTTTAACCCCCTCTTCTGTATGAATTTCACCAAGGGAATTTACAAAATTTGAATATTTATTGAATATGTCTTCTGATTCAATTATTAGGCTCATGTTAACAAATAATTTAAATAAGAAAAAATCTTTCATTTGTTTTTTTGTATTTTCTATAATCGAAAAGAAATTCTTAGTTATTGGTTTTATTATATTATCATTAAACTTGTTTTCATCATTTTTATAAAGTGTTCGAAAATTTTCTGCAAAACTTTTAATAGGATATTTTCCAACACATAAAAAATGGATATCTTGAATTAGATATTTTCTTAGGATTTCATCAAATTCTGGATCATTAAAAGAAGATACTTCCATTAATTTGAAACAAAATAAAGCTTCTCTATGAATAATCTGAGTTACTATTAAATTATTCTTAATGAACTTTATAAATTTTTTAATATGTTCCTCCTTAGGAAGAAGATTTGATTGGATGAACGAAGCCTGCTTGATAAACAACAAAAATAATGGAAGATTAAATTTTCTGTTCTTGTTGAATATTTCTTTTCCCGCAAAAGATGTTAATTTATTATTTGTAGAATTTTCTATCATATTATCTGCAACATGGTCGTATATTCTACTCACTATTTTAACAAAATCTCCACTTTTTAACAAAATGTCTAAATTATTGTCATGTAAACGCTCATGTTTGATGTCAGTTATATTCTTAATTCCTTGAAATAAATTTAAAACAGAGTTTGACTCCATTTTTTCATAGACTAAGTCATCTAAAAGAAATTCTTTTTTAATATCCATAACTATCCTACAGATATGATTATATGCGTTCAAACCTGGAAGTTCTAAATACAAATTAGTCAAGTTTGCAAGGAGAGATAATTTGTTATTAAGATTCCCTTCTAAACCTTTAGTTATATAGTTAGGAAGAAGCATTGTAGTTAGTATTGTTTTATAGTAATTTAGTTTGTTGTTTTTGTGATCTAGAATATTTTTTATTACGAAGTTCATATCATCGAAGCTTACTTTATTGATCTGATTTGAAAATTTATTTTCTATAAGTTTTAAATTAAAAGTTATTCCAAAATGAACCATAACTTGTATAATTTCAAGCATTTCTGCTAATTGTAGTTTTTCATGATTGTTTTCTAGATATTTTAATATTTTTGGGAGGATTGAATTGTTTTCTTCTCGATTTATACTATAAATTCTCTTCTTCTCCAGTACATATATGAAAAAAAGGATTCCTTTTACTTCGTTTAAATTATTAAAATAATTATTCTGGTAAATAATTTTGAAAATCTTTTTCCTGATTTTCTCGAGAGTTAAATCTAAATTGGGAATTTTCCTACAATTATTTTTTGAAAAGAAAATCAGATTTTTGTAAAAGGAAATTAAATGTAAGTAAAATTTTTCATCTAAACTCTTGCAATTATAATTATCCAACTCTAAAATTATTCTCTCTATTCTTTGGAAATTTTTGTTTCTTATCGTAAGAATGTCCAATTTGTTCATTTTGTAGGGACTATTGTAATTTTCTATTCTTTCAAAGGCTAAATCTGAAATATTCGAGTAAAATGAAGCAATTAATTTGTTGAATTTATAATTTTGATAGCCTACATTTGTATAGAAAACTTTTTTATTGGATTTAATTAGCCTAGAGATTAACATTTATTTAAATAAAATTTAAATTATTTATTTTCATGTTTATAATTTATTTTAGTTTTATTTTATTTCAGTTTTTTGATAGGTACATTATGAGTAATCATATTAAGTATGCCTCCAATTGAATAAACTTGCGGAATGTTATATTTCTTCAAGATGGAACCAGCAACTGCTGCTCTGCCTCCACTTCTGCAGTATACTACCAAAGGTTTATTTTCCCCAATTTCAATGAATTCATCTATTCTACCTTCAATATTTCCTAAAGAGACTAATTTAGCATTTGGAACGACTCCTGTGCTCTCCCATTCACTTTTTTCTCTGACATCAACAATCTCCATATTTTGTTTTTCAATTATTTCTTCAACGAAAGTTTTCAAATTATCATTTTGCACAGTTCGAATGAATGAAATCTTGTCAACTAATCCTTGAGATACACAGTACTTTTCTAAGCCTTCATATCCAACTTCTACAAATCCAACTGAGTTTTCATAGCCTACTCTGGCTAATCTAAGTATAGATTCTCTCTCTTGTCCTGGATCTGTGATGAATAAAAACTTTTGATTAGGAGGGAACATATTAGCTGTTGTAATTGCATAGGTAATTTTTAGCGAAATTAAATATGATTCCTTGAAAAATCCAGACATTGATTTGTTGAAATCTCTGGTGTCTAAAACTGCGATATCCTTTTCCTTGGCTAATTCAATAAAATCCTTAGGATTTATGGCCCTATAAGATTTTTCTAAAATTGTTTCTGTGGTATCATATCCTTTTTTGTTCATCATCGCGTCAAAGAAAAAATATTTAGGAGGCGTGGGTAAATTAGAAGTCACAATTTCAATAAATTCTTCCTTTTTTAAATTATCGTTAAGTGCATAATTTGTTTTTTTTTGATTGCCTAGAGTATCACTTACCCCTGATGAAATATTTTTGCCACACGCAGATCCTGCCCCATGCCCAGGGAAAATAACTACGTCATCTGGGAGAGTCTTTTTTAATTTAGTTATAGAATCGAATAGCATTCCAGCAAGGTCGCGTTCTGATATTTCATTAGAAACGGCTAAATCAGGACGTCCAACTTCCCCCAAGAAAAGGAAATCTCCAGTGAAAATAGCTTTAGGAGTATGTGTTCTGTCTAATAAAGTAAAACTTGAAGATTCCAAAGTGTGTCCTGGTGAATGAAAAACTTGAATTTTTACATCCCCTAAATTTAATAAATCGCCATCATTTGCAACGATTGAATCATATTGTGGTTTGGCTGAAGGTCCGAACACGATTTCTGCACCTGTTAATTTCGCTAATTCACAATGTCCACTAACAAAATCAGCATGAAAATGTGTTTCTAAAATATATTTTAGTTTTGCTCCCCTAACTTTGAGCAAATCGATGTAAATGTCACTCTCTCTGATAGGGTCTATTATGATAGCTTCCTTGTTTGATTCTATGTAATATGAGAATTGAGCCAAGCATCCTGTATTGAATTGATGAACATAATAGTCTTCTGTGTTTTGGAAAATATTTTTAGTTTGGTTTGTGCAAGTCATTTTTTTATTCGATAATGTAAATGCTATATTTATATTTTTAAACATATAATATTTATTTTTTTATTCGTAAATAAATTGCTTTTAAGAATAGGATATTAGTAATTTTAAAATTTTAATAAATATGTTTATTTAATGATAGATATTATGAACTCAAGTATTAATCTAAAAAAACAAAATAATGTTCTAAAGATATTGATAATTAAAAATTTTCGATTGTTTTATCATGAAAATATATTCTTCGTTTAATTTATTAAATAATAAATTTTAATTATGGGGAACTCTTTAACAAAAAAAGCTCATAAAAATGAAATTCAAAAAGAAGAGGAATCAAGTGTTCCAGAAATTGTAAATGATCTCCCTTCTCCAATAATAGAAGAAAAGTATAAAACATATGAAAAATCAAATCTGAAAAAATACCCTACTGTCATTTTAAATACTAATTTAATCATCCCTATTATTCTATATATGAATAACGTTGAAATTTTGATGGATGCTCTTGTTTTAATTAAAACAATAAACAGTCGATTAACATCAAGAATAATCAAAGAGAAAAAGAATTTTTTTTGTGATAAATTATTATCCGGCAGACAAGATATGAACGAAGTTTATTGTGAATTTGATATGAAGGATTACCATATTGCAAATAGTTTCCCTAAAGTAAATATAACTGTTGAAACCAAAGATCAAGGGTGGGCTTCTGTAAGTGCTAGTAGTTCATGGGTAGAACTGAGATTCAAAAATAAAATTACTAATAAAGAAAAATCTTTTGACATCGGAAGAAATTTTAAGGAGAAGAATTTCAAATCATTAAAGTATAATCTAAATAATAAATGCGAGGGAATATTGCATGAAATATTTGAGCAATTTCTTGACCCCAATAACATAGTTCAAGTTGTTGCCAGATCAATGTATCCTGGATGGGTGTGTTACATAAGAAGAGCCGAGTTTATTTTTAAATATTTCAAAATTGATAGAGAATTTTAAAACTTAAGAAATTCTTGAAAAATGATTCTAATTGGATGCTTAAAATAAAACTTATTTATGTAAATATTTCAATCACTATCGTAATAAATCAAATCAATTTATAATAAAATAAATTCTTAAATAAATTAAAATTTTTTATAAAAAAAGGCAGCTTTTCTTTTTTACTGGGGATTGGGGATTGGGGATTGGGGATTGGGGATT
>Ga0169931_10013136_pt1 | contig 11352 bp, 12 predicted proteins | sample Kivu_15m_20L_FD_129675 | JGI IMG/M metagenome (GOLD analysis project Ga0169931, IMG submission 129675) | Freshwater microbial communities from Lake Kivu, Western Province, Rwanda to study Microbial Dark Matter (Phase II) - Kivu_15m_20L... | ecosystem: Environmental > Aquatic > Freshwater > Lake... | reverse complement strand
TATGGATTTTTCCGGGTGTCCGGGTTCTATGTCAAATTGAAAGCCACCAGATCCTCTACCTGCAGCTACGGGAGTTTTATTCACACATAGGGAAATAGGATTATTCTCAGCATAATGTAACAAAAGTCCGGACGTATTGGCAGGTCCTTCAGGTCGATGGCAATGTCCGCAGTTTACATCAAGCCAAGCTCTGGCTCTGTCATGTAAGCTGCCGGAAGAATTGTCTTCCCATGCAGCCATTTTCGGTATGGATGTCAATTCAGGGGCAGATTCAAGTATTTCTTTTTGTAAAAAATAATTGATTTGTTCGCCGCTTTCTAATTTTTTATTGAGTTGTCTTGCGCTTGGACCAATGGGTAATAATTGATCTTTAAAACTATGACAGCCCTTGCATTGGTTTTTATTGGGGATAATATAATTTATTTTTTGTTTTTTGCCCGAATTGTCAATGAATTGAACTGCTTTTGTATCGCCTGCCAGATCAAGCAAAGCATCTGTTTGATCTTGATTCCAAATGTAGGAAATAGCCTCCCATCCATTTTCTTCGTGAATTAACAATCTAGTCTCCAGAAGGGTCTTTTGACCTTTAGGTTTTCGAAAATCAGAAGGATAGTAGAAGTTTTTTATAATAACAGCTCCTATGGGAAAATGAAAAACTTCTTGAGGCTGATATTTCATTTTTTTATCTTGTGGAATATAAATAAACCGAGACTTCCAAGCATAGTCTGAGAAAAGAGGGCTGTTCAATTCATAGGGAAAAACCCGGTCAGCAGGTTGTAAATTTGATATTTGATCTTTGAAAAATTTCCATTCAGATAAAAGTTGCGGATACTTTTTTTTAGGCTCTTCCCAATTAAATGACTGAAAAGAAATAAGGAAAAAAAATAATAGAAAAAGGCTTGTAACTCTCATCGTCAGGTTTAAGATTTGATTTACATAATCTATGCCAAATTAATTTTTAATAACATTGGGTTTGAGTGGTGTCTTTTGACATTGAAATGAACTCAACTCTTTTTTTATGGATTTAAATCCGTTTGAAGCATCAATATCTGCGAAGCTTTCATTTTTATTGTCATGAATACAAAGAACTGGATTGTTGTTTTTTCTCTTGACATCAGTAATGCCATCATACAGAATATGTGGAACTTTACTGCCAAATCTTAATTTGAACCAAAACATTTTACCCATTCTTCCTTGTAAGGTTGCTGGAATTGATTTGCGATTGAATTGATTGTGATGTACATGAATTTCCTCCGGATAAGGATAATAAATAGAATCTTTCAATGGATTTTCAGTCATATAATAACTAATCACCCCTAAACTCATGGTTCTATTATTTTCAATTTGATTGTTAAAAACTTCCACATGGTTGGCAGCTAGAAGAATTACGCCTGTTCCTTTAGGAACCTTGCCCACTATATTTCCTTTGGGTGCAAAATTTCTATGATTATTTTCAAATATTTTATTATTGAAAACTCTTGTCATTCCGCCCTTTTTCATAGGTAGATCAGGCAAGTCAAAAACAAGAACGCCCCCCGTGTTTTTGGTTGCGATATTGTCGTAAACATCAGCATAAAGTGAATTTTCAATTTCAATTCCAGCTACGTTTTCAATTGCCTTACAATTCCTAACGATGATATGTTTGGATTGTCCCACATATATTCCGGCATCAGATGCTCCCCTTGCCACACAGCCTTCAATTAGAATATTGGAACATTGGACAGGATACAAGCCATAGGCACCATTCGTTTTTTTGGGTTGGCCAGTCCATCTTGTGCAAACATTTATAAATTGTATCATATCTACATTTTGCGTTTTGATACAATCGCCTTTGCTGTCCTCTACTGTTAAATCGCGCAGTGTTATTTTTTTTGAACTTGTTACTTTTATACCTTCAGCCCCTGATTTCTGACCCTTAAAAGATAAAATTGTTTTATCCATACCTGCCCCCTGGATAACAACATTTGTTTTTCCGTCGAGCCAAAGACTACCGTCCAATTTAAATTTACCCTCTGGAAAAAAAATAGTATCACCGGGCTCAACCAAAATGAAATCATTTTGGAATTTTTTTTGAAAATCTGTTTGTGCACATAGATGAATAGAATAAATCAAAGAGAAGATGAAAATGAAAGCTTGCATATAATTAGTTGTATATTTAATAGAGTCAATAAATCTGTTAGATATTCGAAAAATAATACAAAAAAGTCAAATGCAATCTTTAATTCTTATGAATGTGCAAAAAGATTATGGTTCCTGGGGCGCATTTCAAATAAATCCTTCAGAAAATTTTGTGAACGAACTTCAAAATCACATCAATTCATGTTTGCAGCTACTTGTTTTAGTTGAAAATCACCAACCTGATCATATATCCTTTGCCTCCAGTCATCTTTTTAGATTTCCAGGAATGCAATTGGATAAGCAGAATGAAGAAACAATTTTATATCCAATGCATTGTATTCAGGGTACTCTGGGCGCGCAAGTAAGCGATAATTTATCTTTTGAACCCAATGCAATTTATATCAGCAGAGGTGAAGATTCGCAAACTTTCATAGATAGAACCTATTATGACAGGCTTTGCAAGCAACTAAACCTAATACAGGGAAATGAAGTGATGGTTGCGGGTTTTTATCGTAATTACGAAACTGAAGATCTTTGTAACTATTTGAAATTGAGAGGCTTTGCCGTGATCGCGTTTTTTGAAGAGACTAATTGATTCTCAGATTTTAACATATGGTCAAAATTATTTTTTTCGCAAGCCGTTGAAAAGAAAAAACTACAAGATGTTTATCATTGATTTGCCCAATAATATTTGGTGTAAAGGTTTGCAAAAAATAAAACTTTTCTATTTTTGCATTGTCTTTGTGTTTATTTGTTTGGGTTTTTAGGGAGGCTGCCTCGAAAGAGAGTAGCCTCTTTTTATTCGTTGGCTTTCTTTTTCTTTTTATTCTGCCATTGTTGGAAGAACTGAGCCCATGCAAGCGGATTTAAAATCTGAACAGGTCTAGCCTGACCCAAATAAGAGTATGAACTTGCCTGTTGTTGAAGATAATACATGCCATTTTCTCTTGCATCCATTCCCGTAGCCTGAGCAATGTCATACATTTTTTTTCTGCTTAAATTTCGATCAGCTAAATCTTCCATCATCATCGATTCAGTTGGTTTCATGGCTAAAAATTCTGCTCTGAAATTATCTCTGTCGGGCCATGGAAAAATCACCACTTCATTTAAATTTACATCTTTTGCCTCAAGTTCAACAACTACTGAATAGTTGGAGCCTTTGTAATCAGAGGGGATATTGATCTGAAACTCAGAAAATCCAACGGCACTAAAGTGAATTGTTTCTCCTTTTTTAACGACAATGGAAAACATTCCCTCATAATTAGCATAGGTGCCTCTGTTTGTGTTTTTAACATAAACGGTTGCAAAAGGAATATATTGAATCCTTTTCTGCTGGTTTTTAGTTAGCACAATTCCAGATACCTCCACGATAGACTCATCTACCATATAGGGTTGAGAATAAAGCAAAAGGGATGAAATCAATAAAAATAGAGTGAGAGTATATTTCATATTTTTCTTTTAACTAAAAACGAAGTTACGATAAAAATAGTTTGAAAATTCTAAGCATAGGGAAAAAAAGCATCTTCGAAATATTGTAAATGAATTTTTGGTTCCAAAGTAATGGCAATTATATCGAAGAAATAAAATCCTTCATGATCTGTTTCCATGAGAAACTGATGAGCCGCCAAACAGCATTTATTGATTTTGGTTGCATGAACACTATTTTCCGGAAAAGCAAATTGTGCATTCTTTCTGGTTTTTACTTCTATAAAACGAAAACTTCCTTCATGAAATACGATGATATCTATTTCTTTTTTTTGATATCTGTAATTTTGCTTCCAAATTCCGTACCCTTTTTTTTGTAGATAGGCGACAGCGATTTGCTCCCCTATTTTTCCCAGTTCATTATGATTAGCCATTTTTTTTATATCTTTAACTTTCTAAAATTAATCTAATTAAGAATACTTTTCAAGTTTAACGGAGATGAAGATGAACGAATTAATAGCCGCTTTTTCCAACCAGTTGAGAGAGTCGCTCTCCTTGGCGCAAACCTATCAATTGCAAAGACCCAAGAATGAAATACATAATATCGTTGTAGCCGGATTAGGTGGTTCTGGAATTGGAGCTGATATTACAGCTGAATTGACTTCTACTTGTAGAAAAGTTCCTATGCTAACAGTAAAGGGCTATGAATTGCCTCAATTTGTGGGTGAAAATACCTTGCTATTGTGTAGTTCATTTTCAGGAAATACGGAGGAAACTCTTGATTGTTTCGAACAGGGAAGATTAGCGGGAGCACATGTTATCTGCATTTCATCGGGTGGTAAACTCATAGAATTGGCACAGCAATATGGATTTGATTTTGTTCAGCTTCCGGGTAGAGGCTTACCTCCAAGGGCTTGTTTGGGATATTCTTTAGTGCAACAAATTCAGGTTTTGTGGCAACTTGGAATGATCAATAAGAATATTTTAGAGGACCTGCCCAAGGCTATTTCTATGCTTGAGAATGAGTCATCCACGATACAGATGAAGGCAAAAAAAATTGCATCTTTTTTAACGGCTAAATTTCCTGTAATCTACTCAGTTGATCAGATAGGCGCAACCGCAGTCCGATTGAGACAGCAATTAAATGAAAATGCCAAAATTCTTTGTTCACATCATGTGATACCAGAGATGAACCATAATGAATTGGTCGGTTGGAGAAATCAGCCTGGAAATTTTGCCGTTTTACTACTTAGAAGGCCCAATGATCACAGTAGAAATCAGGTTAGAATTGATATTAACAAAAAAATAATTTCACAATACACGGATACCATTATTGAAATCTTCGCTAAAGGCGAAACGGAATTAGAACAATTTTTATATCTTATCTCTATAGGTGACTGGATCTCATGGGAGTTATCTGTGCTGAGAGAGGTTGATGCCATAGAAGTTGATGTAATAGATTATTTAAAAAGTTCACTTTCTAATCAATAGATAGCAAATATCCCAGCAAGTAAAAAGTGTAAGATTACACTGATCTATCACGCTTTATAATATTTGCGAACATTATCAAGCTTCCCTTGAATCTTTATGGAAATTAAGTCTGTTAAACTTCACGATCTGGGACAAATTCCTTATCAAGAGGCATGGGATTTTCAAAAAGCATGTTTCAATGAAATCATTGAGGCCAAATTGGCTCACCGCAAAAATCCAGACTCTTTCAAACAAAGTACAGAAAATCACTTGATATTTTGTGAGCATTTTCCCGTTTATACCTTAGGTAGGAACGGGAAAGAACAGCATCTTTTGGTTAATGAAAGTAAATTAAATCAATTAGGTGCTGAATTTGTTAAAATTAACAGAGGGGGAGATATTACCTTTCATGGTTTAGGTCAATGGGTTGTTTATCCTATCTTTGATCTAGATTTTTTTTACACAGATATAGGTAGATATATTCGAGAGTTGGAAGAAGTTGTAATTCAAGTTCTTTCATACTATGGGTTACAAGGTGAAAGATCAAAGGGAGAATCAGGAGTCTGGCTGGATGTAAATACCTCAAAGCAGCGTAAAATTTGTGCACTAGGTGTACATTTGAGCCATTGGGTTACAATGCATGGCCTTGCATTCAATATCAATAATGACTTGTCATTCTATAACTATATCGTACCTTGTGGTATTCAAGACAAGACAGTTACAAGTTTATCTCTTGAATTGAATCAAAAAATAGACATGAATGAAGTCAAAGAGCTTTTACTTTCAGCATTTATTCGAGTTTTTCAACTAAAAATTACCTGATGAAGAAAGATATCCCCATACACTCTGTTACGGATATTGGCATTGCGATTATCCCCTTGGAAATAGATCAAGTCTATGAAGTTTATCTGATTAATAAAAAAAATCGGGTCATTCGGAATATTATCATTTGTAGCAAGTCATACGGAGAATGGGAGGGAAAAAAAATAGAAACAGCAACAACACGTTATTTTTTGGATTACCTGGGTAACGAAAATGCGCAAAAATTTGAGATTATGGAATCAAATTTGGCTAAGGTGGCCAATGAATACTGGATCAGTTTCTCTTTGGATAATTACCTCTATGACCGAAAAATTGTATTTGTGCAAGGAAGTATAGATCAGATGAATTTTTCATTTGTACCTTATGTTGAACAAAAAGGTGTTATTATTATATAAATTATGAATCAAGAATTAGAAGAACCCATCAACCATGATGAATTAATCAATGAAATAGAAGAGTCTGAAGACGTAGAAGATTTGTTTGAATGGCAGTCCATTAAAGTAGATCCAGGTCAGGAACCCCTGCGTGTAGATAAATTCTTGATGGATAAAATTAAAGATATCACGCGAAGCAAGATACAAGCTGGAATTGAGAATGGTTTTGTTTTAATCCAAGACAAAACAGTAAAGAGTAACCATAAAATAAAGCCGGGGGATCTGATTAAAATCAGGATCAGAAAGCAAAAGAATGAAGGCCAGATTCTCGCAGAAGATATACCACTCGACATCAGGTACGAAGATGATCAGCTTATAGTTTTATGTAAACCAGCCGGTTTGGTTGTGCATCCGGGTGTTGGTAATTATCAGGGTACTTTGGTGAATGCCCTCGCTTTTCACATCAAGAACTTACCACTTGTAGAAGGTAAAAATGATTATCCTGGAATTGTGCACAGAATTGATAAAGATACAACAGGCCTCATGGTCGTGGCAAAGACTGATCTGTCCATACATAAATTATCCAAACAGTTTTTTGATCATACCATTCAAAGAACTTACAAAGCTTTGGTTTGGGGAGACTTGAAAGAAAATGAAGGTAGAATTGAAGGTCATATCGGAAGACATGCGCGCTATCCTAAAATGTTTGATGTTTACTCAGACGGCGATTATGGGAAACATGCCGTAACCCATTATAAGGTCATAGAACGGTTTGGTTATGTTACATTGATCGAGTGTAAATTAGAAACAGGTAGAACCCATCAGATACGCGTGCATATGAAACATTTGGGCCATCCTTTATTTAATGACAAATTATATGGTGGAGATAAGATCGTAAAAGGAACTATTTTTACCAAGTACAAAGAATTTGTGGATAATTGTTTTAAAATACTACCTCATCAGGCTTTGCACGCTTATTCATTGGGTTTTATTCATCCTGAATCTCAAAAAGAAATATATTTGGAAGCAGAAATGCCTGATTATTTTACACAGGTTTTAGATAAATGGAGAACTTATACGAAAGGAAGACTTCTTAAGGGTCAAAGTGAATTAGAATAAGAAAATTGAATTGTTCTCATTTTTTGAATAGAGGTTTTTTTTGTACATTTACGTTATGAATGAAGAATTAGAAAAATCAAAAGAAAATCAGCCAGAAATGGCTAATAATTCCTACGGGGCAGATAATATCACCGCCCTGGAAGGACTTGAGGCCGTTAGGCTTCGTCCGGGTATGTACATTGGTAGTACAGATACAAAAGGTTTGCACCATTTGGTTTGGGAAGTTATTGATAATTCAATCGATGAGCATTTAGCTGGCTACTGTTCGCATATAGAAGTGGTGGTTCATCCCAATAACTCCATCACCGTAAGAGATAATGGAAGAGGGATTCCTGTTGGGATGCATCAAAAATTACAAAAATCTGCGTTGGAAGTAGTTATGACCGTCTTACACGCGGGTGGAAAATTTGATAAGCAGACCTATGCTGTATCAGGTGGTCTTCACGGTGTGGGCGTATCTTGTGTGAATGCCCTTTCTGTTTACCTAAAAGCAGAAGTTCACAGAGAAGGTAAAATTTTTCAACAGGAATATTCCTGCGGTGTTCCCCAAACTGAAGTAAAAGAGATTGGTATCAGTGAGAAAACCGGAACCTATGTTACTTTTTTACCAGATCAATCTATATTTTCAGAAACTGTATACAGTTATGAGATTCTCTCCAAAAGAATTAGAGAGCTGGCTTACTTGAACAAGGGCCTTCACCTTACAATAACAGATGAGAGAGAGGAAATTGATGGACAGCCCAAGTCAGAAGTATTTTTCTCGGAAGGGGGAATAGCAGAATTTGTTACATATTTAGATAAATTAGCTGGTAGACAGGCGCTTACGGAAGAACCTATAATGGTTTCGGGAGAGCAGGATCAGGTGGTAGTTGAGGTTTCTTTCCAGTATAATGATTCTTATCGTGAAAATCTGCGTTCTTATGTCAACAACATCAATACAGTGGAAGGTGGAACGCATGTGGCTGGGTTTAGAAGGGCTATCGGATTGGAACTCAAAAAATATGGTGAAGTAAGTGGAATTTTTGCCAAAAATAAAACAACTGTTTCTGCGGAAGATTTTAGAGAAGGATTAACGGCTGTTGTTTCCGTTAAGGTGCCTAATCCAGAATTCAAAGGTCAAACCAAAGGTGAACTGGGTAATCAGGAAGTCTCTACTATAGTATCGAATTGTGTAAGAAGAATCTTTGAAGCTTATCTGGAAGAAAATCCTGGTATTGCCAAAATGATGGTAGAAAAAGTAGTTTTAGCCGCAAGAGCTCGTAGTGCTGCTCAAAAAGCCAGAGAAATGGTGCAAAGAAAAACTGTTTTATCTGGAGTTGGATTGCCGGGAAAATTGGCTGACTGCTCTTCAAAAGATGCATCTGCTTCTGAAATTTTTCTGGTAGAAGGTGATTCTGCGGGTGGTACAGCCAAGCAAGGTCGTAATCGTGAGTTTCAAGCTATTTTGCCATTGAGAGGTAAAATTTTGAATGTTGAAAAAGCAATGGAACATAAAATTTATGAAAACGAAGAGATTAAAAATATTTTCACTGCTTTAGGAGTTAGAATTGAAGAGAAAGAAGGGGAGAGGACGCTGAATATCGACAACCTTCGCTATCACAAAGTTGTTATCATGTGCGATGCGGATATCGATGGTAGCCACATCACAACTCTGATTTTAACCTTTTTCTTCCGTTTTATGAAACCTTTGGTCGAAAATGGATATATATACATAGCGGCACCCCCCTTGTATCAAGTTAAAAAAGGTAGCAAAATGGCCTATTGTTGGACTGAAGATCAGCGTATTGCCTTGGTTGAAGAATTTGGAGGAGAGTCTGGTGGTCTTACAGTACAACGCTACAAAGGTTTAGGTGAAATGAACGCTGACCAATTATGGGAGACAACGATGAACCCGGAAAAAAGAACGCTCAGACAGGTCAGTATCCAGGATGCTGAACTAGCGGATGAAATTTTTTCAATGCTGATGGGAGATGAAGTTCCTCCAAGAAGAAAATTTATTGAAGAAAATGCTAAATATGCAAAAGTTGATGCTTAAAATAAAGCCCTGAATTTTCAGGGCTTTATTTTTTTCCAAATATTTTTAAGTTCAGATGCAGGAAATTGATTGGCTACAATCTTTTTGTTCTTATCTAGTAAAACCAATAAAGGAGGCTGTACAGATTTTGGAGCGAAATATCTTTTCATCCTGGCTTTGGGATCAACTAAATGAATAAAATAAGAAGTATTCATTAAATTTTCAGGATCTTGTACATATTCCCAAAATGATTCTACCTGTTCCCCAAAAGGATAAATACTTAGAATTTTTAAAGAATTAGGTTTTTCCCTCTCGAAAAATCGTTCAATTTGCTCCAGTGATTCATGACAATGATTGCATCTGAAATGCCAGAAAAAGAGTAAAAAATAACCTGAATCTTCCTTTTCTACATGCACCAACTCTCCAACTTGATTGTAGAGAAATAGACTGTCAACCCTTTCTCCAATGGAAGGTTGGGCCTTAGTTTCTAATAGGAAACAAAAGAAAATAAAACAGACTATACGGTGCATCTGTCTAAATATATTTGATTAAAACGGAAGCATATCATCATCCATGGGTTCAGGAGGTTCTTGATCTTTAGAGACCGTACCTGCTTTGTCAATTTTCCAGGCCTGAAGATTAACAAAATATTTCCCAGACCATTCATTTCCCCTGATATTGAAGCTGACATGAAGTTGATCCCCTTCTTTAAAACCATCAAGTAAGGAGCATTTTTCCTGTGTCAACTCAAATTTTACCTTTTGTGGATAGGTCTCCTTGGTTTCAACAACAAATTCTCTTTTTTGAAAGCTATCCTTGACCTGTTGTGTGTCAAATTTTTTTAAAAGACTTCCTTCTAACTTAAAATCCATATTTCATTTTTTTTACAAATATAAGGGCAAAAGTTTTAATTGTCCATATGTAATCAAAAAAACTATACAAATAATTTTATGTAATCAAAAAGTTTATGTTTTTAATTTTTATTATTTTTCATTTCTTGCTTGTTTTTTTTTAGTTTTGTTAGTAAGCTGAAATTTATGAAACAGTACCATCAATTATTATCGAAAATCTTACAGGAAGGTATAAAAAAAGAAGATCGTACCGGAACAGGTACAATCAGTATCTTTGGATACCAGATGCATTTTGATTTAGAGGAAGGTTTCCCCTTAATCACAACAAAAAAGTTACACCTTCGGAGTATTATTCACGAACTTCTATGGTTTCTAAAAGGTGAAACCAATATTGCCTATCTAAAAGAAAATAAAGTGGGAATCTGGGATGAATGGGCCGATGAAAAAGGCGAATTAGGCCCGGTTTATGGAAAGCAATGGAGAAGTTGGTCTTGTAGAGATGGTTCAACTATAGATCAGATAAAAGAAGCTATCGACACAATTAAAAACAATCCAAATTCAAGAAGAATCATAGTTTCAGCCTGGAATGTAGAAGATTTACCCAAAATGGCTTTAGCTCCCTGTCACTGTTTTTTTCAATTTTATGTAGCTGAGGGAAAACTCTCTTGTCAGCTATATCAAAGAAGTGCAGACACCTTTCTGGGGGTTCCTTTCAATATCGCATCCTATGCTTTACTCACTTTAATGGTTGCTCAGGTATGCGATTTACAACCTGGTAAATTTGTTCATAGTTTTGGTGATACGCATTTGTATGTAAATCATTTGGAACAAGCCAGAATTCAATTGGAAAGAGAATGCAGGCCGCTCCCTCAGATGAAATTAAATTCACAGGTAAAATCTATTTTTGATTTTACATATGAAGATTTTGAATTAATAAATTATAACCCTCATCCTCATATAAAAGCTGAGGTTTCTGTTTAATAAAATATCATGAAGCCAAGAATATTACCCGAAGAGCTATCAACGCTAACTTTTGTCGAATACAGAAAATCCATTATTAAGGAATTTAAAAGAATGGAGATGGAATGTACCAAAGTGGGAGATTCCGTGCATTTTATTTTGATGTCGGAATGGAATTTTCCAGATATGCCAGGTAAAG
>Ga0169931_10013135_pt1 | contig 11352 bp, 12 predicted proteins | sample Kivu_15m_20L_FD_129675 | JGI IMG/M metagenome (GOLD analysis project Ga0169931, IMG submission 129675) | Freshwater microbial communities from Lake Kivu, Western Province, Rwanda to study Microbial Dark Matter (Phase II) - Kivu_15m_20L... | ecosystem: Environmental > Aquatic > Freshwater > Lake... | reverse complement strand
GGTTAGGAACCTTGGCGGGTGGACTAGCCTTTTTGGTTGAAGAGGCTTGGTTTTTTTCTGGCTTTGCAGTTTCTTTGGGCTTTGCAGTTTCTTTGGGCTTTGCAGTTTCTTTGGGCTTTGCAGTTTCTTTGGGCTTTGCAGTTTCTTTGGGCTTCGAAATTGCTGGTTTGGACGATTTTGAGGCAGGGGTCCTCTTCGGGCTCGGGGCCTTGTTTGCCTTTGGGGCAGGAGCTTTCTTCTGTGGAGGGGCAGATTTGGGCTTTTCCGCATTTTTGGGAGGAAGGGCTGGTTTTTTGGACGGAGGTGCCTTTGTTGGTGGGGGTGTAGCCTTTTTCTTCGCGGCGGGCCCTGCTGGTTTTATCTCTTCTTTCTTAGCTGCCATTGGTTACCTGTAGGAATTTGACGGTTGTCTTCTCCAACTCGTGGACGAAAACAGTTTTTCAGTGACTAAGCTCAGCGTCAACGTAAACAAAATCGCCACCCTTCGCAATTCCAGAGGAGGGAAAATCCCTCATTTAATTTCCTTTTGTGGCTTGGTATTGGATTCGGGAGCAGATGGGATCACAATTCATCCGAGAGAGGATGAAAGACATATCAATTCCCAAGACGTTTGGGAAATAACTGAGTTCATGCGAAGCTACAATCAATCTTCCCTCCACTACAAAGAATTCAATATCGAAGGAGAGCCAAGCCCCAGGTTCCTGCAGCTGGTCGAGCGCGCAAAACCTGACCAAGTCACCTTAGTTCCCGTCAGACCAGGGGAGATCACAAGCGATCATGGATTTCGGTTTTCCAATCCAGAGGAAAAAAAGGCAATCGAACCCTTCCTTTCCAGATCAAAAGGCCTTGGCTTGCGCGTTTCCGTTTTTGTGGAACCTATTCCAGAAGAGATTTCTTTTTGTCACAAAATAGGAGCGGATCGCATTGAACTTTACACTGGACCATTTGCTCACGCTTTCGACCAAGACATCTCTATGGCAAAAGCCATTTACGAAGATTATGTGGCTACCTCCCAAGAGGCACAAAAATTTGGGTTGGGAATCAATGCTGGTCACGACCTAGACACCCATAATCTCGCGATATTTAAGAATCTACCAGGACTTCTTGAAGTTTCCATAGGACACAGATTGGTTTCTGATGCACTGGTTTGGGGAATGGAAAAGACTATCAAGGAGTATAAGAAAGCTCTTTTGCTAGGTGCCTGACTTCCGAATAGCGCTGGTCTTGCTCTATCAATAGTTTGGCTGCTTTTTCCAGAAATCCAGCCTTATTGGATTTGGAGTTTTTCTTCCATTTGTTAAGCTCAGTTTTGAATTCAAGCAAATGACGTCTCGCTTCCTCCGATCTGCCAGAAATAGAAGCCAATCTAAATTTTCTCCAGGCCTCGGCTATCGGAGATTTGTAATGGTCCACCTCTGCATGCCCGAGACCCTTGTGGTAAGGTTCTGTGTCCCAAATCTCATGAAAAGAGTCACGACTGACTTTGTCCTCGAGCTTCGCTTCGCTATAATTCATTTTCGATTTTGTGAGAGAGATCAGTTTTTTCTCATCAGCAGTCCAATTTGCAAAGCAGAGTGAAACCCTGCCTTTTTTTGTCATTTCAGGAGTGATCAAACCTTTTTCACCTAACCTTATGGCTGAATCCAGGTGGCAATCTTGCAAAAGCAGGGTAAATTCCTTTTGGGTTTCTTGTTCTGGCAAAACACTTTCCCAGTTTTGGATTTCGGATTGGCGGGATCCCGATAGTCTCGCCAAGTTGAGGTAAAGGGAATCCTTGGGATTTTTTTGAAGGGCCTTAGAAACGGCCAGGTAGCTTTCTTTGTAGTTGCCGTTCTTGTATTCTACCATAGCCTGCGTATAACACAAAAACCCATCCGTTGTATCTCTGGATTGGCAGGCAGACCTGAGTTTGTCCAAAGCAACCTTGGAGTCTCCCTCAGAAAGTTCGACCATAATCTCATCTAGGAAAGAAAGAGTGTCTAAGGAATAGGGATCGTAACTGGAAAACGGGATTTGGGGCTTAGCACAATTCCCCAGAACGAAAATAAGGCAAACCCACTGAATTCTACAAATCCCATGCATTTGCCCTATTTTTCAGTTGCCCCAACTAGAAAAACAGGATTTTTATGGAATCAATGATAAGTCGAGCCCTACTCAGTCTTTCTATTGTTATCTCTCTTCTGTCTGGTGTTCTCTCTTGCGAACCCGAGGCAAAGAAGCCCCCGAAGAATACCACTTTCACCTACCAAGATTTTGAAAATGTGGTGGGAATTGTAGATAAGTTTTACATAGACCGCAACAACATTAACAAAAATCGGGCCTTTACTGACGCTGCCGTGTTCGCGATCTCAAGCCTCCCGAATGTTCTTTTTTTGTATCCCGAGTCCTACTTTGAGGAAAGGGCTAACTACGAAGATTCCAAAGAGATCTTGGAAGGTACCACTTCCAAGATCTCTCCTTCTGACAGATTTGTGATTTTTACACCTAAACAAGAAGCTTTGAACAAATCTTTAAATTCCAAAACTGGAGAATTCAAAAAGCTCTCCGACATGGAGTTGCGTAAGGTGATCGAAAAGGAAAAGCTTCGCAAGTCTGTTTTGGCGAAAAAATGGGAGGAGACCAACTTCACCAAGAAGGATTTTGACCGAGTGATGGCCCACATAGAGGCTAATTTGGCTAGCTATTCCGTTCCACGATTGAATGTCAGAGCTGAGGAAACGGAAGAAGAAGGCGGTGTAAAAGCCTATTCCATGGAATCCGCATTTGTTGCGGCAGCTAACGGCTACTTGAATTCATTGGATCCGCATAGCAATGTTTTTATGAAAGAGCAATGGGAAGAATCAATGGCAAAGATCAACGATGGATCCTTCGAAGGGATTGGTGCCATTCTAAGCGGCGGTGATCGCGAAGAAGTCATTGTCGAAAGCCCTCTAGAAGGCAGTCCCGCAGTCAAAGCTGGAGTAAGAAGTGGAGATGTCATAACACATGTAGATGCTGTTGCCACCTATGGAATTTCGTTGGCGGGAGTTGTCAAAAGAATCAAAGGCAAAAAAGGAACGACTGTTAAGCTAACTATCAAGAGAAAGGGATACACTGGACCTATCGAAATCGCTGTGGTAAGAGACAAAATCACTATAAAGAATGTGACCTACTACCTGTCCAAAGAGAATCCTCAAATTGGAGTAATCAAATTGACTGGGTTTGTGAAATCTCCAGGAGAAGAAGGAGTGGATTCCCAAATAGCAAAGGGTCTTCGGGCTCTTGAAGAAGAAGCCAAGAACAATGGGAAAGAACTCAAAGCATTGGTTTTGGATCTTCGCAACAACTCAGGGGGCTACTTGGATCTGGCTGTGGACATTGCAGATATGTTTATTGAAAAGGGTCTCATCGTATCTACTGGCGTGCCAGATAGGAGCCCCGAAGAATCCTACGCAAAGCTCAAAGATATCACCAAACTTCCCATGGCAGTGCTCATCAATAGCAAATCTGCCTCTGCTTCCGAAATTGTGGCTAGCGCTCTCCAGCATCATGGAAGAGCTCTAGTTCTAGGAGAGAGGAGCTTCGGAAAGGCTACGGTACAGAAGCTCATGGATCTACCCGGCAACCCAGACTATGTGATCAAAATCACGAACTCTCGCTACTATTCACCCTCAGGCAAAACCATCCAAGTTGTGGGAGTGAATCCAGACATTGAAATCTCAGAGGAGCCAGACAATACTTTCCCTACACGGTTCAGAGAAGAAGATATGTGGAACCATTTGCCAAAAATCCCCTACGAAGGTTTGGCAAAATCAAAGTTCAATGTGGAAGCTATAAAAGATTATGCTAAAAAAAGTGGCAAAGCTGATTCCTATCTGAAAAGCAAAGAAAATGATGCGATTAAACCTGATTATATGTTGATTCGAAGCATTGACTACATAGAAGGTATGCTCCAGAGCAAGTGAGACCCCACTTAATCACTGACTTTCTCATTATTGGAACTGGAGTCAGTGGTCTTTTTACGGCGCTCAAGCTTGTACCTTATGGTGATGTAACAGTTGTTACTAAAAAGGATGATTTTGAATCTAATACCAACTATGCGCAAGGCGGCATAGCATCTGTCTTCGGAAGTGGAGACCACTACCGAGAACATATCCATGATACTTTGGAAGCAGGAGCTGGTCTTTGTGATCCGGAAGCTGTTAGGATAGTGGTGGAAGAAGGGCCTCGCAGGGTAGAGGAGCTTGCCAACTTAGGAGTTCCTTTCAACAAGGATAGCAATGGCAATTGGGAGCTCTCCAGGGAAGGAGGACACCGCCAGAATCGAATTGTCCACTCGCAGGACAAAACGGGTTCCGCTGTTGAAAGGACCCTTCTAAACGCAGTTCACCAAACGGGAAAGATTCGGATTCTAGAGAACCATGGTCTAGTGGACCTGATCACTAGACATCATATCAAAACAAAGAAGGACCTGCCTTTGCGTTGCTACGGAGCTTATGTTTTGAACACGGAAAGTGGCGAGGTGTTTCCCGTACTTGCCAAAAAAACGATACTAGCATCTGGTGGGGCGGGTCAAGTCTACCTCCATACTACGAATCCAAATATTGCGACGGGAGATGGTGTGGCTAGCGCCTATCGTGCTGGTGCCGTGATAAAGAACATGGAGTTTTATCAATTCCATCCTACATCTCTTTACCACGAGCAGGGCAACTCTTTCCTCATAACAGAAGCTGTACGAGGACATGGGGGTATATTGAGAGACATGAGTGGAAGAGCATTCATGGAAGACTTTCATTCTATGAAAGAGTTAGCTCCCAGAGACATTGTAGCTCGAGCGATCGATGAGACGATGAAAAGACGAGGAGAGCCTCATGTACTTTTGGACATCACTCACAAACCTGCCAATGATATTATCCATCACTTTCCCAATATTTATGAGAAGTGCAAAAAATTGGGGATCGATATAACCACGGATCCGATTCCTGTGGTTCCCGCGGCGCATTATATGTGCGGAGGTGTTTCGACAGACTACTATGGCAAAACAGATATTCAGGACTTGTATGCTTGTGGAGAAACGGCTTGCACCGGAATTCACGGAGGGAATCGGCTTGCCTCCAACAGTCTTCTGGAGTGCCTCGTTTTTGCGGATCGCATTGCTCAAGATATTTCGAATTCCAAACTGGCACTAGCTAAGGAATCTCAAGAGATACCAGATTGGAACAAAGAGGGAACGAAGAACACAGAAGAATGGGTTCTCATTTCCCATGATTTGATCGAAGTAAAGACAATGATGAGTGACTATGTGGGAATCGTGAGATCGGACCTTCGTCTCAAAAGGGCCTTAAGGAGATTGGATTTGATATCTGAAGAAGTGAAGGACTACTACAACCGAACCACTGTGACTTTGGGATTGTTGGAATTGCGAAATCTGGCAAAGGTGGCCCAACTGATCGTTCGATCCGCATTGATGAGAAAGGAAAGCCGAGGTTTACACTTTAACACAGACTATACCGAAGATAGAACCCCTTCCCGATTAGATACCATTCTTCGAAGCAAAGCCATTTGAAATGGCAGGAAACATCCAATTCTTAATATCCTAAATGGGAATCAGTCAAATTTAAAAAAGAAAAAAACTACTGCCGCCCATTCTTTTGGGACTCCTTTGGCATACCCAATGGTTCCATAAGATTTATTTAAAACTCTGCCATCGTCTTTGATGAAACCAATTGTGGAGTAACTTCTGCTTTGAACGGTGCCATCTTTTTTGACATAACCCACCGTCGTATAGCTACGATCTTGGATCGTACCATCGTCTTTGATGTAACCAATTGTGGAATAACTTTTGTTTTGGATGGTTCCATTTTCTTTGATATACCCTACGGTCGAATAGCTTTGGCTTTGAATCGTACCATCACTTTTGATATAACCCTTTGTTCCATAACTATTGGATTGGATCGTCTGAGCATACACATTCCAAATATTGAAATAGCAAAGTAATAATAAAAAACTAATCCTCATAAAGAAATACCTCCAAATTCCTACGTTTCGGATTGTTTCCATTTGGATAGTAAACCAGATACAAAGCAACATTTATAGTAACAAATACTCATTTATTTGTTCCGGTTATTCTCTGAAAGTCTTTTTCCCATTTAAATATTTTAGGAAAAAAGAAATGAAAAATAACCATTGCAATCGTTAAGCAGCTTCCCACAATCAAGGATATATTACTTAGAATCATTTTCATCTTCTCTATTTTATTTTGAGTCAATTTCGCACAGCGTTCCAGCATGTAGGCGATGTTGCCTTGTGTTTCGCCTTCGGCAAGGCAATATTGCTTACACGCTGTTAGAGGGTAATTGTTTTTTCCTTTTGATCTAAATTTTTAATTTGTTCTATAGCTTGTTTTACTGCATCTGCGTTTGGTGTCGGAGTGAAACTAAAATAGTCATTAAACTTTTTACTGTCAAAGTAATAATCGCGGTCGTATTGGTAATTCATCTCGGCTATTTCTTTCATAACAGGGATAAAAATTCCAAGGGCTTTAACCAACCAATTAGGTAAAGTAGTATAATTGGTATTTGCTTTCATTGCAGTAGAAAAAAGATTTATCCATTCTTCTCCTGTTATCTTTTCGGGATCGGTCGGTAAATTCCAAATTTGATTATACGCTGCAGAAGTATTGCCAAGAATAGCTGTTCCTTTCGCAAGGTCAGGAACATAACCCATAGAGTGAATAAATTTTGCGTTACAAAACCATTGCGACTTTTTTCCTTTGACAATATTGTCGTATACAAGATTCATTACAATACTATTGGCTCTTGCTGTTCCTCCAAAAAAATCTGGTGCTCTTGCAATAATTGCTTGTAAGTTGTTTTCGTCAATACTCTTTAAAATAAGCCTGTCAACTTCTGCACGTATTTCACCTTTTTTACTTGTTGGGCTTATGGGTGAATTTTCCGTTATATGGATTACATTGTTACCACCAATAGCGTAAACATTGTCGAAAAATACGAGTTTGGAATCGTGTTCTAAACATGCTGAGATAACGTTTTGGATAAAAGGTATCCAGGTTTCTTTCCATACTTTTGTTTTGTATGGAAAACCGATTGTTACGTAAGTAATTTTTGAGCCCTCTATTGCTTGGAAGATATCTTCTTTTTTGGTTAAGTCAGCAGAATATAAGGTATCTGTGGGGTTCACCCTTTTTGGATTTCTATTTACTAATCTTATATCTGAAGTATAGTCCTTTAGAATTTTTGCCAGTTCAACACCTATTGAACCGCCTGCTCCCAAAATTGTCTGTTTCATATCTTATTGATCGTCATTTATTGTTTCTGTGTCTTGCTTGTTTACAATGGCTGCCAACGTTAAGCATATCTGAAGTTGGAAAAAAATGGAAAAATGCGGTAGCACTTTTTTCAATTTATCCAATGTCTCCGAGTCTACAAAAACAAGCAACAAAATATGACTGAGCGAAAGGCGCGGAAATTGCTTTTGTTTGCAAGTTCCGTGACTGTAGCGAAGGCGTATTTTTTGCATTGTCTCCTTAGAACTAAAAAATCTTCTGTAACAACTGGGCAGACTCGGAGCGAGAGAGTGGACAGCTTTCGAACCTAGTTTGCTATGTTAGCTGATACTTGCATTTAGGCGATGTTAGTATCATTATCAATAACAATTTTCAGTAAATCAATAATTTCATCAATATTGTTAATTTTATCAATATCTATTGCTGCACATGGACCATTGTAAAACTTCTGAACTGATTCTGTTAAACTTTTTATATTATAACTATTTATTTTTCCTTTTATTGTATTTTCAGGAAGCATTACTATTAATCTAAGTTTTTTCTTTCTTATTTTGAAGAATGCTAAATTATGATTAAGTCTTATCGAAATATAATATTTTTGAGGATTTAAGTATATTTTATTATTATGACCTTGAATTCTATTTTTTATTTCATTGTAAATTTTTAATATTTCAGGTTCAATGGTTTCTAAATGATACTCCTCAGTTATCTTATTCGATTGAACATTTTCTGATTCCGTAGACTCAGCGAAAGTATCGATGAAATCAATATTTTCAAATTCTGGACTAACAATATAAAGACTCGAATCACTATTAATAAATTTTTTAATAATTTGTATTTTTACAATTTTTCCCCAAGTATCTGTATACGTTTCAATTATTTCAGGTAATTCTATTTTTTCTCCATCTAGTATTAAAAGTATATTTTGACTGTCTTCAATTATATCATTTAGAAATTTAAAGATTTCTTTGTTATTCAGGTATTTTCTAAATTCCTGTTCAATTTCATTATTTTGAGAAATAATAGAATACAACTTTGAAATTAAATCCCTTCTACTTTTTTCATTATTAAAGAAGGCGAAGAATTTAGTTATTTGTGGAAAGATATGTTTAAAAAAGTCATGACTTGTAAGCTCTACTTCAATTAGGTAAAATTCTGGTGTGGAAGGATCTGAAAAATCAAATAAAAAACCATCTGGTATTGCTCCGCCAAATGTTTGACTATCAATCTTTCTTTTAAAATCTATATAAATAGTTTTCGGACCAAAAAAAAGCTTCGAATTATTCGAAATCTCATTTTCAAAATCTTTTTCTAATTTAAAACTGAATTCTGAATACTTTTTATTATTACTAAATATTATCATTTCTTTTTCCTTTTCTGATACTAATGGCACATAACAGTTTGCAGCTTTGAGAATCGGCAGATTTAGAAGCACTTACCTTTAATTTAGCATTAGACTTTATTTGAAAACCAAATGTTCGATTTAGCACCGAACCCGCCATTTTGCCAAACTGCTATTGTGCGTTCGTTTTTCTTCTCTACTTATTTGTGTTGTCATATTTTCTCTGTCCAATTATTGTCAGTAAACCAATAGGCAATAATAAAATCCATTGTGGTGCTAAAAGTCCGTTGAGTAAACTTGAAATGATAAATGGAAGTGCAAAAAGCACATACAAATATCCAATGTGTCTTAAATTTTCGTTCTGTTTGTTTTTAATAAACGTCCTGATTAAAATAAATGAAGTAGCAATTAAAACAATTGTTACCATATGCCAAACACCAAACCATTCTGCTTTTGATTGATTTGTCAAATTGCTTTCTTGTAGTGGTGAAACTAAATCAATTTGTCCACCAATAGTATGTAAAAGTGCAGTAAATGAGTTTATAATTCCTGCAATAAGTATAAAATAATTTTTGTTTTTACTCATAGTTATTTACCGATTAAAGTGTTGTAAGTTTCTGGTATTTCAAATCCTTGAAACTTGTTTGTCAAGCCATAGATTATAAAAATTGCAAAATAAATTCCAACTATCAAAATACAGACTGCTTGTTTGTATGGAATTATTCCAAAATTTTTTTTTCATTCGTTGATTATAAATTGCCGAAATGTGTCCAATAAACGAAGCAACTGCAAGGAAATAATATGGAATAAAAAACAAGTTGAAAGGAAATGAATTTAGTCCTGCAACACCAAATTAAAAATTTGTGTCAAGGTTTAAAACAAATCGTCCAGCCAAATCAGCACTCAAATGAATTACAAAAAATATTGCTAAATAAAGTCCTGTCCAAATTTGTAGCTTTACAAATATTGCTTGAGCTGTTTTTCTTTTAGTTCTAAAAAGTTTAAGTCCCTAATAAATTTGAGTTGTAACTGCTAAAACTAAAATTGTTTCAACGAAAATGTTGCGATAAAAATAACGCAAAATTGTCATTATTTCAATGTGTTTGTCTGCACCAAAAATGCTGAAACAATGATTTTTTTATATCCATTTTCTGTGTCTATTAGGGGTCTTTCTAAAATGACGCACAACGTCTGACAAAATCATTTGACTTTTATTATCACTTTTCCTTTTGCATGTTCTTCTTTAATAAATCGAATCGCAGCGGCGGTTTCACTGAGCCTAAAGTTCCTATCAATCACAGACCGTATTTTTCCATCTACTGCAAGCTTAATAATAAACTCCATGTCATCAGTACTTGATTTAGCGGCAAGAAAACTCATTTTTTTGGAGCCGAATGACATCATCCATCCAAATAAAATCGACTTGAATATCTGATATAAGGATCCACCAACCATAATGTACCTGCCGTGAGGCTTTAAAAGTTTTTTACATAGACGTAGTGAATAATTACCATTAATTCCTAATATAAGGTCATACCGGCTGTCTATTTGAGATAGATTAACTTTTTTATAATCAATTACACAGTCTGCACCTAATAAACGAGTTTGTTCCTCATTTTTTGAACTGCAAACTCCAGTCACGGTCGCGCCATAATATTTAGCGAATTGAAGTGCATATGAACCGACCCCGCCGCTGCATCCGATAATTAAGACTTGACAGTCCTTTTTAATAGAGCCTTTATTACGTAATGCCTGTAGAGCTGTTGTCGCAGCAAGAGGCAGTGCTACTGCATCTTCGAAGGAAATCTCTTTAGGCTTAATAATGAATGCTTTTTCTGGGGCAGCAACATATTCGGCCCAGCCTCCAAACCCGCAATCAGAAAGTTCACCTATTACATGGTCACCTGGTTTGAATTTGTTGACATTTTTACCAACCGTCTCAACAATACCGGCAACATCAGCTCCAAATATTTTCTTTTTTGGAGGAAACCCCATTTGTATCATGCGATAATCAGCGGCATTTATTGATGCTACATGGGTTTCTATTAGTAGTTCATTATCATTTGGGATCGGTTTCTCCACATCACAGTAGATTAATCTTTCCGTAGGGCTCTTTTTATCAAATATTACTGCATACATAATGGTCTCCTTTGTATTATATTTCCAAGAATACCGCCTAATGTTTCTCGGCTTGGCGATGTGGCGGATTTTTAGCACCAAAGTTCATTCGGAGAACCAAACTTTGATTAACCACAAATGTGTTTGCGGAGCACTTAACCGCCACTTTTACCAAACTCGTGTTGGCCGGTCGTTGTTTTATTCTGTCAGCCATTTGAACCATATTTTTTGGTCAATTATAGGAATGTTATTTTGTTCGCATACATTCATTGTGTGTCCCGTTCCACCTGACATTGGATTAGTTAGATCGTCATAGAAAATACCAAATGTGGCTGGTTTAATTTCGTCTGTCCCAATTGCTTTGATAGTGTCTCGGATAATATAAGCTGCTTTTATTGTGTAACGATTTTTATCACCTGAGACAAATTTATCAATGAGTTTTTCAGTTTTCTTATTGCTTTTAGACTGATACACTACTTCGGGTTCAGCAGCAATGTTTATGTTGTCCAATGAAATAGTTTCGTATGCTTGATTGGTTTTTTCTCTATGTCCAGAATATGGAGTAATAACTTGTAATCTTTTATTATCTACTTCGACAACACCATCT
>Ga0169931_10013134_pt1 | contig 11353 bp, 6 predicted proteins | sample Kivu_15m_20L_FD_129675 | JGI IMG/M metagenome (GOLD analysis project Ga0169931, IMG submission 129675) | Freshwater microbial communities from Lake Kivu, Western Province, Rwanda to study Microbial Dark Matter (Phase II) - Kivu_15m_20L... | ecosystem: Environmental > Aquatic > Freshwater > Lake ... | reverse complement strand
CACCAAAAGAGCTCTTTGAGGTACAGTTTCGTTCAAGTCTAGTACCAATAGCCTTTCGCTCGCAAGTGGTTACCAGCATGAACAAAGACGTCAAAGCAAAAGATAACACTTTAGTAGAGTTCCTTAAACTACCCTTCCCATGCGAGAAGATTGACGATGTGAATACACCACAGCTTTTAATTCGACGAGATGCAAAGCTCAATGAAGAAGGAAGAACACTTGGTGTTATCAACCTTTATGTAATTGAAAAAACAGTACAGGTAAAAAAGAAAATAATTCACAAACGTCTGGCCGAATACGTTCCAGATGAATAAATATAGATTGACAATAAACGGTTATGCTATTTGTTTGTTATGAGAGGTAATATGTCTTGTCATAAAGCATAGCCGACATCAAATTGTTTATGCATAAAGATTCAGTCGATATTTTGAATTTAGTTTGATGGCGTTAAATCTTCTAGAGATTTCTTAATGAAGGGTAATCATGAATGCTATACATCATCTTTGTTTGGCTTATATAATTATTAATTGTTGTTTATTCATACAAGTGTACGTTTATGTAATTTTGTAACTAGAGATCATGCTTCACGGCATACAAAGAGCCTACATAAGTTTTGAGCCAATCCTGTAGTACGGGCGGATACGTGCTTTCAGTATAGGGTTATGATTTATGACGAAAGTACGTTTTCGTGTTTTCGATTTTCGAGTCAAGTTCTTATAAGAGATGAAAGTAAGTCGTGTAAATGTAAGACAACCCAACTACATAGTGTAGTAGTAATTTGTAGCTTCCAGTATGTAGTCCTACACAAACAGCGGGCCGCGGGGCCGCGCCCACCATCACTCCCCTCCCACATTATTACATATAGTGTACATTCTCATCATCGAAAAATGCCTGGAGAGAAATCTTCATCCATTTCCATGGTGATGGACCAAATCATCCAGGCATCATGCGGTGGCTCTGCTTCAGCTGTAGATACGAAAGAAAAATATCGCTTAACGGATGATGACCTTGCAAGTACGGAAACTCAAGCCAAGAAACGATTCAAACAGACCGCCCACTCAGCCCACTCGAACTCCACTCCCACAGAGGACCCTCGACCCATCATATCCACATATACACAAACCAAGAATGGGGAACGTTTATTACAAGAAGCAGAAATGAAATTAGCCTCATCGTCCTATCGTCCCAAGGTACTCCTTTTATCGACGAACTCTTCCTCCTCCTCGAGTTCCAAATCATCCTCCATTGTGACTGCAGTGAAAACAGCTTCGTTATCTTTAGAAAAGGCAATTACAAAGAATCAGCTACTACGAGGGCAGCATGCAGACGATCCGTCTTTATTTATGGAATCCGAATTAAATTTACATGATGAAATTACAGCCTTACAAGCTTTCGCTGCACTGGAAGAAGACGACGTCGAGGAGGGAGGGAATGAGAATGACATGAACCTACTCTCGACTTGTTACACGGCGTTGATTGATGTTGGAACATTGGCTAGTCTTGTTTCACTCATTATTTCTCATGAAAATGTAGATATTAGTATGGCTGTTATACAACTTATGGTAGAATTAATAGATCCTGCTTTAATTACAAATCAATCACGATCCACACAAATTGCCATGGGTAAATTAGCTTTAACCTTTATTCAATTGGGTGGACTGGATGGAATGATACAAAATATATCTCGATTGCAATCATCTCCGGATGGTAGTAGTGCGACGTCTATACAGGATATAGAGGAGGAGGGACAAGTTTTTGAAGGGATAGACACTATTTTAAGTTTCATGGAAAATTTATTAGAAATAGATCAAATGGGAATATTACAAATTTCTTATACACTCATGATGAAAGAAGAACAACAACTAGAAAAGGAGGATTCTCATGGACATGTCCTAAATACTACATTCAACAATTTTACATTTCACTCTATAGTTCAATACATTTGTGAAAAAGCGATGGGATTCATTTCATTTCTTTTACTTCTTATGATGGATGATCCACCATATGACAATTATAGCTTTGCTTCCTTATCTTTAAACATTCCCTCTACTGTACGTGTACATGTATCCGAAGTTCTAGCGACAATCTTTCAACATGACGATTTTAATACACATATTTTGGATTTGTCTACATTGCCTACATTGTCATCTTCATCTATATTGAGTGTACGCTCCTCGGCTACTAATACAATGTCAAACAGTAATGGCACCATTATCACCACAAAAGAATCTATATTGATGATTGATGGTGTGGAAGTATTACTACTGATTATTGCGAAGTATCGTAAGAAAGATCCTGATACAGAAGAAGAATGTGAATGTTTAGAAAATATCATGGATTGTCTTGCGACATGTCTTTTAGATTCTAAAAATGTCCTATTATTTTTACAACGAGAAGGTTTGGAACTAATGCTTCGATGTATAAGAGAAAAAGTCCATTCGGGTGGAGGTGCTATCAAAGTCATAGACTTTGCTTTATCAGGTACCTTGAACAATAGCAAGATAACTGATCATAATCCTTGGGATACATTTATATCTGTGGGTGGACTCAAGACTTTATTCCCACTTTTTATGGGTAAGGGTCATGCAATACCTATACCTGCCAGTTGTACCGATGCGGGGAATATACAATTGCAAAAAAAGTTCTTTACTACACCGAAAGAAATCTCATTACAAAAACGTGTCAAACGTGCCATGCGAGAAAAACGTGATTGGATTCTGAGTATTGAATCTCATTCCATCCATATACTCTACAGTCTTTTTATCCACTTGGATGAACACTCTCCCCATGATGCGAAGAATCGACTCATGAGTAAATTTTTAGAACAAGAATATGAAAAATGTGATCGACTGGTAGAACTTTGTTTGAAGTACGATGGGAGGATGCAGCAAGCGGAGTATCATTTTTATCGTTCAAAAGAAACGGAAGTATTAGAAAACATGGGACGACAGGAAGAGTTGGAATTATTGGCCATGAAAGCAAAGCTCAATGGTGGGGGTGAATTATATTACAAACTTTGCGTCATCACAGCCTTTGTTGCGGTTGGATCTAAACGATGCCACGAACATATTCTAAGTCAGTTGAAAACACAAAATTACAACATGGGTATCATTAAATCTGCTATCCACGAGTACTTGGGGATACTCGACTCAGAGAGATCTGCGATTTTGATGAATTTTCAGTTATTAGATAAAATATAATGGTACAACATTTCCAGTCATGGGTGGAATGTTCTAATCCATTAACACTATTTACCCAAAAGAGTGGAAGTGAGATAGAGTAATTGGAAATAAAATGTACCGCTTTCATGTCTCAAAACGTCGATCACAACTGATACAGTAGCGGGTATCATGAACCCTCCGAGAAATTCAAATAAATATGAAACAATGCAATCAGTTGTAGATTCAAGAGGGTTGGGTAGGTAAGCCAAAGAGAAAACATTCAATATCGTGGGAGCGATGATTCCTTGTTACCGATACAGTAGGCTAGGGGAACTAAAAAAATACAACAGGGACAACGCGATGTAGGAATCATACTGTAAATGAAGCATGAATAAGAAAAATACTTGTATGTAAGTAATTCTTAATCGTGTGTATGTTAGCTGTATGTACATGTTACGAACAATACACAATACTGCGGTCTACATACGAAAAAAATCATCTGAACAGACTGTTTGCAATGGGTAAGCACATGCGTATCTACGATAGATATACCACTGCTTCGAGAACACTATTCTCTCAACCCCCCAAGCAACAATATGGAGCCCCCTGCATCGGGTTCCACCGCTTCTAATCGTAACAATAACATTGCACAGACAGCTCGTATGCAGAGGCTTAAAATAGAACGGGAACGTCGTCGTCAAAATGATGTCCCGAGTAGCTCGATAGAAAGTCCGATGGACGAGGTGTTTGATGGATCCCACTATAGTACATCTTCTGCGAAAGTTTCCTCGAGTAGTAGCGCAAGTAAGCCACCTTCCAACTTATCATCCAAACAGAATTCGAATACTTCACTGATGTCTAATACAGCTTCGGCCTCACATTTGGCAGTGTCTACGCAGCAGCAAACAAGTAGTAAGAGCAAGGAGATAGAATCATCCAACAACTCGCAATCATCCTCACAGACATCCGAGGTTCATTTGCAGCAGCAGCAGCAGCAGCAACCACCTTCTCTACATCCTCCGCTTTCGAAACCACAATATTCCCAACATCCAAATCCCGTTCATGCTGAAATTTCTGTGAAATTAAACAATCCTACAAATACATCATCAACGTCTGGACATTCATCACAGCAGACCATGTCATCCGTCGAATCTCCGATACCTCAAACTGTACAACGTGCATTAGGAGACCGATCCTATGAAAAACGTAAAAGTGCAGCCGTTGAAATAGAAGCCATTGTCAAAGCTTTAGCAGAACCGATCCTGACGAGTGTCATCACATCCACCAATGCTACCTACACAGTTACACCTCAAAATGCGAATTGTATGCCCATGATACAATCCATCATTCATGTTTTATCCAAAGAGTTTGTGAATTCTATGAATTCCAATTTCCGGAAGGGAGGACTTATTGGTCTAGCTGCAACAGCGATTGCATTGATGGTTCCACCTACATTTATACAGACACAAAGTCCAGTTATGGCTATGAGTACAACTACGACTGCTATGACGACGGGTGCAACGATGAATCTTCCAACCATGGCCAATCATAGTCACGCCACCAATAGCAACGGTAATATTAGCATCAACAGTCACAATACTAGTAGTAATCCCATATCATTGATTGGGAATCCATCCTACAATAGTGCTTTACCAAAATCATCTTATACACAAATGACACCACATTCCTCGACTCTTGTACCAAATAAGGAATGGAATACCATGGGTGGTCAAATACCCAACAATTTTTTAGTTGCCCATTTTTTAGACCTATTGCTCAAACCTGTATTACAATGCTTTGATGATCCTGAATCAAGAGTACGATATTATGCCTGTGAATCTCTTTATAATATTGCCAAGGTTGCACGAGGAGCTATTTTTCAATCTACATTACAAACAACAACATCGAGTAGTAGTAATACTAGTACTACTTCTTCTACAAACTTGGTTACAATGACAAACGGAGTTTCTTCCTCTTCGTCGACGGTGTCGAATACCTCCTCTTCCACAACAATAACATCAAAGCGTCCTTTTCCATTAATATTTGATGGATTAACAAAACTTTATGCAGATGTCGATGTCGATGTAAAGAATGGAGCTAATTTATTAGATCGTTTGATTAAAGATATCGTTACAGAATCCTGTGAATTATCGTCGAGTCCAAATCCGAACAATATAACGTTACCTAAATCTTCATCCCTATTTCATGTGGAGGAAGATTTTTTGCCATTACTGCAAACCTATATTCGACGGACGAATCCATCCATACGACAATTATTAGTTGGATGGATTACTGCTTTGAATAGTATCCCGGATATCAGTATCATTGACTATTTACCGGAATTCTTAGATGGACTGTTTAATATGTTGAGTGATACCAATCGTGAAATACGTCAAGCGGCAGACTCTGTTTTAGGAGAATTTCTAAGAGAAATACAAAATAGTTCAGTGGTACAACTTGGACCTATCATTGGGATATTGACGCAGCATTGTACTCCCTCGAAGGATCGACTGAATCGCTTAACAGCTATCTCTTGGTTAGCTGAGATTATTGATCATCCTACCGCAGATTATGAAGTATTTGTTCCTCTACATGCGGATATTCTTACAGCATTTCTTTCGGGTATATCGGATGTCGAACCTGAAATAAGAAAGGTTTCTCAAAATGTGTGCAATCACTTGATGGACATGGTTGGATCCAAAGTAATTAGTGTGGATGATAACGCTGTGCTGTATGGAAAGCAATTGGCATCATTATTGACTGTGCTTCAAAAGGAATTAGTTCAGAAATCAGATATACCGACAAAACTTGCAACGTTGGGATGGATTGATATGCTGGTTGAAAAAAGAAGGGAGATTTATAAATTTGTGTCTTCCCTCGTACCTGTCTTGTTGAAAACCTTGACGGATCCTAGTGATGATGTCGTATTACTCGATTTGCAAGTTTTATCACGTATTGCGTTATTGTCTCCTAATTTTCGCATCCCATCTCTTCGTCGTAATCTCTTAGCCTTGGCAAGAAAGGAGGGTGCCAAGTCGGACACATCAGGGGCTGAACATCATGATGATGCTAATTTTGTACTTGTGATAAATGCCATCGTCACTCTGTTTTCAACCGATCGAAAACTAATGGAGAATCGTGGGTCTCTCATTGTTCGGAAACTGTGCGTCCTCCTCAATGCTCAACAGGTGTACATCCGTATAGCTGCAGCGTTAACTTCCTTTGAAACGAAAGTAGATCCTAGCCAAGAATCGGGTGATGCAGAAATTCTTGACTTCATATCCACTACTGTTCAGATATTAAATTTACTGCTGCTGACTGCTCCTGAATTACATAGTCTACGGCAAATGCTTCGTGCCGGACAAGCGTCATCAGGTGCTGTATCAGAAAGTCAAGCGGTCACTCATTTAGGTGGTGTCTCTATAGGCCCAAAAACCACCCTTGCTGTACCGAAAAATGGCAAGAAAGGGGATGGATATTCCAACGTGTTCTGTTCCCTTTTTCGATGCTGGTGTCACAATTACACTGCCGCCTTTTCCCTTTGCCTTATCGCTCAAAGATACGACGTGGCCTTTGCGTTAGTGAAAAAATTCTCGGATATGGATGTCACTGTAGGATTCTTGATGCAAGTTGACAAGTTGGTCCATTTACTTGAGAGTCCAATATTTATCCATTTACGACTCCAACTTCTCGATGTTGAGTCACCGAACCATATTTATTTATTAAAAAGCTGTTATGGTTTGCTTATGCTTCTTCCCCAAAGTGATGCCTTTCGATCATTGAATGATCGCCTCACTGCAGTGTGCAATTTACGTGATAATTTGGGGATCTCTCCTAATGAGGGGACAATGCTGATTGCTGTACAAGCGGGACCTGATATGACCGCAAAGGGCCAGGACGCCTCACATGACTCATTCACATCACTTCTACATCGTTTTGATACAGTCATAGCCATGCACGATGCTGCGAGGAGGTGGAAAGAGTTTGAAGTGTCATCATCGGATGCTCCAGGAAACATAAAGCAGCGTGAAAGTTACAGCTCGATTGGAAATGGAGAAGCAAAATCAATGATATGATCGATGTCATAATAGGTGTATAATTACGATTATTTTCAGCATTATCATTTAGTTATCTCAAAGGCGAAAACGCCAATGGCTTTTGAATAGTATTGGTAAACGTATTAGCCAACCCTGCAATAGAAGCAATGGCCTCTCTCCATTCCATGGCACTTCGTGCTGCGATGCGAGATTTTTCCATAGCCTCGGTACCCTTATGCCTCCAAACCTCAATCACCTCATTCAACTGTCCTACTTCGGAGTACAGGAGTGTGACCAGTGATGTACTAGGATGTGTCCCTTGAGCAAGTAATTTCGAAGGAAGTCCCTTTTCATACATGGATAGAAACTTTGGTACTGTATCATAACCCAACTTCAAATAATAACGACGAAATTCGATCACAGTATCGCCATCGATTTCAAACAAAGATTCATTTATCGCTGAAAGGCCATAAATTTTATTTTTGAACTCCTCCATCTGCACCAATTTATCAACAAATGGAGCTTCAACGAAAATAGAACTCTTTTGACTAGCCATAAATGGACGGACTCGATTAACATAATCAGTCCACTCTTTATTGCCAGCCATCTCCTTGCGGTGCGTGTTTCGATCGCTGTAGCCTCCAGGATAAAGGTACATATGAGTAGCGACATTGAGCTGGTCACCCGTTTCAGGGAAACCAAAGTACTTTATTGGTGTCAGGGACTTGCGTAAATTAGATGTCGCAGTAGTCACTTGGGTGTAGCTTATAACTGATGCTGGGAAAATACTGTATTCTCTTAACTCGATGATAGGAATCGCTCCATGTGATGAGTTCCGGATCGTTTCATGACAGAGTTTTCTACGAGCTGAGAAAAATAGTCGCATGAAAGAGGGGGATGTGATCATACTTTTACCACTGCGTCCTATGATAGAATCCTCAGTAATGATTTATGCTCCTGAATCCATCGGAAGTCCGATAGAAAAGTAAGTACATATAATTTCTGATATGGAATCCAATCGATGATCGTCGTTTCATCATGCAGTACATTACTGAACATACAGCATGCGACACGATGTCGTCATCGTCTATGACGACTCCCGGGGAGCGTTCTCGGTTCTCGGTTTTCCCGGTTCTCGGCATGCAGAGCGATGAGCGATCGGTCATGCTGAACGAAGTTACGATGAATCCCAAAACAAAATACTTATTTTTTTAAAATACACACGTGTTTTTTTTTCAACTCCGTGGGTACCACAACAACTATTCTCATAATATATACCACAAGTGATGCGATTGATGATATCGGTGAAATCTCCTTACCTTCTGACGACGTTTCATCGGTCGATTCGGTTTGCAACATGCCCCTATTACCCACGAGCACTATATAGATGAACGAAGAGGGTGTAAGTTTAGAATAAGGAGACTTTGTCTGGAAAAAATCTGTAAAAATATAATTTTATAGTTATTAAAAGTTTTAACCTGACCAAGTTAAGGACTAATTTCGGATCATTCTTGATGGTTTTTGATGTGACCGAGCCAATGTATACTTCTTACTCGTTTGATGTCCTGCACCTGACTCCAACTTAGATCGAAAGATTACAACCTCTAGGTAACCATGATCATGAAACGGATTGATGGACGAAAAACGCTCATTACATGAGATCGGCCTTAGTATCCGTAGCTGATATGATGAATATAGACGCCCAAACTGCGTTCAACGCCTTCTGCAACTTCCTACGGATTTCAGTTTTCACAATTATTGGATTAGCTATGGAATAAATGGATCTGCTTGGATCCAGTGCTAGAATAGGATATACGAATAAGTGATAAATGTTGATAATTGACGTAGAAAACGTTCCTTTACTCACATAAGACAACCCCTTCTTGAACCTTCACTGCTAGAGCAGCACTATGCACAAAAGGTATGAGTTACGATCAAAAAATTGTCGGATATCTGCTTTAGAGAAAATTGCAAATTACCTGACGAATGTTGGATTCATCATGACATGATGAGTCGCTGCAGCCTCACATATGTAAGTGATATATGAACCCAAGTTTTCCATGAGATAGTCTTCACCACAAGCTCGTATAGTAAGCTCCTCAATTTTATCAATATATAAATCCTCATGACGAGCCTTTTCATTAGATTGAAGCAGACGGTCATTTGAATCCTTTATCATGAGCTCGGCAGCTTTTCGTCCATCTTTACGTATAAAACTCGTTAATATGGACACAAGTCTATCATGGTCCTTATCGTCATACTCCGTTACCATACCAGCATCGAGTAAGATGAAGCGACTGCCATCACGAGAGACGAAGATATTTCCAGGATGTAAATCACCTATATACAAGCAGGTGAAAGAATCAAAGATTGAGAATGGACCCAACACGGCAATGTGCATATTATTTATTTGTGTATATCCCCGAGCTTACCATGAATGAAATTGTGATCAAAAATCATTTTACAAACAGTTCGTATCCCCAAATCACATAGTCGACTCCTCAATTCCATGTTATCTCTGTGTTGTGCTACAAATTTCATTATAGGTGTGCCTTCACAGAATGTCTCAATCAAAACCGACTGTGTGGGTTGATACCCCTCTACCAATTGGGGAAAAGATACATGCTCATCCTTTGAGAAATTAATATTAAATCGATTCAAGTTCCTTGCCTCGATGCGAAAATCTAATTGTAGTGTTAATAGTCTTGAGAATTCTTCTACAATCCCCGACAGATTCAACCATTTCATATGTTCCCCGATACGAAAGGGTACATTCTCAGCAACATTCGCTAATAGTCGTAGGATATCCAAATCTGTTTCAATATTTTGATGTATATTTGGATGCATGACTTTGATTGCAACATCTTGAAGTGAACCTTGTGCATTGTGAACTTGACCTTTGTATACTTGTCCAATACAGCCACTACCAATCAAATTTCCAATGTAAATATGTGTATTCCACTCTTGCCCATAAGCGTTTTGAAGTGATGAAATTGTATCTTGCATGGAATGAGGCGTAGTATGATCTTGTAATTTCTCAAAGACGGAACAGAAGGCGTTCCCAAAGAGATCTGGACGTGATGATCCCCATTGCATTAATTTGACAATAGCAGCCCCGCTGTATTCAACACATTTTAAACACAGAGAAAGATAAGACTTGACAGCATCGTTGGACCACGATGTACCCTTCCTATCAACCGTGAGGGAAGGACTATCCTTTTCATGGATATTGTTATTGTCCAAAGAAGACGAGGACGTTAGAAGAGAATATCGAATAGGGTATAATAAAACCAACGGCGCCAATGTGACGAGTAATTGTATCACCCGTGACAGAATTCGTAGAGATTTGTAAACCTTTTGTAGAAAGGATTTACGTTTCAAAGTATCGGGGGGAGACTGTTTTATGAGAGATGTTGTTGATTGAGATTTGCTGGACTTAGACTGATCGCCATATTTGGTACATTGGTCACATTGTGTCGAGTAAAGTACTGTCGAATTCCATGCCCATGGGTATATCGTTGAGATGATGGAATATGAAATGGGTATGTATGAATGACGAATAATCCTTGTCGAACGTTTCCATAAAATAGTTGAAAAGGATTGACGATGATTCCATCGCTTTGCATTTATTGCAACCAATGCATTGTAAGACGTACGAGATTTAGAGCCCCAAACTCCACTCATAAGCTTCGTGGAGATCTTTGTATCCTTATTTCAGAAATATTTGTTCAGAGGGGAGGGGTTCTATTCAGCGTCAGATGAGGCGACTAATATACCAATATATCTGAGGAAACTGTGATGGGCGATGATGACAAGACTCTCGTCATCCATGCTGACAAAAATGACGAATGTCCAAATGTCGTAAGGGCCGTGTTACACAATTTGGTGTCTCCGTAAACCCATCTATTAGATTTTCGCTCTATTTAGACTAAAATAGAATTTTCGGGACCGTAAACTAGAATAGATTTAAATAAAATAGAATAAATAGAAACTAAATAGACTGAAATAGAAATAGATGCACGGGACGACGTGGTACCTAAAACGTCTATTTTATTATATTCTATTGGAGTCACGATACGAATCTGATCGCTCATATCAATCAGTGCATAATGCATCACCACAACTTCACCAATCATCATTTCTGATTATCAACAT
>Ga0169931_10013133_pt1 | contig 11353 bp, 7 predicted proteins | sample Kivu_15m_20L_FD_129675 | JGI IMG/M metagenome (GOLD analysis project Ga0169931, IMG submission 129675) | Freshwater microbial communities from Lake Kivu, Western Province, Rwanda to study Microbial Dark Matter (Phase II) - Kivu_15m_20L... | ecosystem: Environmental > Aquatic > Freshwater > Lake ... | reverse complement strand
TACTCGGGCGAACTTGCGATCGTCCCTGTGAACCCGCGTGTCGCCGCGGCAGAATCGAAGAAGAGCCGGTTGCCATATGCAGGCTTAAACGGGTAGCGGCAGACCACAAGGATGAAGTCAAGTCATTGATGCCCGGAATTCCCTCAGAAATGAATGGGAAACGGGTTGCCCTCATTGGTGGTGGACCGGCATCTTTAACGGTGGCTCGCGATCTTGCTCCCTTGGGTTATGAGATTCATCTCTATGATGAACATGCCGCAGGTGGTGGAATGATGCGGAGCCAGATTCCTTCTTTCAGATTACCCGATGAGGTATTGGATGAGGAAGTCGGATATATCCTGGACATGGGTATCCACACGCACTTCAACACCTACGTGTCTAGTATGCAGGAAATCCTGGATAAGGGTTATGATGCGATATTTGTAGGAACAGGTGCTCCAAAAGGCCGTGATCTCATTCTTCCCGGGCGGGAAGAAGCCGGTAAAAATGTTCACATTGGAATTGAATGGCTAGCCAGTGTCGCTTTTGAGCATACGCATAAAATAGGTAGAAAGGTGATCGTATTGGGTGGAGGAAATACGGCCATGGATTGCTGCCGAACTTCGCGCCGCTTAGGTGGTGAGGAGGTGAAAGTAGTAGTGCGGAGTCCTTTTGCCGAGATGAAAGCCTCTCCATGGGAGATTGAAGATGCTATGCACGAGGATATTCCGATTTTTGAGAACCATGTGCCTAAAACTTATGTCATCGAAAACGGTCAATTGGTCGGTATGACTTTTGAAAAAGTTAAAGCAGTGTATGATGAGCAGGGGAAACGAAGCCTGGTGTCCTCCGGTGAGCCTGAAGTATTTATTGAGGCTGATGATGTGCTTGTAGCTATTGGTCAGCAGAACAGTTTCCCTTGGATTGAGAGGAAAACGGGTGTTGATTTTGATCAATGGGGTATGCCAATAGTAGATGCATTAACTCATCAGTCGACTAACAAACGTGTTTTCTTTGGTGGTGATGCAGCCTTTGGTCCGAAGAATGTGATAACAGCTGTGGCGCATGGTCACCAGGCAGCTATTTCCATTGATTTGCATTGCAAAGGGGAAGCTTTGACAGAGCGTCCTGCACCATTTACCAATCTAGTATCCAAGAAAATGGGCATCCATGAGTGGAGCTATGATAATGATGTAGTAAATGATCAGCGTTTTATTGTTCCTCAAGCTGAGAAAAAAGCTGCCTTATCTGATCGTAAACTGGAAGTGGAACTGGGTTTTGATATCCAGACGGCAATCAAGGAAGCCCATCGCTGCCTGAATTGTGATGTACAAACCGTATTCGAAAAGGATAAATGCATTGAATGTGATGCATGCGTTGATATTTGTCCGACCTCATGCATCACCTTTACAACCAATGGTGAAGAAGATGATTTACGGACACGTCTTAAGGCTCCGTCATTAAATATCACTCAGGACCTCTATGTTTCAGATACACTCCCTACCCAAAGGGTAATGGTCAAGGATGAAGACGTTTGCCTACACTGCGGTTTATGTGCAGAGCGTTGTCCGACCTCTGCATGGGATATGCAGCAATATTTATATAAAGTTACCAAAGCAGGTTAAGAAATGCCTAATTCAAAAGTTAATGATTTTGTCGTTCGCTTTGCGAATGTCAATGGTACAGGGTCTGCAAGCGCAAATTATCTATTTGCAAAAGCTGTTTTTCGAATGGGAATCCCGGTGACACCTAAAAACATATTTCCATCAAATATTCAGGGATTGCCCACTTGGTATGATGTCAGGATAAGTGAAAAGGGTTATCTAGGTCGTCGGGAAGGTGTGGATTTAATGGTTTGTGTGAACCCTCAAAGCATGCCGGAAGACGTACTTGCTGTAAACAGTGGTGGTTATTTCATCTATGACTGTACGAAAGCGCTGAACCCGGCGATGATCCGGTCGGATGTGACCTATATTGGGTTACCGCTCATGGATATGTGTCTTCGTGAGTTCACTGATCCCCGCCAGCGCCAGCTGTTCAAGAATATAATTTATGTTGGCGCACTTTCTGCTTTACTTGATATCGAATTTTCAGTTTTAGAACAACTACTTGCCGAGCAATTTGTGGGAAAAGAGAAATTGGTAGCAATGAATATCAAGGCCCTCAACCTGGGTATTGATTACGTTCACAGCCATTTTACCTACCCTTTGGATATCCGCCTCGAGCGACGCGATTTGATTGGTGATAAAATCCTGATCGATGGTAACTCAGCCTGCGGATTAGGAGCTGTTTATGGCGGTGCAACCGTGGTAGCCTGGTATCCGATTACCCCTTCGACCTCCGTGGTGGAGGGTTTTGAGAGCTATGCTAAAAAACTAAGAATTGATAAGGAGACCGGAAAACGCAATTATGCGATTGTGCAGGCCGAGGATGAACTTGCTGCCATAGGCATGGTGATTGGTGCGAACTGGAATGGGGCACGTTCCTTTACCGCTACCAGCGGTCCGGGATTATCTTTGATGAATGAATTCCTCGGACTGGCCTATTTCGCTGAGATACCAACGGTTTTGATTGATGTGCAACGTACCGGTCCGTCTACTGGAATGCCTACCAGAACTCAGCAATCTGATATTTTACTGGCGGCTTATGCTTCGCATGGTGATACTAAACAGGTTTTAGTATTTCCAGCAACCCCAAAGGAATGTTTTGAAATGACTGCCGAAGCTTTTGACCTAGCAGAGTTATTACAGACACCAATTATCATGATGACTGATTTAGATCTTGGAATGAATGATCATATGTCTGAACCTTTCCATTGGGAGGATAGCCGAAAATATAATCGCGGTAAAGTATTGAATGCCGATCAGCTCGAAGATCTGCCACGTTTTGGACGTTATCTGGATGTTGACGATGATGGAATTACTTACCGTACCATTCCCGGAACGCACCCTACTAAAGGTTCCTTCTTTACTCGTGGTACCTCGAGAGATGAATATGCAGTCTATACAGAGGATGGGCGGGTGTATGCGCGTAACATGGACCGGCTGCTCAAGAAATGGAATACTGCAAAAGATGTTGTACCTGCGCCGTATTTGTATCAGAAAGAAAATAAGAGTTCCTATGGTTTGATTTTCTTCGGTACTTCAACGTATTCTGCCGAGGAGGCAATGGATACCATGGCTTCAAGTGGGCTTGACTTTGATGCCATGAGGCTGAGGGCATTTCCCTTTAATCAAACGGTAGCAGATTTTATTCATTCCCATGAAAAGGTTTTTATAATAGAACAAAATCGCGATGGCCAAATGCGAAGTCTGCTCATTAATGAACTGGATGTAAATCCGCAAAAAATGATTCCTGTTCTAAATTATGATGGGATGCCAATTACCGTGCACACTATTATAAGCCTGATCAATAAAAATTTATCACCTGTTATCAATGGTTCTACCAGTAAAATTTTATCATGACATATATACGTCCTAAATTCCGCCATCCCGATCTTCCTAAAAATGATCTTGGATATACTACCAAGGAATATGAAGGTTCACTTTCAACTTTGTGTGCAGGCTGCGGGCATGACTCCATCAGTGGAAGTATTCTTCAGGCTTGTTTTGAATTGTCTATTGCACCGCATCGAATAGCCAAATTATCCGGGATAGGATGCTCTTCCAAGACTCCCAATTATTTCCTTGGAAATTCGCATGGTTTTAACTCCGTGCACGGAAGAATGCCTTCAGTTGCCACCGGGGCGAATATGGCTAACCGGGATTTGATTTACATGGGTGTCTCAGGAGATGGGGATACCGCTTCCATTGGGATGGGGCAGTTTGCCCATGTGATTCGACGCAACCTGAACATGGTCTACATTGTAATGAACAATGGCTGCTACGGATTGACCAAAGGTCAGGATTCAGCAACTGCCGATGCGGGTTCAAAAAGTAAAGCAGGTTCAGTGAATCCCTTTCAGCCTATTGATTTGGCCGGACTGGCCTTAGAACTGGGTGCAAGTTTTGTGGCCCAAAGTTTTTCGGGCGACAAGGAACAATTGGTTCCTTTGATCAAGGCGGCAGTAAGTCACCAGGGTTTTGCCTTCATCAATGTCATCTCACCTTGTGTAACATTTAATAATAACCCCGGATCCACCAAATCATACGATTATGTGCGGGAGCATATTGAAGCCACCGGTAAATCCGATCTGATTCCTGAGAAGTCAGAGATACTGGCTAACTATGAATCCGGTACCGGAACTGAGGTGATGTTACATGATGGCACATTCATTAAATTGGAAAAGCTGGCAGCAAATCGTGATCCATTTAACAGGATGGAGGCCATGGATGCCCTCCGGGATGCACGAAATCGGGATGAGATTCTAACCGGTTTATTGTATATCGATCCGGATACCGAAGACCTTCATCATACGATCAGCTCATCCGAACGGCCATTAAATACCTTATCGGAAGTTGAACTTTGTCCGGGTTCAGCAACTCTGTCAGAGATTAATGAGGATTTGAGATAATATTATTTATTTTAAAAGGAAATCTTTCAATTTTTATAGATTTGAACCATTAATCGGGAAATTAGCTCAGCTGGTTTAGAGCACTACCTCGACAAGGTAGGGGTCGCTGGTTCGAACCCAGTATTTCCCACAATAAAGGACTTTGATATTCTGGACTGGCCGCAGAGTTTAGCTGGGCTGTCCTGAGAGAGTTAGCACAGCTCCTTTACGGATTATTTAATGTGAGGATTCTTCTGACTCCTCCCGGACATTCCACAGATTAGCACAGCCTCCCCAAGTTCTTGTCTCATATTCTCCCTTCAGAGGGTCATGTAACCTTAGGGCTAACCCACAAATTTATTATCAATTCTTGTTGTAAGAATTTATTGTCTTGCTATATTTAGACTCAGTATCCGATCATTTCCGGAGCCGTACGCCAAATGAATGAATTTTCTGAAAATCAAACTGCATTAAAATCAGGTCAGGCACGTGTGGCAGCAACTGGCTTTTTAAGTCTCTTCTCCCTGATCGGGATCATGTTCTACGGATTGACCTTTTTTTATGATTTTTGGGTTCAGGAGTTTGGGTGGACTCGTGCTACGGTGACTTCAGGAAACGCTTTCGCTAAGATTCTGGTTGGCTTATTCGGATTTGTGGTGGGTTATCTGATTGATCGCTTTGGCCCAAGGAAAATGATGCTGGCAGGAATTCTGATGGCAGGCGGCGCAGTTATTGGTTTGGGATTAATGACCTCCCTTTGGCAGTTTTATATTTTCTATATATTCAGTGCATTGGGTTATATGTGTGGTGGGCCCTTGCCTAATCAGGTATTAACCTCACGCTGGTTTGACAAAGCCCGTGGTAAAGCGATGGGCTTTGCTTACCTGGGAATTGGAATCGGCGGAATGCTGGCCCCCCAGATTGCCAAAGCATTAAATGTGGAATTTGGTTATCGCCATGCCCTGGTCATTCTCGGTGTAACCATGATTCTATTGTCTTTTCCAATGGCTTGGTTTGTTAAGGATAATCCACCCAAAAATGCCGATTCTGCGGTATCTGATGGTTCAGGTAAAGCGAAACATGATATGAAAGCCATCTTAAAAACAAGGGCATTTTATCTCTTGTTGATAGGAAGTATGTGCTCCATTGGGGCAGTAAGTGCAACGAGTCAGAATTTAAAACTATTTTTTAGTCTGGATCTTAAATATTCACAAACTCAGGCAGCAAATGTTCTTTCTTTAATTCTAGCAGCCAGTATTTTTGGTCGTCTATTTATGGGCTGGCTGGCTGATAAAATTGAAAAGAAATACGTCATGTTACTTATCTATTGTTTAGTTGCCTCTGCCATTCCCTTACTTTATTTTGCTAGCGTTCCCGGTGTGATCTATGTTTTCGCAATTGTATTCGGAATAGGTCTGGGAGGTGATTATATGATTATTCCCCTGATGGCAGCCGAGCTATTTGGGGTTAAAGTAATGGGTAGGGTTATGGGTATTGTCTTAACCGGTGATGGACTGGCTGAGGCAATTATGCCCTGGCTTGTTGGATGGATCAGGGATATCAGTGGGAGTTATGCCAATGGATTCTCGGTTCTTATCGTTTTAGCAGTGATTGGGATCGTTACTGTCATCCTCACGCCGAAGAGAATGCCGGCAAATTGATCTACCGACAGTGTGCTAACTCTGCGGGCAGTTTAGATAGTTTATCTTATTTTGTGGACAGTAAGGCTTAGGAGAAAGTCGATTTCGTCGGCCGCTCAATCAATAATTTGAAAAAATTATATGTCGCATATCAAGATTTTATTCCAATCTTTGTGGAATATTTCATGAAAAGGCTTTTAATCACCGTCTTAGCTTTCTTTTACCTGGGTGTTTCATCCGGGGCAACAGTGCATTTCCATTACTGTATGGGAGAGTTGATTGAGTGGGGTCTTTCGGATAAACCATCAGAAAACGCAGCCGATTGCAGTAATTGTGGGATGAAAAAGGGGCTCTCTGAAGACTGCTGTAAAGATCAAAAGCAAGAATTTAAGTTAAAGGAAGCCCAAAAAACATCGCTAAGTACTCTGCAGCCTGTCCTTCAGGCCTTATCATCGCTTACCTATGCTGAACTAGGTACTATCCTATCAGCTGATTCCAAAGACTTACTACCAAAGAGTAATGCTCCGTCGCGAACTCAAAAAACTTCTTTATTCGTTCGCAACTGCAATTTTCGAATCTGATTTTTATTTCCAAATAGTCTGATTTCCGTTCAGACCGACTTCGTCTGCATTTTTTTCTGATTGAATCCTCAGAATTTCATGCCTTCGATCACTTACCACCTCTTTTTATTTATTTAATAACAATAAAATTATTGTCATGAGAAAATTTGTTTATTCCATAACAATTTTAGTGCTTTTATTCGGGCTAGCCTGTAATCGTAAAGAAAAACCTGTTGAAGCTCTGAAAGATTCTTTATCCGTTCAAAACCGAGCTGAAGCATATACGTGTCCTATGCATGCTGAGATAAAAAGTGATAAGCCGGGTAGCTGTTCAATCTGTAAAATGGATTTAGTGAAAGATTCAACCAATCAGATGGATAGTTTGAATAATAGTCATACTCACAAGCACTAAAAGTAATGGTTGAAAAGATCATATCCTTCTCCCTTAGGAATCGTTTCATTGTCTTACTTTTTGCTTCCGGTTTTTTTGGATGGGGACTCTATTCTTTGAATAAGAGTAAGGTAGATGCCATTCCTGATCTTTCCGAAAATCAGGTTATCGTGTTTACTGAGTGGATGGGGCGCAGTCCACAGATCATTGAGGATCAAATCAGCTACCCAATTGTTACCAATCTTCAGGGTTTACCCAAAGTTAACTATGTACGTGCTAATTCTATGTTTGGAATGAGTTTTATCTATATCATTTTTGAAGATGACGTGGATATTTATTGGGCACGTTCACGAGTTTTGGAGCGTCTCAATTCGATTGAGCGTGTTTTACCCGAAGGGGTAAGGCCATCACTTGGTCCGGATGGAACAGGCGTTGGCCATATCCTTTGGTACACTTTGGATGCTCCAGGGATGGATCTTGGTGAGCAGCGTGCAGTTCAGGACTGGTACATCAAATTTGCCCTTCAAAATGTAAAAGGTGTTAGTGAAATTGCATCCTTCGGAGGCTTTCAAAAGCAATATCAGATTAGTATCGACCCCAATCGCCTCACTTATTACAAGCTGACCATTCAGGATGTGATGAAGGCAGTAAAGAGTAATAATAATGAGGCCGGGGGCAGGAAGTTTGAGATGAGTGGAATCGGTTATATTATCAAGACGGATGGTTATCTTAAATCTATCGAGGAGATAGAGAATCTGGCTATCCGTACTCAAAACTCAATTCCTATTAAAGTTAGGGATATAGGAACTGTTCAAATGTCGGGAGAAAGTCGCCTTGGCATATTTGATTATGATGGACAGGGCGAGGTCGTTGGTGGTATTGTGGTTTTGCGTTACGGTGAGAATGCTGATGAAGTGATCCGCAAAGTGAAGTCTAAAATGACAGAGGTAGCAAAGGGTCTGCCGAAGGGAATGAAATTCAACATTGTTTACGACAGGGGTGAATTGATTGCCGAAACAATATCCTCAATTAAGACCACCCTTATGGAAGAGATGATGGTAGTATCGCTGATTGTAATCGTTTTCCTCTTTCACTGGAGAAGTGCGGTTAGCATCATCATTCAGATACCCATTACGATTGCTGCCAGCTTTATTTTACTGAATGCTTTTGATATTTCATCCAATATCATGTCATTGACCGGTATTGCGCTGGCAATTGGTGTGATTGTCGATAACGGAATAATTATGGCAGAGAATTCTTACAAAAATCTTGCTATCAGGCAGGCTGAGTTAAATGAACAGAGAAAAGGAGGGAACACAGATGTGGAATAAAACAAAAATAAAAAAGCAAGATGAATACCCTAAGCTATCCAATGAGGAGAGAATCGCCATTATTGAAAAAGCTTGTCAGCAGGTATCCAGAGGAGTCTTTTATTCAACAATAATCATTATCACTTCATTTCTGCCGGTTTTTTTATTAACCGGACAGGAAGGAAAACTATTTCACCCCTTAGCATTTACCAAAACTTTTATATTAATAATCGATGCAATCCTTGTCCTTACCCTTGCTCCTGTAATCATTTCCTTTTTCATGAAAGGTCGTTTTCGACAGGAGCATGAAAACCCAATAAATAGAGGCTTAGAGAAGGTTTATCTTCCGGTTATTCGTGCCTGTATACGAAATCGGAAAACTACGCTGGGGATTAATATTTTGGCATTACTGATTTCCATTCCCATGCTGATGAGTCTGGGTCGGGAATTTATGCCACCCTTGGATGAGCAATCGATTTTGTTTATGCCGGTTACTTTGCCGGACGTTTCTAATTCAGAGATTAAACGTATTCTGCAGGTTCAGGATAGGATTATCAAGTCAGTACCGGAAGTCGATCATGTTTTAGGAAAGGCAGGACGTGCAAGTTCGGCGACGGATAATTCCCCAATTAGTATGATCGAAACCATCATTTCACTCAAACCAAAGAGTGAGTGGAGGCCCGGAATCAGTAAAAAGGATATCATTGATGAACTTGATGCCAAACTTCAAATACCGGGTGTAGTAAATGGATGGACCCAACCAATTATCAACCGGATCAACATGCTGTCTACCGGTATCCGTACCGATGTTGGGGTCAAAGTATATGGTCAGGATCTGAAACAAATCAGTCATATTTCTGAAGATGTACAGAGGATGCTAAAAAATATTAAGGGCGTTAAAGATCTGTATGTGGAGCCGGTGAGTGGAGGGAAATACCTAGAGATTGAGATCATTCGTGATCAACTGGATCGTTATGGTTTAACTGTGGATGATATCAATGCTACTGTTGAAACTGCAATTGGTGGCAGTCCCTTTGCCACTACGTTAGAAGGCCGTCAACGTTTTAATATTCATTTACGGCTGGGGCAGGACTATCGGAACAGTATCGAACGGTTGAAGCGGATTCCGCTAACCACTCCAGAAGCAGGACCTATCCCCTTATCTGCGGTTACCACGATCCAATTTATGGATGGCCCGCCAATGATCAGTTCTGAAAATGCTATTTTGAGGGGTGCGGTGATGTTTAATGTACGTGAACGCGATCTCGGGCATACCGTTCAGGAAGCGATAGATAAATTGAATAAGGAACTAAAACTTCCTAATGGCTATTTTATAGAATGGAGTGGACAGTATCAAAATTTGATCCGGGGTCAGAAAACCTTAATCTACATTCTTCCGGTGGTTGTTTTTATCATCTTTTTAGCGCTCTATTTGGCTTTTAAATCAATAAGAGAAGCATTTTTGAGTCTGATCACCATTCCTTTTGCTTTAATTGGCGGTGCTTTCCTGATTTATTTCTGGGGAGTGAATCTTTCTGTTGCTGTAGCGGTTGGTTTTATTGCACTATTTGGCATTGCGGTTGAAACGGGGGTGATTATGGTGATTTACTTAAATGATGCCATGCGGCAGCTGGTTGCTGTGAAGGGAAATTCCAGGGAAACGATTACGAATGAGGATTTAAGAGAGTTTGTCATCCTTGGGGCTGCCAAACGTTTAAGGCCTAAAATCATGACTGTTTGTGTGGCTTTATTTGGCCTGATACCCGTTTTATGGTCAAATGGGGTTGGTAGCGATGTGATGCAGCCTATTGTATTACCCTTGATTGGCGGAGTAATTACCTCATCGACGCATATATTATTAGTTACGCCACTCATCTTTCTGATGACAAAAGAGTATGAATTGAAAAAATTTGGAAAACTGGAGGTACATGATGTTCAACATTAAGAAAATAAGTTTTTTAGCTGCATTTCTGAGCACTTTCACTGTCTATGGACAGGAAATAATGAATTTGGATCAAATATTGACGGAGATTAGTGCCAATAACCCATCGCTGAAGTCATACGAAAGCCGTACTCAAAGTAAGGACTCAAAAGTTGAAGGGGCCGGTTCGTGGATGGCACCCATGCTTGGTGCGGGTACTTTTATGAGCCCTTATCCCGCTCAGGGCATAATTTCCGACGACAATCGGGGGGCATTCATGATTTCTGCAGAGCAGAATATCCCTAATACTGCAAAAATCAGAGCCAGGAAAGAATACCTTAAGGTTCAATCGCAGACCTATGAGCTTGGACGAAATGAGCGCTTTAATCAGTTGAGAGCTAGTGCAAGGTATTTGTATTTCAGTCTTCTGGTTGCTCAAAAGCGTTTGGTTTTCCAAAGGGAAAATCAGCAGATCATGCAAACGATGAAAAAACTGGCAGAGATTCGATACCCTTTTAATCAAGGTGGCTTGAATCAGGTTTTCAAAGCGGAGGGGAGGGTTCATGAATCAGAAAATATGATTCTGATGACCGAGGCCGAGATTCGCTCCAAGAAGATCGCACTGAATGTCCTGATGAACAGGGAAACAAGTACTCCTTTTGAAATTGAAACCGAATATCAGATAAAATTCAGTCCTAAAGCAGACCTCGACACCATCTATCTGGCAAGTAATCGCAGTGATATTTTGCATATGGAACATGAAATTCATTCGATGGAAAAGAATATTAATTTAATGCGACAAGAGTCTAAGCCTGATTTTAGAATTCGATTCGACCACATGTCAAACTATTCCGCATGGATGCCAAGGCAATTTTCGCTAATGGGTATGCTTTCAATTCCCATTGCTCCCTGGTCCTCAAAAATGTATAAATCAGAGATCAAGTCTATGAATTTCGAAAAGGAGGCAATGAGGCAAGAAAAGGCGGCAATGCTTACTGCGATTTTGGGTATGAGTAAAACTATGGAAAATGACCTTCTGAATATGCAGCGGCAGTTGAGT
>Ga0169931_10013132_pt1 | contig 11354 bp, 11 predicted proteins | sample Kivu_15m_20L_FD_129675 | JGI IMG/M metagenome (GOLD analysis project Ga0169931, IMG submission 129675) | Freshwater microbial communities from Lake Kivu, Western Province, Rwanda to study Microbial Dark Matter (Phase II) - Kivu_15m_20L... | ecosystem: Environmental > Aquatic > Freshwater > Lake... | reverse complement strand
TTTTTTGGTGTTGGATCGTATGCCTTCCATGGATAAGGATTTTAGAACTTGGGTTATTTCATTTATGGATGAATTGAACAGCTTGAATATCAAGGTATTTACCTACGATTCAGATATTATACCGGTTCCACAAACGGGGGGGTGGATTGTAACCAATTTCAAAGGAATTTACACCTATGTTGATCCTGAAGAATTTACCGTACCCAATCCTTCCGAACTGGCAATTTCAGTTATGGCATCTCAAAAATTGTTGGAAGACTGCAGATCTGTAGACATTATTCACTTGGAAAGCCAGAGAATGACTCAAAAGTTTGTGTTATAAAATTATTAAATATCTGTCGGTTGATAGAAAAATAATAAGGATAGCGGCGCAAATTCGATGAAATAAATTTGCATGAAACATGCATCTGCAACCAGAAATAACAGTAAACAAATACCTAAGCCTTGGTTCCATCGGGGCTTGATGAAACTAAGTAAAAAGGATAATTCCAATAAAATGACTGAGTTCCAAATCAAAGTGGAAGAAAGGTTACCCTTAATTATTTGAAGCGCAAAAAATGGAATCTCCTCATTGTGATTTAAATAATATTGAGGAAATTGGATCAATAAAATTTTTTGTAAGGCATCTGGATCCCATGCCGATCCCCGGCTCATTTTCCAAAGGGCAGCAGAAATAAAAATAAAGGCAACATAGTATCTGCTTAATTTCCAAAAATCTGAAAACAACTTTTTATCTTCAAACAGAAAGAGGAAACTTAAAATGAGAAATCCGATCATCTGATGTTCTGGGTGTGCAATGATGGATCTGTAAGTAATAAAGTAGAGTATGCCCAAAATGAGCAAAAGGTAAGAGGCCGTTTTTTGAAACATTCTCGACCAAAGTAGAATAATACAAGTGGAGATACCCAAATCGATAAATCCCAAACAAAAAATATGCTTTCTTAGCAAAGAAAAATAACCGATTCCTTCCAATACATGATGTATCCGATCAGAACTTCCACTCCAATAAGGACTAGCTCCGATTTGAGATAACCAGGACAATTGAAAAAAATTATAGACCCAGATGAAGCTTATTGAAAATAAGATCATCCATCGACCCTTTTCATATGAAATATTTTTTGATGCAAGATTCATAATGTCTTTTTCAATTCAATGTTTTGATCCTTTCTTTTTTGAAAAATCTTGATGTCAATCTTGGTTTCATCCTTAATTATGTGGGGAAGATAATATCTGAGCCATTTTTTATAACGCTGGGCATAGACCTCCGACCGGCAATATTTTAACTGGTATCGGGCAATTGGATTAAGTTTTGCAGTGATATCTTTTTTTTGATAAAATATTCTGTGGAATTCAATCTGGGTTGTACCGGATAATTGTGCAGAGTACATGCCAAAGTGAAAGAAAGGAAAAGACTCAACTCCTTTGACAGTAAATAATAATTGTCCCAGCAAAAAAAGAAAAATAAGTAATCTTAAAAGTATTGACATCAGAAGCTATTTTTCTCTTTTAATAAGATTCATCCCCAGTAAAGATTTTATTTTGGAAGACCAAAGATTTCTCTTGATCAGGGTCATGCCCGAAACAGGCTGATTTTCCATTGGAAATCTCTGTATGAGCCGGGGATATGGTTCTTTCATGAATGCTGAACTACCAAAAAAATAGGAGAGACCCAGTTCATCAACAGCTTTTTCCATCAGTCCAATGCCTACACCTTGATCGTGAAATGGGAAGGCGAAGGTTCTGCATGGCTTTTGGGTCAGATTTTTAACAAAGTTTACTGATCTTTCAATTTCCATCCATTGTTGACTCTCATCTATTTCACAAAATAAAGGGTGGCTATCGGAATGAGCTCCAATTTCAAAGCCTTTAGCCGATAAGTCTAAGATCTGTTCGCCATTCATGTATGGTTTTTGGGAGATTGCCAATTGCTTGAAGTCTATTTCTAATTCCAGAGCCCATTCATCCAGTAAATTTCTGTTGGCATAGCTGATTTCGAGGGCTTTTTTACTACCCATTTTTGAACAAAGTATGGCAGCCTTGTAACGAAACATAAGATCTTGGTTGTCTGCAAATGCGCTATTGATAAAAAAAATGGCAGGAATACCCTTTTGTAATAGCAGGGGTGCTATGTAGTCATAACAGGAAGACAAGCCATCGTCAAAACTTAGTAAGAGCTTAGGTTTTTTATTTCGGGTGAATATTGAGTTTGAGTCCAGGAGCTCATCCAGGGAAATGGGCTCGAATTTTTTTAGAAATTGTTCAAGCTCTTTTTCAAAGGTTTTTGTATTGATTAATGGATAGATGGGAGAAATATAGGGGAGCGATTCATTGGAAATGCCATGATAAAAAGGGCAAATCAAAAGTTGTTTATTGAAAATAAATTGCTCTGGTAAAAAGGTTGCCAGATGAAGCAGTTTCTGATACAGGTAGCGATGATTTACCCCACTCTTTTGTTCATGGTACATTGTCCGTTGTATGTGGCGCCTAAATCAATTTGTAAGCTACTGCACTCAATATCACCATCGACTACTGCAGTAGATTTAAGAACGATACTTTCTTTTGCTTGTATTTTGCCAAGTATTCTTCCTTCGCAATCTAATTCCTTGCATTGAACTGGACCTTGGATAATAGCCTGTGCAGACATTACCAAACGTCCATTGCATGATAGTTTTCCCAGTATATCGCCTTCTAAACGCAAGTGAGAATCTACTTTTATATCACCTTCAATGATTGTTCCTTTGGCTAGGATACAAACTTCACCGCCGGTGACAGGTATTTTTAATATTTCTGACATTTTGTATTTTTTTTAAAAATAGAAAATTAAGGTGAAATTAACAGGCCGAAGACCCATTTTATTAGTGATAAAATCTTAATGGGCATAAAAAAAAGGGCAATACTGCCCTTTTTTATGCTAACTTAAAAAAAATTACTTTGTAATTTCTTCAAGTGTTTTAGAAATTTTTACACCTGGAAGCTTGATGGGAGCACCAATTTCAGCCATAAAGCTACCTTGTACCTCACCTTTTTTGTAAGTAGTGAATCCAATTCTGTAAAGACCTGCAGTTAATGCTTTCAATGGATTGCTCACCTCGCTTGTAATTCTCATTAATGAATTGTATTTGCTTCCAGAAGGTTGAGCTGGCATTTCACCAGAATCATCATTTTGGTCAATAACATTCCATTTGGCAGAAGCGCCCTTGCTTTTTACCATATACATAGATACTACACCTTCAGATTAAAGTAAAATCAAAAATTCTGCTGATGAGTCTAAACCCACAACTACTTAATTCCTCAATTTAACTTTAATCTGAAGGTTTTTTGGTTTCATGGCAGGGCTTTCCAAAAATTGAATTTGATAATTATCTTTCAGACTGAGTTCAAAATTTTGTAGTATCTTGGCGATTGCCAAAGTTGCCTCCATCATAGCAAAATGTTGACCAATACAGGCTCTTTGTCCGTGACCAAATGCTTTGAATGCCTCTTTATCTCTGTTTAAAACAGATTCCGGGCTAAAGTTTTTTGGATTGAAATTGTCAGGATTTTCTCCCCAGTGTTTTTTATCTCTGTGCATAAAATAAGGCATCACATAAATTGACTGATTAGCTTTAACGGGATATTTCTCAACGCCTATATATGTATCTTTTGTTGAGTATCTAGAAAAACCGATTAAGGGCGGAAATAATCTTAAAGTTTCAAAAAGTACTTGTCGAATAAATTTCAGTTCTTTAAAATCATTATTATCCAATACTCTTTTTTTATCAGTACCCAATACCCTGTCAACTTCTTCATAGGCAGTCTTAAGGAATTCTGGATTTTTTAACAAGTTATAAAAAGCAAAAGCTATAGTACTTCCAGTTGTTTCGTGCCCTGCTACCAGAAAGGTAACAATCTGATTCCTGATGTTCTCATCATTCAATGGCTCACCACTTTCCTTGTCAGTGGCATGGAGCATAAGCTGTAAAAAGTCTATTTTATTCAATTGTGAATGTTTATCTTGCTTCCTCCTCTGAATAATATCATCTAAAATATTATTCATGTACTGAACTGCATTTTTAAATCGTCTGTTTCGGCTAATTCTTAAAGGGTGAAGTAGGGGCGGCGTTCTTGCCAGCCATATAGCCTCGTTAAAAATAATTAACATAGCCTCGATAAATGGATGTCTCTCTTTAGAGGTAAATGAATCGAAGCTGTAATCAAAGCCACAAAGTCCAATCGTTTCAAAGGTTAGTTTAGTCATATCTTCGGCCAGATCAAAATATTCTCCATTTTTATTTGACCAGCAGGCAATCATTTCATCCAATGTCTTTTGCATCAAAGGTATATATCCTTCTATGGCCTTGTGTGCGAATCCCGGAAGCAGAATTTCATGTGCCTTTTTCCAGTTTTTTTCAAAAGTCCAGGCGGTAAATAGCCCGTCACCGGCAGCTCTTCTGAGATACTCCAAAGGAAGGTCAATATATTTATCAAACTTTTCATCATCCATCACTTCTTTAGCCAAATCAACTGAAGTGATACAAATTATTTTTCTGTTCAGAATTTTAATTTCTGTTATCGGGTAAAAACGCTCTACAGCTGTAATCATTTTACCAAGTATATCTTTTCCTGCCAGTTGATGTAAATTTCCGATTACAGGTATCCTGCTGAGATGAGGTATTTTGCTCATGATTTTACTAATATTTAAAAAAAATAATTTTAGAAAATTAAAAAAAGTGGAGGGCAAGGATATTGTCCAGATTATAAAGTTTATACCTTTCTATTAAATGGATTAATTTTCTGCCGTATTCAGGGTCTGTTGCATAACCCAATTTTTGAAGACCAAAAGCCCATTTTTTGTAATCCATCAGATTCCTTTCGAAAACTGTCTGATATCTTATACCGGATTTTATAAATGCGTGAAAACAGGATGCTGCGCTTTCAAAAACTCTGAAGCAGGCTACTCTCGGAATCATTTTTTTCTTTTTATGGTCGAATTCATTCGTAACGACACTATATCTGATGCCTTCCCAGTTTTTACTGCACTTAATGCCAAAGTGATTATTGGCTTTGATACTGAGTTCACTTTGCCCGAATCTGGATTCAAGCATGGCCTGTGCCAGTTTTATGCTTGCGGGAATTCCACTGAGGTACATCTCGCGCATGGCAATGTCGCTGTAAGGAATTCTGATTTCTTTACCAGCAATTGACTTTTTTCCCATGTCAGCACCAAATTTGTCTAGTTTTTGGGCTTGCGTTTGCGTTGCAATCATAATAAAACTGCTACATATTTTATTTCCATTAAATTACAAGCTATTAATAATTTTTAATTTTACAACGTTATTCGTTGAGATATTCAAGATTATTAATCGAACTAACTTTTTAAAATGAAAAAATTTATTTCGACACTTTGTCTTTGCTGGATTATAAAATGTTTTTAAGGTGTTTTTTTTGCTGTTCTTCTCAACCAGTTGGGGACTACAATCATTCCCAAAAACAGATACAGGTAATAAGTGAAACTTCTCCAAAATACTGTCAGAATCAACAATAAGGTTCCGTCAGAAGGTATGTAATCTTTGTGGAAAATCATAAATGCAGACTCTGCAACACCGGATCCGCCTGGGGTGGGTGTAATTGCCGTGATAATCCACATGGATAACTGACGGGCGAAGATGAAAATTTGTTGAATCCCGGCGTTCCAATCCATGGTAGATTGCATGAAATCATTATAGTGGTTCAGTACCAATGGGTCGGTTGAATGAGATACAAATCCTAAAATAAGACAGATTAAAATAAGGAATTTGGATGACCAGGCTCCAAAAGTGCATATAAAACTAAGCAAATGAAAGGTGAATTTTTTGTTTTTCAATTCAGATGATGTAACGTACATTTCATCAGCCATTTTTTCAGCGCCGCTTCTAAATCTTTTAAGAAGGCTGAAACCAGTAAACCAAAACAATAATTTTTTGACGGGTTGAGGACTTATAAATACACCATAAAAAAATAAACCACCATAGCATAGCATAAAAAGATATGCAAAGAAAAATATTTTACCATAAACTGTCTGTGAAATCAGTGCAGTCAAATCGTTGGCACCTGGTTGAACCATTAAAGCCCCAAATGCCAAAAAAAGAATTAAAATACTCGATAAAAAAAATAAGGTGTCCAGTATAACGGTGTACATGACAATCATAGTAGTTCTCCCGGCCGGCAATTTATCCTGAGATAAAGCAAACAAAGCTACTGCAGATCCGCCCACACTGGTAGGTGTTACGGCAGAACTGAATTCCCAAACCATAATCAGCTCAAAGCATTTCTTCCAGCTGAAAAATCCATTGGTAACATGTCGCAATCTGGCCATATAGGACAAATGACGTGTGATTGAGAAAATAACAGCCATGCCCAACCAAAAGTATACCTGAGATGTCCATTCTATTTTTGCAAATTCAGACCATTTGAATTCTTTTACAAACATATAAACTACAATTCCCAAGCCCAACAAAATTGCCAGCGCAATACGACCGGGACTTATGGATTTCATTGCTTCTTGATACTCTGCAGGTTGATTTTTTTCGGGCATATTTGGAATTTATTCAATGAAATTCGAGGACAGTTCTGATATATAATTCAGATTGGGTAAAAGTACAAAAGAATTTAGTTCGGTCGGATCTTCTTTCAGGAATATTTGTTCCTGTTGTAATAAATCCAACACAGCCAAAAATAAAAATATGGCCTCTAGTCTGTTCTGTGCCTTCTCCAATAAACTTATGGCTGACATTTTACCAAATTTAAAAACAAATGCCACTATATCTTTTGCCTTTTGCTCAACTGTGTAATCATACTTGAGAATCTGGTGTGAGATTTGTTCTTCTCTTTGTTGAAATTTTTGAACCAGTTGGTGGTAGGTTTTCAGTAGTTTATAAAGATTTAAATTTTCTAGTTCTGCGTCAGCTAAAGCTTGATTCGAAATTTGTTGCAATTCCATGGACAAGTTACCTCTTTTGTGTTTTTGAAGTCGCTCGCTTTCCAGAGCATCCAATGCTACACAAAGTGATTTATAGTTTTTGTACTCTAAAATTTTTTGAACCAATTCTTGTCTCGGATCAATTTCATTGCCTTCTTCGTCTATTTCCTTTCTAGGAATGAGCAATTTGGCCTTGATGCGCATTAAGGTTGCAGCTACCAAAACAAAGTCACTTGCTACGTCTATATTGAGCATTTCCAATTGCCTGATATAGGATAAAAAATCGTTGGTTAGTTGTGCTATGGGTATATCATATATATCGAGTTCATCCCGCTCAATAAAAAAAAGTAATAGGTCAAAAGGCCCTTCAAAATGTGGTAATTTGATTGTATAGGTCAAAATCTGTGAAGTTTTCTTATTTTTGGTTTGTAAATTTATGAAGTAATCAGCTAGATTTGATCAAATATAGTACAAAGCTTATAAAGAATGAGTGAAAAAAATCTGAGTTCAATTCCCCTTGATTTGCAAAAATTACCCAAACACATAGCTATTATTATGGATGGCAATGGACGTTGGGCAAAGGATAAAGGAAAAGATCGTGTATTTGGGCATCAAAATGGAGTTCAATCAGTAAGAGAAATAACAGAGACAGCAGCTGAACTGGGAATACAGTACCTGACACTTTATGCTTTCTCGACAGAAAATTGGAACCGTCCGGATGAAGAAGTAAATGCTTTGATGTCTCTGTTGGTTCATACCATTCAGGAGGAATTACCTACCTTGAAAAAAAATCAGATCAAATTACAGGCAATCGGGGCTATTGATCAATTGCCAGAGGAAACACAATCGGGCCTTAATCAGGCTATTGCAGAGACTGCCTCTCACAATAGAATGACACTGGTACTGGCATTAAGCTACAGTGCCAAGTGGGAGATTGTTGAAGCCACCAAAAAAATAGCCAAAGAGGTGCAAAGTGGTTTAGTTCAGATTGAAGATATTAATGAAAGTCTCATAGCCCAATATCTGACCACTTCAGGTATTCCAGATCCAGAACTTCTGATACGCACAAGCGGTGAAACGAGAATCAGTAATTTTTTATTGTGGCAAATTGCATACGCCGAACTTTACTTTACGCAAGTGTTTTGGCCTGATTTTAGAAAGAAAGATTTATTCGAAGCCTTGTTGAGTTACCAAAGAAGAGAAAGAAGATTTGGTAAAACAGGAGAACAGATTAAAAATGAGAACTATTAGAATACAGTCGCAAGACTATGAGATTTAATTTGTAAGTTTGCATTTGAAATGAGTTATGCTTTCAATTCACCTTTTACCCTTTAGCATGTTTCGTACTTTAAGTTTTTGTTTTTGCACCTTTCTTCTTTTATTTTTTGCTCAGACTCTCCGGGCACAAAATATAAATTCAGATAGTTCAGCTCCTATACAAATCATTGACTATGACAATCCGGTAGAATATGAAATAGCCTCCGTTGATGTGAAAGGTTTTGAATATACCGATCCAGCCGCTATTGTTTCAGTTTGTGGCTTAAAAGTAGGCGATAAGATCAAACTACCTGGAGATGATTTTGGAAAAGCCATCAGAAAATTATGGAAACAGGGGCTGTTCATTGATGTCCAGATACAGCTGACTAAATCTATTGCTTCCATGGTTTATCTTGAAATTTTAGTCAAAGAGTACCCTAGATATTCACGACATTCTTATCGTGGGATCAATAAAGGTGTTCATGATGATTTGAATACTGCGATTAATCCGTATCTGGTAAAAGGAAAAGCTGCCACAGAAACTATGAAGCTAAATGCAATCAGAGAAATAAAAGCTTTTTATGCAGATAAGGGCTTTCCAGATTGTAGCGTTCAAATTACTGAAGAAGAGGATGATGTTCTGAAAAATAGCGTTCGGTGGATTTTTAATGTAAATAAAGGTAAAAGAATTAGAATAGAGGATATAGTGTTTACCGGTAATACAGCTGTAAAATCTGCTAAGCTGAGAGCGATAATGAAGGAAACAAAAAAGAAAAGATTTCCCATGGGTATTTTTAAACCATCCAAATTTATCGAGATGGATTATAAAAATGATAAGGATAATATCCTTGCCCATTATAACAATATTGGAAGAAGAGATGCCAGAATTCTGAAAGATACCGTTTATATCAAGGAAACTACTTTGGCTAATGGAAAAACAAAAAAGGGAATATTTGTTGAAATTAATCTGGAAGAAGGAAATCAATATTATTTTGGTGATGTTAGTTTTAGAGGAAATACGACCTATCCCACTTCAGTGTTAAAGGAAATACTGGGAATAAAAAGAGGTGATAAATACAATCAGGAGTTATTACAATCCAGATTGAGCTTTGATAAAAATGGAAGAGATATATCTAGTTTGTACATGGACAATGGGTATCTTTTTTTTCAGGCAAACCCTGTGGAAAAAGGTGTGTTCAATGACACTGTAAATATTGAGATCAGAATACAGGAAGGGCCAATCGCCTTGATTGATAAGGTTATTATAAAAGGTAATGACAGAACGCATGAACATGTAATCAGAAGAGAACTCAGAACCTTACCTGGGGATAAATTCAGTCGTTCTGACATCATCAGATCCCAGAGACAATTGATGGCCCTGAATTATTTCAATCCGGAAACAATGGGAATCAACACTCCTGTGAATCCGCAAAGAGGAACGGTAGATATTGAATACACCGTAGATGAAAGACCTTCAGATCAGTTGGAATTATCTGCGGGCTGGGGTGGATTGGGATCTGGATTAATTGGAACATTAGGGGTCACCTTTAATAATTTTTCATTGCGCAATTTGTTTAAGTCTGAAACCTGGAATCCTCTTCCCCAAGGAGACGGTCAAAAATTAAGTTTGAGAATACAGACCAATGGAAGGTTTTATCAGTCATACAATTTTTCTTTTTCTGAACCTTGGTTGGGAGGTAAAAAACCCAATTCTTTTTCAGTAAGTGCTTATCATTCAAGATTCAATAATGGACAAATTCCAGAGAGTAGTAATTACCAACAACTGGCCATAACAGGTGTAAATATTGGTTTAGGTACCAGATTGCAATGGCCGGATGACTATTTTACTTACTCTGCCTCACTCGAGTACCAAAATATGGATTTACTTAGAAGGTTTGATTTCGCTATCCCTACAGGTAATTTTCACGATTTGGCCATAAGACAGGTGATTTCTCGTTCTTCCATATTAAATCCAATATTTCCAACTGAGGGTTCTAATATTTCATTGTCGTTAAAACTTACATTGCCATACTCTTTATTTAACGGTGTTAATTATGAGGATCCAGACCTTTCAACAAAGGATAGATTTCAATTTGTTGAATACCATAAATGGGATTTTGAAGCGACCTGGTATACTACCATTATTAAAAATTTAGTTTTGAAATTGGATGCCAAAATGGGTTTTATTGGGATGTATAATCAGAAAGTTGGATTATCACCTTTTGGTAGATATGAATTAGGCGGAGATGGATTATCTAATTTTGTTGGGTTACAGGGTAAGGATATTGTTTCCTTGAGAGGGTATAAAGATCCTGTTAATGATGTTTCAGAAGCGAACAGACAAGGAGCAGCAATCTATAACAAGTTTACTTTAGAATTGAGATATCTTATTTCGCCTAACCCCAATGCTACTATTTATGCTTTGGCATTTTTACAGGGTGGAAACGCCTGGTCTGACTTCAAATCTTATAATCCATTTCAGTTAAAAAGATCTGCAGGGCTTGGGCTAAGGGTTTTCCTTCCAATGTTTGGAACCCTCGGATTTGATTATGGAATTGGGTTCGATAAAAACTTGCCTGTTGGTACAAGTTTATTTGATTATGGTGCTTTTAATATTGTTTTAGGCTTTGAACCTAAATAAACCACGTATTGTATTTTTAAAAAAAATAAATAGTTTTGCAATCTTTATAATTATTCACTAAAAACTTAAATGCTTGGCTAAGAACTTTAGAAATCCGAATTCAGACAGAAGAGTTGACGAATTTGCAAGTCAATTCAGAATTAATGAAATGATAAGAGCGCAGGAAGTGCGTTTGGTTGGTGACAATTTCGACGAAATCAGTGAGTTGGTAGGGAAGGAGATAGAAACAGGAGTTTTTCATATTCGTTGGGTATTAGATATTGCTCAAAGAATGAACATGGACCTTGTAGAGATTTCACCCAATGCCAATCCACCCGTTTGTAGAATCATTGAGTTTAAAAAATTTCTGTACGAAAGAAAAAGAAAAGAAAAGGAGCAAAAGGCCAAGCAGGTGAAAGTTGTGATTAAAGAAATTCGATTTGGTCCGAATACAGATGACCATGACTTCGAGTTTAAATTAAAACATGCCATTGGATTTTTAGAGGAAGGAGCAAAGGTAAAAGCCTATGTTCAATTCAA
>Ga0169931_10013130_pt1 | contig 11356 bp, 12 predicted proteins | sample Kivu_15m_20L_FD_129675 | JGI IMG/M metagenome (GOLD analysis project Ga0169931, IMG submission 129675) | Freshwater microbial communities from Lake Kivu, Western Province, Rwanda to study Microbial Dark Matter (Phase II) - Kivu_15m_20L... | ecosystem: Environmental > Aquatic > Freshwater > Lake... | reverse complement strand
TTATCGATAACTCTGGCAATCTCAGTAATCTTAAATCCTTTTTCTAACAAACAAGATATCGTGTATCTTTGCTCTTGGGTGATATGACTCATACTTTGGCAACTTTGGACGGGAGACAAAGTTCGTCGTGTTTCCATGTCAGAGGAAAGAGGGGTTATTTTTAGCTTCTCTTTCTCTGATAAAACATCTTAACATTTAGCTCCCTATAAGTTGCATTTGTAACTTGAATTTAAGAAGACAAAAATGAAAACGAACCAATTAATATGGAATTTTTATAAAAGTACCATTAATTACTTTCAAGGTATCGGCATTATCTTGACCATGAGGAAGATGCAACTGAAATAACCCAGAAATGCGGTTGTTTAAATTTTCGGTGATAATCACAACTGAATAATTGGTGTCAATTGCGTTATAGCTCAAACCATTATAGACAACATAAGCCTGACCATCAAGCAAAAACGGCCAAAGTTGTCCCGTTTCGTCAGGTTCGCTTAGATTTTTGAAACGCAGCGATACTTGCAAGGTATCATTCGAGGCTCCTAATAAAATAGTATCACCATAAAGTGCGCTTGGATTGCCGAATGTAACGTGTTGCGCATTAAAAGCAGCGAAGAATATGGGATTGTCAGAGTCCTCACAAGCCGGACATGGACCTCCACAATCTACACCCAATTCACCATTATTCAAAAATCCATCAGAGCAATTGCCTTGGGGTTGCTCATCTTCTTTCTTGCAAGCCAAGAGCAGCAGCAAAAGGCCAAACATTGCGAATTGTATTAACTTTGTCATCCCGTAAAATTAGTTTTTTTTTCAACTCATGCCCTATCACACCATCGCCAAATTCGGACAAGGCCTTTACAAAGAAAAAGGCTCAAAATTTTTGGGCTTTGCAGTGCCTTGTGAAGACGAAAGTGAAGTAAAAAGGTTGGTAGAAGTGTGGAGAAAAGAACACCCTGGAGCCTGCCATGTGTGTTTTGCTTTCAAATTGGGCTATGAAGGCCAACATTATCGCGCATCTGACGACGGTGAACCGAGCAATTCCGCTGGTCAGCCCATTCTTGGGCAAATCACAGCTTTCGGTGTGACACACGTTCTCGTTGCTGTGGTGCGCTATTATGGCGGAACAAAATTGGGTGTTGGTGGATTGATTCAGGCCTATCGAACTGCTGCGAAACTAGCATTAGAAGATGCAGAAATAGTTGAGAAAGAAATTCTTGCGCGCTACCAAGTATCATGTACCTACGAGCAATTGCCTGTGTTGATGAAAGAAATCAAAATGCAACAAATGGACATCACACATCAAGTACTCGATTTGCATTGTTCGCTAGAAGTAACCATGAAAGTTGAACTTTGCGCAGATTGGGAGGCAAAGTTGGTGTTTCAAAAAATCAATTATTCGCGCATAGAATGATGCTCCTTTGATGCAATTGTTGCGCATCATTTCTAAAACGCCACCAAAATCATCTGACATTTCAGCTTCTAAGTTCAATTGGGTACCTAAAAACGGGTGTTTCAATGTTAAAAACTTGGCGTGAAGCAACATCGTATTCATATTCCATCGCTCTAAAAACAATTTATTTTGTTTGTTGCATCCGTGTGGTCGGTCTCCAATAATGGGATGACGCAAATGATTCAAATGTTTCCGGATTTGGTGCATTCTACCTGTAAGCGGCTGGGCTTCAATGAGTGAATAACGCGAAGTAGGAAATCCTCCAAAAGGAACAGACAATTCGAAATGTTCGATTTTAGTGAAATTTGTTTGGGCTTCTTGCACTTTTCCATCGTCGCGGGTCAGTGGATAATCCAGTGCTATTTCATCTTGAAAAAATCCACGAACCAAAGCCAAATATCGTTTTTGCGCATCATCACTTTGCATCGAAGATTGAAATTCTGATACATATTCAGCTTGGCTTGCGAAGAGCAAAACACCCGAAGTTTTTCTATCCAAGCGATGAACAGGAAAAACGGGAAACCCCACTTGGTCGCGTAAAAGTTGAACGGCAAATTCATCCGCATCGCGCGCCATGGAACTGCGGTGAACCAGCAATCCATGGGGTTTATTGATGGCTATGCACCACTTGTCTTGATAAACGATTTCCAGCATCGATCAAAAAAACACAAAACTGGTATCCGCTAAAAGTGCGCGCAATTCGGGGTCGCTAGGCGCTAAAAATTGATCGCGAAAATTATCGAACTCCTCCTTGGTTTCTGGAGACAGTTTTTCTTGCAAGGGTTCCATAATGCTCAGGTCGATAATCATCGGTGGCATACCGAACATCGTTCTGCCATTCACCATTTGCGCTACAATATTGTAATCTTGAATTTCAGACTTTGCTTTTCCAGAGAGCATGCAACGCGTTTTCCATGCGTCTGGTTCATCAGAGCTAGGCATATTTTGGCGCAATTCCATTAAGCCTATCTCCTCAAAAAAATCCTCCATGACTTTTCTCGAATGTGCAGAGACGCGTTTGTTCATTTGCTCGGCACAAGGCATACAAACAGCCATTTCGTAGAGTGTAACCTCATCGCCGCTTTCGAGCACCTTTTTGGCTTTTTCCACGCTGTATGGAACACCCGAATGCAGCAGGTCTTCGTTGCAAATCAAACAATGTTGAAAAGGCTCGTTGGTTTCGTCAGAATTTAATTCTGGCGGTGTGTTGAAGAAAAAATCCATCATTATTGTTTTGAAAGTTCAGCTACCCATTCCTTTATTTTTTGCTCTTCTTTCAAAGGGGCGATGAGCAATTTATCATTCGCTTCTATAACCACATAATCGTTTAGTCCAACCACAATAGCTTGTTTTTCAGGAGAAATACGCAGCATGCAATTGGCGCTGTTTTCTGTAAAAATGGAACCTATCTTACCATTTTGATTGCTGTCTTTTTCGACGTGGGTATAAACTGAACCCCAAGTGCCCAAATCGGACCAATCAAACGTAGCCAAAACTACTTTTACATTTTTCGAGGGTTCCAAGATGGCATAATCAATAGAAATCGATTCGCATTGTTCGAAACAACGATTGATGTATTGTTGCTCTGTTGCCGAGCCATATTGGTTCAATTGACTTGCAAAAACATCGTAAAGTTCTGGCTTGTAGCGTTTGAAAGCCTGAATTAATGCCGCAGTACTCCAGACAAAAATGCCCGCGTTCCACACAAAATTGCCACTCGCCAAAAATTCTTCAGCCAGCGCCAAGTTGGGTTTTTCACGAAATTGAATCACCGATTTCACCTGAGCTTGGTTTTCATTTTTATCAAATTGAATGTAGCCATAGCCTGTGTCTGGACGTGAGGGCTGAATGCCAATGGTGACCAAAACATCTTGCTCGGCTTCTTCCAAAGCTGTTTCAACCGTCTGGATAAACAAATCTTGCTGCAAAATCAACTGGTCAGAAGGCACAACAACCAATTTGGCCTCTGGATTGATTTCGTGAATTTTCAAAGCCGCATACAAAACACAGGGTGCTGTATTTTTCATCATAGGTTCGAGCAAAATCTGATTCATTTGCAGTTCGGGCAATTCCTCTTGCACCAAGTCGGCATAATTGGCATTGGTCAGAACAAAAATTCTGTCGTGCGCCACATGCGAAGAAAAACGTTCAAAAGTGGTGCGAATCAAAGACTTACCAAGTCCTAGGATATCTAAAAATTGTTTCGGTTTCTGCGCGGTGCTGTAAGGCCAAAATCGGCTTCCAACCCCACCTGCCATAATTACGACATATGTATTTTCCATAGTTATTCTGTTATTGTAACTTCTGCCAATCCTGAGACCAAAAATTCTCTTCCCGAATGATACTCTTTGCAGAGGTAGCGTGTCCGGCGTTTTTCTCCCAAAACAAATTTCCGTTGATTCAGAACAAAAATTTGTCCTCGATTTAGCTCATGCAAATATAAGGGCTTATTGATTGAACCGTGATTTTGGTCATATTTTCTAAGCGCAATAAATAAATCATGGTCGGAAGCGGTGGAAGCCTTGGGATTGTTCATATAGGCCTTAATTCTTGGGCGAATATCAATGGGAAACCAATGCAGCACTTCTCCTTTCATCAACAACATGGCAAAAGTATGTTTCCATTCCTCGCCATGCGGTGCAATTCGGCGACCGTATGTTTTAAAAGCAATCAGGTGCGCAAACTCGTGAATCGTTGTAAAATAAAAACTGTAGGGATTCAGATTGCCATTTACACTGATTTGCTCCGAATCATCTTGCGGATTGTAGCGGTAATCACCGAATTTTGTCTTCCGCGCTTGGCTAATTTTAAAACGAACCTTGTGATCAAAAATCAAATCCACAACCTGATTCAAGCCTTGTTCGGGCAAATATTTCGTCAATTGTTGTGTGAAAATTTCGCGTTTGTTCATTTTTATCTTTCCGTGGCAAATTTAATTCAATAAAAAGTCGAATAAATGACATTGTTTTTTTTTACCAACACAAAAATGTGAAGCATTTTTTTAACCGACAACGCCAAATCAAAACCAAAGCATTAATTTAGCGCTCCAATGAAAGTTATTACTAATATAGGCAAGTATTTTATCATGTTGCGCTACGTGTTTTCAAGACCCGAGCGTTTCAAGATTTATAAGAATCGTGTATTCAATGAAATTGAAATCATCGGTTTGAGTTCAATTCCTTTAGTGGCACTGCTATCGGGATTCATGGGAGCCGTAATGACCTTGCAGACAGCAGCCAATATGTCGAGCCCCTTGCTGCCGATAGAAACAATAGGCTACATTACGCGACAAACAACCATTTTGGAATTTTCGCCTACGGTAATTTCACTCATTCTTGCAGGAAAAATCGGCTCTAATATTGCTTCTGAAGTAGGCACCATGCGTGTAACTGAGCAAATTGATGCACTAGAGATTATGGGTGTCAACTCATTGGGATACTTGGTTTTACCAAAGATTTTGGCGGGTATTGTTACCTTTCCTTTTGTCATAATCATTTCAATGGCAACCAGTTTGATCGGCGGACTTTTGGCGGGTGTGCAATCAGGTTTGGTTACACAAGAGGATTATATCAAAGGATTGCGTTATTGGTTTATGCCAGGCGATATCAATTATGCGCTTATCAAAGCTGTGGTTTTTGCCTTTCTGATTACGTCAATTGCATCATTTTACGGTTATTACACCAAAGGAGGCGCATTGGATGTTGGAAAATCAAGTACACAAGCAGTAGTTTTCAGTAGTATTGCTATTCTCGTGGCCAATTTCATATTAACCAACCTCATTCTTTTGTAGTTATGATTGAAGTAGTTGGTGTAAATAAGCATTTTGGCGTCGCACATGTTTTGAAAGACATCAATGCCAAATTTTCTGCTGGCAAGGTAAACTTAATAATTGGGGCGAGTGGTTCTGGGAAATCTGTTACTGCGAAGTGTATAGTTGGGCTGCATGAAGTAGATTCGGGTCAAATTTTATACGACGGTCGCAATTTTACCGAAATGGATCGCAACCATAGAAAAGAAATACGGAAAGAAATTGGAATGCTTTTTCAAGGTTCGGCGCTTTTTGACTCTTTGACCGTTGAACAAAACGTGATGTTTCCCCTTTCGATGTTTACCGAAATGAGCAAAGATGAAATGCGGGAACGCGCTAATTTCTGTCTAGAACGGGTCAATTTAACCAATAAAAATAATCTTTTGCCCGCTGAATGTAGTGGTGGTATGCAAAAGAGAATTGGAATTGCGAGAGCCATTGCCATGAATCCTAAATACTTGTTCTGCGATGAACCCAACTCTGGCTTAGACCCAAAAACAGCCATTGTAATCGATAACTTGATCAAAGAAATCACTTACGAATATCAGATGACAACCATTGTGATTACACACGACATGAACAGTGTAATTGAAATCGGAGATCATATTATTTTTATTCATAAAGGACAAAAATGGTGGGAGGGCACAAAAGAGGAAATTCTGAAAACACACAATCAAGAAATAAACGATTTTGTTTATGCCTCGGATTTCATGAAGGAAATTAAAGGAATGCTCGGCAAGCATTAAGCCCACTCTTTATTTATCAACACCACGATTTTTGAAAAATAATTTTAGGATCAGTCTTTGCAGCGTCTAAAAGAAATACCTTTGATTCACAAATAAAACTGTTACCATGGAAAAAACTGAACAACCGAAAAAAAGAGATGGTCTGTATATTATTATCATCTTATTGTTACTGGTTCTGAGCGCTGTATTAGGCTTTTTGATTGTAAATAAGAACAAAAAAATTGCAGCTTGTCAGAGTGATTATCAGTTGGCGCTAAACGACATAGAGGGCATGGAGCAAATGTTGGTTGGTTATATAGACATTGAAAAAGGCGATATGCGCCAAGAACTTCGTCAGATGTTGCGCATGTATGATGAGGCGCTACTCAAAAACGACAGCAACCGCGATTCAATAGAAATGCAAAAAGCAAAAATCAATGAACTCATTGCTGATCTCGACTCACAAAAAAAACGCAGTGCCAGAGAAATTTATGCCTTGCGTAAGGAGACCGAAACTTTGCGTGGCATTATGAAAGATTATGTGCGTCAGATTGATTCACTTTTCACTGTGAATACTGGACTAAGAAACGATCTTTCAACGACTTCAAATCGTCTAGACAACGTGACTTCTGAAAGAAATGAGCTCGCTGAACGTGCCAACAACTTAGAAAACCAAGTGCAAACTGGATCTAAATTAAGCGCTTATGCTGTTACAACTGTCACCTTGGCTTATAAATCTATTGGTGGTGGTTTGAAAGAGAATAACCGTGCGGGAAAGGTGGATAAAATTCGTTCATGCTTCACATTATCTGAAAACACATTGGCCAAAGCTGGAAAGAAATACATCTATCTTCAGGTCATTGGTCCTGAGGGCAAGGTTATTTCGTCGTCGTCTGGCAATGTCGTATCCATCAATGGCGTTAATACAATTTTTACAGAGCGCAAAGAAATTGATTATACCAATCAAAGTATAGACGTATGTATTTATTATGACGTAACCCAAGATGCATTGAGCAAAGGGTCTTATGTTGTTAAACTGTTCTGTGATGGTAGTCAAATTGGTTCAGACAGCTTCACATTGAAATAAGTTTGTTGCGTTTTTTTAGAAAGCCCTTTGATGCAACATCGAGGGCTTTTTTTATTTGTGTGAATTTGGACATAATGACATTTTTTACTAATTTCGGCACGCTAAAACAAACTCAAAATGAAAAAAATCTATTTATTATCCTTTGCCTTATTCAGTTTGGTGATGACCAATTTGTGGGCACAAGAAGAAACAGGATTGCCTATTTGGTCAACCCCTGAAGAGCTTCAAGCCATACAGAATGGCAATATTGAACCCAGTGCAAATGCAGAACGAACTTTTACAACAAATGCTCCAACCGGAACAGAAGTGCGAACACCTGGTCAATGGGAAGAATTGCAAGCAGTTATAATCACCTGGACTTCTTTCCCTTCGATTCACAGACAATTGGTGAGTGCTATTCAACAAGAGTGTGAGGTTTGGATTGTTACGCAAGACTCTACTGGAGTTAAAAACAACATCCTCAGCAACGGCGGCAATTTAACCAATGTGAAGTTTGTTCATGCTCCATTTAACTCTATTTGGGTGCGCGATTATGGTCCAAACTCAGTGTATTTGGCAGGAGTAGATTCATTGGCTTTTGTAGATTGGCGCTACAACCGAAACAGACCCAACGACAACAATGTTCCAGCCGCTGCTGGAAATCAGATGAATATTGATGTTTATTCCATGACTGCTTTGCCATATGACTTGGTGAACACGGGTGGCAATTTTATGGCAGATGGCTTTGGGACAGCTTTCGCATCAAATTTGGTGCTGGATGAAAATGAGGGTACAGGTTTTAGTTTATCTCCAAAAACAGAGGCGCAAATTGATGAAATGATGATGATGTATATGGGACTAAACCGTTACATCAAAATGACAAATTTACCCTATGATGACATCCATCACATCGACATGCATATGAAGTTGCTCAACGAAGAAACGCTTTTGGTGGGTGAATTTCCTGACGGCGTTTCAGATGGTCCTCAAATTGAATTGAACTTACAGTATGTTTTGGATAATTTCATGACTCCATTTGGCACACCTTATAAAGTCGTTCGTATTCCGATGATACCAAGTACTAGCGGTGCATATCCTGGGGGTCCATTTGGCAATGGCTCATACCGAACGTTTGCCAACGGGATTTTTGTAAACAAAACCTTCATCGTTCCCATTTACAGAGAACAATATGATACAACAGGTATCCGAATATTAGAAGAAGCGATGCCCGGTTATAACGTTGTGGGCATTGATGTTGATAATTCTGGAAACAACTTGATTGGTCAAGGAGGTGCCTTACACTGCATCACCAAAGATGTAGCAACTGCAGACCCACTTTGGATTGCACATCAAAATCATCCAGATACTGAGGATGTTTTTAATCCATACCAAATCAATGCGAATATTCGACATAAAAGTGGCATTGAAAATGCGACATTATACTACAAAACTTCATTGGCAGGAGCATATGCCTCTATTCCAATGGTTTACAACAGTTCTTTGGGTATTTACAATTGGTCGGCTCAAATTCCAGCTCAACCGACGGGAACTACAGTTTATTACTACATTCATGCTGAGGCCAACAGTGGTAAAACACAAGTAAGACCGATGCCAGCTCCAGAAGGATACTTCCACTTCAAAGTTTTTGGAAGCGCAAGCATTGAATCTATGGAGCAGCTTGAATTCACTAAGATTTTCCCAAATCCATCAGCAGGATTAACTTGTATATCTACCAATTTTGAACGTCCTTTTCAGGGTAGAATGTACTTGGTGAACGCTATGGGTCAAGAAATCGCTACCATTTTTGAAGGTGAATTTGTTGGCGGAGATAGAAAATACTTCATCGATGTAGTAAACTACCCTGCAGGCATGTACATGATTGTGCTTGAGACGTCAGTAGGCGTTGTGAGCAAAAAGCTTGCTGTAAAATAGATTATACAGTTGAAAAACTGAAAAACCATCTTCGCAAGGAGGTGGTTTTTTTGTTGTCAAGTTCTTTGGGTATTGAAAAAAAATCTTCGGCTTTTGTTGATTTCTGTAGGGGTGTTAAGATAATTACTAAGTTCAAAAACCCTTGGTTATTAAGCATCTTGAATCAAACACCCCTCTTGCATGGTAAGCAAATTTAATTTGCACGAATTTGATTCCCTGGACTTCTTTCGATAAACCTTGAATCCAATAGGATGATGAATGAGAACTTAACTTTACACCCCCTAAGGCTTTGTCGAAATTAGGGCCTACCCTATCGCCTTTCTCCCAAAAAATCGAATGACCGCCCATAAAACTAATACCGACAAAGGAAAAGCAATCAAGGGAGAAAGACCTAAAGATGTTGGGATTATACCAACAAATAAGGAAACCCCACCAACGGTTAAGGCATATGGCATCTGAGTTTTCACATGCTGCACGTGATCGCATGCTGTTGCCAAACTTGATAAAATAGTGGTATCTGATATAGGTGAACAGTGGTCGCCCAAAACAGCACCTGCCAATACACTCGCTACGGTATTATATAGTATCGCCATGGCATCTATGCCTTCTCCTGCTTGTGCAATAGCAAAGGCCGTTGGAATCATAATGGGATAAACGATGGCCATGGTTGACCAAGAGGAACCGGTAGAGAAAGCAATTAAACTAGAGATTAGAAAAGTAATGGCAGGAATAAGCCATACGCTGAACTCTGTACCAAAAGCGTTTTTGATAACATCGGCTGTATTCAAGTCGCGGGTAACCTCGGCTAGTGACCAAGCCAAAACCAAAATCAAAACGGCAGACATCATGGTTTTGATACCCTGAACCACAGTTTCCATAGTATCTTTTAGGCTCATGATGCGTTGACTTACTGTGAGCAGCACAGCAACAAAAAGAGCAGCCATAGATGCCCATAATAAAGCACTGTAGGAATTGGCGGCACCGATAATGGCCCCAACTTTCTGAATACCTGTCACAGAACCTGGATCAGCTTTCGCCAAACCATCGAAAAACGATATATCAGATGCCAATCCTAGCGCAGCAAATTCATTTCTCCACGATGAAACACCCGTATAAACCAAGCCTACCAAGGTTCCTAAAACGATAATCATAACCGGAATCAATGCATTAAAAGCCCTTACTTTGGTATTGGTAACAGGCTCAAACTCATCATAATTCAAATCCTCCGTTGATGAACCAAAAGCCTTAACGTCACCTCTGATGGCATTATTTTCTGCTTTGAGCATAGGGCCATAGTCGCGCTGAGAGCGAATGAGTAGGAACATAAACACCAAAGTGAGAATAGGATAAAACGAATACGCCAGTGAGTTCACAAAAATGGAATATACACCCTCAGACACCACTACTTCATTGGCATTTATTTTATCCATCGCTGAAGAAATGTAGCCCAACTCAGCGCCAATCCAAGTTGTTACAAAAGCAATGGCCGAAACAGGAGCCGCGGTGGAATCAACAATATATGCTAGTTTTTCGCGAGAAATTTTTAGTTTATCAGTAACAGGACGCATGGTATTTCCAACGACCAAAGAATTGGCATAATCATCAAAGAATATGGCTATACCCAAAAAATAGGTCGTCATCATTCCTGAGCGGCGGGTTTGTGCGTATTTCACAATGCGATTCACTACCCCTTTCATGCCGCCATTCTTGGAAATAATGGCCACAATAGAGCCAATCAGCAAGGAAAACAAAACCACCGACAAATGGTCTGGGTCGTTCAATGCTGATAAAATATAGTGATCCAAAACAGCCAAAAAACCGGAGAAAATACCGCTAAATCCACCCGTATAAAAGCCCAAGGTAGCCGCGCCTATAAAAATCCCCATCAACAAAGCCACCAAAACCTCTTTAATCAACAACGCCATGATAATAGCAACTAACGGCGGTACTACAGCCCACCAAGATGGAATTACTGCTGGTGCTGCACCGCAGGTATCAAACTGTTTCGTTTTGTTTCGCTCGAAATAAATATCAACAAAATGACTACCATCGTTGTCTTTTACCGCGTATTTCCGGGTACCGATTTGGATGCTGCTTTGTGGTTCACCTTCGAAAGTAACAGGTACATGGGTGGCAACTCCTTCAATAGCATATTCTGGTAACTCCAAAGAAAATTGAGAAAATGTGATGCTAAAAGTGGACAACACTGTAGCTAAAACAAGTAGCATTTTGTTCATATGATACATTTTTTGGCGAATGTAGGAAATTTATTGCGTTCGCATTTCACCAAAAGAGATGAATCATTCTTCAAACATCCCGCGCAAAGTCTGACGCAATTGACGGTTGTAGGTTTCCATGAGGTATTTGAAATAATT
>Ga0169931_10013129_pt1 | contig 11356 bp, 20 predicted proteins | sample Kivu_15m_20L_FD_129675 | JGI IMG/M metagenome (GOLD analysis project Ga0169931, IMG submission 129675) | Freshwater microbial communities from Lake Kivu, Western Province, Rwanda to study Microbial Dark Matter (Phase II) - Kivu_15m_20L... | ecosystem: Environmental > Aquatic > Freshwater > Lake... | reverse complement strand
GTTTCTCTGCAATCTCCGAATTGAATAATGTTCATGCTGCCCTCATTTATTAACCACAAGTAACTCTTCCTCTATCAACCGCCGCAGGGTCTTGGCGTTGTTTCTATAGGCAAAGTCCACCTTCTCAGCCTTGTCCATAGACTTTCCCTGATCGTATTCCGTATGGCATCGGTAGCACAGGAACATGATCGTGGCATCCGAAGCCTTGAGCCCCATCCCTTTGCCGTTATTACTATGAGCTGAGACTACAGTCCCATCTCTAGTCCCGCACTCCACGCAGGACTGGCCGTCGGCTAGCCGCAGGAGCTTGGGGTTTCTATAGGTCTTAGGCTTTAGCATCCAGCAATTTCCTGAGCTCCTCGAGGGCGGCGGCCGCCTTGCGTAGGTAGATCCCATCCTCTTCGGTCTCAGCTTGGTCGGCATAGTTGCGAAGCCACGCCACTAGATTCATTTCATCTTGCATCGTCTTCTCCTTGGATTGATATTTTCTTCTACTGGCTTTGTCCAAACAGGTCGAGCACTTAAAACGCCGGACCCGAGAGTTTGAGGTAGAGATCACCCTACCCTCAGACTTGAACATCTCACATGACGAGCAATACCTCTTACTTTCCATCGACCTCAGATATCTCTCTCATGTAGTCCAGCTCCTCATACATCTCATCCTTGTCATATTCCATGTCCTCTTCCCGGGTCTCGGGCTCGGTGGTCTTCCAACGGTCATAGTCACTCATTTCAATACCTCCGGCGCGGCGACTTTGTTAGCCCATACGTTGGCACAAGTAATTTCAAGTTCAAGGGATGGACGGGGTGAGACTCGTAGGGCTTCCTTCTTCCCCGCCTCAAAGATTTCTACCATGTCCATGCCTTTAACGCGGGACCCATGGTGTACACCGATAAAAAATATGGCTACAACAAGGATCACCATTCCTGATACAACTGTTGCTAGGATGATTCTATCTTTCATGTGTTCTTCTCCTTTAGTTTGGCTTCGATAGTGGCAAACAGGTGTTTCATGTACATGGGTTTTGGCAGCGAATCGTTGATGGCTTTGCGCTCTCCCTTTGTCAGCCCTTGCCAGTTGTCTCGTGGGTTGCGTTGCCGAACGGCGGTTTCGTGCGGTTCGTATCCGTCCACAATATACGGCCTCGACTTATAGGCTATTTTGTTGCGCTCAGCGTCCGTAAGGAATACCCAAGTCATGCGTTCTTCTCCTATTTGGACATTGCTTTCATAACTTTATCTAGCATTCCTGAAGCTTCTAGCGTAGCGAGGCGTTCAAGACTGTTAACAAGTGATTCAGCATGTTTAGCGGTCTCGGCAAAATTAGTGTTGTTAGCAACCTTGTTAAATTTTTCTATCGCAGAGTTAAGTTTCTCCGCCCCGTCCCGCATCTTTCCGCTGAGGTCGTTCAGTTGTTTGGTCGTTACTCTAGCCTGATCGACCATAGCGTTTGTGTTGTTTAACAATACTTCCGTCATTTCTGTTGCTTCTTGTGCTGTCGCTTTAAGTGTGGTCATATATTCCCCCAATGGCTCGTTTGCTTGCAGAAAATTGTTTGTGTTAGTGGCTAGGAGCTTTACGCTATCCATCGAATGCCAACCGCCTGAGGCTGTTGTTGAGCCTTGTTGTTTGAGTTGACGTAATGCGCCAGCAGTCAGGCCCTTTAGATGTGCTGGATAAATGACTGCCATGTCTATCCCCTTGCTCGGATTGTCCCGGCGCACTCATCTGCCACGGCCTCAAGGTCTGGGTAGTGTTGCTTGTGGTGCTTGTTCGCTACCTCTTCGCAGATCAAGGCACACGCCTCACGCTCATGCTCTGCAACAAGATTGGCAAACCTCTCATAAGGCTGGTAATCCCCCTCGTGATATTCAAACTTGCGCTTGAGATTGTCCTCGCTGACGTTCCAAGCCATGTGCATCCACTGGCAGATGTCATCTTTGGTCATGTGTTCTTCTCCTCTTGCTCGTGACCGGGGGCATATCTACCAGACGTAATTGCATCCATAACGCTGTGATAGGTTTTGCTCTTGTCTTGTTTACTCTGCATTGTTCGACCGCACTCCACGCACTTGTGAAAATAAATGTCTTTTAGGTAAGTCCCTACGTGATTGTGATGTTCAGCAACCCTGCTGTGAGGCTCAAACTTTTCAATGCACTGGTTAAATGAACATACCTTTTCAAAAGTAACTGCGTCCAAAAAATCCAAATCTACTTTTAGTTTTGACAATTTAATTTTTTTTCCAGTCATTTCTCACCCCTTCTCCTTATCGTTCATTTGTAAACCTTACAGTCGTTCATATCTAAAAAGGCGTTTGCCCTAACAATAGACCCGCCGTTTACAGTTGCCCGCGTGGTCGTGTTCTGAACCTTGATCTCAATCAAGAACTTTCCATGGCCGTTGGTAATCTTGATAGCCAGTAAAGTCTTGTCCTGCACTATATAAAGAAGCCCAAGCAACGGGACCCCCAACGACAAGGCCGCCTGTCTTGCGTTGATTATCTTGTCGAAGGTTACAAGCCACAGCCCATCTCTTTCATTAAAGAACTGCTCAGTGGTCATGTCATACCGGCACTTGGTCTCAACAACCCCGCAGACCTTAAACGACTTGGTCAGAACAGCATCTACAGGAGACTCACGATCTTTTGGGGTATGGCAATAAACAAACTCCGGGTGATGTTTGTTCAAAATTGAGACCGCTTCGAGCTCATCTTGAACAGTCTGCTGGCCCGCCGGAGTAAAAATATCCATGCGTTACTTCTCGCCCCTTGCTCGGATTTCGTCTGCCAAAGATTCGTCCAATAGTTCAACCATCTCCGCACACGCCTCACGCTCTGCCTTCTGAACCATGAACACAAAGTCCAGCAAGTTTTCACTCGTAAAGTTCCACCGACCAAAGTCATCTTGGAACCCGATCTTTTCTGCTAGTTCAAACACTTGTTCGTCGGTCATGCGCATGGTATTAACAGACCACTCATCAAGAAGATCCCTAGTAATCATCGTGCCCGCTCCTCCCTAAGTTTCTGCTCGAGCGCTTCGATCTCATACTGTTGCATCGCTAGCTGAGACTTGTAGCGGTTGCAACTAACCTCCCACGCCTCTTTGAAGCAGGTATAAAAGGCATCCTCGTTCCGTGGAGCACGCTTGATAAACCAGTCCGTCCACGCCTTGTTCATTGCCTCGGTATCTGACATATCCACTATTTCATCTCCAGCAGCTCGATTTGCTCAGTCAAGATCAGACCAAGATCCTTACCCTTGATAGATATCATCTGCGCCTCAGGACAGTCGTAGATAACCTTTGCCGCATCCTTGATGGCCTTGTTATAGCCACTCTTGAAGGCGTCATCCCCGCCGCTCACGAAAGTCATAATGGCATCCCGGACAATCGAGGAAGCCTTCCTTCCCTTGGCCGCCTTCTTCAGCATGATGTAGTGCTCCTTGGGAAGGTGCACCGAATAGGGAATCATTTTCTTTTCCATGCATTAAAGTCCTTGTGTAGTTTTTCTAGGCGCTCCCTAGCTGGCGGATTGTCCTTGAGCTCTGACCTAGAAGTCACCCCGAGGTAATCCCGCAACCAATCGGTAGCCTCCTTCTCAGTGGCCTCAATGATCTGAGTGTCCTCGTGTAGCCACTCCCAAAAGTTATGATCCCTGCAAAGCAAGCCGGCCACGCGGATAGACTTGGTCCCGTCAAACTCCTTGCGATCCATGGGCGTCTCATCCCCGGACAAGCGAACCATGACCACCTGATAGCGGGCCCCCACAAAGTCCCGGAGAAGCTCCTCCGGGATCTCGTCAGGGTGCATACACAGGGTAAGGACATAGCCCGTCTTGTCCTGCTTAAGGGCGACCTTAACTCCCTCAAATTGAAGTGTCTTCATATTTTCCTCGGATAAGCGCCAGACGCCCTTCCAAGTACTCGATCACAGCACGGGCCTTGTTTAAGTTGTGACGAAGTGCATCATTCTCAGCGTACAAAAGATCCAACTCTCCATTTTCTTTGAAGGCAATAGATTCGGTTTGAACAGATTTAGGTGGGCGTCCACGGCGTTTTTGCATAGCAATCTCCTTAAAAAGGTACGTCTTCATCAGGGCCCGCAGCCGAAGCTTTGGTCACGTTATCAACAGGCTTGACATACGGCTCAGAGGCCGCAATGGAAAGGCAGTCCTTCCCGTTGATAGTCTTTTCCCATCCAGCGATGGAGATCTTTACGGGGTCTTCCCCTTTGGCCATCAGGGAACGAAGCAAAGAAACCGAGATGAAGATATCCCCCCGCATATCGGGGTGAGTCTCAGCGGTCTTACGCTCGTTGGGCCATAGGGTTCCCGTGTTTGGTTTCGGCACAAAGCTCATGCGGCCTCCTTAAATTTGCCTTTGGTTTCGGTAAATACAGCCATGAGATCTTTGAAGGCCACGGCATCGACTTCCTTGACTGTGTCGAATAGCGTCTTGTTCTTCTTGAAGATTTGCATAACATCCTCTTCTGAGTTAGCCATGCTCAGCGCAACCTGAGTCGTCTGCCCCACAACAGTCAGCCATGCATCGATCTGATCCCCGTCAGGTTTAGCCGGGGCCTTGATCTGCCAATCCCCCTCTTTGCCTACGATCGGCTTGGCCTCAACCTTGGGCTTAGGTTTGACATCCACCGATCCCGTCGTGGCATCAAGGGCATCGTGCTCGACCAACTCAAAGGCCGTGGTCCAGAGGTAACGACGAAGATAGGTCTGAACCGCTCCAAGATTCTGGACGGCATGGCAACCCTTTAACTCAGCCGAGGCCATAGGCGAGGAGAAGACAATCGTCCCGTCCCCATCCGTGTCATAGATCGTCAGGTGGGCGTTGGCCTCGTCATAGGAGACAACCCCGCATAACCCGACCTCGTCGCAGATCCGCTGGATCGCTGGCAGGAAATCCCCGAGCTCGAAGTATTCGTAGCCGGCGAACTTGTTCTTCCCGGACTTCTTAATCTCAGTTTGCTGGAGCTTAATCCGGGCCTTCTGAAGCTTCTTATAGACGTTCATTCTGTGTCACCTTAATAAGTTTGTCTAAGTAATGGGCGGCCTTGATGAGGTCCTCAACGCCGTTCTTCTCTTTGTAACGGGTCACATACTTGATGATGTTGCCTTCGAGATACCCCATCTTGTTGGCGACGATGTAATCCCAAGGCTGGATTGCCTTCTCAATGTAGTGACGCCCGCCTACCTGTTCATCGTTCGGATTCATCACAGACTTTCAAAGTAGCGGTCCACCATTGCCTCAGCCAAGCTAAAGACAATGTTGGCGGCTTGTTCATTACTTAATGCCGCCTCGTCAGCAGACACAAGGATCTGCGAGTTAGCCGATAGGGCCAACATAAAGTCGTACATCATTTCCGTTCTAGTTTTCATTTCAAACTCTCCTGATAATCCCGCCATTGCTGGCAGTATTGGTTCACTGGGCAGAACGATTCACAGCGAGTGCGGCTGCCCGGACGCACCTCGATCTCATAATCCTTACCAAGGGTTTCTAGGGCTTCCTGAGCCTCTTCCTGCCCCTCGTGCAGAGACTTGGCCCTAACCCCACCCTTCTTCTTGACGGCCCACACAGTCGGTCTCTCCCACATTTCCTCGGGGGTGCAAAGGGGTAGCTCCTCATCCGTCTCCAAAGCAAACTCACAGGCCGAGTGCATACTGATCCGGTGCTTGATGTAGGCCTCCTGCTCGTCGTATGTCCACAGCTTGATGGGGATCTCTTTGATCGGGGCTGGCGGGTAGTTCTCGTTCTTGGCCGCCTCACGCCGTGACCAATCCCGGATGATGGCTACGATCCCAATGTCCGTAACCGGGGCCTGCTTGACTGTCTGAACCAACCAAGCATAGGTGTTTAACTGTTGCTCCCACTCCAGCTTCTCGTTCATCACAGCCCATGCTGAGGTGGTTTTGTAGTCACGGATGGCTATCCCGGCATCGGTCTTGATCTGAAGATCAATAGCCCCCGAGATACGCCACCCATCGAGCGTGGTATGAAGGCGCTCCTCCACAACATGGTTATCATCCTTGCCATGCTCCAAGACGCCATGGATCGCCGTCCCGAAGATTGACCACACCATCTCCGAGACATCCTGCTCCAGCGCGTCATCGAACTTCTGAGTCAGAGCAACGATCTTGGGGCTGTTGATAAGCTGAGTAACAGATAGATGCGCCTTGCCCTTGCTATAGGTCGGGCGCTCCAATACATTGACGAAAGTCTGAGGGATACTGAATTTGTTGGTAAGTTTCATACGGGCTCCTAGCAGTAGACGTTCGCAATATATATGAAGAAAAATGGCGTGTCAACATGTTGTACTCACTTTATTGCAATATGTTTTAGATTGTCAGGCAAACATGCGTAAGCCTGAAAACTATAAATAGAATCAAACACTTAACTGCTAAGTGCGCACTAACATAAAGGAGAATTGATGCATATTCAGCTCGAGTTACCCTACCCCCCTAGTGTTAACCACTACTGGGGAGTGAACGGGAAACAGAGATTTATCGGGGCCAAGGGGAAAGTTTTCCGTATGGCTGTCATGGAAGCTTGTGCTGATGCTGGAGTGCAGACAATCGAGGGGAGGGTCTCAATGCACATAGCCCTCTTCCCCCCGGATAGGAGGAAGCGGGACATAGACAACGTCTTAAAGAGTCTTCTTGATGCCTGTGAGCACGCTGGCTGTTACGAGTCAGACAGTCAGGTCGATGAGCTCCACGTACTTCGTCAGGCCCCCAGACCCGGGGGATCCTGCACTGTAGTTATTTTGGAGCTGCCTCCTTCAGCGGCCCCTTAAACGCTTCTTGGCGGAAGAGCTCGATACCCTTGAGCATCTCCTGCTTGCCGCGCTGGATCGTCTCTATATCCTTCCTACGCTGTTCGGCGCTGTAGCTCTTATCGGTTGAGCGGCCAATCATCCGGATCAGCTCGTTCATCTCGTCGAGCTCAGCCTTAGTTTGATTGGTGTAGTCATACAGAACGATCAGGCCGGGATACTTCTGAGCATACTCCAGCGCCTTCTCTGCCTCGTTGGCATTGAGCAGATCCTCAAAGGTCTTGTGCTTAGTCTCGGTTCGCTCCTTGAGATCATAGAACAGATCCTCAGGGCCACGAGGAACCTTGGGCCGCAGGAAGGGGCCGATGATCGGGGACTGCTTGGCTGTCGGGGCAACCCGAGCATCAGCCGCCGCACCAATCACATTGCTCGACCAAGCCGCCATGGCGCCGGCAGATCCAAAGAATCCACGGATCAGATGGTCAGCCTCTATGGGGTTGATAACCCTGTTCTCCGTACCCGGAATCGAGGTCAAAGCGCTCAAGGACTTGGCCGCCTCCGAGGTTTCGTAGGTGAACTGGCGCTCAGCCTCCAATGCCTCGAGGGCCTTAGGAGTCAACGGCCGGCCAGTAAAGAAGTCCCGGTTCAAGGTGATCTCTACAATTGGCTTGGCTGCCGAGGGGATTGGGCTTGGGCCAAGAAGCATATCGACAGCGGCCTCTTTGAGGGCTGTGCGCAGGCGCTTATTATCCACAGGCGTCTCAGTCCCCTCGTTGACCACCTTGTTGTAGATCATTTCAGGGATGGCCTTGAAGAAGAAGGCGGCCGAGGTATTCATCGGGAGCATGATCTCCGTCCCCGGAATCATGTAGCCGCGCAGCTTGGTCTGATCGTCGAGCTTGTTGTACTCCTCGTCATCCCCAACCAACATGCAGTAGAGGATTGTGGTAGCAGACAAGAGAGTTCCGGTAAAGAGCCGTCTCTGGAGGGCCTTCTGCCTTGATACGCCCTTGAGGCCGCCGCCAGCCAAGGACTGGAAGAGGACATCAGTTGAGTTTGCATAAGCGTTCAAAAAAGGAACGGTCTTGAAGAGGGCCTGAGCTACCTGACCCGAGCCATGGCGCATGAAGTTAATTACGTTGGCCGCCTGATACAGAGCTTGGGCCTGATCCCCAGTTTCAGCCATAACCCGGTTATAAGTAGCGATCCGCTGAGCCATATCAGAGGCGTCTCCAATATGATCCAAAGACTTAATCACATAGTCATAGCTTGACTTATTAATGATCCCAATCTCGCGCTTGACCTCAGCCTCAGGGGTTCTAGCCGGGGAGTAGAAGCCTCCAATGCCGGCCGCACGCAGGATGTCATAGGCTGGATCGGTCTTAAGCAAGCCGTCTGCAAAGCCCTTGTAGACCCCTCCAATCAGGGCGACTGGGTTTTTAACCCCTGTAACCATAGCTGCCGTCGGAGCATCCTTAAATACCTGTTTAAGTTGAAATGGTGGGGAAAGGGTAATCGACCGGCGGGTAAAGTTAGCAACCGTTGCCAATGGCTTCCACATCTCCATGCCCACCGCCTCCATGCCGATCGCAGCTTCAGCAATCAGGGGATTACGGATCTCAACCACAACCCGACGGCCATCGGAAATGAAGTTAAACCGACCCTTATCCCTGTCCTCAGATGGGAAGGTCATAATCTTTCCATCGGCATCCCGGGTCGCATACTCGGAGACGATCCGTTGAGCGGCGTACTGGCGCAGGCCATTCATGGTCATACGCATGACGTTCCGGGTCATGTTGTCGGTGATGTTCTCGATCTCCCGAACCCCGACAATCACAACCAAGTCGCCCTCAGCTAGAGGCTGTTTGAACGTAATCTTGCCATTGGCCTCAACGTTGTATTGGCTAGGAGAAACACGGGTGCCATTGAGCTCGATTGCATCAACTTTACCCGGCTGAATCCTGAACTCCGTCTGCCCTTCCTCAGCCACAAAGTCACTAACAACAGTGGGCTTGCCCTTCTTAAAGAGCTTCTCTTTGCCAATGTTTGTAGCTGACTTGGTGGTGGACTGGACCGAGGAGTGGATATCCTCCTCGTCCGCCATGATCCGATACCAAGGGACATAGTCTTTAATGTTCGAGAGGGTGTTGTAGCGCTTCTCGCTCAAGAGTCTAACTTGCCGCCAGAACTTCAGAAGATTCTGATTGACGGCCGTCCAGTTATCCATCATCTCGCGTAGCTCCGGGTGGACCTTCTCCCGGGCGATGAACTCATCGATCTCCTCGTCGGTCATGTTGATCTTCTCGAACGCAACAGAGACGTTATCGAAGTCTTCCTTGAGCTCCTTTACATCACGGCGAAGATTCTTGACATTCGTCTTAGCCTGCTTGAGATCAGTAGCTGACGTTTTCGGATCGGCCTCGAGAATGCGTAACTCGGTTTCAAGACCTTGGAGCAATTTTTTTGATTCTTCATACTCTGCCTGTCGATCGTAGTATTCATTCTGGATGCTGCGCGAACGCTTGGCCTCGCGGTAGCCCTGACTGATATCCGTCCCCAGCTGCTCCCCAAGCTTCTCTTTGAGCTTTGCCTCAGCCTTGTAGACACCAGTCATTCCTTTTTCGGTATCAACAGCCACAAAAACTTGAGCATCTTTGTTGAACTTGATCCCACCACGGGTAACAACCTGCACGGCTATGTTCCCGCCACGGATCATGTTATCGAGAGCCACGGAGGCAGTCGCAATCCCCTCTCCGGTCCTAAGCGCCCCGTTGTATTGACGGAAGTCAGCAGCGTTAAGGCCAGATCCAAACCAGACATTCTTGTTTCGTAGAAACAGGATGCCCCGATCGATACTGGTAAACAGGGTGTTGATCGCCTTACCGGGGTTAGTTACTACATCCTTGAAGAACTCTTTGCCGTAGCTGGCCGTCCCGAGAATAGCGGTCTTAATCGGGGTGGCATCAAGCATAGGCGTGTTAGGCCGCTTGTACTTATCTACAAGCTTCTGGTCGTCTTCAATGTTTTCTAGGAAGTCAAAGTTATAGCCACTTACGTCCAGATAGGACGACAACGACTCACGATCCAGCCGCTTCTTGGAACCAGACATGATCTGATCGAAGACTTGGTGGACAACATAGTCAGGGTTGAATCCAAACAAGTCCTTGAGCTTCTGATAAATCTTGCGGACCGCCTTCTTAAACCTCTGCCATGGCGTCCCCAACCTCTGGGCCATCAGCTTCTCAGCATTGACCGCCCAATACTCAGAGGGATTGACGTACTGATAGAAATCCTTCGAGGGCAACGTCCTTGAAACTTCCGCTCTGTTCTTTTCGGTTGGATCGTTTAGATAGTCTATGACCTTGTCAAAGAACTCAGCTGACCGCTTGTCGGTGTTGCTCTTGACAGCTTTCTCAAGCGCCTTGAAGTAGGACTTAAGAATCAGCTCCCTTTGAGCGGTGGTCATCATTTGCTCGAGAGAGTGACAAAGCTCGTGCCGGACAGTCTCTGGATTTGAGACCCCTTTTGTCCCGGTGTACAAGGAAACAAGTCGGGTAAATGGCTGGAAGGAACCAGCTGCACCCCTGATCTTGTAAGCCCTGCGAATCATCGCATCCTGATCGGAGAACTGCGGCTTAACAGAAAGTCTCAGCCCCTCGAGCAGCTTGGGATCATCCATGTAGACAGCTTGGATGACAGCAAATACATCCTCACTCAAGACAGATTCGTTGTAAGGAGTCGTCCCATCAAGGGCAGCTCTGGCTTGGCGCAGGAAGTTTTCAGCGGTAAAGGTAGGCGCTTTATCAAAACGAATATCCTCGCGGAGTTCTTTAGCAATCTCCTCAAGGTTGTTAGCCAGACGCTGGGTCTCAATAGTCGTCCCGTAGTCACGGATCTTCTTGTCAAGTGAAGCTTTACGCCTACGAATGGCAGCGTATTGAGCAAGCTTTTCTTTGCGCTCAATGGCCCGCTTGGCCTCTGCCTCTTCCCGGAGCTCTTTGAGGAAGTCATCAGACGCTTGTTTCCCATCATCAGCCGGGGTGTTAATGCTGAACAGGAAGTCATCCTTTTTGCCGAAGGTTGGGTTCTTGGCTAGGATGAAGTTACCAATCTGCAATACCTCTTCGGCTGCAACCACAGGAACCATGGTTCGGCGGTCGTAGAAGTAAGCATGGCGGGTTGGGTTGAATCCGACTTGAATATAGGAGGGATCTTTAATCAACTCCTGAGCCCGCCTTAAAGCTTCCTCAGGACTAATGTTGACGTACTCGCCCTCCATCGTCTGGAGCTTATCTTTGAACTCGCCGGCCGCAATATTCAGGGTTCTAGATTGATCGCCCACCCCAAACACTACGTTCTTCAGAGCGGCCACGCTACGATAGGACAGGTTTTCAAGCGCCTTTGGAGAGGTAACTTTTGGCTTGGGTTTGTGGATAGCCACCACCCATGTCTTGCGGTTCTCCCACGCAGGAATGTCAAGTCTTAATCCGGCCCTAGTCCCAGACTCCAGATTGATGTTGGCGTACTTCTTCTTATTGGAATCAAGGGCGCTCTCAACCTGAGCATTGCTAGCT